>JAEAMF010000516.1_pt1 | contig 46585 bp, 35 predicted proteins | sample 8958721 | NCBI WGS metagenome assembly JAEAMF01 (sample SAMN16933255, study PRJNA681124) | bioreactor sludge metagenome | isolation source: anaerobic bioreactor treating anionic surfactant - SDBS | place: India: Bengaluru | collected 2019-02-28
GAGTACGTGCCGTTCTATTTCGACGAGGCCTACCAGCTGCCCGTCTTCAGCCTCTACGGGCAGTCCTTCAAACCCGACCCCGGCATGCTCAAGAACATCGACGAGTACATGCGCTCCTTCGACACCAAGGAGGCGGGCAAGGTGCCGGAAAAGGCCATGGTCGAGGGCATCGACGTCATGATCTTCGACATCCAGGACGTCGGCACCCGCGTCTACACCTACGTCGCCACGATGGCCTACGCCATGCAGGCCGCGGCCGAGGCCGGCATCGACTTCATCGTCCTCGACCGGCCGGCGCCCATCAACGGCGTCGACATGGAGGGGGCCATCCTCGAATACCCGGCCTTCAGCTCGTTCGTCGGGCTGTTCCCCATCCCGCTGCGGTTCGGCATGACGGCCGGCGAGCTGGCCCGCCTGTTCAACGACAAGTTCCTGGCCCGCACGGCCAAGCTGACGGTCGTCCCGATGGAGGGCTGGACCCGGGACATGTGGTTCGACGAGACCGGGCTGCCCTGGGTCATCCCGTCCCCGAACATGCCCACGCTCGACACTGCGACCGTCTATCCGGGGCTGGTGGCCATCGAGGGGACGAACATGTCCGAGGGCCGGGGCACCACCCGGCCCTTCGAGCTGTTCGGGGCGCCCTGGATCGACGGCCACGCCCTGGCCGGCCGGCTGAACGCGCTGGGCCTGCCCGGGGTCCGCTTCCGGGAAGCCTGGTTCACGCCCTATTTCTCCAAGTTCCAGGGGGAGCTCTGCGGCGGCTGCCAGGTCCACGTGACCGACCGCCGGACCTTCCGCTCGCTGGCCGCGGCGCTGCACATCATCAAGACGGTGCGGGACATGGCCCCGGACAAGTTCGCTTTCCACGCCGACTATTTCGACAAGGTCATGGGGACCGCCTCGGTCCGGCAGGCGCTCGAGGCCGGTCGGGACGTGGCGGCCGTCCTGGCCACGATGCAGCCGGGCCTGGAGGCCTTCGCCTCGCTCCGCAAGGCCTATCTGCTTTATTAGGCAAGGGGTCAAACCTAAATTTCTTCGATTTTCGACGCGACCGCGGACCGCTTTGCGGTCGACAAATCGAATAAAGTTCAGGTTTGACCCCTTCTTTGCTAGAATAGACGTCTTCCCCTTCGCGGGACGACCGACCCTAAGGAGGCTGACGCGATGGCCCTGAAATCCCCCCGCTACGCCCTGTCCAATCCGCTGTCCCTGATCCTGGACAAGCCCGCCGCCGATTTCACGCGGGCCGACCTGCTCAAGGCCGTCGAGGCCCGGGCCATCGAGCGGGTCACCTTCCACTACCTGGCCATCGACGGCAAGCTCAAGGAGCTGACCATCCCGGTGACCGACCGCTATCACCTCGAGGCCGTCCTGGCCGAGGGGGAGAGGGCCGACGGCTCGTCCCTGTTCAAGGGCATGGTCGACATGGGCCTGTCGGACCTGTACATCGTGCCCGTCTATCGCTCGGCCTTCTTCAATCCCTTCGACGAGGGCAGCCTCGACTTCGTCTGCCGCTACCTGGCCCAGGACGGCTCGCCGGCGGCCTTCACCTACGACGGCATCCTGGCCCGCGCCGCGGCCCTGTTCCGCCAGGTCTCCGGGCTGGAGCTGCACGCCATGGGCGAGCTCGAGTTCTACCTGCTGACCGCGGCCGACGACCGCTCCTACCCGGTCGAGAACCACCGTGGCTATCACGGCTCGGCGCCCTTCGCCAAGAGCGGCCCGATCCTGCACGAGATGGTCCGGCACATCGCCGCGGTCACCGGCGCCGTCAAGTACGCCCACTTCGAGAACGGCGTCATCGACCCGGTCCGCAGCGACCTGGCCGAGATCGACGGCCGCTTGGCCGAGCAGCTCGAGGTCGAGTTCGTGCCCCGGCCGGTCGAGGAGGCCGCGGACGACCTCGTCCTGGGCCGCTGGATCATCCGTAACACGGCCTTTCGTCACGGGGCCATCGCCACCTTCACGCCCAAGCTCGAGGAGGGCATCGCCGGCAGCGGCCTGCACTTCCACCTGGCCCTGGTCAAGGACGGGCGCAACATCATGCGCTGCCCGGACGGACGGCTGTCGACCGAGGCCCGCAAGCTGGTCGGCGGGCTGTGCGAGTACGCCGACTCCCTGACGGCCTTCGGCAATACGGTCTCCTCGGCCTACCTCCGCCTGGTCCCCAACCAGGAGGCGCCCACGCGCATCTGCTGGAGCGACCTCAACCGCAGCGCCCTCATCCGCGTCCCGCTCGGCTGGACCGGCGCTTCCGGGCTGGCCCGCCGGGTCAACGCCGCCGAGACCCAGGACTTCGTCGACGACCGCGGCGGCCGCCAGACCGTCGAGATCCGCAGCCCCGACGGCAGCGCCATCATCCACCTGACCCTGGCCGGCATCGCCATGGCCGCCAACTGGGCCTTCGGGGGCGACCGGTCCCTGTTCAAGGATTCCGGCCCCCTCGAGCTGGCCGACAGCCTGTACGTCAAGGGCAACATTTTCGCCGACCCGGAGCTCCTCAAGCGCCTGCCCGTCCTGCCGGCCAGTTGCGTCGAATCCAGCCGGGTCCTGCTCGCCAAGCGCGGCCTGTACGAGCGCGACGGCATCTTCCCGCCGTCGGTCGTCGATTACGCGGCCCGCGTCCTGGAAGCCGAGGACGACGAGTTCATGAACAAGCGCCTGACCGACCTGCCGGCCCACGACCGGCTGCACGAGATCCGCAAGATCATGCACAAGGACCTCCACAAACATTGAGGCGGGCGTGGGCGCGGACGCGATGACCTCCCGGGAGCGCTGGCGGGCCCTGTTCGCCCGCCGCTTGCCCGACCGGGTGCCCGTCGACTACTGGGCCACGCCGGAGTTCGACGCCAAGCTGATGGCCCGGCTCGGCTGCCGGACGAGGCGCCAGGCCCTCGACGCGCTGGGCGTCGATTACGAGGTCCGGCTCGAGCCGGCCTATGCCGGGCCGCGGCGGCCGCGGATGCAGGATGAGTTCGGGCGGCGCTTCCAAAGCGTCGGCTACGGCCCGGGCGCCTACCGCGAGTGCATCCACTTCCCGTTGGCCGGGTTCGCGTCCGTCGCCGAGATCGAAAGGGGCTATGTCTGGCCCACGGCCGACTGGTGGGATTTCCGCGGCATCCCGGCCCAGGCCGCGCGCGCGGCGGGCCATCCCCTCCGCGGCGGCGGCTCCGAGCCCTTCCTCATCTACAAGGAGCTGCGGGGCATGGAGCAGGCCTTCGTCGACCTGGTCGAGAACCCGGAGATCGTCCACTACTGTCTCGGCAAGCTCTTCGGCCTGGCCTACGAGTGCGCCGTCCGGATCTACGAGGCCGTCCCCGGACAGGTGGACATCTCCTACATCGCCGAGGACATGGGCGGCCAGACCGACCTGATGATCTCGGTCCGCCACATCCGCGAGTTCCTCCTGCCGGGCATGAAGCGCATGATCGACCTGGCCCACCAGGCCGGGGCCTACGCCTTCCACCACAACGACGGCAGCTGCTGGCGGATCGTCCCCGACATGATCGGGTTGGGCATCGACCTCCTCAATCCGCTCCAGTGGCGCTGCCCGGGCATGGAGCGGGAGCGGCTCAAGAAGGAATTCGGGCCGCACGTCGTCCTGCACGGCGGCCTGGACAACCAGTACACGCTGCCGTTCGGCACGGTCGACGAGGTCCGGCGCGAGGTCGAGGACAACCTGCGCATCCTGGGGGAGGGGGGCGGCTACATCCTGGCGCCCTGCCACAACATCCAGGCCATTACGCCCGTGGAGAACGTGCTGGCCATGTACGAGTCCGCCCGGGAGCTGGGGCGGCTCTAGCCCCGGCGGCGGGCCTCGAAATCCGGCACCAGACGGCGCCACAGGTCGTTGAACCGGCCCTGGAGGTCGATGTAGAGCGCGGCGTTCCTCCGGTCGGGCTCGGCGGCCCGGCGTCCCTTGGCCACCCAACGCTCGGCGAGCCCGGCGATTTCGACCTTTTCGCCGGCGGCCCGCCGCCAATTCCAGACCGCCTGAAGGGCCGCCCCGTAAGCCGCGGCCTCGGCCTCCTTGAGGGTCACGACCGGGGTGCCGAAGACGTCGGCCACGATCTGCAGCCAGAGCCGGCTGCGGGCGCCGCCGCCCGTCGCCCGGATCTCCGACGGCCGCAGGCCCAGCTGCCGCATCCGCCCCAGGCCGTAGCCCAGGTTGAGGACCGTGCCTTCCATGACGGCGCGGGCGATGGGGGCGGCTTCGAAGGTGCCGCGGTCGAGGCCGAACAGGACGGCGCTGGCGAAGGGCAGGACGGGGACGCGCTCGCCGTCGACGAACGGCAGGAAGAGCAGGCCGTCGGCCCCGGCCGGGGCGCGCCCGGCCAGGCGCTCCAGACGGGCGTTGTCCAGGCCGAAGAGCGATTTCACGAGCTCGGTCGTGTTGGTCACGTTCATGGTGCAGAGGAGCGGCAGCCAGCCGCCCGTGCTGTCGCAGAAGGCCGCGATCTCGCCGGCGGGGTCGACGAAGGGCCGGTCGAAAAAGGAATAGACGGTCCCCGACGTGCCCAGGCTGGCCGTGCAGACGCCGGGAACGACGTTGCCCGTGCCGATGGCGCCCATCATGTTGTCGCCGCCGCCGGCGGCGACGAGGACGCGGCCGAAGCCGAAGCGGCCGGCGGCGGCCCCGGTCATCTCGCCCACGGGCTCCGACGGGGGAGCGAGGGGCGGCAGCTTGGCGGCCAGGTCCGGATCGATCGCGGCCGCCGCCGCCGCGTCCCAGCGGCGCGTCCGGACGTCCATCAGCCCCGTGCCCGAGGCGTCGCCGTATTCCATGCGGGCCCGGCCGGTCAGGCGGAAGTTCAGGAAGTCGTGGGGGAGGAGCACGGTCGCCAGCCGGGCGAAGCGGCGGGGCTCGTGCCGCTTGAGCCAGAGGATCTTCGAGGCCGTGAAGCCGACGGCCGGGGCCAGGCCGAGCCGTTCGATGGCCCGGTCGCGGCCGCCGAGAGCGGCCAGGATGGCCTCGTTCTCGGCGACCGTCGAGGTGTCGTTCCAGAGCTTGGCCGGCCGGAGGACCCGGCCCGCGGCGTCGAGCGGCACGAAGCCGTGCTGCTGGCCGGACACGCCCAGGGCGACGACCCGGCCGGGCGGGACGGCGGCGGCCTTCAGAGCGGCGGCCAGGGCCTTGTCCATGGCCGCGACCCAGGCCTCCGGGTCCTGCTCGCTGGCGCCCGGGCCGAGCCCGCCGATCATGGCGTGGGGCGCCTGGCCCCGGCCGAGGACGCGGCCCGAGCGGACGTCCACGACCAGCGCCTTGGTGCCCTGGGTCCCGGAATCGATCCCGACGGCGTAATGGGGCATGATCGACCTCTTTCGGGCCCCGATTCTACGTCAAACAGGGGCGAGTTTCAAAACGGGGACGTCGGCTTATTGCGGCCGCGGGTCTCGAGAAAATCAAGGCCGGCCCCCATTTTTCCCTCCTTGGACAGACTAAACATGAGGAAGGATGGAGGTTATGGCCAAGTTCCCCTTCAAGATCGCCCTAGCCGCTTGGATCGTTCTGGCCCTGGCGGGCTTTCAGGCCGCCCAGGACCGGACGGACCAGGATCCCCACGCCACCGGGCTCATCCCCCCGGACGCCGGCCAGCTCGAGGACATCGTAGCCAACTGGCCGCGGGTCCGGCGCGTCGGGCTGAACGCCCTGGGGCTCGAGCGGGTCAACGCCGTCCGGACGGCGAAGGGAAAGCCGGCGCTGGACGCCGCCGCCGCGCGGCCCGTCGGCGAGGAGGTCGAGGGCCGGGCGGCCGGCCGGGAGGCCGCCGTCCTGGCCGAGGCGGAGGCGTCGGCGATGGCCGGCGACCTGCCCGTCAGCGTCGACAACAGCCTGCTCCGCTTCTTCCCGCCCGTCCGCAGCCAGGGCAGCCTGGGCTCCTGCGCCTGCTTCTCGTCGACCTATTACCAGCTCTCCTATATGACCGCCTTCCAGCGCAACCTCGACATCCGCGACCCGGCCAACAACACCAACAAGTACTCGCCGAAGTGGACCTACAACATGATCAACGGCGGCGAGAACAACGGCTCGAGCTTCTACCAGAGCTACCTGGTCATGGAGAAGCACGGCGCCGCGACCTGGGCCGAGTTCCCCTATGACAGCGACTTCCGGGCCTGGTGCCTGAACGGCCCGGCCTGGCGCAACGCCCTGTCCGTCCGGCCCAAGGCCACCCAGTACGTCTACGAGGCCTCCACCGAGGCCGGCCTGGGCCAGATCAAGGAGCTCCTGACCGACGGCTACATCCTCGTCTTCGGGACCTACATCAATTCCTGGGTCTTCGAGAACGCCGGGGACGATCCCTCGACGGCCGACGACGACGGCGCCGCCGGCCGGCCGGTCGCCTTCTGGCAGAGCGGCACCAACGGCTCCCACGGCATGACCATCGTCGGCTACAACGACGCCGTCTGGACCGATATCAACTCCAACGGCGCCATCGACGACGGCGAACGGGGCGCCCTGCGCATCGCCAACAGCTGGGGCAGCGGCTGGCGCGAGGGCGGCTTCACCTGGCTCGCTTACGACGCCCTGCGGGCCACATCGGCCCTGCCGGACGGGCCGGCGGGCGGGCGCGTGGCGGCCTTCCAGAGCGACATGGCCTACATCCTGACGGCCCGCAACGGCTACGGCCCGTTCATGGTGGGCGAATTCACGATCAGCGCGGCCAAGCGGAACCAGCTCCGCCTGACCGTGGGCCGCTCGTCGACCTCGGCCACGACCCCCTCGACGTCCTGGACGCCGGCCGCGTTCCAGACCCAGGGCGGAGCCTACGCCTTCGACGGGACGACCACGGCCGTGGCCGGCACCTTCGCCCTGGACCTCACCGACATCCTGGCCGCCGGGGCCGGCCTGCAGCGCCATTACCTGGGCGTCTACGATGGCTCGACCGGCGATCCCGCCACGCTGTCGGCCTTCAAGATCGTCGACCTGACGGTCGATCCCGACGCCGAGGCGGCCTCGACCCTCGTGCCCCAGACCGTGGACGCCCAGCAGGCCTACGCCTACGTCGATTACCTCTACGCCGGTCAAGCCTACAACGACCCGCCCCAGCTCTCGTCGGCGCAGGTCGATCCCGAGATCGGCGAGGCCGGCGACACCTTCACCTTCCGCGTCCGCTACTACGACCCGGACGGCGACGCCCCGACGGTCAAGACCGCCGTCGTCGACGGCGTCTCGCGGTCCATGGCCCTGCTATCCGGAACGGCCGCCAACGGCTGGTACGGCGTCGACGCCGCCCTGACGACGATCGGCGACCACGGCTACTACTTCCAGTTCGAGGACGGGCACGGCGAGTCGGCCCGGGCCCCCCTGGCCGGGGCCGCTTCGGGGCCCCGGGTCTACAGCCTGGTGCTAACGTCCCTGTCGCCGGCGAGCGCGGCCCTCAACGGGGCCGCCTTCACGCTGACCGTCACCGGGACCGACATCGCGCCCGGGGCCACCGTGACCTGGGACGGCGCCGACCGGGTCACGGCCTATGTCTCGCCGACCCGTCTCGACGCCCAGATCCCGGCCGCCGACCTGGCCCTCGGGAAGACGGTCGCCGTCGCCGGCCGCAGCGCCGCGGGGACCGTCAGCAATACCCTGTCCTTCAGCGTCGAGAACCCTGTGCCGTCCGTGACCTCGGTCACCCCGTCCTCGACGTCCGGGGGCGCCGGCGGCCTGGCCGTGACCCTGCGCGGCGCCGATTTCGCCCCCAACGCCACGGCCCGCTGGAACGGGGCCGACCGGACGACGACCTATGTCGGCCCGACCGAGCTGCAGGTCGCCCTGGCCGGCACGGACCTGGCCGCGGCCGGGACGGCCGGGCTGTCCGTGTTCAATCCCGCCCCGGCCGGCGGCGCCTCCGGGGCCGTGTCCTTCGACGTCTCCGGGTTCTCGGTGAACGCTCCCAGCCCCTCGGCCAGCGTCTCGGCAGGGGCTTCGGCCACCTTCGCCGTCGACGTGGCCCCGCAGAACGGCCCCTACGACGGCCCCGTCTCCTTCAGCTGCCAGGGGCTGCCGCGCGGCTGCACGGCGACCTTCGCGCCGGCCGCGGTCACGCCCGGGTCCTCGACCGCCTCGACCACTTTGACCCTGGCCACCCGCTCCCGGGCGGCCGCCGCGGCAGCGGGAGCCGTCGGACCGCTCTCTCCCGGCTGGGGCGCCTTCGGCCCGCGGCTTCCGGCCGCCGCGCTGGCCGCCCTCATCGGGGTGCTGGCCGCTCTCGGGGCCTGGCGCGGCAAGCGTTTCGGCCTTGCCGCGGCCCGCCGGGCGGCGGCCGCCGCGGCCGTGGTCCTGCTGGTGCTCGGTCCGGCCGGCTGCAGCGCCGGGGGCGGGGGAGGCAGCGAAGACGCGGGCACGCCGGCCGGCACCTACGAGATCACGGTCCGGGCCGTTTCCGGCAGCCTGACCGCCACGACGTCGGTCACCCTGACGGTCCGCTAGGAGCGCGGTGGTTCGCCGCCGCGAAATGCGGTAGAATGGCGGCCATGAGAAAGAGCCTTCCCGTCGCCGCGGTCCTGGCCCTGTTCGCGCTCGGAGCGGCCGGCCCGGCCTGGAGCGCCGGGCCCGCCCTGACCCTGAAGGCCGGTTTCTTCCTGCCCTCCGACAGCGTTTTTCGGGACGTTTACGCGAGCGGCCCCCTGTTCGGCCTCGACCTGACCGTGCCTGTCGCCGGGCCGCTCCAGGCCTGGGCGGGCGGGGAGTTCTTCACCAAGAAGGGCTCCCTCCCGGTGTCCGAAGAAGAATCCAAGGCCCGGATCATCCCTCTCTACGCGGGCCTGCGCGCCCAGTTCGGGCTCAAGAGCACCCGCCCCTATATCGGCCTGGCGGCCGGATACTTCATGCTGCACGAGGAGAACGCCCTCGGCACGGCCAGCGAGAGCGGTCTCGGCCTGCTGACCCAGGCCGGGGTCCAGTTGAAGCTGGGCGGGCCGGCCTGGCTCGACCTCTTCGTCGGCTATCGGCTCTGCACCCTCAAAACGGACGACGAGGAACCCCTGGAGGCCGGGCTGGGCGGCCTGTCCATGGGACTGGGCGCGGCCTTCAAGTTCTGAGAACGGGCCGGGCCCCTCGAACTTGAATTAGCCCCGCCGGACCGCTAAACTGGTGCCATGAAAACTGCCGCCAAGACCCTGGTCGCGCTGGCCGCGCTCGTCGTCCTCGCCGCGCCTTCCTTCGCCGTCCTCAAGCCGGGCGACAAGGTCGTCCCGTTCTCCCTGAAGAACATCGACGGCAAGGATTACACGGTGTCCGTGGAGGACGGGCGGCTGACCCTGACCGTGGCCGAGATTACGGGCGGCGAAACCAAGGTGACCAAGACCCGGCCGGCCGCCGTGATCATCGATTTCTGGGCCACCTACTGCGTGCCCTGCCGCAAGGCCATGCCCCACATGCAGCAGCTCAACGAGACCTACAAGCCGGCGGCGGGCCAGGCCGAAGGGGGCCTGCACGTCATCGGCATCGCCCTCGACGAGGCCGGCGGCAAGGTCGTCCGGCCCTTCTACCAGAAGCTCAAGATCACCTACCCGCTCCTGGCCGACGCTCCCACCGCCGCGGCGGCCGCCGGCACCGCGGCGACGGCCAAAGAAATGAAAAAGCGCTACGGGGTCCAGGAGATCCCGGTCGTCTACGTTATCGACGCGACCGGCACCATCACCCACGCCCACGTCGGCGCGACCGAGGCCCAGATGGCCGAGCTGGACGCCGCCGTCAAGTCCCTGGTCGGAGGAGCGGGCCGGTGAAGCGCCGGCTGCCCTGGGTCCTGCTCGGCCTGTCGCTCGCGGTCATGATCGCCGGCCTCCTGCTCGGCGAGTACCGGTCCGTCCTGGAGAAGGCGGTCACGGTCTGCCTCGACTGCATCGGGATCGGGTGAGCCGCGATGAGCGCCGCCCGTCCCGCCGCCCGCCGCAAGCCCCGGGACCGCCGTCATTGGTACCAGGCCTTCTTCGCCCTGGGCCTCAACGCCTGGCTGCCGTCGTGGTTCAAGGGCGAGATCTTCCAGGGCGGTATCAAGGGCGTCTGCGTCCCGGCCCTGAACTGCTATTCCTGCCCCTCGGCCATGGGCGCCTGCCCCGTCGGGGCGCTGCAGACGGCGTTCGGCGGGCTGCGCTTCAACCTCTCGATCGCCGAGAAGAAGTTCGGGCTCTACGTCGCCGGCTTCCTGGCCGCCGTCGGCAGCGCCGTCGGCCGCCTGCCCTGCGGCTGGGTCTGCCCCTTCGGCTTCTTCCAGGAGCTCCTCCACAAGATCCCGTCGCCCAAGCTCAAGGTCCCGCACGCGATGACCTACGTCCGCTATGCCGTCCTGGCCGTCTTTGTCGTGGCCCTGCCGCTCCTCATCGTCGACGAGGTCGGCTACGGCCAGACCTGGTTCTGCAAGTGGATCTGCCCGGCCGGCACGCTCGAGGCCGGCATCCCCCTCATGCTCATCAAGACGGACCTGCGGCCCCTCATCGGCTTCATGTATCACTGGAAGCTCGGGCTGCTGGCGCTGTTCCTGGCCTGGTTCGTCCTCAGCCGTAGGCCGTTCTGCCGGACGGTCTGCCCGCTCGGCGCGATCTGGGGGCTGTTCAACAAGGTCAGCCTGTTCCGCATGGCCGTGGACGACGAGAAGTGCACTCTCTGCGACAAGTGCCATAAGGATTGCCCGGTCGACATCAAGATCTACGAGGCGGCCAACTCGCCCGACTGCGTCCGCTGCTTGAAATGCGTCTCCTCGTGCAAGTTCGGCGCCATCAGCTACGAGTTCCTCGGCCGGAAGGAGATCGCCGTCGACCTGCGGGCCAAGCCGAAGCTCAAAGAGTCTTGACCAGCGCCCCCCAGCGCTTGTCCAGCTTGAAGCCGTGCCGGAGGAAGAACCCCGGCAGGTAGAGGTGGGTCATGACCAGGGGCACGCCCTGGCTGGCCATGCGGCCGCAGAAATCCTCCAGCGCCGCCCCGCCCAGCCCCGACGATTTCAGCCGCGACGTGACGGCGATGACGTCGATCCAGGCCACGCGATTGGACAGCATCCGGTAGCACAGCCCGCCGACGATGCGCTCCTGGGCGTCCTTGAGCACGAAGTGGCGGTCCTGCTGCGAGACGATCTTGGGGTAGTTCTCCTTGAAGAAGAGCCGGTAGTTCTGGCCGATCTCGGCCGGATCGAGCGTCTCGCTGAAGGTGTAGGTCCGGCCGGCCCGGTCCTGGAGGAAGGACTGGACGACGACCCGGCGCTCGCCCTCCTCGCCCTGGGTCACGACGTCCAGCCGCCGGTCGGCCTCCATGCGCGGGAAGACCATGCGGCTGAAGACGAGCCGGTCGCGCTCGTCGGAGAGCGCCGACTGCAGGTCCGACAGCTCGACCTGCTGGACGGCCGGCTCGTCGAGGGCGGCGTTGAGCTTGGCCAGGAGACGGTCGAACAGGGCCTCGATGCGCTCGTTCCGGCCGGCGAAGTAGGTGTGGCGGTAGAGGTAGTAGCGGACGACCTCGGGGTAGCGGTCGAGCGCGTAGCGGCGGGCCAGGTCGAGGACCTTGCGCTCGCGGTCGCGCGGCGGCGCCAGGGGGTGGTCCTGGCGCCATTCCTGGTAGGCCTCGACGGCCGACTCGGCCGGCAACGGGATGGCGTAGGTGGCGTCGAACTCGGCCCGGTAGCGGCGCAAGCGCACGGCCAGGTCCTCGCCGGGATAGGGCCGCAGCGGCGCCTTGTCCAGGGCGGACTGCAGCTCGGCGAAGAAGGCCGAGGCCCGGTCCCGGCCCATGGCGTCGTAGGCGGCGTCGAAGATCCAGTCGAGATCGAGCAGGTCCTTGATCCAGGGATAGTTGGCCGCGGCCCGGCGGTAGAAGGAATCGACCATGGGCCGGACGATCGAGACGGGGCCGGACGAGGGGCGCCAGCCGTCGATCGAGGCCAGGAAGGTGTCGTCGCGGAACTCGAGCTCGGGGACGACGACGTTGACCGGCGAGATGCGGCCGGGCAGGATGCGGCGGCCGCTCGTCTGCCAGGCCCGGAACAGGGCCGACAGGGCCTCGATGTAGAGCTTGCGCCAGATCGAGGGGGCCGGCAGGGGCGCGTCGGCGGCCCGGCGGCCGGCGAACTCGCGGATCTTCTCCCAGACCGTCAGGTCGCCGAGATGGCGCCAGGTGACGGCGCCGGACTTTTCGTCCGTGGCCCCGAGCGGGGGCAGCACCCGGGGGCCGCCGGGCTGGTCCGAGAGGACCGCCGACCAGAGCCGGGTCTCGTGCTCGGCCCCGTCGCGCCGGCCCTCGGGCAGGACGAGCTTGAGGTCGTAGTGGCGGCCGGCGGCGGTGTTGAGGCTGACCCGGAAGGTCGTCCGGCGCGGGGCGCTGTAGATGCGCGACACCCAGATGCCGTCGTGCTCGGCGAGGGCCGCGGCCTCGAAGGCCTCGGCCCCGCAGGCCAGGCGGACCGAATCCCGCAGAAAGCCGGGCAGCGACAGGACGGCCCGGATGCGGCGGGCCTCGGCCGGCGTGACGCTGTCGTCGCAGGTGGCGCGAGGCGGGCGGGCGGGCGCGGCGGCCCGGGCCCCGGTCCGCCGGCGCTCGGCGTGCCGGCCGTAATGCCGGACCGCGCGGTCGAGCTCGCGCTCGGCCTCCACGGCCAGGACCGGGTCGGCCCTGTGAAGGACCCAGCTCGCCAGCTCGGCCCGGACCGGGCTGAAATCGGACGGCTCGCGGATGGCCAGGTCGGCCAGGAGCCGGAAGATGCGCAGGAACTGCTGCCGGCCGCGCTCGTCGACGGGCCAGGGCAGCGTCTCCCGGTAGGCCCGCAGGCGGACCCGGAACGCGTCCAGGCGGCCCCGGCCGAGGCGGCTGGAGACGATGGCGTCGATGCTCTCGCGGTTGAGGAAGGGCAGGCCCGAACTGACGAAGGCCGGCATGACCTGGCCGTAATCGATGTCGGGGTCGTGCAGGAGCAGGATGCGGTAGGCCCAGCAGCGCAGCTTCTCGCGGGGGTGGCGGGCCATGGCCCGGAGGCGGGCCCGGACGAGCTCCTCGGTCCGCAGGGGCGATTCGTAGAAGACCCGCTCGACCTCGGCCAGCAGGGAGTCGGGCGGCTGCCCGGCGGAAAGCAGGAGCTGGGACAGCCGGACATGGAGGCGGTCCAGGCCGGCCTCGCCGAGCTTGACCGGGGCGGCGATCTCGCCGGCCTCGTAGGTGCGGGCCCGCCGCCGGGGCAGGGACACCCGGCCCGTGGCCGAATCCAGGGGCAGGTCCCAGCCTTCCTTGACGGGGGCGAAGGCGGCCAGGGACGGGTTGCCGGCCCAGAGGGCGGGCTGGCGGGCGAACAGGCCCAGGTCGAGGACGCCGCCCTCGATCTCGTATTCGAGGTCGCCGACGAGCCAGGTCCGCGCGTCGGCGCCCCGGCGCAGGGGCAGGACGAGGCCGCGGTTGAGGTCCCGCAGGCCGGCCCGGCCGCGGACGATCTCGTCGTGGAGGATGCCCAGGTCGCGGAAGAACCAGAGCGGGATGCGCACCCGCAGGCCGGGGCCCGGGAGGTCGATGGCGTGGCGGCGGTAGAGGCCGTCGATGACCCCGGCGAACGAGGCCTCGATGCGCTTGCGGTTGAAGGAGCCCTTGGCCGTCAGCTCGCCGCGCTCGGGGCTGAAGTCGCGGTCCAGGACCTCGAAGTTGACGACGCGCTCGTAGGGGGCCAGGCCGTCGTTGGCGGCCGTGACGATGCGGCGGTAGTACTCGCGGGCGTTCTCCCGGCCCAGGCCCTCGGCCAGGACGCGGTCGCGGTAGTCGGGGACGATGAACAGGACGTTGTAGGGCCGGCCGTCGCCGACGAGGAAGGTCCGCTTGATGCCGGGCACGCCGGCGAACTTGTCCTCGACCTTGCGCGGGGCAACGGTCTGGCCGCGGTTGTTCTTGTAGATGTCCTTGATGCGGTCGACGATCTGGTAATAGCCGTCGGCCTGGCGCTCGAAGACGTCGCCGGTGGCGAACCAGTGGTCGCGTTCGGGGTCGCCGGTGGGGAAGGGGATGGCGCCGCCCGGGCCGGCCTCCTCGAGGTAGCGGGCCACGTAATGGCCGCTGACCTGCAGCTCGCCCTCGGGGCCCAGGCGGGCCCGGATGCCGGGAAGCGGCAGGCCGTGCGAGCCGTCGACGTAGCCGCCCGGCGGGGTCATGGTGATGCCCCCGGTCGCCTCGGTCATGCCGAAGCCGCTCATCAGCTCGATGCCGTGGCCGGCGAAGAAGCGGAAGACGCGGGGATCGAGGTAGCCGGCCGCCGACAGGCCCCACTTCAGGCGCGGCCCGACGATCTCGCGGACGAGGGCCGTCGCGTCCGCCCCGGCCGGGGCGGCGTCCAGGCGCTCCAGGCACTTCTCGTGGAGCTGGACCCAGCGGATGGGGACGCTGATGAAGCCGGTCGGCCGGACCCTGGGCAGCAGGCTGAAGAGCGTCTCGGCCGACGGATTGCCGGCGAAGACGTAGGTGCCGCGCCAGTAGATGGCCCCGAGCATCTCCAGGAAGCGGCCGAAGGTGTGGTAGAGCGGCAGGAAGCTCAAGAAGACCTCGTCCGGACCCACGGCGGGCAGGGCGGCGGCCCGGGCGAAGCGCTTGGTGACGAGGTTGTAGAGGGAGAACGAGACGCCCTTGGGCCGGCCGGTGGTGCCCGAAGTGAACATGACCGTGGCCACCTCGTCGATGCGGAAGCGGCGGCGCCGGGCCAGCCGGGCGTCGATGTCCCGGGCCCCGAGCTGCTTGCAGAGCTCCGTCAGGAAGACGACGTCGCCGTCGTCGCGGAGGGCCGGGTCGGTGACCAGGATGAGGAAGGGCCGGGCCGTCCGGCGCCGGGCCTCCTTGAGCAGGGCGATCCGCTCGCGGTCGTTGGCCAGGGCCAGGTTGACGGCCAGGGCGTCGAAGATGGCGACCACGTTGTCGAGGTTGAAATGCGGGTTGAGGGGGGTGTCCAGGATGTCGTAGAACAGGCAGGCCAGGTCGGCGAAGGCGCCCTCGGGGTGGTTCTCGGCGTAAATGGCCAGCCGCGGCTCGAGGCCCTCGCGGTCGGCTAGGGCGTAGAAGGCGGCGGCCGTCTCGCGGATGTGGCGGTCGGCGGCGGCGTAGGTCCAGACCCGGGGCGGGGAGAGGGCCATGTCCTGGAAGAGGACCCGGTCGGGCGCCTCCCGCAGGCGGTCCTCGAACATGTCGCGCAGCCCGTAGCCCGTCCGGCGGATGAGGGCGAAGGCGGCCTCGGCCCATCGATCGAGGAGGTCCGGCGCCGCCAGGTCGCGCAGGAAAGCGGGATCGGAGGTCTGCCGGAGAAGCGACCTGGCCTCGGCCTCGGACATCCCGGCCCCCGACGCCATGGCCGCCTCCATCCTGTCCAAGGTTGCCCGGGCCGGCAGGATGGGGTCAAACCTACCTTTTTTCGAAAAAGGTAGGTTTGACCCCATCTTGGAAGGCGCGGAGGTCCTTTTCATTGGCTTCCCCGGATCATTATATAATGAATGGGAATATTGGCAAGTGGTTATTTTGTGGACCAGACCTTTTCGATACTTTTTCCTTGACAAGGGTTTTTCATTGGTATATATAAGGTATAGTCCAAATGATTCCGGTACAGACCAAAGGAGCGATCATGGACAATCTCAAGCTCGAGAAATTCCCCGGTGCCAAGCCGGCCTACCAGCAGATCATCTCCTTTTTCGAGAAGGAGATCCAGTCCGGCCGCCTCAAGCCGGGTGAGAAGCTCCCCGCGGAGAGGGACCTGGCCGAGGAGATCCACACCGCCCGCGGCACGGTCAAGAAAGCCTACGAGGAGCTGGTCCGCCGCCGCCTCATCGAGGCCTCGCCCGGCCGCGGCAGCTTCGTCGCTCCCGACCGCCACGCTCCGGCCGAGAGCCGCAAGGACAAGGCCCTGCGCCTCATCGACGAGGTCATCGACGAGATGGCCCGCCTGAAGTTCAACTCCAGCGAGATGCGCATCTTCTTCGACCTGCGCCTGCTCGGACGCGAGGAGGAGCTCCAAAGCCTGAACGTGGCCGCCGTCGACTGCAACCCCGAGGCCCTGGCCATCTTCGAGCGCCAGCTCCTGATCATCCCGCACGTCAACCTGGCCAAGATGCTGATCGACGACGTCCTCGAGGACCCGGCCGGCCTGGACCGGCTGCGGACCTTCGACCTCATCCTGACCACGACCACCCACTACCAGGAGGTCCTGGAGCGCGTCCCAGACCTGCGGTCCAAGATCGTCCAGGCCGCCGTGGCCCCGACCCGGGCTTCCATCATCGCCCTGGCCCGCCTGGCCCCGTCGCAGAAGATCGGCATCGTCTGCGAGTCCAAGCGCTTCCTGGACATCATCCTCGACCACCTGCGGGCCTTCGACATCCCGGCCTCGTCGGTGGCCCCGCTTTTCTGGTCGGAGCTCGACCAGCTCGACAAGTACCTGGCCGGCCTCGACGCCGTCATCGTCCCGGCCGGCTATTCGCTCCAGAAGGGCCGCGAGCACCTGGCCGCCATCCAGGAGTTCACCGAGCGCGGCGGGGCCATCATCACCTTCGACTACCAGATCGAGCGCGGCTCGCTCCTCAACGTCGAGGAGCGGCTGCGGACGCTCCTCGACGAAGCCCGGCGGGGCCTCTGATGGACGCTCCCCGCATCGTCCTCGGCGTCATCGGGGCCGACTGCCACTCGGTCGGCAACAAGATCCTGGACGCCTACTTCACCGAGGCCGGCTTCCACGTCGTCAACCTGGGCGTCATGGTCAGCCAGGACGAGTTCCTGGACGCCGCCGTCGAGGCGGCCGCCGACGCCATCCTGGTCTCGTCCCTTTACGGCCACGGCCTGATCGACTGCGAGGGCCTGCGCCAGAAGGCCGACGAGCGCGGCCTGGACCGCGTCCTGCTCTACGTCGGCGGCAACCTCGTCGTCGGCAAGACCCCCTTCGAGGAGGTCGAACGGAAGTTCAAGGCCATGGGCTTCGACCGCGTCTTCTCGCCCCAGGTCGACCTGGCCGCCGTGGCGGCGCTGTTGCGCCAGGACGTCGAGGCGCGAAAGAAGGCCTGATGGCCGCGACGCCGCTCCTCTCCGTCGACATCGGGTCGACCTATACCAAGGGGGCCCTGTTCCTCCTGGAAGGGGAGGAGCTCCGCCCGGTCCGCCGCGAGGTCGTGCCGACCACCGTGGACGACCTGGCCCGGGGGTTCTTCCAGGTCCGCCGGGCCGTCCTCGACGGCGCCGGGACCGCCCCGCTCTCGCCGGCGTCCGCCCCGGACGTCCCGGTCCACTGGTCCTCCTCGGCCCGCGGCGGGCTCAAGATCGCGGCCGTCGGCCTGACCCCCGACCTGACCCTGTCCGTCGCCCGCATGGCCGCCACCTCGGCCGGGGGCAAGGTTGTCCGCGCCTTCTCCTACGAGCTCGACGCCGAGGACCTGGCCGCCCTCCGGGCCGTCCAGCCGGACATCATCCTGTTCACCGGCGGCACGGACGGCGGCAATTCCCGCGTCGTCCTGCACAACGCCGCCCGCCTGGCCGGGCTGGACGCTCCGGCCGTGATTCTCTACGCCGGCAACCGCAAGGTCCGCGACCGCGTCGCCGAGCTCCTCGGCGGCCGCAGCCTCGAGCTGGCCGACAACGTCATGCCCGAGGTCGGCACCATCGACATCGAGCCGGCCCGGGCCGTCATCCGCCGCATCTTCCTCGAGCGCATCGTCGACGGCAAGGGCCTGTCGGCCGTGGTCGAGGCGACCGGCCGCGAGCCCCTGCCGACCCCCCTGGCGGTCTTCGAGCTGGTCCGGACGATCGCCGCCCGCGTGACCGGCTGGGAGGACTTCGCCCTGATCGACATGGGCGGGGCGACGACCGACTTCTACTCGCACACCAAGTCCTTCCACGGCGGCGACGCGGTCATCCTGCGCGGCCTCCTCGAGCCGACCCTCAAGCGGACCGTCGAAGGCGATCTGGGCCTGCGCGTCTCGGCCGAGGCCCTGCACCGCTCCGAGAAGGCCTTCCTCGAGTCCCGCCTGCGGGCCGACGGGTCCGACCCGGCCGCCCTGGAACGCTACGTCGAGGACGTCAGCCGCCGGACCGGGCATCTGCCCGCCGACGCCGCCGGCCGGGCCTTCGACCGCCTCCTGGCCGCCGCCTGCGTCCGGGCCGCCGCCCTCCGCCACGCCGGCGTCCTCCAGCGCGTCTTCACCCCGCAGGGCGGCTTCCAGGTCCAGCGGGGCAAGGACCTGCGCCGTGTGGCCCGCCTGATCGGTTCGGGCGGCTACCTGGCCGGCCAGACTGACGCCGCCGTGCTGCTCGAGGCCTGCCCCAAGGACGCCGACGACGTCGATACCCGGCATCTCGTTCCCGAAGCGCCGGCCTGCTACGCCGACGCCGAATATCTCATCCCCCTCCTGGGGAACCTGGCGACGGACTTTCCCGGCGCGGCCGCCCGCGCCGCCGTCGACCGGCTGAAGCCGCTGACACCGCTCGCAAGCTGAAGAGGACACCATGAGAACTCAACGCCTGCCCTGGAAGGACTTCCTGGCCCAGCGCCAGGCCGTCCTTGATTCCTGGCCGACCGGCCGGGACGTGGCCGCGCTCGAGGACGGGCTGCGCTACCAGCGCGCCATCCCCGAAACCAAGAACTTCGCCAAGGCCATGGCCAAGGCCAAAGCCGCCGGCCTGACCCTGATCCAGCCCCGGGCCGGCGTGGCCCTGATCGACGACCACATCCGGCTACTCCGCTACCTGGAGACCGAAGGCACCGCCGACCTCCTGCCGACGACCATCGACGCCTACACCCGGCAGAACCGCTACGAGGAGGCCGCCCGCGGCATCGAGAAGTCGCGGGCCGCCGGGGCCTCGCTGCTGAACGGCTTCCCGGCCGTCAACCACGGCCGCGACGGCTGCCGCAAGGTGACCGAGGCCGTGGTCAAGCCGGTCCAGGTCCGCCACGGCACCCCCGACGCCCGCCTGCTGGCCGAGATCGCCCTGGCCGGCGGCTTCACTTCCTACGAAGGCGGCGGCATCTCCTACAACATCCCCTACGCCAAGAAGGTCGAGGTCGGCCAGTGCCTGCGCGACTGGCAGTACGTCGACCGCCTGATGGGCTACTACCAGGAGAACGGCGTGACCATCAACCGGGAGCCGTTCGGGCCCCTGACCGGGACGCTCGTGCCGCCCTTCGTCTCGCACGCCATCGCCATCCTCGAGGGCCTGCTGGCGCTCGAGCAGGGCGTCAAGTCGCTGACCCTCGGCTACGGGCAGGGCGGCAACGTCCTCCAGGACCTGGCCGCCCTGGCCTCGCTGCGCGAGCTGGCCGAGAAGTACTTCCGCCAGGCCGGCTACGACGACTACGACCTGACCCTGGTCTTCCACCAGTGGATGGGCGGCTTCCCGGAGGACGAGGCCAAGGCCTTCTCGGTCATCAGCCTGGGCGCCTTCGTCGCCTCCGCGGCCAAGGTCGAGAAGACCATCGTCAAGTCGCCGCACGAGGCCATGGGCATCCCGACCAAGGAGGCCAACGCGGCCGGGCTCAAGGCCACCCGCCAGGTCTTGAGCATGATGGCCGACCAGCGCATCTGCACCGACAACGCCGTCGTCCAGCGCGAGATGGACCTCATCCATCGCGAGGTCGACGCCCTCCTCGCGGCCGTGCTCGGCGCGGCCGGGGACGACCTGGTCCAGGGCATCGTCCGGGCCTTCGCCGGCGGCCTGCTCGACGTCCCCTTCGCCCCGTCCATCTACAACAAGGGCAAGATCCTGCCCATCCGCGACAACGAAGGATTTATCCGCCTCTTCGCCAAGGGGAACCTGCCCCTGGGCGAGGACATCATGTCGTTCCACCGGGCGCGCCTCCAGGACCGGTCCAAGGCCGAGGGGCGCCCGGTCACCTTCCAGATGGTGACCGACGACATCTACGCCATCAGCAAAGGCAAACTCATCGGGAGGCCCAAATGAAGATCGTCAAAGCCCTGTTCGTGCCCGGCTCGTCGGCGTTCTACTTCGACGACCAGGCCGCCATCAAGTCCGGCGCGCCGCATGACGGCGCCGTCTACGGCGGCACGCCCGAGACCCCCGGCTTCAAGGCCGTCCGGGTGGCCGGCGAGTCCGTGTCCATCCTGCTGCTCCTCGAGAACGGACAGTGGGCGCTCGGCGACTGCGCCGCCGTCCAGTACTCCGGCGCCGGCGGCCGCGACCCGCTCTTCCTGGCCGCCGACTACCTGCCGCTCCTGGAGACGCGCATCCGGCCGCTCCTCGAGGGCGCCGAGGTCGGTCCCTTCCGGGAAATGGCCGGGCGGTTCGAGGCCCTGGTCCTCGACGGCCGGCCCCTCCACACGGCCATCCGCTACGGCCTGTCGCAGGCCCTGCTCCACGCCCGGGCCCTGGCCACGGGCCGCATCATGGCCGAGGTCGTCTGCGAGGAGTACGGCCTGCCCGTCGTCGCCGAGCGCGTGCCCATCTTCGGCCAGAGCGGCGACGACCGCTACATCAACGCCGACAAGATGATCATGAAGCGGGTCGACGTCCTGCCGCACGCCCTGATCAACAACGTCAAGACCAAGCTCGGCCACGACGGCGAGCTGCTCCGCGAGTACATGGTCTGGCTGGTCAACCGCATCCGCGCCGTCCGGACCGATCCGGCCTACGTCCCGACCCTGCACATCGACGTCTACGGCACGATCGGCCTGATCTCCGGCATGAAGCCGGGGCGGGTGGCCGACTACCTGGCCTCGCTCGAGCCCCTGGCCGCGGAGTTCCCCCTGTACGTCGAGGGCCCCGTGGACGCCGGCGAGAAGGCCCGGCAGATCGACCTGCTGGCGGCCGTCCGCCGCGAGCTGGCCGCCAAGGGCTCCCGGGTCAAGATCGTGGCCGACGAGTGGTGCAACACCTACGAGGACGTCGTCGACTTCACCGAGGCCCGGTCCTGCGACATGGTCCAGATCAAGACCCCCGACCTCGGCGGGATCCAGAACACCATCGAGGCCGTCCTCTATTGCCGCCGCAATGGCATGGAGGCCTACCAGGGCGGCACCTGCAACGAGACCGAGATCTCGGCCAAGGCCTGCGTCCACGCCGCCGTGGCCGCCCGGGCCGAGCGCCTGCTGGCCAAGCCGGGCATGGGCTTCGACGAGGGCTTCATGATCGTCCGCAACGAGATGGAGCGGGTCCTGGCCGCGCTGCGGGCCCGGGCCGGCCGCGGGGAGGCCTGACATGAGCGCCAAGACCGCCAGGGCCTCCAAGACCGCCAAGGCCAAGAAAGAGTTCCGGGTCCTGTCGACCACGGCCATCCTCGGCTACGGCTTCCCCGAGAGCTCGTTCCGGGCCGGCCTGGCCAAGAAGCCCGACCTCATCGGCGCCGACGCCGGCTCGACCGACCCCGGCCCCTACTACCTCGGGGCCGGCAAGTCCTTCACCGACCGCTCGGCCGTCAAGCGCGACCTGCGCTTCATGCTGACGGCCGGCGTCAAGCACGGCATCCCCGTGGTCGTCGGCACGGCCGGCGGCAGCGGGGCCCGGCCCCACGTCGACTGGTGCGAGGCCATCGTCCGCGAGATCGCGGCCGAGGAGAAGCTGTCGTTCAAGATGGGCGTCATCTACGCCGACGTGCCCAAGGCCCGCGTCCTCAAGCACCTGCGGCAAGGGGAGATCGTGCCCCTGACCTACGTGCCGCCGCTCACCGAGGCCGTCCTCGAGGAGTCCGTCAACGTCGTCTGCCAGATGGGCGTCGAGCCCATCCAGAAGGCCCTGGCCGACGGCTGCCAGGTCGTCCTGGCCGGCCGGTCGTACGACCCGGCCGTGTTCGCCTCGCTGCCGATCATGCGCGGCTTCGATCCCGGCCTGGCCATTCACATGGGCAAGATCCTGGAGTGCGCGGCCATCGCCGCCACCCCCGGCTCCGGGGCCGACTGCGCCTTCGGCACGCTGACCGGGGACTCCTTCATCCTCGAATCGCTCAATCCGGCCCGGCGCTTCACCAAGGTCTCGACGGCCGCCCACACCCTCTACGAGAAGACCGACCCCTACCACCTGCCCGGGCCGGGCGGGGAGCTCGACCTGACGGACTGCTCCTTCACCGAGCTTCCGGGCGGACGGGTCGAGGTCCGGGGCAGCCGCCACGTCGAGAGCGAGCGGTACTACGTCAAGCTCGAGGGCGTCCGCCGGGTCGGCTACCGCACCATCGCCGTGTCCGGCACCCGCGACCCGATCATGATCCGCGAGATCGACGGCATCCTGGCCGGCGTCGAGGCCCAGGTCCGGGACATCCTCAAGGCCGAGAAGGTCGAGGGCCGGGTCTTCTTCCACGTGTACGGCAAGGACGGCGTCATGGGCGCCCTGGAGCCGGAGAAGACGGTCCGCGGCCACGAGCTGGGCATCGTCATCGAGGCCGTCGGCCCGACCCAGGCCGCGGCCGATTCGGTCTGCGGCCTGACCCGCTCGACGCTCCTCCACTACGGCTACCCGGGCCGCATCTCGACGGCCGGCAACCTGGCCTTGCCTTTTTCCCCCTCCGATGCCAGAATGGGCGAGGTCTTCGAGTTCTCGGTCTATCACCTGATGCCCGTCGACCGGCCCGACGATTTCCCGACCAGGACGATCGTGTTCCGGGGCGGAAAGGAGTCGAAATGAACCGCAGCATCCTGACCGCCGCCAAGGTCATCCGTTCCAAGAACTCCGGCCCCTACGAGCTGACCCTGGACATCCTGTTCAAGGACCGGGCCCACTTCGAGCTGTTCCGCCGCCGGAACATCGTCACCAAGCGCAAGATCGCCGCCCTCTACAAGCGGCCCGTGGGCGACATCCTCAAGATCGTCTACTTCGAGCCGTCCAACGCCCTCAAGGTCACCCTGCGCCGGCCCATCCCCTCGGGCGATGCCGGCGAGACCGACATCTACGGCGCCCAGCAGCACGCCCCGCTCCTGCGCCTGACCTATTGAGAAGGCGGCCATGATCAAGTTCAGCCAGGGCACCGTCCACCGCGAAACCCTTCTCTACGCGGCGTACTACGCCCCCCGCGGCAGCTACCGCCTGTACATGGTGGCCGCCGAGCTGGCCCAGAAGTACCTGACCCCGACCGACCTGCTGATCGGCATCCTGGGCGCCGAGGGCTCCGGCAAATCGACCCTGATCAAGGGGCTGTTCCCCGGCCTGGAGCTGACCAACGACGACGAGGGCATCAACGTCCGGCCGACGCCCCTCTACGACTTCGACCCGGCCGACCCGTTCTCCGGCCACACCTTCCATCTCGACGCCCGCTACGAGCTGGCCTTTCACCAGAAGTACGAGGTGGCCGAGGCCGTCCTCAAGGCCATCGCCCACAAACGGCGCGTCGTCGTCGAGCACTTCGACCTCATCTACGAGGCCCTGGGCCACAACGCCCAGGTCCTCATCGGCATCGGCGAGGAGATCATCGTCGCCCGGCCGACGGTCTTCGGCCCCTTCCCGCAGGTCATCAAGACGATCGTCGACAAGACCATCAAGTACCGGCTGATGGCCCACTCGGCCGAGGACATCACGACCATGATCCTCCAGGATAACTACAAGATCCCCTTCCCGCCGCTGCACTCCGACGTGCCCCAGGGCTTCGTCCTCAACTTCAAGGAGCGGCCGGACGTGGACCTCCACGAGCTGGAGAGGAAGGTCCTGGCCACCATCGCCAAGGACGTCCCCATCGGGCCCTGCGGCGACAACACCATCAGCATCGGGGACGAGGCCATGCCCTGCACCGGCACCCGGACCCACGTCTCCTCGAGCGGCAAGATCGAGAACTTCAGGCTGATCAAGGAATACCGCTACGACCAGATCAGCAAGGAATACTACGTCATCGGCCTCGTCGGCAAGCGGGGAGAGGACGCCTTCGAGGACCTCATCGACGTCGAAGGGATCTACGAATGAACCTGATCGATCCCGGCCCCGACCGGGCTGTCTACCGCAAGATCGCCGCGCGCGGGGTCGGCCGGACCGCGTGCGCCGGACGCCCCGCCCTGCGGGTCTCCGACGGCGCCCTGACGGCCCTGGCGGGCGAGGCCTTCACCGACCTGGCCTTCTTCCTACGGCCCGATTTCCTGGCCTCCATGCGCGGCATCCTCGACGATCCCGAGGCCTCCGACAACGACCGTTTCGTGGCCGGGGCCGTGCTGCGCAACGCGGTCATCGCCGCCGAGAGCGTCCTGCCGCTCTGCCAGGACACCGGGTCCATCCAGGTCTTCGCCTTCCGGGGCCACCGCGTGGCCACGGACGGCCGGGACGAAGAGGTCCTGGCCGAAGCGGCCTCCCGCGTCTACCGGACCCGCAACCTGCGCTATTCGATCATGGCCCCGCTGACGGTCCTGGACGAGGTCAACACCGGCACCAACCTGCCGGCCCAGATCGACCTCCAGGCCGCGGCCGGGGCCGAATACCGCTTCTTCTTCATGGCCAAGGGCGGCGGCTCGTCCAACAAGATCGCCCTGTTCCAGGAGTCCAAGGCCCGCCTGGAGGAGGCCGCCCTGGAGCCCTTCCTGGCCGAGAAGATCCGGGCCCTGGGCGTGGCCGCCTGCCCGCCCTACCGTATCGCGGTCGTCGTCGGCGGCCTGTCGCCGGAGATGACCCTCAAGACCGTCAAGCTGGCCTCGGCCGGCTTCCTCGACGGGCTGCCCAAGCGGGGCTCGAAGAGGGGAGGAGCGTTCCGGGACCCGGGCTGGGAAGAGCGGCTGATGGCGCTGGCCCGGGCGACCGGCCTGGGCGCCCAGTTCGGCGGCCGCTGGCTGGCCCACGAGGCCCGCTTCGTCCGCCTGCCGCGCCACGCCGGCTCGTGCCCCATCGGCATCGGCGTGTCCTGCAACGCCGACCGCGGCCTGCGGGGCAAGATCACGGCCGAGGGCGTCTTCCTGGAGGAGGTCGAGCGGCGCCCGGCCCGCTTCCTCGAAGGCGCGGCCGCGGCCGGCCCCGCCGGCGCGGTGGCCGTAGACCTCGAGCGGCCGATGGCGGAGATCCTGGCCGCGCTGCGGGCCCTCCCGGTCGGCACGCTGGTCAAGCTCTCCGGCCCGCTCGTCGTGGCCCGCGACATCGCCCACGCCCGCCTGGCCCGCGTGCTCCGGGAAACGGGCGACCTGCCGGACTACCTCAAGCGCCACCCGGTCTATTACGCCGGCCCGGCCAAGACCCCCCGGGGCCTGGCCTCGGGCAGCTTCGGCCCGACCACGGCCCAGCGCATGGACGGCTACCTGGGCGACTTCCTCAAAGCCGGGGGCTCGCTCGTCTCGCTCGGCAAGGGCAACCGCACCGCCGCCGCGACCGAGGCCCTGAACGCGCACGGCGGCGTCTTCCTGGGCACGATCGGCGGCGCGGCCGCCCTGATCGCCAAGGAGCACATCGTCTCCAGCGAGACCATCGATTTCGCCGACCTGGGCATGGAGGCCGTCCGCCGCATCGTGGTCAAGGACCTGCCCGCCTTCGTCATCTACGACGGCCGCGGCGGCGACCTCTACGCCCGCCGCCGCTGACCGTTCCGCGGCCCGGCCGGCCGTGGCGTCCCGAGGTCCGGGCCCCAAGAATTCCCTTGACAAGCCCGTCGGAGATATTCTATAAACGAAGTCCGACTTCTATTATAGAAATCAAGAACGAGCCATGACGAAAGACGCCCCGCGCAGCGCCGGCCGGCCGCGGGGCCCCTATTTCTCCAAGATCATCGAGAAGGGGCTGCGGATCCTGACCCTCTTCACCCCCGAGGTGCCGGCCCTGTCCCTCAAGGACATCGCCCTCAAGACCGGCATCAACCCGACCTCGACGTTCCGGTTCGTCGAGACCCTGGTCCAGCTGGGCTACCTGCGCAAGGACCCCGTCAGCAAGCAGATCAAGCTGGGGCCCATGGCCCTGGCCGCGAGCCACAACATCGCCCGGAGCTTCGACCTCCTGCAGATCGTCAAGCCCCTCATCGACGAGGCCTACGCCGAGCACCAGGTCACGATCGATTCGGCCCTGGTCGAGGACCGGAACCTGGTGCTCCTGTACCGGCGCGAGGCCCGGGACACGCTGACCATGTCCCTGCCGCTCGTGTCGCCCCATCTCCACTGCAGCGCCATCGGCAAGGCCTATCTCGGGGCGTTGCCGGACAAGGACCGGGCCCGCCTGGTCGCCGGCCTGGCGCTCGTCCGCCGGACCCCGCACTCGGCCGCGACCAAGGCGCGCCTGTTGGCCGACCTGCGCCGGACGCGCCAGCGGGGCTACGCGGTCTGCAGCGAGGAGTACGCCCTGGGCCTGATCTCGATCGGCGCGCCGCTGGTCAACGACAGCGGGGCCGTTCTGGGGGCCGTTTCGTTCGACACCGTGACGGCCCAATTCACCGCCGAGGAGGCCGAGCGGCGCTTCGCCCCGGCCGTCCTCCGCCTGGCCAGGGACATCGGGTCCCTGCTGCCCATCTGACGACGGACGGATTTATGACAGATCCTCAAAGGAGACAGTCCATGAAAAAGCAGACGCTCGTCCTCTTGGCCGCCCTGGCCATCCTCGCGGCCTGGCCCGCGGCCGCCGCGGCCCAGATCAACCAGACCGGCACGCTCGCCGGCGCGGTCAAGGACGCCCAGGGCCTGGCCCTGCCGGGGGCTTCCGTCACCATCACCTCGCCGGCCATCATCCTGCCCCGGATGACCGCGGTCGCCAACGAGCAGGGCCTCTACCGGTTCCTGTCCCTGCCGCCCGGGCTTTACGAGATCACCTTCGCCCTGGACGGCATGAACACGCTCGTCCGCAAGGACGTCCGCGTCGGCGTCGGCCAGACCGTGACCATCGACGCCATCCTCGAGCAGAAGACCCTGTCGGAGAGCATCGTCGTCGTCGGCCAGGCGCCGACCATCGACCGCAAATCGACCGCCCGGTCGACCAACCTCGACCGGTCCTTCCTGGCCGCCGTCCCGGCCTCGCGGAACCTCGACGCCTTCTTTAACATGGCCCCGGCCGTCGTGGCCGAGCAGAACAACACCAACGGGCTGATGTCCTCGGCCAGCGGCAGCGGCGTGCGGGACAACACCTTCAACCTCGACGGGGTGAACATGACCGCCCCCGACGTCGGCACCCAGCAGGTCGAGTTCGGCGTCGACATCATCGACGAGATCTCGATCCAGTCGGGCGGCCTGGCGGCCGAGTACGGCGACGCCTCCGGGGCCTTCGTCAACGTCGTCACCCGTTCGGGCGGCAACAGGCTGTCCGGGTCGTTGAGCGTCTACTACAACAACGAGCACCTGCAGGCCAACAACACCGCGGGCACGGCCCTCGAGGGCGCGACCAGCGGCTACCGGTACATCTTCGAGCCGGCCGTCACCCTGGGCGGGCCGATCGTCAAGGACAAGCTCTGGTTCTTCGCCAGCATGAGCTACAACGCCCGGTCGGCCAACGTGGCCGGCTTTCCCTACGACCAGGCGACGCAGGTCCCGGCCAAGCAGACCCGGCCGTTCCCGTTCTTCAAGCTGACCTACCAGCCCACCCAGGCCGACCGCTTCACCCTATCCTACAACTTCTCCGACAACCGCCAGGACAACAACGGGGCCGGGCCGTTCATGACCGTGGACAGCACCATCAAGTGGTCCCAGCCCGCCCACATCTTCAATTTCCAGTGGACGCGCATGTTCTCGGCCAACCTTTACGGCGACGTGAAGGTCGGCTTCTTCACGACCGACATCAACCTGCGGGCCAAGAACGACCTGGCCGCCCAGGTCGACGTCATGACCAATTACGTCACCGGCGGCTACGGCACCACCGACCTCTACACGGCCTCCCGCTTCCAGGCCAACGCCAACCTGACCCGCTTCCTGGACGGCCGGGCCGGCTCCCACGAGCTCAAGGCCGGGCTCGAGCTCCAGATGACCGGCTCGAGCCGGGACTTCCTGCCCCACGCCGACCCGCGCAACGGGATGACCCAGATCATGACCATGATGGGCAGTCCCCTTTACGGCCTGACGTTCGCCCCCGTCCATTCCAAGCTGGCCACCACCAACTTCCACGGCTACCTCCAGGACTCCTGGAAGCCCCAGCGCCGCCTGACCCTCAACCTCGGCCTGCGGCTGACCGACCAGGTCAGCCGGGTGCCGGCCCAGAACCAGGCCGAAGGCCCGCAGACGTTCATGGGCGTGACCTTCGACCGCAGCGTCACCGAGTCCTTCACGGTCAGCAACCGCTTGTCCCTGTCCCCGCGCCTGGGCTTCATCTATGACCTGACCGGCGACGGCAAGACCCTCTTCAAGGCCAGCTTCTCCCGGTACGTCCAGGCCAACGTCACCGACTATTTCTACAAGGCCAATCCCAACGGCTTCTTCGTCTACGCCCAGCCCCTGCTGCCGGATTGGACCCCCGTCCCCGGCGCCTACATGTTCGCCTCGTTCCCCACGGCCGCCCAGGTCGGCTACAACGGATCGGACCTCAAGACCCCCCGGACCGACGAGGTGACCGTGGCCGTCGAGCGCGAGCTCTTCCGCGACTGGTCCCTGGCCGCCCGCTACACGCGCAAGTGGGACCGCAACCTGGTCGAGGACGTCGACGCCTCCCAGCTCGACATGGACGCCCTGATGAACGACGGCCAGCTCGTCTGGACCAACTGGACCCAGGTGGCCTTCACCGACCCCTACGACGGGACCGAGAAGTATTTCTGGAACCAGGACGCCATCCTGGCCACCGACCTGTACCTGGTCAATCCGCCCGGGGCCACCCGGGACTATGACGGTCTCGAGCTGACCCTGTCCAAGCGCTACTCGCGGGGCTGGTCCGTCATGACCAGCTACGTCTGGCAGAACTCCCGCGGCCTGATCGGCACCGACTGGACGGGCAGCATCACCGGCTCCACGCTCTACAACGACCCCAACGCCCACATCAACGCCTACGGCCGGATGCCGCTCGAGCGCCGCAATCAGTTCAAGCTCCAGGGCATGGTCGCCGGGCCCTGGGGGGTCAATTTCAGCGGTTTCTTCCGCTACTATTCCGGCCAGCGCTACTCGCGGGCCGTGTCCAACACCGACCTGGGCATCATGCTCAATCAAGGGCAGGCCACCATTTTCGCCGAAAAGAAGGGCTCCTACGGCCTGCCCGCCCAGGCCATCCTGGACCTGCGGGTGGAAAAGGCCTTCTCCCTCGGCCGGAACGGACTGGGATTCAAGATCTTCGCCGACGTCTTCAACCTCTTCAATGCCAACGAGGCGACCGAGGTCCAGGTCCGGAGCAGCAGCCCGGCCCTGGTGTTCCAGCAGATGACCCGGATCATGGATCCCCGGGCCGTCCGCCTCGGCTTCAAGTTCGAGTTTTAGCGGATCGGGGCGGCCCACCATGGCTCAATCGAAAGCTCGCGCCGCCGCCCTGGCCCTCGCCGCCGCGATCCTGGCCGTTTCCGCCTGCTCGGGCGGCGGCGGCCGGGATAACGGCGCTCCGGCTACCGGCCTCGGCGACGCCGCCGACGTCGCGGTCCGGATGGACGCCTATCTCGTGGCCGCCCATCGGCTCGACCGTTTCAGCGGCAGCGTCCTGGTCGCCCAGGGCGGGAGGATCGTCCTCCGCCGCGGGTACGGCCAGGCCAACTACGAGCTCGGCGTGCCCAATACCCCTGAAACGAAGTTCCGGCTGGGCTCCATCACCAAGCAGTTCACCGCCATGGCCATTCTGCGGCTCGAGGTCCAAGGCCGGCTGAAGGTCACCGACAGGGTCGGGACGTTCTTCCCGGACTATCCCCAGGGCGATCGGATCACGATCCACCACCTCCTGACGCACACGTCGGGCATCCCCAACCTGACCGAATTCCCCGACTACGCGGCGACCATGTCCCGGCCCACGACCGCCCTGGAGACCGTGTCCCGGTTCAAGGACCGGCCCCTCGATTTCCCGCCGGGCGAACGGTTCTCCTACAGCAACTCCGGCTACATCCTGCTCGGGGCCATCATCGAAAAGGTGACCGGCCGGTCCTACGAAGATCACCTCCGGGACGATATCCTGCGTCCGCTGGGCCTGAACGATACGGGCTACGACCACGCCGCTCCGGTCCTTCCCGGCCGGGCCTCGGGCTACGAATTCGCCGGCGACGTCAAGGTCAACGCCCCGTACATCGACATGTCCGTGCCGCACGCGGCCGGCGCGCTCTACTCGACGGTCGACGACCTCTACAAGTGGGACCGGGCCCTCTATACAGAGAAGCTCGTTCCACGGGCCGTGCTGGAGCGGATATTCACGCCGTTCAAGGAGGGCTATGCCTACGGCTGGTCCATCGGGTCGTTCGCCGGGCGCCGGAACATCCGCCACGGCGGCGGCATCAACGGCTTCACCACGGACATCTCCCGGTTCCCCGACGACGACGCCTGCATCATCGTCCTCAACAACTTCAGCACCGGCTTCATCCCCGAGATCAGCGACGCCCTGGCCGGGATCCTCTTCGGCCAGGAGGTGGAGCTGCCCCAGGCCAAGCCGGTCGTCGACCTCCCCGAGGAGGCCCTGGCGGCCTACGAGGGCCGGTATCAGCCGGACGGGCTGCCGGTCGTGTTCACCATCAGCCGCGAAGGCCGCCGCCTGTTCGTCCAGGTGCCCCAGCAGCCCCGGGCGCTCCTGCTGGCCGAATCCGAGGCCAAGTTCTACATGAAGACGGTCAGCTTCGAGCTGACCTTTCACCGGGACGCCTCCGGACGGGTGACGCACTTCGTCCTCGTCCAGGGCAAGCGCGAAACGATCGCCAAGAGACTGGAGTGAGCCCGTGATCACGCGAAAAGACTTTCTCAAAACGCTCGGCTGGGGCCTGGCCGGCTGGCAGGCCGTTGGGGCCAAGGGCCTGGCGGCGTCGGGTCGCTTGATGCCCGATGCCGAGAAGAGGGCCCGTTATCGGGGCCTTAAGATCACCGGGGTCGACATCCACCCGATGGACCTGGCCATCAAGGAGCCGTTCAAGATCGCCGTCGGCACCATCACCGCGGCCAACGACATCCTGGTCCGGGTCCGTACGGACGCCGGCCTCATCGGGATCGGGGAGGCCTGTCCGGCCCCGCCCATCACCGGAGAGACCCAGGCGTCCTGCCTGGCCGTGGCCCGGGACATCCGGACCATAATCGTAGGGCGCGATCCGACCGCGATCGAGAGCCTCGTGGGGTCCTTGGGGCCCTTCCTCCACACGGCGCCCAGCGTCGTCGCCGCCTACGACATGGCCCTGTACGACCTCGTCGGGCAGATGGCCGGCCTGCCCGTTTTCCGGCTGCTCGGCGGGGACAAGGCCTCGTTCGAAACGGATCGCACCGTCAGCCTGGCCCCCGCCGCGGCCATGGCCGCTAAGGCCAAGGCCTTCCTGGACCGGGGCTTCCGGACGATCAAGGTCAAGGTCGGCCAAGACCCGGCCGAGGACATCGACCGCGTGGCCGCCGTCCGGGACGCGGTCGGCCCCGAAGCGAAGATCCGGATCGACGCTAATCAGGGCTGGAGCGTGCCGCAGGCCGTCTGGGCCCTGCGGCGGATGGAACCGTTCCGGGTCCAGTTCGCGGAGCAGCCGGTCGTGGCCTGGGACCTGGCCGGGCTCAAGGCCGTCAAGGACGAAAGCCCCATCCCGGTCATGGCCGACGAAGCCTGCTTCCGGCCCGACGACGCCCTCAAGCTGGTCAAGGCCGAGGCCTGCCACTACATCAACATCAAGCTCATGAAGGCCGGCGGGATCTTCAACAGCGTCAAGATCTCGCACGTGGCCGAAAGCGCCAACGTCGCCTGCATGGTCGGCTGCATGAACGAGAGCCGGATCGCCCTGACCGCCGCGGCCCACGCCGTGGCCTCCCAGCGCAACATCGTCTTCGCCGATCTCGACGGGAACGAGGAGCACGTGGCGGATCCGGTCGTCGACGGGATGGCGGTCCGGGACGGGATGATCCTCCTGCCCGAGAAGCCCGGGCTCGGCGTGGACATCGACCCGGCCTTCCTCAAGACCCTGCCAAAGGTCTGACAAAAGAACAAGGCCGGAAGCCCGGCGGGCGCCGGGCTCCCGGCCTTGTTGACAAAGCCGAAGACAATCCGATCGCGCGGTCTAGCGCTTCTTGAACTCGTCGAAGAGCCGGACGATCCGGGGATCGGTCAGGCCGGGAACGACCTTCTGCATTTGGGCGGTGCCGACGGCGCCGACCCAGCTGATGGTGCCATAATAATCCTCGACGATGGTGTAGCCGTTGTCGTCCGTCCCGTCGACCCGGATGGCGAAGATCGTCGCCTGGCCGGTCCCCGAGAGCGTCGCCGGACCCAGGGTCAAGGTGCCGTTGGCCTCGAAATCACCGCCTCCGAAGTTATGCGAGGCGATCCGGGTGCCGGGATCCGCCGTCAGATACAGGCCGGTGAAGGCGCTGTAGACGTTGCCGGACACGCCGTTGACCTCCGTCAGGATCTCCGAGAAGGTGCTCGACGTGACGCCGCCTTCATACGTCCAGACCGGCGGGGCCGGATCGAAGCTGAACGTCAGGTCGGCCGCCGGCAGGATGGTGACCTCGGCCGTGGCCGTCTGCTGGCCGTCGGCGTTGGTCGCGGTCAGCGTGTAGGTCGTCGCCTCGGTCGGGGAAACGTCGTGCGTCCCGGTCGCTGCGACCGTGCCGATGCCGTTGTCGATGGTGACGGTGGTGGCGTTCTGGACGCTCCACGACAGCGTCGACGTGCCGCCGAGAAGGATGGACGTCGGGTTGGCCGTGAAGGAGTCGATCGTCGGCAGCGTGGTCGCGTAGGTCACCGTGCAGGTGGCCGTGCGGGTGCCGTCGGCGTTGGTCGCCGTCAGCGTATAGAGCGTCGTGGCCGTGGGGCTGACGTTGTGGGTTCCGCTCGACGCGGAGACGGCGCCGATGCCCTGGTCGATGGACACGGACGTGGCGTTGGTGACGGACCAGGACAGGGTGGACGACTCGCCGGCGTGGACGGTCGTCGGGTTGGCCGTGAAACTGGTGATGGTCGGGGGGGTCTCGACGTCGGGCGTGGTCGAGTTCTTGCACGCGAACCCCGCCAAGCCGAGAACCACCAGACCGGCGATCAGAACCTTTTTCATCTCAAAACCTCCTAGAAAGGTTACCCATAGATTGCGAGTTACTCCGGTCACAATAAACCCCCGGGCGCGCGGTGTCAATCATCGCGGGCGGGGGGGGCGGGGGTGAGTTTTCGGCCCCGGCCCTCACCGCGAAAGGCGAACAGCCTCCCGCCGCGCGACTAGCCGCGTCCCGGGTTCCGGTCGTCCCCCCTATTTGTCCTTCCGAATGACTTCCTGGACCTGCGGGAAGATCTTCGGCGTCGTATCGTAGGTCTCGACGGACATCAGCCCCAACGAGGGCTCCAGGCGGACCTGGGCGTCGTCGTAGAAGCGGCCATCGCCCTTGCCCTTCTCGTTGAGCTTGAGCTCGATGGCCATGAACAGGTAGCGGCCCATCGTCTTCTGGTACCCGGGGTCCCACTGCTGGCGGTTCATGAAGAGGAGGACCTTCTTGCCCTTGTCGCCGGGCACGGTCAGGGCGGCGTGGATGGGGATGTTGAAGCCGCGCGAGTACATGAAGCGCACCACGCCCTTCTCGGCCCGCCCGAAGGCGTCGAGAAAGGCCTCGGTACCGCCCTGCTCGAAGGCCTGCTGGAAGGCCCGGATCTCGTCGGGGGTCGTCCAGTCCTTGATCTCGATCTGGATCTTGACCAGGGGCGGTTCGACGGGCGCCTTGCCGGTCAGCATCTGGGCCCGGAAGATGGTCTTCTCGCCGGCTGTCTGGGCCAAGGCGGCCGCGGCGGCGCAGGCCAGGAAGATAACGAAACCCATACGGAACGCGGATCTCATCGTGGCGTGTCTCCCTTGATCATCCTGGATCAACACCTATCATGAGCGGAACGGCCCCCGATGTCAAACCGCCGGCCTCAATAGACCGTCTGCGTTTCAACCGTGAAGAACCGATAATCCTTGTAGACGACGGAGATCTCGGCGCTGGCCGACTTGCCCCGGTCCTGCCGGAGGTAAGCCTGTTCCGTGTAGCTCCGGCTGGGGAAACGCAGGCCGTTCTTCTCGGAGCCATATTCCGTATAGGACGTGACCAGGGGTTCGGCCTCGTGCTCCCGGGCCCATTCCTCGATCATCTTGAAGTTGCCCAGGGACCGCTGGTCCCAGACGATCTTCAGGACGCCGCCGTCGCTCTCCCGGATCCAGAGGCGTCCTGTCGGGTGGGGCTGGTCCAGGTCCGGGCCCGGGGCCGCGGCGACGACCACGACCGGCTCGCCGAGGACCGTGTCCTCGCCGACGAGCTCGTAAACGAGCAGCGACTGCCAGAAGCGGCTCAGCAGGCCGATCGGGCCGAAGAGGGCGTTCTTGTATTGAAAATAGGCGCTGTGGAGGGCCGTGTCGCGGGAGTCCGCCTTCTTGCCGTTGATAGAAACGAGGTTGCGGCGCTCCCGGGCCTCGGCCCCCTTGCGCACGAACTGGTAGTCGTACAGGTAGACGTTGGTGTCGGGGCTCAAGTTGAACGTGGTCTCCGTCACCTCCTCGAGGCAGACGAAGTCGAGTGCCGCCCGGTCCAGCCGCTGGCAGTAGGCGGCCGCCTTGGCCAGGAGCGCGGCCAGGCGGGCCGGATCGGAACGGCCCCAGGGCCGCAGCGGCACGGCAGCCAGCACGAAGGTCGCCAAGGCCAAAACGGTCCGCGGATTGTCCCGGCGTCTGATCATCATCGCCCCTTCACCCATGTTAGGATGGACAATCCCTCCCGTCAAGGGCCGGCGCGTGTCCAGAATCGGACGGGCTAGCCTTTTGGGGTGATTTTTCGCTGATCGTCTCGATCGGACTTGATTAGCCGGAATAAACAAGGTATCCTGATCCTGGATCAGGGGCAAGGTGTTCATTCAACTTTAGAAGGAGGCCACAGATGGGCATTCACAGGAGGATCAACAGGCTCGGGGCCGCGGTCATCGCGGCGGCGGTCCTCATCGGAGCGTCCGCCCAGGTCCTGCCGGCCCAGGTCTCGATCCCTCAAGGATCGACGATCAATTCCGCGATTCTCTCCATCTACGCCATGGGGGGCCCGAACTACCAGACGGTGGGGATTCACCGCATCACCGCCGATTGGGGAGAAATGTCGGTCACGTGGGCCACGTTCGGCACAAGCTTCGATCCCGGACTGGTCGGTTCCTTCACGACCAACGCGGTCGGCTGGCAGACCGTGGATGTGACATCGATCGTCCAGGCCTGGGTTGCCGGCAGTTATCCGAATTTTGGCCTGGCCCTGATGCAGGGCAAAACGTCTCCCAACATCTATCACAGCAGCGAATCACTGGTCGTCGCCATGAGGCCGAAGCTGGAGATAAGCTATACCACACCGCTCGGCGCGCACCAACAGGCCGTGATCCAGCGCCCCGGCGACGCCCAGGGCGGCGTGGCCGACGCGTATATTTGGGAGAAGTACCCGGCCTATAACGGCGGACAAGCCGACAGCCTTTGGACCGGAAATGTCGAGGATTTCGAGAAATATACGCTCCTCCGTTTCCACTTCACGGTCCTGCCTCCCGCTCCGGGGACGGGGACGCCCGGGTTCTGGAAGAATCATCCCGAGGCCTGGCCGGATGCCGGAGTGACCATCGGCGGATCGTTCTTCTCGAAGGAGGCCGCCATCGCCCTGATGCAAACGCCCATCGCCCGCGATAAGAGCTTGACCATGTTCAACGCCTTGGTCGCCGCCAAGCTCAATGTCTTGGCCGGGAACGACGATAGCTGTATCGCCGATTATATCGATCAGGCCGATGCCTGGATGGCCGCCTACCCGCCCGGCAGCGGGGTGTTGGCCGGCGGCCCGTCCTCCCCGTGGCGTTCGGGGCAGGGGATCTACGAGATGCTCAACGCCTACAACAACGGGCGCTTGGGGTGCGCCCAGCACCGGGACTGATCCCGGCCGTTCTCTTGCCAGGGAAGCGCCAACGGGCCCGGCGGCAAAGCGAGCTCGCAAGGGCCCGCCCGGACTGTCCGGGCCTTTTTACGGGCGGACGGTCGGGGGGCACCGTCTATCTGGCAAGGAGCGGGTTTCTCGTCTTTTCGTTCCCGATCGTGGTCGTCCGGCCGTGCCCGGGGCAGACGACCGTCTCGTCGGGCAAGGTCAGCAGCTTGGCCCGGATGACCTTGACCATGGCCGTGAGGGCCTCGTCCCCGCCGGCGCCGCTTGGCGCTTCCACCCTTCCGATATCGCCGCGGAAGAGCGTGTCGCCCGACAGCAGGATCGGACCGACGAGATAGCAGAGGCTGCCGCGCGTGTGACCGGGCGTATGAAGGACCCGGACCTCGAGGCCGCCGAAGGGGAGGAGGTCCCCGTCCTTAAGCCGGCGGTCCGGGACGGCGGCCCCGGCGTCGGCGCCCTCGAAGGCATGAACCGGGACCTGGAACAGATCGCTATACATCCTGTTGGCCCCCGTATGGTCGGGATGCCCGTGCGTGTTGAAGATGGCCCGGACCCGGAGGCCTCGGTCCCGGACAAACGCCTCGATGCGCTCGTCCTTCACGCCTGGATCGACGAGGATCGCGTCGGCGGTTTGGGGGCTATAAACGACATACGCGTTGACGTACAGCCGGGACGCCCCCCCGGCCGGCTCCGGCTGATAGGCCAGGGCGAAACGGCGGGCGCGCAGAGCGTCTCCGGGGCCGGCGGCGATGTCTTCGGCGAGGATGCCTTCCGTGGGGCGCCCCAGGGCCTTGAAGAGCTTCTCCTTGAGCTCCAGGTTCAGGGATTCGTCGAGCCCCTGGCCTTCCGCCCGCGCGAGGAAGGCCTGGGCTGCGGCATATTGATTGGCGACGAAGCAGATCGCGACCAGGTTGTTGTAGGCGTCGGCGTGGCGGGGATCGAGCCGGACCGCCTCTTCATAGCTGCGGAACGCTTCGGGCACTCGTTGCAGGCGGAAGAGGATGTTGCCCATGAAGTAGGTGTAGTGCGCCTTGATCCGCGTGAAGGCCGCCGCTCTCTCGGCCGCCGCCGTCTCCGCTTTCAGAGACTCGTCCTGGGCTTCACGTTTGTCGAACTCGATCGACCGCCGGTTCCGGCAGGGCTGCTCGCTGCGGGCGGCGGACTCCCACATGGCGTCGAGGGAGCGTTGGACGTCCCCAAGCTTTTCGGCCTTGAGCTGATCGGCCCGCTCGCCGAGGGCCTTCATGAGGTCAAGCCGGTTCACGGACAGCTCCATCTGCTTCAAGGCGGCGGGGAACTCACCGCGTCCGTAAAGGATGTTGGCGAGGTAGTAGCGGGCGTAGGCGTGCTCCGGGAACTTGGCCAGACACGAAGAAAAGCCCGCCTCGGCTTTGTCCGTCCGCCCGGCCTCGAAGTCCTTGAGACCCGCGGCGAACGCGGCGCTGGAGGCCTTGAGTTTCTCGAAGGCCTTGTCCATGTCAGATGGGGTTTGCCCGGCCAGGGCAACGCCCAAGCCGACAATTGAAAGAAAAAAGGTTATCAATATCAGCCGAGGCTTCCTGGTGACCATCTTTGTTGGCCTCATCTTCGCATCTTACCAGCGATCAAGCAATATCCATGCCAGTCAGGCCATCCCTCGCGGCATTCCTACATTCGCATAATATTAACAAATACAATATGTCACATTTACCGTGAGATATTCGACAGACGTTCGGCCGGGACCAGGTGTAAAGAAAGCCAACAGGGGAAGCGGTCAGCGCAAAGGGGAGTGGCGGGAAGGTATGGGAGTCGAACCCATCCGGGACGTCTATAGCCCCATACCGGATTTGAAGTCCGGAAGGATCACCGGATCCTTCACCCTCCCGAGGGCTGAACGATGGTAGCCCGTCCCGGATAGAGTGTCAAGGATAGGCCACCGAGGTGATCGCGTCCGACTTGACGAACGCTTTGTCATCAATGTGGCAGATATTATTGATCTGCCTGACAAAGTCCTCCAGGTCGATATCACCTCGGTTGGAAAAGATCACGACCGCGTACTTTTGAGAAGGCTTGATCAAGACGATCGTCCGAAATCCGCCGTTCGAGCCCGGATGGTAGATGATTCGATCTTCCCCGGATCCGGCAATAAACCAGCCAAAGCCATAAGAGAAATCCCTCCCGGCGTCGATCGAGAACTGAGGCGACTGGCCTTCCTTTACGAGGGATGGACTTAGCACGTTCCCCGATAGAATGGCCATGATCCACTTTAGGTAATCATCGATAGACGTATAGATCCCTCCGTCTCCCTCTGTCGAAAAGAACAAGCTCTGCTTGACATCGGCGATCTGGAAGCGATCTTTCTCATATTCGTAGCCAAGGGCGCGATCCGGGATCTCCATCCCAGGATGGATCACATCGCTATGGCCCATCTTCAAGGGCGCATAAATGGTGTCCCGAACGAATTCAGGGAACCCTTTCCCCGACACCTTTTCGACGATGAGCGAGAGCAGACAAAAGGCGGTGTTGCTGTAACGGTATCGGGACCCCGCCGGGAAATAGACAGAGTCAACGGACCTTATCGCCGGCAATATGTCTTTATCCGAGAATTCCGTGTATTTCGTCTTATCGACATGATCATAATGATCGACGATCCCCGAGCTGTGTGTGAGGAGGTTCCGGATCGTGATCGTTCCGGCCACCTTCGGAGAAAGATCAGGGAAGAACTTAATAAGCCTGTCATCCAACGACAGTTTACCCTGATTCTTGAGGGTCAAAATGCAGTAGGCCGTGAACTGCTTCGTCATGGAGGCAATGTTGAAATTGGTCGAGGACGTAATGGTCGTCTTTAGGGCCAGGTCGGCCATACCGTAGGCTTTCTTGAAGACGACTTCCCGATCTTTGACGATCGCGATGGCCGCTCCAGGTTTATTGTTCAGATAGGTGGCCGACATCAGCGCATCAAGGCGACCGGACATTCCCTGCGCAAGCGCCTGAGCCGCGATAAGCATGACAAAGGGGATCATGGCGAGGTGTCTCACGTGGACTTCCTTATGACGCATCATTGGATCCCTCACCCTCCCGAGGGTTCATTGATGGTAGACCGCATCAATGGACCTGTCAATGACGTTTGGCCGGCTGGGGACAGGTCGCTCCGAAAGAGCGGGGATGCCGCGTCACGCCCCGGGGGCCCCGCCTCGCGATGGCCCTCAGGGTGGACTGGATCGGCCCTCTGTGTTACGTTCCCCGCATGTCCCAAAAGCTCATTCGCTCACCCCTGGCTTCCCGCATGTTCCTGGTCCCTGTCATCGTCCTATGCGCGGTGGCGCTGGCATCCACTCGGGGCGTCGCGACTGGCGGGGAGCAGGCCGGCGGCGGTCCTCCGGCAGGGCGCATCATCATCCCGAATCTCGATGACGACGACGGGGACGGCCGGGCCGATTTTCTGGCTGCCGTCCTCGATGCGGCCGTCGAGAACGACCTGCTGAAGGTGCGGATCGCTTCGAACGGAGCCCTGCCCGAAGGGGCCGTCGTGAAGCCGATCCTGCCGCCATCCTGGAAGCGCGCTCTCAAGCTCTTGCGCCACGATCCCGAGGCCGGCCGGTTCCGGACCGTCGCCGGGACCCTGGAGCTGAACGCCGAGGAGCGCCGGGCCGGGGCCGTCGAGATCGCCATCGAGGCGGGGGACTTCGCCGGAGCCGGGCGTTCCGGACGGTTCGAGATCGGCTTCCGCTTCGAGACCCGGGCCGGACGCCTGATCTCGCGGACGGACATGCCTCTCGAGGTGGCCCCGTTCCTGATGTCCTGCTGTCTCGACCCGGCCGAAGCGGTCCATGTCGTGCGGACGAAGCTGACGGAGAGCTTCGCCGGCGACCTGAAGCCCCTCGTCGAGGCGGCGGGGGCGAAGCTCCTGGCGTACGACCATGCCTCCGTGCCCGAGCACGATATCTGGATCCAGGACGCCACGGAGATCGGATGCGCCACCGACGGCGTGAGAACGATGAGGATCGCCCTTCACGGCAACCGGGGCATGAAGCTCGACGGCCTCTTTGCCCAGTCCTTCTTGGGGCGGGATTCGGGCGTCGTTCATCCGGGGGATTATCGGGGCAAGTCCGCGGAATGGATCGATTGGTTCGGCAATCTCGAGGTCAGCCCGCCGGTCTCGGCCGGAGGCCGGAGCTTCCCGCGCGGCCGCGTTTATGCCGGCACCCAGGGCGCGAGGGCCATGCATCCCGAGGTCGTCCGTTTCCTCGAGGCCCAGGGGGCGCAGGCGCCCATCCTGTGGCTCGACACGTCCTGGCTCGTCATCGGCCACGTCGACGAGCTGGTGTCCTGGGTCCCGTCCGCCGTCGGGACCCCCTTCCGGATGATCGTGCCCTCGCCCCGCCTGGCCCTGGAGGTCCTCCGCCGGGCCGACAAGGCCGCCCCGGGGTGCGTCCTCAATCGCGGCACCACCCGCCCGGACAGCCAAAAGGACGAGTTCTGCGATGCCCCGGTCGCCGCCGTCCTCGGCGACCAGGCGCTCGTCGCGGACCAGGCCCGCGTCCAGGCCAGGATCGACGCCGTCCGCCGCACGCTCCAGGCCGAGCTCGGGGTCGCCGACGCCGACGTCGTCGAGATCCCCGTCCTGTTCAATTCCTGGCCGGGCCGGTTCGCGGGCCGTTTCGGGGCCCTGACCCCCAACATGGTGAACTCGCTCCAGGTCGGCGGCACCCTGATCGTCGCCGATCCGCACGGGCCGCTGGTGGACGGGGCGGACGTCTTGCTGCAGGCCGTCAAGGACCGGTTGGAGCCGCTCGGCTGCAAGGTCGCGGCCATCGACAACTTCTTCCCCTACCACCGTTACGGCGGGGAGGTCCACTGCGGGACCAACGCCACGCGCCTCCCCGGCCGGCCGCGCTAGTGATCGGGGCGAGGGCCGTCAGGACCGGCCGGCGTGCGAGTCGCCGAGTTGGCGCCTCGACCCGGACGGCCATAAACGCCCGAAGCGGGCGAGGCGAATCATGAAGGAGAGGAGTTGATATGGTCAAGCGCAGCGGCTTGTTCGTCATGGTCCTCCTGACGTTCCTGGGCGCGGGGCTGGCCCAGCCGCCGCAGCCCGCCGCCGCCAGCCCCGGGGAGCGCCTGCGCAACGACGGGGACATCCCGGGCGCGATCGCCGAATTCCTGAAAGGCTACGAGCGGGACCCAAAGGACCAGAAAAACGTCTATGCCCTGGCCCGGGCGCTGTCGATCGGCCGGAGGCTCGACGAGTGCTTCAAGTTCCTGAACATGGCCGTCGATATGGAACCGTCGCTGGCGCCCTTGATCGAGCCGGACCTGGTGACGGCCCGGCAAGACAAGCGTTGGACCGCGTTCGAGGAAGGGCTCGTCGCGACGCTCGCGTCCAAGTCCCGGCTCGCCGTGCGGGACGTCGAGTACGCCAAAGCTCTCTGGAAAATGCGGGCTTGGGACCAGGCCTATTTCGCCGAAGTCGGCATCGCCGCCCGCAAGACCGGCCGGAGATCTTCCGTCGTCGAGGCCCTTTGGACCTTCAAGTTCGTGGTCCAGGAAAGGAGCCAGGCGGAGCTGGCCGCGCTGATGGCCCGGAAAGGCTGGCCGCGGACGGCCGCGGTGGGCGCGGAGGCGGCCATGGGCGCTTATCTCGTCGCCATGCACTCCCATGACGGGTTCCAAAAGCGGTGCCTGGCCGATATCCGCAAGGCCTGCGAAGCCGGCGAGCTTCCTTGGGTCCGCTACGCCAACATCTATGACCGGGCCCTATTCAACGAGAACAAGCCGCAGCGTTACGGCACGCATACACGGTACAACGAGCAGACGGGGAAGGAAGAGCTCTACCCGCTCGAGAACGAAGAGCGCGTAGATGAGTGGAGACGCGAGTTGGGGCTGGAACCGCTCGTGGAGTACCTGAAGCCCCTCGGCATCACCTACAGGCCGCGAAAATAGGCCTGTCCGCCGCCGCGGCGCGAGGCGTTCGCTTGCGGCGGCCGCCCGGGCGGTGGTACATTGGCCGCGGCTTCAGGCGGGGTGACCGCGGCGAGGTGAGCGATGGACGACAACGGGCCCGGCTTCGAGATCATCCCTTTCCCCCGCGTCAGGCAGCCGATCGTCGACGCCCTGCGCTGGTCCCGGCGTTCGACCAGCGTCATGCACGCGCTGGTCGAGTTCGACGTCACCGCGGCCCGGGCCGGCGTCCGCGAGTACCGGAAAAGGACCGGCGAGCCGCTTTCGTTCACCGCCTTTCTGTCCTCCTGCCTGGCCCGGGCGGTCGACGCGGATCGGACGGTCCAGGCTTATCGGAAAGGCGGCAGGCTGGTCGTTTTCGACGACGTCGATCTCTCCATCCAGGTCGAGCGGGACATCGCCGACCAGGGCAAAGCGCCCGTCTACCCGCACGTCGTCAAGGCGGCCAACCGCAAGACCCCGCGGCAGATCCACGACGAGATCGCCAAGGCCAAGGACGACGACACGGCCCGGATGGCCCGCCAGGCGGACCGATACTGGCGTCTGCCCCGGTTCGTCAGGCACGGGCTCTGGCGGCTCTGGCTGGGCTCGCCGGCCTGGCGCAGGAAGCTGACCGGCACGGTCGTCCTGTCCGCGGTGGGGATGTTCGGCCAGGGCCCGGGCTGGGGCATCCCGGTCTCGACCTACACCTTGAGCGTCCTCGTCGGGGGCCTGGCGGACAAGCCGGCCCTGGTCGACGGCCAGATCGCAGTCCGGCAATTCTTGAGCGTCACCGTCAGCTTCGACCACAACGTCGTCGACGGCGCGCCGGCGGCCAGGTTCATCCAGAGGTTCAAGGAGCTCGTCGAGACCGGCTCGGGCCTCTCCGCCTAGAGCGGGGCGGACGGCCCCGCGGGCCGGCGTGTTGACGCCGCTCGGGGCCGGGCCTATCATAGCCCGGGAGCGAAACCGCCATGTCCTCCGACCTCGATCCCATCCTCCGTCAACAGCTTGTCGACCGGCGCCATCACCTTGACCGGGCGGCTTTGACAGGCGCGGGCGGGCCGCGGGTGGCCGCCCTCATCCGCGAGGTCGACGACGCCCTGGCCCGCATGGACGCGGGGACCTACGGCCTTTGCGAGGTCTGCCGCGCGGCCATCGAGCCCGAACGTCTGATCGGCGACCCGCTGGCCCGGTTCTGCCTCGACCACCTGACCCCTCCCCAGCAGCGGGCCCTCGAGAACGATCTGGAGCTGGCCGCCAGGATCCAGCAAGGCCTCCTGCCCGCGCCGGCCCTGGCCCACCCCGTTTGGGAGGCGGCCTATCACTACGAGCCGGCCGGCCTCGTCAGCGGGGACTATTGCGACCTCGTCCCGGCGCCGAACGGCGACCTCTATTTCATCTTGGGGGACGTGGCCGGCAAGGGGGTGGCCGCCTCGATGCTCATGGTCCATCTGCAGGCCATGTTCCGGACCATGATCCCGCTCGGCCTGCCGCTGCGGGACCTGGTCGAACATGCCAGCCGGGTCTTCTGCCAGAGCGTGCTGCCGACCCACTACGCCACGCTCGTCTGCGGCCGGGCCGACGGGACGGGCGAGATCGAGATCTGCAATGCCGGGCACCCGCCGCCGCTGCTGATCACGGAGCAGGAGATCGTCGAGATCGGGGCCACCGGCCTGCCCCTCGGCGCGTTCTGCGAAACACAGTTCGCCACCGCCCGCTTCCGCTTCGAGCCCGGCCAGGTGATGCTGATGTATACGGACGGGATCTCGGAGGCCCGCGATGCGGCCGGGGCCATGTACGGCGGCGACCGCATCCTCGAGCTGGCCCGCCGGCGGCCGGGCAGCCCGCCGCGTGAGCTGATCGCGTCCTGCCTTCAGGACCTGGCGGCCTTCCGGGGCGGCGCCCCGGCCGCGGACGACCTGACCCTCCTGGCCGTCCGCCGCTCGGCCTCGAACTGACGGGCCGCGGCCCCGCTACGGGATCCCGAACTTCTTCTTGAGCTCGGCGTCGATCTCCCGGGCGGCCCGCCGGTCGATGCCCTTCGCCTCGGCTCCGGCCCGGCCACGGGACGGGCCCGCCTCGGCTCCCTTGCCTGCGGCGGCCTTTCGGACCAGGATGTAGCTGGAGGGGCGGACGGTCGCGCCGTGAGCCCGGCAGTTGTTGCCCACGAAGTTGTCGTCGGAGACGACGGTGATGTCGCTTTTACGGCCTTTGAACTCCCGGACCCGGCGCACGAGCTCGGCATCGCCGCCGTGGGCCTCGAGCGAATAAACACAGCGGACGCCGGCGATCCGCTCGGCCCCCCGGCCCCCGGCGCGGTCGATGTCGCCGTCGAAGACGATCAGGCACTCGACACCGGGGTGCTCCCGGGACCAGGCGGCCACCCGCAGGGCCAACTGGTTGCGGGCGTTCTGCAATCCTTCGGCCAGGCTGGGCTCGAGATCGGGCAGTCGATGGATGACGTTGTAACCGTCGACGAGGAGCAGGCGGGCGATAGGCATGTCCGGTGGACCGATTATAGGCCCACGACCCGCCCGGGCGTCAAGCGGCCGGCCCGGCCCCTTGCGCTGTGCGTTCCGCCGCCGGCCCGGCCGCCAGGAGCTCCGCCAGCTTGTCGAACGACTCGCTCCAGCCCTGCCGCGCCCCCTCCATCATCTCGCCCGGCGGCGTGCCGGCGTGGCGCAGCGTCATCAGGGTTTTGCCGCCCCGGTCCTCGAACGTGACGGTCATGAGCATCTCCAAGGGCATGTCGTCGCTCATGCCGTAGTGGGACGCCGGGACGATGTTGCCTTTCTCGTCGGCGAAGCTGTCGGTGGCCACCAGCCGCTCGAGCGGCACGATCTCACGGTAGAAGCCCGTGCCCCAGAAATCCCGGCCCTCCGGCGAGCGCATATCGATGAGGTAGGAGCCCCCGACGCGCAGGGAGATGCGCGCGACCGGCACGGTATAGCCCTTGGGCCCCCACCAGCGCTGGAGAAGCTCCGGGGTCGTCCAGGCCAGCCAGACTTTCTCGCGGGGCGCGTCGAACTCCCGCTCGATGACCAGGATCGAGCCGGGCGGGGGGGTGGTCAAAGCTTCGCGGTCCCTCGGATCCATGATGACCTCCTTGCGGATCGTTGCCTGCCTGGATTCCCGCCGGGCCGGATTCAGTCCCGCGGCAGTGGAATGGGGGGGCGGGCCCCGCCGCCTTCGGCGTCGACCTGCATCAGGCCGAACCTGTTCCCTTCCGAATCGGCGCACAAGCTGTACAAGCCGATACCGGGGAGCGGAAAGGCCGGCTCGATGATCCGGCCTCCGGCGGCCCGGACCCGGGCCGAGGTCTTCTCGAGCGACTCCACCTGGATCGTATTGACGCCCCAGCCCAGGGGGTTGGGGCGTGTAGCCGAGCCGGGGCCGGCGGCGGAATCGGCCTCGGGACCGGCCGTGATGAGCCAGGTTTTCCAGGGCCCGGGCCAGGCCTCGGCTTTCCAGCCGAAGACGTCCCGGTAGAACCGGACAGCCCGCTCCGGGTCCTGGGCCGGGAGTTCGTAGTGAAAGGTGCCGCTCATGACGCCCTCCAGCTCAAAGATGGGCTTGCCAGCGTACGATTAATGCAAGATTCCTGCCAACAGAAAGGAGGAGGGGATCAGGGCCGCGGGGCGAGCACGTGCCGGTCTTCGATCCGCCGCGTGTACCCGGTCCGGTCGAAGTGCTCGAGGATGGCCTGGGCATACTTGCGGGACAGCTCCAGACGGTCGCGGAGCTCGGCGATGGTGACGCTGCCATGCCGTTCGATCAGCCCGGCCACCGCGGTCCGGGCCGCCTCGAGGGTGTCCCGATGATAGATCACTTTGGGGGCCAGGCGGACCAGTTCCCCGGCCCGCAGGAGCGCGTTCAGGGCGGGGTTGAAGGCCGACGGATTGACGCCGAGACGGGTCCGCAGCTCGTCCTCGAGCGGGACCGCGAAACGGGCCGCCCTGAAGGCCGCACTGATCCGGTCGCGAAGCGCGGCCGCGGCGGGATCGGCAGCGGCCTGCCGGCCGGCCAGGCCGAACTCGGCGCCATGGCGGACCAGGACCCCGGCGGCGATCCTGGACTCGAGGACGAGTTTGAGGGCCCCGGCCTCGCCGGCCTCGAGGAAGGCCGCCCGCAGGTCGGAGAAAGGCATCCCGGCCCGGGCGGGGTTCTTCTCGAAATAGGCGCGGACCGCGGCCGTGAGCCCTTCCGCCAGCTTGTCGAAGGCCGCCCTGTGGAGGTAGCGGGCCGGCGTCTCGCCGGGCAGGGCGACCAGGCGGCCGGCCGCGAGAAGATCGGCCACGGCCGCCTCGACCTCGGGGCCGGACCGCCCGAGCTTGAGGGCGATGTCGGCCGCCGTCCGGGACCGCTCGCCGGCCCGGGCGAACATCTGCTCCACGGCTTCTCGGGCGCTGCCGCCGAGCTTTTCCAGGCCCTCCAGGACGCCGCCGCCGAAGCGTTTGTGCTTCTCGGGCGCGGCGTCGAGCACCCGTCCCCCCCCGATGGTCACGATGGGGGAGAACGACCGGATGACAAAGCGGTCGCCGGGCAGGGCTACGGTCGGCCGCTCCAGGACCAGTTGGACGGGGGCCGAGGCGCCCGGGGCGACGGCCCGGCCGCCGATGACCGACAGGCGGGCTATGACCTCGTCCGTCCCGACGTGGAGCCGGACCCGGTCGCGGTGCTTGATCTCCCGCGGCACCCCGGCCAGGACGTCCAGCCGGGCGTCGAGGCGGGAGGTCGGCGTGAGCGAGCCGATGGCGGCGGCCACCTGGCCGCGGCGGAGGTCCTCTTTGGCGAGGTCCTGGAGATTGAGGGCCGTCCGGCGGCCCAGGCCCGAGCGGTCGGCCTTCGAGCCGTGGACCTGGACGCCGCGGACCCGCGTTTCCAGGCCCTCGGG
>JAEAMF010000517.1_pt1 | contig 46561 bp, 60 predicted proteins | sample 8958721 | NCBI WGS metagenome assembly JAEAMF01 (sample SAMN16933255, study PRJNA681124) | bioreactor sludge metagenome | isolation source: anaerobic bioreactor treating anionic surfactant - SDBS | place: India: Bengaluru | collected 2019-02-28
AATAAAGCAAACTATTTTCGGGAGTGATTCTTTGTTCTATTTTTTCTCGGATATTTTTTTAACTTTCAGTTTGGTTGTCAACTTTTCCGCCTCTACTTTTGGAGCTACAATTTCCAAGACACCATCTTTCATAACTGCTTCCGCTTTTTTAGCATCAATCGGTGGAACAGGTACCCGACGAGAAAAACTACTCATTCGACTTTCCATTCGATAATACTTTTTATCTTTTATTTCCTTCTTGTCTTTTGATTCACCCTTAATCTCAATAAATTTATCCCCAATCTCCACTTCCACCTCATCTTCTTTGACACCCGGTAATTCAAATCTTACTACCACCTTTCCGTCTTTTTCATACACATCCGCCGTCGGACAAGTCATCCATCCTTTATGCTGTCCAGCAAAAGGCTCAGCAAAAAATTTGTCTATCTCTTCATCCATGGAAAACCATGGAACCATCCATCTTGCCATATTTTCCTCCTACATAAAAAATAAATAAACTATTTATAAATCATTACTCGTACCGGTCTAACAATCTTTTCACCCATTTTAAAACCATCTTCAACTACCGCTGCAATTTTTCCCGTCTTATTTTTATCATCATTGTCTACTTGTCCCAAAGCCTCTGCCAATTCAGGGTTAAAGTCATCGCCGATTTCAATTTTCTCTATCCCATGCATTTTAAGAACCATCTCAAAAGAATTGATAATTTTATTCAAACCATCAGCATTATCCCCCGAAGAAAGACAAGCCCGCTTTACACTATCATAAACTGGCAAAAAACTTTCAACCGTCTCTCCCTTCGCTACCTCAAAATATATTTTTTTCTCTTCTTCACTGCGTCGTTTATAATTGGCAAAATCCGCCTGTGAACGTTTCCAACCATCTTCCATTTCCTGACATTTTTGTGTCAATTCTTCAATCGTTTTTTCCAAATCAACGCAATTGCATTTTTTCTCTTCTTTTTTATTCTTGTTCATGAAATAAAAAATTAAAAAGTATTAAAATTCTCCCAAAGTTGTCGCCGCAAAATCCATCAAATCAGGCATAATACTGTAATCCATCCGCACCGGCCCCACTACTCCAAAAACATGACTCTCTCCAAATGGATCACGAAATTTTCGCAACACCACTGCCATTTCTCGCATAAAATCGTAATCAAGCTCTTGGTCAATATAGACCCTAAAACTATCTTCCGGCATTTTTTCTCTCAATTCAAAAACCAAATCAGCAATTTTGTCCAACAACAACCCAGATCTCTTGATCATAATCTCATCTCGAAATTCCGGACGATTAAAAAAATACTGCATTCCACTCATTTCTACTCGATCAGGCGGCATACTGATTACCGCCAAATTACCCGTCACACTAGCAATCTCCCCCGCCAAAGCTTTGGCCACTCGTGAATATTTATTGGCATCAAATGATTTGATCATCATTACTACTCGACGCCTAAACCTTGGCGGCAAATCGCGATTAACCATCAAATTATCTATATAATAACGATAACCAGCCATAGTTGGTACCCGACCGGAAGAAAAATGTGCCTGGTCAACCAAACCCAACTCCTCCAACAAAGACATATCGTTTCTTACTGTAGCACTGCAACAAGACATCTTATGACGTTTTACCAACCAAGCCGAACCAACCGGTCGCGCCGTCTTAATAAAATCGCCAATCAACATCCGTAAAATAGCTTTTTGTCTTTCATTCATCGAGTCCATAATTATATGATAATTTTAGCAATCATTACTGTCAAGTGCTAAATAATAAATTTTTATAATCATTAATGATAAAATATAAATATAAACATATTTTTTTAAAAAATTTTACCAAAAAAAACATGCTCAAAAAAATTGTCCTTTCTATTTTTTTAATAGCCATAGCTCTGTACTTCTTTCAACCAAATCAAATTCAGGCCACCCCCCAATTTTCCTATCGATGGATTTCTCAAAGTAGCTATCCAAGTTTATTTCCTGGAGAGAGTACTCGACTCTGGGTTTTGGTCGAAAACACCGGCGACCAAATTTGGGATGAAAATATTCCCATCCACCTCGCCACCGACCACCCCACCGATCGAGTTAGTCAATTTTATTCTTCATCCGATTGGCTTAGTTCCAACCGCGCCGCTTGGCTCACCGAAGAAACCATAGTCAAACCACAAGAAAGAGCCGTTTTTATGTTCGACATTACCGCCCCTTCCACACCTGGAACCTACCGTGAATATTTCCGCCCGGTAGTTGAAAATATTTCCTGGCTGGAAGACTACGGAATTTTTTGGGATATTACTGTCAAATCAATCGAAAGCGTTGATAACATTCCCCAAGACCCCCAAAACAATTATTCCACCGATGGTATATATCGCAGTGAATTAATCTCTCAAGGCGATTCTGAAATTACTCTCACCCAAGGCGAAACCACCAATCAACAAATTATTATCAAAAATATCGGCACCGCCGATTGGCACAACACTGGTAACGCCCCCATCCGCTTAGCTACTGCCAAAGATTGGGATCACGAAAGTGTTTTTACCAACTCCAACTGGTTAAATTCTAATCGTGCCGCATCAATAAATGAATCAATAGTCTCTCCGGCCGGGCAAGCCACATATAATTTATCACTCACTGCTCCCGTCTCCCTCAAGCCAGGGATCTATCAAGAAAGTTTTCAATCAGTCGCGGAAAATGTAACTTGGTTTCAAGACTACAATATTGACTACGAAATTACTGTCCGCTCTACTGATCCCAAATACGGCACTCTCATTACCAACAATAAAATAGACACCTTTTTAGATTCCAATGATATTATCACTATTACCGATCTTGCCCTAAACCAATCTTTTCAAGTTAAAGCCCTAGGTATGGATCGTTGGCATTCCGACGTCGTCCCTCTAACCAAAGCCGACACTCAAATCATTCGCAATATTTACAATTTTACCAAAGAGTTCGTCCCCTATTGTCCTGATGAAGACTGGATTTTGTGGCAACCGGATGCCGTCACTATAGAAATTTCTTCCGATCCCCTCCACCGCAAAATAGCCGCCGCTATCGACGGCTGCGCCCACGACATCGACGGTGGAATTACCGACAATGACTTCCCCGGACACTTCGATCTTCATTTTCTCGACAGCATGATGCACGGCAAAGAAGAAGTTGATTGCAGCTTCCAAAAAATGGTTCAAAAAGCCGCCGGCAACCCCGACTGGGCAACCTACGGCCAAACTGAACCCTGCTGGAACCCTTGTGTCGGTGGAGGTTGTTAAAACAACCCATAGTCAAAACCAAATTCAAAAATTATTTCAATAAAATACAACAAAAAGTTGTATTTTATTTTTATTTAAGAAAAACTTTATCTTTTTCTAATCACCGCTAAAATATGATAAACCCAAGATGTCAAAATCATTTTCTACTTTTGTTGCTTGTCTTGGTTTTATCATCGGGACCATCTGTGCCCCCAATTTTTCCCAACCCCCAAACTTTCTCCTCTTTCTAGTTACCATTATTGGATTAATTTCTTGGCTAGTTCACAATAAACTTTTTTATTTTTATCTTTGTCTTTTTTCCCTTATTCTCGGCATCAACCACTTTTACTCATATTTACAACCACTGACCAAGAACAATATCAATCAACTGGCCAACCAAACCACCACTATCACTGGTACAATAACTGAACCACCTATCATCAAAAACAACCACCAACAAATAATTATCAACCACTTATTCTCCAATAAACAACAATTCACCGGACAAGCCATAATCATTACCAACCCCTTTCCTGTTTATTCTTTTGGCCAACAACTAGCTATTGAAGGAAAAATAAATCAGCCCCAGTCAAACGAAAATTCCTCATTTTCCTATCCCGGTTATTTGGCTCTCAATCAAATTTTCGTTCAAGCATATTATCCAAAAATTACCATTACTCAATCCGCTAACCCATCATTTTTATCCTCTATTTTTCAATTTAAAAAAAATATCATCGCCATTCTGAAAAAATATCTTAATCCAATAAATAGCGCTTTTGTTGCCGGTATTATTCTTGGTGAAAAAAATGCCCTTCCCACCAACGTCTATGAACAATTTCGTCAACTGGGACTAACCCACATCATCGTTGTTTCCGGATTCAATTTGACTATTTTTGCCAATTTTTTCACCAAAAATCTTCGTGGCCACCTCAACCGCCGTTTGGGATTAATTTTAACAATCATAATTTTAGTTATCTTTACCATCTTAACCGGTTCAGACAGTTCAATTGTTCGCGCCCTAATCATGTCAATCATCACCCTCCTCGCTCCTCACCTTGGTCGACGCAATTCTCCCTACTTAGCTTTACTCCTAGCTGCCACCATTATGATTTATCTTAATCCCCTCGTCCTCTGGTATGATTTAGGCTTTCATCTCTCCTTCTTGGCTACTATCGGTCTAGTTTTTTTCTCTCCCTTGTTCACCAAAATTACTAAAATATTTGCCAAACCTGGCAGCCAGGCTCACCCGCTAATTAACACATTTATCGAAAGCCTAGCCGCCCAAATTACCACCACACCCTACATCATTTATCTTTTTGGCAACTACTCTCTACTTTCTTTGCCCGCCAATTTTTTAATTGTCCCTCTTATCCCCTACCTAATGTTTCTTGGCTTGTTCTGTCTTTTGATTAGTCCTTTACTACCTCACTTTATTCTCTCAATTATTTTTTTCCCTCTCGATCTTGCTTGTACTTTAGTCATCAAAATTATCGAACTACTTTCCCGACTAACATATTTTAATCACCAATTATCTTTACCAAAAAACCTCTTTATCATCTATTACTGCTTAATTTTTCTTTATGTTTTCTCACAATACTACCAAAGCCAACGTACTCGACCAGCATCTCAATAAACTCAAGTACGTCTTCGTTTTTTTAACAATCACCAATATTCTACTCGTTTTTGCCAATTACCAATTATATTCTCGTTCCCAAAATTACATTTCCTTTTTGGCTATCGGTCAAGGTGACAGTTGTTTAATAAATCTGCAACGACAACAAATTCTAATCGATGGTGGACCAGACAATACCGTCCTAGAAAAATTATCTGCTCATCTTTCTCCTTTTGATCACACTATTGAATTTCTAATTCTCACTCACCCACACGAAGACCATTTAGCCGGACTACAATATATTTTGGAAAACTACCAAGTCCACCAGATTATCATTCCTAAACTCGCCCAACCAGACACCAATCTGCAGGATTTTATCAGTCTTGCCCAAGAAAAAAAGGCCATCGTTACTTACGGCTACTACCCACTAATCATTCAAAACAAACAACTATCTCTAAAAATTATTTTTCCTTTCGATCAAAACCCTCAAACCAACCAAAATCTAAATGATATCTCTCTAGTTGCTCTCGTCTCTAACCAAACCACCAACCAAAAAATTCTCCTCACCGGCGATATCTCATCAACTATTGAACAACAACTAATTGATCACTACCAACAAACACTCGACATTGATATCTTGAAAGTTGCCCACCATGGTTCCGAAACTTCTTCAAGTATTCCTTTTCTGGCTACCACCACTCCCACTGCTGCCATTATTTCTAGTGGAGTAGACAATCAATTTCACCACCCCGCGCCTGAAACCCTGGAACACCTATCCCAAAAAAATATCAAAATTTACCGCACCGACCTTGGTCAAGACATTACCTTTCCCCTCTAACTACTTTCCAAACCGACGTTCCCTACTTTCGTATTCCTCCAAAGCCGCTACTAAATCATCCTTTTTAAACTCCGGCCAAAATTTTTCCGTAAAATACAATTCAGCATAAGCAATTTTCCATAACATAAAATTACTTATTCTTTGCGCCCCCCCGGTTCGAATAACCAAATCGATATCCGGAATCCCCGCCGAAAACAATTTTTGTTCAAAACTCTCTTCCGTGAGACTCTCCGCATTTTGCCCACTAAGTATTATTTCTCGACAACCTTCAACTAGTTCTTGTCGACCACCATATCCGAAACACAAACCCAAAACCATTTTTGGGTTTTTAATCTGCGTTCTTTCCAACAGCGCTATCATCGCCTTTTCTACATATTCCGGAAATAAACCCAGTTTACCGTATATTTTTACTTGTATCCCTTCATCTTGCAATTTTTGCCATTTCGTCTGAGCAAACTCGACACACAAATCAAACAACGCCCGTAACTCTTCCTTGGAACGAGAAAAATTTTCTGTAGAAAAAGCATATACAGTAAAAAATTTTATTCCCAACTTGGCTACCTCTTCAACCATCTCCTCCAAAGACTGCGCCCCAGATTTATGTCCTTCTACAACATTTTTCTTCCCCTCCTGTCTAGCCCAACGTCGGTTACCATCCATAATAATCGCCAAATGATTCGGTATTTTCATACTTCTTATTCCTCATAAAAAACAAACCAATAAGACTACAAAACCATACTAACAAAATCCGCCGGGAAAGCCAAACCCAAAAAAAATCTCCAAGTAATTTACTTGGAGATTTCAAAAAACAAATCTTAGGCTTTTACTTCTGGCTTATTATTACCCGCTGGTAATTCTTTAGCTTGTTTTTCTACCGGCCATTGCGAAAAAGCAAAATACAAAAACATAATGAAATCAGCCAACGGAATTAGTTTCAATAAAGCCAACCACGGACTATATCCCATTTTTTTAAAATAAAGACTATGAATCCACAGACAAACTCCTAAAACCGCTAAACTCAATAACGAAATCAAAATAATCGCTCCTATTCCCAAAGCACCTAAACCAGCCACCAATCCCGCGGCCGCCGCTCCGATATTATCAGAACCAGAACCATAACTCGAACCATATGTATCATACGTTCCGTAATCAAATCCAGAAGTATAATCCATTGTTTCTCCTTAAAATATTACCAAATAAACTTATGCTAAATCATATTGTCTATTCCAGTCCAAATTCACCCCTTCAATACTATCCAGTTTTTCCTTGATAAAAGTCTTAATTTTTTCTAAACCATCTTCAGTTTTTGCCTCAACTCGCACCGAAATTACCGGTTGAGTATTGGAAGACCTTATCAAAAACCAACCATCATATTTGTATCCCCGAATACCATCCAAATCCAAATAGCGATCACACTTATCCTTGAAATAATCCACAATTTCTTGCACGATCTCAACCTTTCTCTCCTTTGGAACAGAAACCCGATATTCCGGCGTCGCCGGATAATTTGGCAAATCTTCCATCAATTCGGAAAACTTATTATCCGTCTGCGAGACAATTCGCAAAACCCGTGCCATAGCGTAAACCGCGTCATCAAACTGATACCACCCATCTATCACCCAATAATGGCAACTCATTTCCGCCGCCAACACTGCCTTTTCTTCAAAAACCTTCTCATCCATCAATGAATGACCAGTTCGACCAAAAACCGGCACTCCCCCCAATTTTTGCACCTCCTCCACTACCGCTTCGGAATTTTTCAACTCCACAATCAATTTTCGACCGGGATTTTTGGGAACAATTTCCCGCGCCAACAACATCATGATTTTATCACCCAACCATATCTGACCCTTTTTATCCACAAAACCGGCCCGGTCACCATCACCATCGAACATCACGCCTACATCCGCTCGCCCCTTAGTAATAGCTTGTTTTAGATCATCATAAAAATCCAACCCCACCGGATCAGGTTGATGATTGGGAAAAGTTGGATCAATCTCACCATTGACCACCACTACCTCACATCCCATTTTTTCCAACAATTTGGGTACAAACAAACTAGTTGTCGCATTGGCCGGATCAACTGCCACTTTTAACTTCCGTGACAAAACCACTTTTTCCGCTATATCCGCCAAATATTCATCATTGGCCTGCGGATATTCCTCATACTTTCCCTCGCCTACAACAAATTGACCATTTTCAATAATATCTCGCACCTTTTCAATCTCTTGCCCGGAAATTGTATTTAAACCATGACATAATTTAAAACCGTTATAATTGGCCGGATTATGGCTAGCCGTCACCATCACTCCCCCATCAATTTGATATCTTTGCCTGGACCAATACATCGTCGAACTCAGGCAAATTCCAATATCTCTCACTGCACAACCGGTTGACAATAAACCCTTAACAAACACTTCGCTATATTCCGGCGACGTTGCCCGCACATCTCTTCCCACCACCACTTTATCAACTCCGTTGTTTCTCAAATAAGTTCCATAGCCTTTACCAATCAACTCCACTACTTCTTCATTGAGAGTTTCTCCGGCAATTCCGCGAATATCATACATCCCAAAAATACTTGCATCCAAACTCATAATTTTCCTTATTAAAATATAATTTTATACCAATTTATTTACGCTGTCGTACTCAAATCATTCTCTTTGTCCTCGGCATTTCCATCTTTCTTATCATTATTATTAATTATTAATTGTTCATTATTAATTTCTTTTTTGACCTCACCCTCTCCAATCTTATATTTCGCCGGCCAAGCTTGATAACGACTAAAAAACTCTTCCGTATTTTTTTGCCCATCCGGCATGGTGATCGTTCGGTAAAAAACTGCATCAGCACCATAGTGCGCACTATCCACTTGATATTTTTCTCCCGGCGCCAAACTGGAAGTATAAATATATACCGGCGCCGGCGGGGAAGTAATATTGTAAATATTTGGCTCAGTCACTTCCACCGAACGTCCATCTTTTTTTCCATAAAAATTAAAACGCAAAGTATAATCACCCACCACCGCTTCAATCAAAATATAATTACCGGTATTGTTTACAAATCGCAAATCCGGACTCGGAACATAAATTGTCGCGTCCATTCCTGCCGGTTCATAATACGCCACCCGATATTGATGCGGATGCCTTTCAGTAATTGGTAAACCAGCATTAATCGCTGCTCGAAACATAGTCGTCGAAACCTGACACAAGCCACCGCCATATTCCGGTCTGGTCTCATTATCCGCAATCACCAACTCCGGTAAAAATCCCTCCGCCGGTCCCACCACCCCCAATCGCGAAGTAAAACTAAATTCCTCACCCGGAGCAATCACCGTTCCACTAAATTTTTCCGCCCCCACAGCAATATTGTGTACCCGATTGGCCGGCGACCAGGAAAAATCCGACTCACCATAAGCCAATAATTCCACGATACCCAATTGACCCACATCTTTTCCATTGACTACTGCCTTCGTCTCTTCCACCGGCAAATCGATCACCGTCACTTTTGGATCAAATAATTCCTTTTCCAAAATAGCTAAAAATTTTACCCGATTAACCAACAAACCATCCGTTCCTTCACTTTCCACCTGTACTCCCTGTTCAGTCATCCGCAAACGAGCATCTTCCGGTTTTATCTCAAAATCCGCCGCTTCCCAGTCAAAATATTCATCAATCAAATCCAAATCATATGTCAGTACATAATCACCTTCTGGCGGTTTTGTTTCCCGCCACTCAAATTTCATCCAATCCCACAAATCATCTCTTGTTAACTCCATCTTCCAATCTTTATAAACCAAATCAATCTTTTCTTTTTGCAAAACCTGATTACCTTGCTCTAAAACATCCTGTGCTTTTCTTTCTGACACCAATGGCTCTTCCGTTTTTATCGGCACCTCAATCGCCGACCAATCCAAATTTTTCACCGCCAATAACAAATCCGTTTTTAACTTGTCTCGATCAATTATTTTTCCTTTTTGTCCAGCAGAAATAACCAACTGATCATCCTTTTTTTCCACCCCAAATGGTTTTGACGGCTGATCAATCTTAGCCTTCAAATCCGCCAACCACCAATCATACTGTGCTTCATCAAAGTACACCTCACATTGCAAATCAGTTTTTCCCAGCCAAGCCAATAACCTCGTCTTTTGTCTTTGCCAAAAACTTCCCGACTTATCATAAAACAAAACTTTCTCTTGGCATTTTGGTAAATCAACTTCCAAGCCCAAGTCGGCCAACTTGGCCGTCGCCACTTCTTGATTATTTAAAACAAAAGAAAAACCATTGGTCAATTTTTCATCTTGCTCAGTAAAAAAATCAGTCAATTGCTGTTTCGACATCCCGCCAACTGTCACTCCCCCCAATTTCATTCCTCCGGCGACCCGCTGTCCGTAAACCACTTCCATTCCCCACGATCCCAGCAAAACCAACAACAATAATATTGCCACCAGCAAAAAAAACCAGCGAAATATCAACCAGTTAAAACCAACCTTATTTGCCACCACCTCTGTTTTCTTCTCCTCAACATTATCTTTATTTTTCTTTTCTTTTAGGTGTTTACTCGCCTTAATTTTTTTCTTCATACAAAAACTTAAATTTTTATGCCTATACCCTCAAAATAGCAAAAAAATTATCATAATAAAATAAAAAGACGTCTTTGTAAAAACAAAAACGTCTTAAGAAGCAGACAATCACTACTTACTTCAAAAATTTTACCAACAAAATCGCCACAATATTCAAAATTTTAATCATTGGATTGATAGCTGGACCGGCTGTATCTTTATAGGGATCACCAACCGTATCCCCCGTCACCGCCGCCGCATGGGCATCCGAACCTTTACCTCCGTATTCTCCTTCCTCAATATATTTTTTTGCATTATCCCAAGCCGCCCCTCCTGAAGTCATGGAAATAGCTACATAAAAACCCGTTACGATACTACCTACCAACACCCCGCCCAACATCGCGGCTCCTTGACCGGATTTCAAAAATAAACCGATAATTACAATAATAATCGGAATTACCACCGGTAACATCGCCGGCCAAACCATTTGATAGATTGCCTCATTGGTCACAATATCCACCGCCTTGGCATAGTCCGGTTTTGCTTGTCCTTCCATTAAACCTTTAATTTGCTTAAACTGACGACGCACTTCTTCCACTACCTTCGAACCGGCTTTACCCACCGCTTCCATACTCCAAGCCGCAAACAAGAACGGAATAAAACCACCAATAAACAAACCAATAATAACATACGGGTCGCTAATCAAAAATTTGACCGCTCCACCCAACTTGCTTTCCACTTCATCCGCATAAGCACCAAACAAAACTACCGTCGCCAAAGCCGCTGAACCGATTGCGTAGCCTTTGGTAACCGCTTTTGTCGTATTTCCCACCGCATCCAAATTGTCAGTTACTTCTCGAACATCATCACCAAGATTGGACATCTCGGCAATACCACCGGCATTATCAGTAATCGGACCATAAGCATCAATCGCCACCACAATCCCAGCCATTGACAACATCGACATTGCGCAAATCGCCACCCCAAAGATTCCCGCCAAATAAAAACTAACCGCAATTGCCGCTACTATCACCAAAGCTGGCAAGACCGTCGATTCCATACCTACGGCCAAACCAGCAATAATATTTGTCGCGTGACCACTGGTGGAAGCTTTGGCTATTCGTTGTACCGGACTGAAATTTTTCGCCGTATAATATTCAGTAATCCAAACAATCAAGCCGGTAACCAAGAGACCAATCAAAGAAATAATAAACAAATTGGTATATGAATAAACACCATTATTGCTCATCAAATAATACATCAGAATAAAAAAACCAACCGCACTAGTCAAACCCGCCACAATCAAACCAGTATACAATGCACTCATAATTTTTTTGTCTTTTCCCAATCTAACAAAAAATGTACCAACAATTGAACCCAAAATTGAAATCGCTCCCATCACCAACGGCAAAACCAAAGCATTAGGATTTTCATTGAAAGCAATTCTTGCCAACAACATCGTTGAAACAGCTGTCACAGCATACGTCTCAAATAAATCAGCGGCCATACCTGCGCAATCACCCACATTATCACCCACATTATCGGCAATAACCGCCGGATTACGTGGATCATCTTCCGGAATACCCGCTTCAACCTTACCAACCAAATCAGCACCTACATCGGCACCCTTGGTAAAAATTCCTCCGCCCAAACGCGCGAAAACCGAAATCAAACTACCACCAAAACTCAAACCAACCAAACCATCAATTGCTTTGGCGTTAGCTCCGGATAACAAATAATAACCAGCCACCCCCAACAAACTCAAACTAACCACTAGTAACCCGGTAACCGTTCCACCGGAAAAAGCCACATCCAAAGCCTTTTCCAAACCGCTTTTCGCCGCTTCCGCCGTCCGCACATTAGCTCGCACCGAAACGCTCATCCCGATATAACCAGCCGCAGCAGACAATACCGCTCCCACCAAAAAACCAATCGCTATCCGCGGACTACCCATTCCAAAATACAATACCAAGAATAAAACAACAGCCACCACCGCCACCCAAGTATACTGCCTTTTCATATAGGCATTGGCCCCCACTTGAATCGCCTTAGCAATTTCTTGCATTTTATCTGTCCCTGCCGGCATTTTTATAATTCTATAAACCAAGATCAATCCCCAAATAACCGCCAATACCGCTACACCTATCGTGGCAGTCAAAAGAGTTTTTGCCAATTCCATAAACACCTCTCCTCGCAAAAAATTAATGATTATTTATCTAAAAATATCTTTTCATTGTTCTAGTATACAAATCTCCTGTCCTATTTTCCATCCACAGTTCACAGAATTAAATACACGTTATCTTTTCTTTATTCCCAAAACACTTTTATACACATCCAAAGTTTCTTGCGCCATCTTTTCCCAAGAATATTTTTCCACTTGCCGAAAACCCCTCGCAATCAAACCTTGTCGCACCTTCTGATCACTATACACCTTGATCATCGCCTGAGAAATCTCATGCAAATCTCGCGGATCAAAATACAAAACCGCATCCTCCAAAATTTCCGGCATGCATGAAGCATCAGAAGAAATCACCGGCACACCGCACTGCATTGCTTCCAGTGGCGGCAATCCAATCCCTTCGTACAAAGATGGAAAAACAAAACTAATTGCCCCGCTATAAATCGAGGATAAATCTTCCTCCGCCGCAAAACCAGTGATTACAATATCATCCCGATATTTCGACTTGGCAATTGCCTCTCTTACCTCCGGATACCGTGGATCCTCTTTCCCAACCAAAACCAATTGAGTATCATGACCAGCTTCCTTTACCAAAGAAAACGACTCAATCAACCGTACCAAATTTTTGTGCACCCGCCACTGACCAACATACAAAAAATACGGCTTTCTAATCTTGTATTTCTTCTTGACCCTCTCAATTCGACCAACATTTTTTACTTGTTCATATTTTTCGTTAGCCGCTTCGTAAATCACTTCAATTTTATTTTTGTGTCCACCAAAATACTTCAATATATCTCGTTTGGTAAACTCAGAGATAGCAATTACTTTAGCCGAATTGCCAACAGCACTTTTCATCACCAATTTATAACCCAACTCCGACACCCATTTTCTTCTCACTCGCCCCGGATAAAACAATAAAGTCAAATCATGAATAGTCACCACAAACTTTCCCCGATACAAGATTGGATGATTAAAATTGGTAAAATGCACCAAATCACATTTCAAACTATTCAAAAATTTCCAATAACCCCACTGTTCCGCCAAACTATAATGCTGAAAATCCACTCCCACTACTCGGTATTTTCCATATGGATAATCAACATATTTTTCCTCTCCCTTATAAACCAAGACGATATATTCATTCTCGGTATCCAATTTCAGTAAAAATTCCAACAATTTATAGGCATAACGTCCCAAACCGGAACCATTACTAATAAATCTAGCATCTATCCCAATCCTCATACTTTTTTCCTCGCCCTCTTTTTATCTCCAATTAAAATTTCTTTCGCCGCCACCAACAATCCAACCATTAACCAAAAAATAAACGAAAAATCATTTTTATAATATGGCGTATCCAAAATACCAGTCAATACAAAGGACAATAACATTGCCAATAAACCACCAATATACCATTTTTTTCCATCTTTACTCTTCCAAATTTTTAAACCCAGCCACCAGGTATAAATCACAATCCAAGCAAAAATAATCAGCCCAAAAACCGACAAGGTTAACCAAGTTTGTAACCAAAAATTATGCGCGTGCAACATCCGCCATTCCAAAGGATCAACAAGCACCGAACCAATTTTGTCAAAATACTTTTGCTCAAAATTTCCTAAACCAATTCCCCAAACCGGATATTCACCAATCAGTGACCAAGCCGTTTGCCACACTTGCAATCTAACCGTTATCGATGACCTTCTCGATAAATCCAACATATTATTCATTCTTTCCGTCCCCCACTGTGTCGCCAAAAATATCCCCGCTATCAACATTCCAACCAAAATCACCCCCAACATCCAATTTCCCGACTTACGCCACGCCATCAATCCCAACCAGCCAGCCGCCAACAAAAACGCCCCCAAACTAATATATGAACCCGTAGCAATCAAAACCCCAACTCCCAAAATAAAAATCACCATTTCCCACCAAATCAATTTGTTTCTTTGCCAAAAACTGGCCAACAAAAACAGTAAAGCCGGAACCAAAAGCATTGCCAAATAATTTGCCGAGGAGAAAAAAACTGCCAATCTTCCATCCACCATATCAATATTACCAATCAATAACTGCCAAACACCAACCAAACTCAACATCGCCACCAAAAACAAAAATCCACTTCTTATCCAAACAATCTGCGCTTGACGTTTGAATTCACTGCTAACCACCAAATATATCAAAAATGGATCAATCAACCACCCTTTCCACAAACCTAAAGACATTTTTTTGTCCGCCGACACTAGCCAAGAAGTCAACAATGACACCACCAACAATAACACTATTAACCAATTAAAATTATTCCACCGCATCCGACTTTTTTTTCGGAGCAATTTTATCAACCATGCTCCAAAAACCACGTATATACCCAATTCCAAAGCATTACTCGGCAGGCCAAAAATACTCACTCGCAACAAGTAAGCCGGCACCAAAAACAACAACCATCCCACCGCCCAAAGCAAATCTCTTTTGGCCAAAAAATAAGTAACCGCTAAAAACGTCAAAATAATTATCCAAACAATCATATCTTAATTTTTAATTTTATTTTTTTCTCCCAGTACTATTCCCATCAAAAACCAAACCGGAATCATAATATGCACATAAAACATACTATTGGTAAAATTAGCGTGAATCATCACTCCCACCACCGCCAACACCACTCCCAAAACCAAATATTTATATTCCATATCTTTTTTTTCTTTAATATACCGAGCAATCATTTGTGCCAGAAAAAATACGAAAATTAACAGCCAACAAGCCAAACCAACCAAACCCAAAGTTGTCCAAACCGTCAGATAACTACTGTCCGAACCACCCGCCGAATGCACATTCATATCCACAATAATTCCCCGCCGCACCTGTTCAAATGACATTGCATTGTAACCAATCCCCCACCAAAAATTGTCGGCAATAATCTGCCAACTATCTTTCCATGACTGAATCCGCAACATCGCCGTTTCGTCAATCTTGAAAATCCCCAAAACACGTTCCCACATCCGCTGATCATTGACCAACAAAGTTATCGTTGCAAAACCACCAAATAATATTAATCGCACATCCCACCACCAAGCCAACCAACCAAAAACCACCACCAAAGCCACCAAAGCACTCCTAGACAAAGTCAACACCGCCCCTCCCAAAAACAAAGTACTTATCGCCAACCACCAAACCTTTTCCTGATTCCAAACCCGATTTTTAAAATACTGGCTAAAACTCAACGCAAAACACATCACCAAAAAAGCCCCGGCAAAATTGGGATCCAAAAAAGTCGACAACAATCTTCCTTGATGCGGGTCCCAACCAAATTTTGTCAAAAAAGAAATATCCGGCAATACCACCAACTGTATAAAACCCAAAACTACAAAGGCCAAGCCTAACCAGATAAACCACTTAAAAAATCTCTTACCCTCGCCAAACCAGCCTGTCACACTTTTGACAATCGGCAAACACATTGAATAAATAACCAGACGAAACCAATACAACCAAATTGTCTTTTGCCAAACTGGATCATATTTTCCCACCAAGCATAAATTTATCGCCAAACTAACCAACCAAAATAAAACCAAAGCTACCATAGTCATATCAAAAGCAAACTTCTTCCGCCCCACCAACATTTTACCCAACCAAACCATCGTTAGCACCATCATAACTCCGTCCGACGGCAACACCGCCGCCGACCCGCTCAACTCAAATCGCACTATTTGACCAGACAATACCGATAATAATAACACCACCAAACCCCAGCGAATATCCAACCAAAACCAAAAAAACAATAATCCCGCTCCCAAAACCGCCATCGCAATTTTCTGATCAACCACCGACATCAAAGCATAAAAAACCAGTAAGGCCAAGCCCACGGTTAAATAAAAAACACTAAATTTATTTATAGCCAAACTTTTCAAAAAATTTTCTAATTTCTAATTTCTAATTTTCAAACAAATTATGTTTAGAAATTAGAAATTAGAAATTCTCACATCATTCATTATTTATTGTTAATTGTTAATTAAATTATTAATTTTCCTCGCCGCTTTTTCCCATGTATATTTTTTCACCCTTTCGTAACCACCTATGATCATCTCCTGCCGCTTTGTTTTGTCAAAAACCACTTGAGTCAAACCAGCTACTATCTCATCAATATTTGTCGGATCAACCAAAATCGCCATCTCACCCGCCACTTCCGGCAAACTCGAGTTATTAGCCGCTACCACCGGCGTCCCCATCGCCATCCCTTCCAGTATAGGCAAACCAAAACCTTCATACAAGCTCAAATAACATAAACATTTTGCTCCCTTTATCAAAACAAATTTTTCCTCATCTGTCACAAAACCCGTAAAAATTACTTTATCTTTCAAATTATTCTTTTCCGCCGCCGCAAAAATCTCGTCATAATACCACCCCTTCTTTCCGGAAATTACCAATTTTCCTTCCCATTTTTTTTCTTCAAGCAATCTTGCATAACCCTCCACCAACCGCACCAGATTTTTTCGTGGCTCTAAAGTCCCTACAAAATAAAGATAATCACCCTCAACACCAAACTTCTTTTTTACCGACAACACATCAATATCGGTAAAATCTCTCTGGGATAAATTCACCCCCAAATCAATTTGTTCAATCCTGTCTTGGCCCACCCCAAACAAATTAATCAAATCATTCTTGGTCGAAACAGATGGAACAATAATTTTTTTTACCTTACTTACTACCCGCGGCAGCAACCATCTTTCCACCATCAACGCTTTTTTATTATGTTTCAAAGCCAGCTCATCTTTGAAGGCCACCAAATCATGCACCATGATTATCGCTTTATCCTTCGGCAAAAAAAAGGGAGCAATATAACTAGTCAAAGTCAAATACAAGTCACAATTTTTTCTAACAAAATTTGCCGCCTGCCAATGCCACCACATACTGGGCCACGTCAAAACCACTTTCCGAAAATTATCGGGAAAATCCTTAAAATCAAAATTGTCATCAACCAACAAATCAACCGACCAATCTTTATCGATGATCCTTTTCAATTCTTGCACCAATTCAAAAACCACCACTCCCTTACCGGCTTTGTTTTTTCTAATAGCCTCCCGATAATCAATCGCTATTTTCATAAAATTCAGATACTCAAATTAAAAACATTTTTGGCATTTTTCCACCACAAAAATTCCTCGACCTCTTTATCCAACCCCAAAGATTTTACCAACTCAAGGTGTTTTTCCATCCTACAACAATTATAATCCGAACCATAAAGTAACTTTTTGGGATTATTGGCCACAATTTCCGACAATAATTTTTTGATTATTTCTTTTCCCGTCAGTTCTTCCACTTCTTTATCCGCCATCGCCGATAAATCAAAGAAGACATTATCAAAACCTTTTAATAATTTCCAACAGTACTTCACTTCCGGCCAAAAAAAATGCGCCACTACCACTCTCAATTTTGGATACTTATTTAAAACTTCCACAATATATTTCGGATCATTATATTTTGCCACTTTCCCATTACCAGAATTCGCTCCCGTATGAAAAATTACCAGTTTGCCATTTTTTTCACACCATGAATAATATTTATCAAAAACTGAATCATTAATATAAATCGCGTCATGCCCGCAAAATATTTTTAAACCAACCACTCGTTCGTCCATCAAAAAACCTTTCATTTTTTCCAATTCCAATACTTGATTAGCTACCAAAACATTCGGCGCCGCAACTACAAACAGTCTATCTTCACCTTCAAAAGCTTCCAACAAATCTTCCGCCCGTCCGATACTAGATTCAACATTATCCGCAATCACAACCGCGTAATCAATCTTATATTTTTCCATTTCCAGCAACAATCGCTTCTTCTTATCAATAAAACTATCCCCTTCAACCGGCAAATGACAATGTGCATCAATAATCATAACTATTCTTCACTAATTATTATTAATTATTCATTGTTAATTGTTAATTTAAAACCACCGATCAAGATACCTCACATGCCACACGATAAGCGCCCAATGATAAATCGCAATATCCCCGATCGAACGGTTAATCTCTTGTCTTTTTTCGTTCATCACCCAAGCAAAAATATTATTTATCAACCAAATCACTCCCAAAACCAACAAAGTCCAAATCGATCCCAGAAAATACGCCATAATCACCAAGATCATTTTTACCGTTCCGCCCCATTTTTTTTCAAACCGATACACCGACGGCAAATACATATCCAGCTTACGCTGCCAATCCTTTTTGAATCGCGCTTCTCCGGTCGAACATCCTTCAAAATGGGTCACCGTCACTTCCGGATTATAGACAATCTTCCAACCAGCTTGTTTCATTCGATATTGCCAATCCGTTTCCTCTCGATACATAAAAAAATTCTCATCAAAACCCCCTATCTGGTCATAAACCTCCCGTCGCATAAACATTGCCGCTCCCATCAAATGAGCCACTTCCCTCTTTCTGTCATGCATTTTTTTCGAAAACAATTTTCCCGGATAAATAGTCTGCGGAAATAACCAGTAAAACACCCGATCCAACAAAGTATTTTCCAAAACCGCCGAAATCACTCCCGGATAATTATCAAAAGCCGAAATTTGCAAACTGCCATCACCAAAAACCAACTTCGGTCCTGCAACCCCCACCCAATTGTTTTTTTCCAAGTAGTCAAACAAATATTTTATCACCCCTTTTTCTACCGCCGTATCGGGATTCAACAAGAAAAAATACTTTCCCTTGGCCATTTTCAATCCCACATTATTGGCTGCTCCAAAACCCCGATTTTCCGTTCGTACAAACTCAAGCCACCCATAATCACCCTGACCAATGAGATCATTTATCTCTTCATTGGAACTATTATCAACCACAATCACTTCCACTTTCAAGCCACTTCCTCCAATATCTTCCTTTACCGTCCGTAAACAATCTATTAAATGTTTTTTACAATTATAACCAACAATAATTATCGAAATATCAACAGGAGCTTTAATTATTAATTGTTCATTATTCATTGTTAATTTCTAATACCCAATTTATCTACTATCTTTTGTCCTAATAGTTTTTCCATCACTTCCCGCGGCAAACCACCAACCAAATACAAAACCCCAAAATAAAGTAAACCACCCGCCGCCACCGCCAAAAATAGATTATAATGACGCACATACATCAAGAAAACACCCATGACTATTGCTGCCAGCAAACTTTTCATCGCAATTTTGCCGTTGGGAATAATTTTTATCGATTCCCAAACAAACCAACCGGATAAAGCCATCACCAAAAACTCAGTCAGCACCGTAATCCAGGCCGCCGCAAAATACGAATATTTGGGAATCAACCACAAATTCAAAGCCACATTGACCACCACCGATATCAAAGAGATCAACATCAACCTTTTCTGCTTTTGCACTGCAATCACCAAATTATTGGACAAAGTGCTAAAAAAAACAAAAGTCACTGCTATCGACAAGATACGTAATAAATATGGAGAATCCACAAATTGGTCGCCACCCAAAATATGGACAATCGGCCGCGACAGCACGCACAAACCCACCACCATCGGCAAAGCCATTACTACCAAAAAATCAAAAGCTTTTTGATATACCCGCGCCAATTCCACTTTGCTCGTCAATGCGTGCTGAGCCAAAGAAGGAAAAATCAGACCGGAAAAAATCGAGGGAAAAGTTATCACAATATCCAAAACTTTGTAAGGCAAACCATAAGCCCCCACCTCTTCCTGCGTCCGCAAAACCGATAAAAATAAAGTATCGACATTGAAATATATCCTATTGAGCAACACCACTACCGCCAAAGGTAAAGTTTCCCTCAACATCGGTTTCCAAACCTTCCAGTCAAATCGCGGCACAATAGAAACATATTTTCGCGCAAAGATAAATGACATTCCAAACAACACCACATTTCCCACCACATTGGCCCACATAAAATCCAGCAGGTCACCCTTTTGCAAAATAAAATAATAAGTCCCAGCCAATATCGCCAACCGCCCCAATACCTCTCCCACCACCAACTTCCACATTTTCATATCAATCTGAAAAACCGACACCAAAATTTGATTCAAAGCAATCAGAAAAAAAGACAAAGCTCCAATTCCAATCGACCAATCCACCACCGGAGAATACGGAAAAAACCACCAAGCAATCAGCGGCGACAAACCCATCACAATTGCTCCCAAAACCAATCTCAAACCCAATGAATTGCCCAATATTTCTTCCGCCCTCTGCCGATTATTGGTAATCTCTCGCACCACAACCAAATACATCCCCATATCCACAATAATCCCGGCAAAACCCAAATACGTCATCGCCGAAGTATATTCACCAAAACCTTTCTGCCCCAAATATCTGGTCAAAAAGCTGATCGTCACCACACTCGTCCCCACCACAACCACCTTCCCAATAGTTTGGACAACAGTATTTAAAGCTACTTTGTATGTTAGAGAATTCATAAATGATAAACCATTATAAACTCTTTAAAACTCTCTTAAACACTTAGAAACAAAATCAATTCAGTTTATAAGAGTTTAAAAGCGTTTTAAAGGGTTTGATATGTTTGCTACATTTGATAAGTTTTTTTTGCTGTTACCCTCAACCACCATAATTCCCAATAAAAGCGAAAATGCCAGCTGCCCCGGCCACACATCCCAAAAATAATGATCAAACAACAACAAAAATATCATTACCAAAAAAACACTTACCCAAAAAATTTTGGGATATTTTTTTTGGTCATTAAACAAGATCATAGCTGCAATACTAACCATTAATAATATTAGCAAAATATAACCAAAAACTCCCGTTTCCGCCCAAACCAATTTGAAAACATTATGTACCGGCTGATATTGCCACCATTTCAAATTGTCTTTACCGGCAAAATACGGCAAAACCAACACAAAATTACCCACCCCCACTCCACCATAATAAAATTTTTCAATCATCCACTCCGCCCCCTGATCATATACTTGCCGCACCTGCAATGAAACATCATTGGCTACATCCACACTCGACCGCCCCAGCACCACCTTCCAATTCAACCCCACCGCAATTAATAAAATAAATAATCCTATCAATATTGTTTGGAAATTGCCAGCAGCAGTTCGGTCCCGTGAGGGAAAAATTGGAAATTGGAAATTTCTTTCTTCTCCTCCCCCGGGCGAGGGAACCTCGCCCCTACGAAAGATTTCAACAACCGCACCAACCATTATAATTCCTCCCGCCACCCAAACACTCCGCGAATAACTCACCAACATCCCCACCAAAAACAATCCTAGCAATACTCCTAAAATAAACTTTATCCAAATAGCGGGCAGAAAATTTTCTGCCCCTACCTTTTTCATTTGAAAATTGTCGGCAGCAGCTGATCCCCGTGAGGGGAAAAATTGAAAATTATTATATTTTTCTCTATTCAGAACAACCATCAATATTAGTATCACCCCAATTAACATCAAAGCCCCAAACAAATTCGCATGTGGTAAACTCCCATATGCCCGGACAATCTTGTCCCCGGCCACATCCAATTTGGCCACTCCGGGAACCGTCTTACCCAAAATACTCTCTCCCAATTGCCACAGACCAAACCCACTTTGCTTCACATATTGCGCAATTCCCCAAATCGCTTGAATACTCAATGTCGCTAGTCCCATCAACCAAGAATAACTTTGCAATTGTCTATTTTTTCCCACCACCAATACCAAATAAACAAACAGCAAAGCCATAGCCATCAACCTAATTCCCTTATACCAAGCGATACCACCAATCATCGCCCACACTCCCGAATACAAACCCCAACTACCCAAACCAAGCAAAAAAATCACCACCAAACCTTGCCACGGATTCAAACTCCAATCATCCCAATCCTCATATTTCCAAAATTTTACCAACAAATCCACCAACCAAAAACCAATCGTCAATACCAACAAAATATCCGTCACGTAAACAAAATAAGTTGTAAAATCAGAAATAACCCCGCCAAGATACGAAAATTTACCCAACCACTGTAACCTTGTCCCCAGCGGCCAGCAAAAAACCAACATCAACCAAAAGATGTTGGACATCGTCAGATACCACGTTGGGGCAAATTTTTTTCTCTCTGTCGTCATACCCCAATTTTAGCACAAAAAAAGAGTTGGGTTATGAACAATTAATCATTAAATAATTGCATTACTTTTTGGCCAATTACAATCATTACAAGTAACTAGCACCGAATATATTGCGAACAATATAAGCAACGATACTAATGACAAAACAAACATCCGAAAATATTTTTCACCACGTGACAAGAAGTATCTTACCAAACCATAAACAAGAAAAAAAATCGCGGTCACAGCTCCCAAACCAAAGATTATCTTAAATACAAAAATAATTATTTCTTCCATAAAATATTTTATTAAATAAATACCAATTATTCTCTTGTTTAAATGTCATCCTGGAAAGAAAGTGTAACCACGCTTCTTATCCAGGATCCAGGATAAAATCAATCTAAAACATCCAATTTCTCATACAAATCCTCCCAAATTGAGTTATTCTTTTCAATCAGTTCTATCTTCCATTTTCTTTTCCATGATTTCAATTTCTTTTCTCGATCAATTGCTTCGTTAATGTTATTAAAAATTTCATAATAAACCAATTTATCTATATTGTATTTTGAGGTAAAACCTTTATACATTTTATTTTTATGCTCCCAAATTCTTCCCACCAAATTACTGGTTACACCGATATACAAAGTCCCATTCCTACCACTTGCCAAAATATAAATAAAATAACATTGATTCATTGTTGCTCTGGATCCTGGATATTGAAACGCCCAGCAGGGCCTTCAGTTCCAGGATGACACCCATACTTTTTAGATCAAAAATATCTATTTTCCAAAACCCCACACATTTTCATAAACATCGCCTTTACAATCAACTTCATAATTATTATCATAACACTTTCTTTCGGTCACGATTCCCAAACAATCAGTATGACTAGAACAATCAAAACAATTTTCCAATCTAGGATATTCTATCCCCCAACATTTGCAATCACCCGATGTACCATCCGGACCAAAAAAACCACTTCCAATATAACCACAAAAAGAAGAAAACTTTTCCAAGTGAAACAAGGACAAAATACCCGGCAAAATAAAGATAATGGTAAAAATCAACATTCCAAAAACACAACTAAGTATTGAAAACAAAGTTCTCTTCTTTATTAAACCAAAAATAAATAAACCTAAAAAAATAATAAAAACAAACAACAATAGATAAAACTTATTTGTTTTAATTATTCAATGTTTTAAATTATCCATTCTCCCTCACCAGCGGATCCAAATCCGCCAAACAACCATAACACACTTCCGCCGCCGCCCGACAACCACCTTTGCATTCTTTTAATCGCTCACAACTCAAACATTTATCATTGAATTTTTGTTTAAAATCCCGAAAATATTCGCTTTGTTCCAAAATATCTTCCAAATCATCTTTCAAAATATTTCCCAAAATCTGCGGCGAATGATTACATACCCTTATGTTTCCCCCAAAATCAATCGTCAAATACGATCGCGTATCACCCGCCGGACAAAAACCATAACTCAAATTTTTATATTTCTTCATCTCCAAAACACACGGAACAATCGGCACCGAACAACTAATCCCATATTTATATTTCTCGGCCACTTTATCCAATTTATCCAAAGCACTCTCCAATTGTTTCACCGTCGGCAATAACTCAATCTGTTCTTTGTTGGCCGGATTAATCCGATTGAACATCAAACCTCGACAACCCAATACCATACTCATCTCCGCAATTTCTTGCGCCAAACCAATATTATCCTTCGTCGCCACCATCACCGCCACCACATCCGCCCGGCGCGAAGTCAAATTACTGATTCCCTTGACCACCAGATCATAATCATCTCGACCTTTTAACTTTTTATGCAATTCTTTGTCTATCGCCACCAACGGTATTTCGAAAATCGAAATATCCAAATCAATCAGCCGATCAGCCAACTCTTCCGTAATATTACTACCGTTGGTAAGCAAATTAACTTTTATCTTTTTGCCCCGCAAATATTTGATCAAATCCAGCAAATCCGGATACAGCGTCGGTTCTCCACCGGAAATCGAAACCGTCGTCACCAGAGTTTGATCCAACAACCTTTCAGTTACTTCCTGCCACTGTTTCAAATTCAACAATTGCCCCTGCGGATATTCCCGATATTTCCACACGTTATAACAATATCTGCAATGATGATTGCAGTTTGGCGTCACTTCGTAAATAAAATGATTAAAATCGGACTTAACCCCGATTAATTTTTTCCACCACATCCGCCGGTAGGTTATTTTTATATTTAGCCAATAAATTCTTATCTTCTATTTTTTTATATGACACATTCCCAATAATATAGCACGACGTCCACTTTGGAGTAACTACCTCTTCAATCTTAACCACAATCAGATAAACAAGAAAAAATATTAAAGGCAAAACAAACAAATATCTTAAAGATAAAAATAATAACTTTTTTTCCTTTAACCTAAAATATTTATACAACAAAAATAAACCATTAACTACAACTACTAAAAATCCAATTAGCAACATATGGTCTAGTACCATAAAAACTATATATTCTATACTTTGCCGTCCAAAACCAAAAAAATAATCTCGAAAAATATAAAAAACCAACAAATAATACAATAAGACAAATAGAATCAAAGAAAGAAATCTTATTAACCAACTTCTAACTTTCATATACAACTATTAATAATTAAATGACTTAACCCCGATTAATTTTTTCCACCACATCCGCCGGTAGGTTATTTTTATATTTTTCTCTCAACTCAACCAACTTTATATCAGTCGCCCTATTTATCAATACCGGATCATTATCTTCAATTCTCATCGGCATATAACACGTCGTCATACCACCGGACAAACCTCGACCGCCATCATTTCTCATAGCCAAATCAATGAAAAACACCACCACCCCATATCCAATCACCAACACCACCGGCCAAACCAACAAATACCTCAACCCCTTATACAAAAAGTTGAGTTGTTTGCTCTTGGCATAACGATAAAAATTGATCACACTCAAAACAAAACAAGCTACCAACAAACCTAGTAAAACCAACGACACTATCAACAAAACAAACTCACCATAATCAGCCAACCACAAATTCACTTCTCTCCCAAAAACCGTCATTAGCAAATACACTACCAACACCACTATCAAACCCAACAATAACCAACTCAAAAATCTATTCAATCCTTTTGATATTTTCATAAAATTATTTATTTTTTCTCAATCTCATCTTAGCACAAAAAAAGAACTAAAAATTTAGTTCCCAAAAAACGTCCCAAAATCCCCAAATTTATTTCGAGATTTTGATACCTTATATTTTATCCCAAAAATTGTCATAGAAATTTTTGAGAAGAGAGCGAACAAATTCAATAGTGAAGTGGGAGACAAATACCTTTGACTCACACGCAACATAAGAAAACGATCAATATATTTGTCATCAAAATCCCCAAATTTATTTCGAGATTTTGATACCTTATATTTTATCCCAAAAATTGTCGTAGAAATTTTTGGGAAAAGGAGAAACCGATCCGGTAATGAAATGGAAAACAAATACTTTTGGTTCACACGCAACATAAGAAAACGATCAATATATTTGTCATCAAAATCTTCGAATTCATTTCGAGATTTTGATACTCTGATCAAAGAGGAGCAGCGTAGCGATGAGGGGAAAATTCTTTTCCCCTCATAAAAACGCGCTCGGTAGGATTCGAACCTACGACCTCCAGCTCCGCAAGCTGATGCTCTATCCAGCTGAGCTACGAGCGCAAAAAAACAAAATACAAACTTTTTTAAACACTCTGAAACCCTTTTAAACACTCAAAAAACTGAATTCAAATATAGTTTATAAGAGTTTTAAAGGGTTTGTAAGAGTTTTTAAATTTTTATTACTTTATAACTTCAGCCATTTCGACAATTGATCAGCGGAATCAGCTGTCTGTCGATCAATCTTTGGCACATGATATTCCAAAAATTTACCCAAAGCCTTTACATCCACCGAACTCAACTCCGAAGAAAGCCTTGGTGGAATATATTGTTTTGTATCAACATACAACACCCCAGCTTGGCTAATCCAAAATGATTTCAATTCCTTGAAAGCATACATCTTCTCTCCCACCAGCAAACCATCTTTAGTCAAAACAAAATGAATCTTGTTGGGCTGTTTGAAAGCATATTGATAAACAACAACTGCCAATAAAATTACTATACCGATCCCCAGCCAATTTTTCAAGATTACCATCAATACTATCAAAACCAAAGCCACTCCCACCAACCCCCAAACCCAATTTTGCCCTTTTTCATGATATTCAAATTCGTATGATTCCCACTCAAAAACCTGATTCTCATCATATTCTTCATCTTTAGGACGCACCGCCAATACTTCTTCTTTTTTATTAACCTGCGCCATATTTACCTCTCTTTGAAATAATATTCACTACACACAATATAAAACACCTAAAATAAAATTTCCAATTTCTAATCTTCAAATATCCAATTTATACATTGGAAATTTACACATCTATTCCATTAATAATAATTTTCTTGTATTCCCCCGCCGAAGCCCTAACTTTTCTCTCCAATGTTTGATAATCAATTTCTATCAAACCAAACCTCGGCCAAAATCCCCGATTCCACTCAAAATTGTCAGTGAGTGACCAATGTAAATAGCCCCGAATATCCACTCCTTCTCGTTTAGATCGAGCTACCGCTCGTAAACTTTCCTGAATAAACCATGTCCGATATTTATCATTCGCATCCGCCAAACCATTTTCTGTAATCACCACCGGCAAATTATATTTTTTCAAATCCAACAAAACATTATAAATCCCTTGAGGAAAAAGTTCCCAATCCAAATCCGACCGCTTTTCGTCATCATTTTTTACCATCCAGCCAAATGTTTTCTCGTGAAAATAATAATTCAAACCAAAAAAATCTAAGCAATCTCTTGTCTTATCCAAAAAATAATCATTCCAAAAAAACTTCTTGGTCTTTAAAACCATCTGTGTCAACCAACCCCTATCACCATTTTCAAAATAAGCCATCTGTTTGGCCACTCCCACTTGCAAATCCGGATTAATCCCTTTTATCACCAAAAAAGAAGCTCGATGAGCCGCTATCAAATTATCCAACACTTGCCACGTCGACCAAAAATTTTTTTCTTGCGGCGGCCATTCCCCAATAAAATATGAATTGGCCGCATACACCTCCGGCTCATTAAGAATTAACCAATATTTTACTTTCGGCGCTAATTTTTTTACCACTACTTTCATAAAACGCACGAAACTCTGCACCGTTTTTTTATTCTTCCATCCCCCTCTTTTGGCCAACCACACCGGCAAAGGCCAATGCCACAAAGTCACAAAAGGTTCAATCCCTATTTCCCGCAAATACGTAACCACTGAATAATAATGATCTAACTCTTCTTGCCTAAAATCACCCTCCCTTGGTTCTATTCGCGACCAATCTACCGAAATCCGTGTCGCATTATGCCCCAGTTGTTTAGCCAAAGCAAAATCCTGTTTATATCTATGGTAGTGATCACACGCTCGACCGGAAATATAATTCGCCGGTTCACTAATCTCCGGAAATAATCCAACTTTTTCTTTTGACCACTTATTTTTCCCTTCTTGAGCCAACTCTCCAGCTTTATCTTTTTCCCACGCCGCCCAATCATTATCCAACCCACCCTCCACCTGATGCGCTGCCGACGCCGCTCCCCACCAAAAATTTTTTGGAAATTGATATTTCATTATTGACTATCTCCACTTATCTGCTGTTGACTTTCTTGCAATTTTTTCAAAAAATATCGTGGACTAGCTATTGCCAAAATTACAAATTGATCCTTGGCATCCAATTTAATTTTTATACTGCCATAATCCAAAAGTTTTTCCCAAAAACCCTCTTCCACCGAAAATTCCATCCTTTGATTGATAACAAAAATCGTCTCCCGCGGAAAAATAATACCCCTATGCCAAATAATTTGGTTACTTTCCAATTTATAATAATTACGATACCACGCCAGACAAACAATTAATGCCACAATCAACTGAAAAATCAGCAACAAAAGTAAGACTAAAGTATCATATTCAATAAAATCAAAAAATACTATTCGATCACCTTTCAGTACCAAATCAGTAACTACCGACGAAAAAAATAACATTAGATTACTCACAATAACTACCATTATTAATCTCGAAACCAAAACCGCCGGCGATTGCCGCACCACACTTTTTTCCATTTTTTTTCCTCAAAAATATTTTTACTTTGCTTTATTATAAAAAAAGTTGGCCACTTTGACCAACTTGTTTTTTTATTAAATAATTCTAATTGCTACTCGACGAAGTTCCATCGGGTGGCATTCCGGTCGGTGGAGTCCCACTGGGCGGATTACCCGCCGGCATAGTTCCATCACCACTAGGCAGATTACCCCCACCCGGACCACCCGCCGGTGGTGTACCCGACGGCATATCACCCACTGGCTGCCCACTTGTTGCCTGACTATCATTGGTTATCGTATCACTTGACCAAGTATTATTTTGAGTCGTAGTTGTATCATTCATCCCTCTTCCAAAACCCATTCCGCCGCCCGGGCCACCAGTAGTCTGACCAACTTTTGTCACTACCCCGCTTACCGTCAAAGTCTGATTCAGTTCTCCCGGAGTATACACCCCATCCTGATACCAGCCATCCACTTTGTTACCCGTGCTACTACCACCCAAATAAACACTATACGTCTCCCCTTGTTTGATTTCCACTCCGGAAAATACGATCGATTGAAATTGTTTGGCCGGCATATACGTCACAATACTTTTCCCACTGCTATCCTGAATATTGATTAAAGTTCCCGCTGCTTGTACCGTATCAAAATTTACCAAAACCGAATTCTGAGTTGAAGATTCACTTGGCGCTTGCGCCATCCCCGAACTACCCACCGCCAACAAATAACCACCGCTGATATCAAAAGCTCCATTATAATCCAAAGGACCATTACCATTGTTGGTCGGACCATCCACCACCGCCGTTCCCCCCGTCATCACCACTGAACCATTGGAATCCAAACCATCACCCCCCGCATTGAGATACAGATATCCACCATTGATATACAAATAACTTCCTTCTTCCACTGCATCAAATCCCCCCTGACCAAAACGTCCCAAAGCCGAACTATCATTTCCCCCTGCCACATTCACCCCGTCATCACTGGATACAATTTTGGTCACCCCATCATTGAAAGTAATAACTGAGCTTTCCACCCCCTCATATGATTTTTGAATATCAATATTACCACCATCGATTTCCACCGAAGTATCCGCATGAATACCATCATCTCCGGAACTAATCACAATTTTTCCTTGATTAATCACTATCGTACCATTGGAATGCAAAGAGTCATCGGCTGAATCAATATTTATCTCTCCATCATCAATTATCAATTCCTTTCCCGCTTTTATCGCTTTCATTGATTCATCAGCGCTCGTCAAACTGTTTTTACTCCCGCCGCCAGTCGTTATCTCTATCTGTCCATCTTTTATTTCCACCCGACTAACTGCCGTCAATCCATCTTTAGCAGCTACTACCTTAACCGTTCCCGAATAAAAAGTAATATTTCCTTTTTGCTCGTCTTCTTCGTTATCCGACTTGATACCATCACCACCCGCCTCCACATCAATATCCGCATTTTTCACCGTCACATAATCTTTACCCCTAATACCGTCATCCACCGCTTTTACTTGCACCGAAACATTTCTCATCACCAAACCATCTTTACTAGCAATACCATCATTACTATTACCATTCACCACCAATTTCCCTTCCCCCAAACCATACAAAGTCAAATCGGCCGTGCTATATAGAGCCGCATTTGCTTCATCTTCATCACTATTTGTCACTGCTTTATATGACGATCCATCGGTTAAAACATTCTCCGAATTGTCCGCCACAACCACCACCACTTTTTTCGCCTTTTCCACCACGATCGTCGGACCATCCGCGCAACTAATCTTCGCTCCCGCCAAAATCAATCTCACCACCTCTTTGTCATCCGTATTAACTACAATTTGCCCATCGGTTAAATTTCCTTGCAATTGATACGTCCCGGCCGAATCGATAGTTACTACCTGACCATCAACCGTTACTCCCGCTTCATTGCTCGTGGTTTTGTCCGCATTCAAATTAATCTTTTCAACTTCATTCTCGTTCCAAACATAATCTGTCGCTTCCTCGTGATCAGATAAATCAGTTTTCTGACTCACATTTGTCGTTGTATTTTGAATATCATTACTATTATTATTTCTTAAGCCACCAGCCACATAAACCATCCCACCCACCAACAGTAAAACAACCAGACCGACTAAACTAAAAATTAATATTTTTCTTTTCATTTTATTTCTCACAATAATTAAACAAATATTTATCCCTACTCGGCAAATTCGCCATTGTTACTCAATAAAACACAACTTTCCACTCCCTCAACCTCTCGAATCTTTTTTAAAGCCTCTTCTCGTGTTTTTGGTTTCAATCTCACCTCAATTACTTTTTCGATATTCTGATTAGTGTTACTGTCACTGCGCACCAGAAATTTACTAAAATATTGTCGCAACAACAACTCCAGCTTTTCGTAAGCCCCAGACTGATACTTCAAAATCAGCATATATGCCGGTTCACCAATTCCTTGTCTCGACAAAAAAAGTAAAACTACCGCCATAAACAAACTAGCCATCAAGGACAATTCATAATACGAAACACCATTGATTACCCCGATCGTAATCGCCCAAAACAAAAAAGCCGTATCCTTGGGATCCTTGATCGCCGTTCGAAAACGAATAATCGACAACGCTCCCACCATCCCCAAAGACAAAATAATATTTCCGCTAATACCAATCACAATCGCATTAACCGTCAAAGCCGTCATGATCAAAGTCAGATTAAAATTTTTGGAATACAAAACTCCGTTATACGTCTTTTTGTATATGTAATACACAAAAACCGCCATCAAAAAAGTAATCGACAATGAAAGCAAAATCTGCAACGGACTCAACGCCGAAGATAACAACAACTTATCAATATCAAACAATTGGCTTAAATCAACTCCATTCATAAAAAATAATTAACTAATAAATTTAATATTTAATCAAAATAATATTCCCTTACCCCTATCCGACTTTGACAATATTTACTAATCGCCATCGCCGTCGCACTATCCAGCTTGAACATCGTCGGAAACCAGGAGGGCAAACAATGGTTAAACTTAATTTCCAAAATTACCGTTTCGTCTCTCTGCAAAGGCCAAGTCGGCAAATCACTCCGAAACAAATCCAAGTCTTGGTCATTGCACCGCAGATACTGGTCAAAAGTAATCCGAATATCGTTATAATCCAATTTGTAAGCATCTCTGACATAATCCACTATTACCACCGGCCGAAATATTTTTCTTTTCAAATCAAACAAAATCGATCTGGCTGCTTTGGTTTGGTATTTTCGTAAAAAATCATAATCCCCTCCAATCATCCTTTCCGCTTCCTGTTTAGTAATCACCACCGTGCTTTTTGCCACAAAATTACCCTCTTTTCTCTTTCGTTCCAGTTTTACCCAATCTTGTTTGAAATCGTAAATCCGCAATCGATATTTATCTCTTTTCTCCACTCCCGCCAGTTTTTCTTCCACCGAATTATCCTCAACATCATCAAAATACAAACTCCGGATAAAATAACCCCGATCTTTTTTCTGGTGACCGTCCAGTTCCATCAATTGTTTCAACAACTCCCGACTATACTCATAATCCGCCCGATTGATATAATATTTTATCTCGTGTCTCCTAACTTGTAATTCGTTATTCATAAAAATTAGATATTTAATAAATTATCTTTCTGATTGGCCGTCCCCAAAGTTGGCTGACTCATCACAAATAAATATTTTCCTCCATCCGGAAACCGCCCAATACTAACTCCATTTTGATCCTCCTCCGCCACTACCGTCAGCGAATCAATCACGCTCGTCCCGTCTTTATCCACCAAATATATCGTTTCGCCATTGGCAATCCGAAAATTCAGCACCGCTACCTGCTCGTTTACTTCTCCCTGATAACCTTCACCGTACAACACCGCCCAACCCTTACTCGGAACCACCACTTCTTGCTCAATTTGGTATTTGTTAATTTTATCCGACTTATCGCTAATATACATTCCTTTCAATGACCAGTTATTCATGGTGGGATTATAAATCTCCACCCAATCTATTCCGTCTTCCGCCGCAAAAGAAATCTCATTGATCTTAAGTTTTCCAGCGACATTTTGTTGCAAATATACATATAGCAAAACCACCAATACCGCCAAGATCGCGAACATGATTTTTAAAAAACTTCGATACATTTTACCGTCAAACATAAAAAAATAATTACTTTTTAGTTGTCATAAAATAATACGCCCCAACATTTTTTTTCTTTCACTTTTTTTTAAAAAATGACCACCTTTAGTCATCGAGTACTTTTCAAAACAAAAAAACTTAGTTTTTATTTAATTAACAACTCCACTCAACAATCTTAAAAAAAGCTCCTTTAAATTATTTGATCGATAATATATTATGTAAGAATACAACCTCTTGGAGGGTTGGCCGAGTCCGGTTGATGGCAGCGGCTTGCTAAGCCGTACTAGGGGGTAAACCCCTAGCGGAGGTTCAAATCCTCCACCCTCCGTTCCACAAAAAAACCACACTTTTTTTAAAGTATGGTTTTTATAAAAATTCTAGATTATTTATAAATACTATGTTACAGTACACTGAAATAATATATATAGTAAATTTATGGGTAATTTAGAAAAAATACATAAAGATGATTCAGACAGTTCGGAAAAGCTTTCAAAGATTAGCTTACAACAGAGGCTGAATGATGATAAAGAGAGAGTTAAGAAAATTGGTTATTTCTTTTTGGGAGAGTTAGATGAGATAAAAAAAGATTTAGATCGCGCTAAGGATGAAAAGGAATTAAACAGGAAAATACGTAAATTATCTGGAACCGAGAGAAGATTGTCAAAAATATCAGATTTTCAAAATATGCTGTTAGACCATAAAGATTCAAAGGGAAGAAAACTATCTCAACAATTTTTGTATTCTTTGAGTAATTATTTTGAAAAAAAATCTCCTCTAAAATTAATAGATTTTGAGTACGGAGAATACAAAAGATCAATGACAATTGATATATTCAGAGCAGTTGGTGACAAGTCAACTGTAAAAAGTATGACTGAGGGACATAGATATAATTTTTGGGTAGTTGATCAAGGTAATATTGATGAGAAAAAGAAATTTGTTGAAGAAAAAATAAACGAAGATTTAGATAAATTATTAAATCTTCAAGATATGTGCACTGAAAATGGGGTGATTTCTGTTGAGGATTGGAAATTAGAAATAGGAATATGGCCCTTAGGTAGATTGATAGCTTTGAAGGACTTCAAAGACAGTCTTGAAAATTATAACCCAAATAATGTTCCTGCGGATCCAATAAAATCCTTGGGCAATTATAAATAATAAAGCCCTTTATTAACAATTCAAGTTTCCACAAATAACACACTTTTTTAAAGTGTGTTATTACTATCTTCAAATATTTCACTTTTTAACTATCCTGTTTCGCCTTCTGGGCCATATAATTATTCACCCTTAGCAAACTTTCAAACGTCCCCGCATCTTCCCATAATCCCTCTACAACATTAACTTTCAACTCACCCAAATCCAAATAACGTTTGTGTACATCCGTAATTTCTAACTCCCCTCTTTTTGACGGAGTCACTTCTTTGGCAAAATCTACCGCCCGCGAATCATAACTCACTATCCCCACCCAGGCATAATCACTTTTCGGTTCATCCGGTTTCTCTTCAATAGAGATCACTTTTCCCTCTTGATCAAACTCAAAAATTCCAAATCGATTGGGATCTTCCACCGCTTTTACGTATACCGTTGCTCCACCGTCAAATTCCCGAATTTGCCGGGAAAAATCATGCTCTACAATACAATCACCAAAAATAATCGTCACATCATCCCCCGCCAAAAATTTCTCCCCGATCAATAAAGCATCCGCCGTTCCTCGTCTTTCTTTTTGCGTTTCATAATAAAAATTGACCCCCCACTCCTGACCATCACCCAATAACTTTTTATATTGATCCAAATATTCTTCCGACACAATCAGTAAAATCTCACTTATGCCACCGCTAATCAATGTTTCAATCGGATAATAAATCATCGGTTTGTTATAAACCGGCAGTAACTCCTTTGATACCGCTTGTGTCAATGGGTACAACCTGGTCCCCTTGCCTGCCGCCATCACAATCCCCTTCATCTTTTACTCCAACACTTTAATAATATTTTTTTATAAATTTCTTCCACTTTCTTTCTATCATATTGCATATATGCTTCAAACCCCGGATCAGAATTGATTTCAATCACCGTAAAAGTCCGCCGGTCATTCAAATCATCCGCCATCAAATCCACCCCCGCCAACCTCACTCCCAACAACTCCGTCATCTCGCTCACATATTTTGCCAATTCCTGGCTAGGTTTTTCCAAGACCTCACCAATTATCCCTCCCGTACTAAGATTGGCATTGTGTCGCAAAAAAACTTTTTCATTTTTTGCCAGCACTTTGTCTGCCAAAAAATTGTTTCTTGTTAACCAATCCCAATCCGCCACCAATTGCGGCACTACTTGTTTCATTTCTTCTACCAATTGTTTCAAAGTTTTTCGACCATCGCCTATTACTTGCGGCACAATTTTTTCATATCCCAAGACAATTTTCCCATCCAACACTACCAAACGATATTCCGGTTTTCGGATCACTTCCTGTACAATCACAATATGATCATCAACAAAAATTTCCTCAATCGCTCGACGTAAACCCGTTTCCGAAGTTACTTCCTGGCAATGAATCCCCAAAGCCATCCCGTGCGGTTTGACAAACACCGGCCAACCCAACCGTTTGGCATACTCCACCGCTTCTTCCTTTCCCTTGCCCCTGCTGTTATCAAGATATCTCGGATCATATTTGATAAAATAATCACCCACCGGCACTCCAAAACCATTTTTCTCCAACAACTGATAAGCAAAAACCTTGTCCTTACACAATGTCCTGGCCACCGCGCTATTGAGCGGGAATTTGGGAAAATGACCATAACCAAAATACTGACCATCTATATTCAACAAATAACCAGTCCAACGATCAATCCATTCTACTTCACACCCCATCTTCTTTGCCACTTCCGCTAAAAACAAAGTGTGCTGCGGAAAGACTTTCTTATTCAATTTTTTCGATCTATACATACCAGGTCACACTCTCACTTTTGATATTATCTATACTTTCCAATAATCCATCTATCAACCAATTAGCCAAAACAAAAAAACAAGAATACAACATACCCAAACACCCAAATACAATCATAATCACTATTACCATATCATCAGAATAATTATGTTTTAAAAAAGTTATCAAAATCCCAAAAAAATACAGTGTAAACAAAAAAATAACATTAACGAATAATTTACTTTTCAAGGAAAAAAATAACTTTACCTTAAAGCAAAAATAAAAAATATTCATTAAAATCTGGAAAAATAAAACAAGAATAAGATAAAACTGTACCAAATCTTCTAGGCCAAAATTACATTTTCTCAAACACAACCAATCCATCCACCCAAAATCAATATATTTTTGTATACCAACATAAACCAAAAACAATCCAAAAGTATAAAAAAATACATATACCGGAACAAGAATCGAACCAAATAAAAAAACCAATTGTTTTAAAAAAAATTTTAAAATATCAGTCTTAAATTTAGAATGATAACCAATTTTTTTTACATTATTACTCACAATCAAATATATCTTTTAAATTTATACCTCCACCTCTTCTCCCAATTTCGGACAAACTGCCGTCGTTCTTAAAGTCTCGTCAATCTTCACCCGCAAACTTTCCCGCACTTCATCCTCACCATGATTCAAAATCACCTTTCCCGGCAATTTTTCCATCGCTGCCAACCATTGCAATAAACGATTTCGATCAGCATGTGCTGAAAAAGCACCCACTGCTTTTACTCTCGCTCTCACCTCTACTTTCTGCCCAAAAATAGTCACCTGAGTCGCCCCATCCAACAAGCTTCGCCCTAAAGTTCCCTTAACCTGATAACCTACTACAAAAACCGTATTTTTTTCATCCGGCAAATATAATTTCAAATGATGTTTGATTCGTCCACCCGTCATCATCCCCGAACCAGCAATAATCACTTTTGGTGTCTTGTCTTGGTTAATTGCCTTCGATTCATCCACCGTTTGGGTTACTTTCAGTTGCGGAAAATCAAACAAGTCTTTATCTTTCAACAAAAAGAATCGCGATTCTTCGTTCAAGTATTCTTGGTATTTTTTAAAAACATCAGTCACTTTGCGCGCCATCGGACTGTCCAAATAGATCGCCCCGCGACACATCTGATCTCTCTCCGCAAATTCATTGAAAACGTAAAGCAATTCTTGTGTCCTTTCCATAGCAAAAGCCGGTATCATCACCACTCCACCATAACCCAAAGCTTCACAAACCGTATCTTTCAATAATAATTTACGCATATAAACGTCTTCGTGCTGTCGATCACCATAGGTCGACTCCATCACCACCACATCACATTGTTCGGGAATATCCGGCTTATCCAACAACAAAACCGGATAATTTCCCAGATCCCCGGAAAACAAAACTTTTTTTCCTTCATATTCTATCTCCACCATTGCCGAACCCAAAATATGTCCTGCATCCCAAAACTTAACCCGAATATCAGCCACTTCAAAAGATTCATGATACTTTTTTGCTACAAAACTATCCAGCAAAATCACCACGTCATCAACCGAATACAACGGTTCCTGTTTTTCATACCGTGAATCCTCTTCAGCAATCTTGGCCGAATCCAACAAAATAATCTCCGCCAATTCCACCGTCGGCGGCGTACAAAAAACCTGTCCCTTAAATCCTTCCCGAATCAAACGCGGTAGCAAACCCGCATGATCCAAATGTGCGTGTGTTAAAAAAACCGCCGTTATCTCACTCGGGTCAAAAGCAAAAGGCGCTTTATTCAAATCATCGTTCTCCCCCTGAAACATTCCACAATCCACCAGAAATTTATTTTTACCAGTATCAACCAAAGTACACGAACCAGTCACTCCCCCCGCCGCTCCACAAAATTTTAATTTCATTTTTTTATTTAGAAAATAATTCACTCCCATTTTATCTTATTTGACACACGCATACAAACAAACCTGATACAATATAATAAATTGCAATTTTCAATTCACAACTTCCAATTTTCAATAAATTTACAATGATCAATTTTCGACCTTCAAACATCAATATCCATATATTCCAACAACATATCAACTGGAAATTTATCAAACCAAATCAGATAATATTTTTAATAGCGCTTTTAGTATTTTCTGGTTGTCAAAATAATAACTCCAATTTATCTTTAACCAATATCAATATGCAACTCACCAGTCCCGCCTTCTCTTCCAATGAATCAATTCCCAGCCAATACACCTGCCAAGGTGAAAACATCAATCCTCCTTTTTCCATCTCCGACGTCCCCGCCAATACCCAAAGTCTCGCTTTGCTCATCGATGACCCGGACGCTCCCGTGGGAGATTGGGTTCACTGGCTCGTTTTCAATATCGATTCTACCACCGCCATAATCCCCGCCAATTCTCTCCCTCCCAACGCCACTGTTGGTTTCAACTCTTCCCAACAAAATCAATACGAAGGACCCTGCCCACCATCCGGTACTCACCACTATCATTTTAAACTTTACGCCCTCGACACCACCATCGCCCCCAACCAAAACATGACCAAAGAAACTTTTCTCCAAACCATTGAAGGTCACATCATCGACTATTCCGAACTAGTCGGCCTTTTTTCCCAATCATAATTATTTTTTTCATTAATAATTTTCTAAAAATTAAACTATGTTCACTTCTATCATTCTCGGCCTGATCGAAGGCATCACCGAATTTTTGCCAATATCATCCACCGGTCACCTCATCCTCGCCAATCAATTTTTTACTTTTGCCAATTCCGAATTTGCCCACACCTTCGATATTTTTATTCAACTCGGCGCCATTCTCGCCGTTCTAATTTATTATCGCCGCCGCCTGATTCCCTATATCGGGCAATCAGATCCTCAGACCAATCGCCAAATAATCTCCTTATGGACCAAAACCATCATCGCTTTTCTTCCCGCCGGTTTCTTTGGTTTCCTTTTCGGTGGCTGGATCCAGGATAATCTTTTTTCGCCCCTAGTCGTCGCCATTACATTATTAATTGGCGGTCTAATTATTATTTTTCTAGAAAAACGTCCCCGACCGACCACTACCAATAACCAAGATCAAATCTCCACCAAACAATCATTAATTATTGGCCTATGCCAATGTCTCGGAATGATCCCCGGCACTTCCCGTTCCGCCGCCACCATTATCGCCGGTCTTTTTTTGGGTTTCAGTCGACCCGTCGCCACCGAATTCTCCTTCTTTCTTGCCATCCCCACTTTGGGCGCTGCCTCGGTTTATTCCCTTCTCAAAGCCAACCTTGCTTTTTCCTCCAACGAAATAATCTGGCTCACTTTGGGCTTTATCACGGCCTTTTTCGTTAGTTATCTTGTTATTAGCAAATTTATTCATTATATCGCCAAACACAATTTTATCCCCTTTGGTTATTACCGCATCGGTTTGGCTCTCATTATTATCGGCTACTTTTTCTTTAGATAATTTTACTTTGCTATAATCAAAATAAGAATTAAAAACAGATTATGCTATCACTTTTTATTTTTATTCCGCTCATTTTTATTTTCGTCATCGCTATTATTTTGCTAGTGTTCTACATTATCCGTTCCAGCGGCCATAATCTCATTGATCAATTGCTAAAAAATTATCCCACCACTAATCCCGCCCCCGACAATACCATTTCCCGACAAACCGTCAAAATCGGATCAGTCATTTGGAAAAATTGTGTCGAGCTTGGATACAACTCCGAAGGTCTCTATTTGCAAATCAACGCTCCTCTGCAAAAATACTCCCCGCTTTTTATCCCCAAACCCCAACTTTCTCTTACCGGCCACGGCAAACTCTACTGGCAAGACACCACCATCATTTCCATCGGTCAACCGCCTATTGCTACCCTTGAACTAATTACCCAAGACCATTCTCAACTCATCAATTTTTTAGCCAAATAATTTTATCAACTAACAACAATCATGGAACAAAAAGCACCAATCACTTCTCCCAACCCAATCGACCCGCCGACCAAGTCCCAACTGGATGAAATCGGATCTCTTCTCAATCAAACTTGGGATACTTACCGCCAAAAACTATTTAGTTGTATTACTGTCCAATTGATACCGATCGTCCCCGCCATCATCCTGGGCATTATCATCACTATTTTAATTCTCGCCTTGGTGCCAACCATCCAATCAACTAGCGGTCTTCTCAATACTATTCTTATCATTGTGGCAATTATTGTCGGCCTTTTGACAATACTAGGAATCATATTTCTTGCCCTCTGGTTACAAGCAGCCTTATTGGTTGCTATTACTGATCCCGAAAACAACAATAAACCACTAAACATTTACCAAAAAGCCATCAAATACATTTTCCCCCTACTCTGGATAGGTTTGATTACTGCCTTGGTAAGTTTTCCCGGTTATCTTTTTCTTATCATTCCCGGTGTCGTCATTACCGTCTGGCTCCAATTGGCCACCTGGATTATGATCGATCAAAACATTCACGGTTTTGACGCCTTAGTCAAAAGTAAAGCCTTGATTGCCGGTCGCTGGTGGGATATTTTTGCTCGTTTCTTGATCATCGGCATTATTGTCTACCTTCTCAATATCGTTGTTGGGATGATCGTTATGCCGATTACTTTTCTTAGTGCTGCTTTCAATCTGGAGTTTATCGCCAATATTATTCAATGGCTCATTTCCATTTTCATCACCCCATTTTCTCTTATTTACACCTATCTGATTTACAAAAATCTTATCGCCATCAAACCCGACCACACTCTTCCTCAACTTTCCAAAACCTGGATGATTATTTTTGCCATCATCAGCATAGTGATAATTATTGGTATTCTACTCGTCGCTTTTGGTCTTGGCGCCTTCGGCGCTCTTATGTCTTCCAATATATTCTAAAGACACTTTTTGAATATCAAAATACGAAACACCGCCAAATCCTGGCGGTGTTTCGTTTAGCAACCTATCTTTTGGCTTTTTATTTCTTACGACTCCTCTCTCTCATCAGCCACCAAGATTCCCCGACGATAACAATGAATACAGTAACTCATGTTTTTACTTCCATCCGCTTCCGTCCCCATATCCTCTTCAATCCTAATCGGCATTCCGCATCCCCGACAAAGACTTACCGTTTGGGAAACTTGATCATCCACTTCGTAACCATGGTTTTGTTCCATAATTCCTCCTATATATTATCTTTGTCTCCATTATTATTGTAACTCATTTTCTTTCTCTTTGCCTTTTCCAACAAATAGAGCTAAAATAAAATTAACAATTTTGTTTTTTATTTTTATGTCGGACCGATCATCATCCGACCCTTTAGTCTATGCCCATCGCCAAATATCCATATTATCTTCCCCACCCCGAATTCGTCCAAATTATCAACAATCAACTCTTGCCCCAAGAGAAAATTATCTATAGTCAATTTTCCGATCTCGATTTGGCCAAACAATTTCAACCCCTCTGCCTCTTCATCACCACTTCTCGGCTAATCATTGTCGATCAAAAACAAATTATCTACCAACAACCACTTACCCAAATCAGTAAACTGAAAATTGATGAACTGTTCAACCACAACCGACTCTCCGCCGTTATCAAACATCAACCCGTCACTCTACTCTACTACACAAAAAATCTCGCTCCGCAATTTGGCGCCATCATTCGTCTCGCCAATCAATATCTTAAAAATAAGTCATCTATCAATATCATCCCCGATCCAACCCAATCCTCCCACTGTGCCCGCTGCGGCAATCCCTTGCCCGAACGCGGCAGCAACTGCCCAGTCTGTCTTCCCAAAATCACCATTCTTCTTCGCCTCTTTTCCCTCCTCAAACCATATCGCCTATCCGCTACCATCCTTTTGATTACCACCGCCATCATGGTCGCCGCCCAAACTATCCCCCCGTACATCACCAAAAAAATCGTCGATGACGTCATCAAAGGCGATCAAACCTCCCAACTGGGTTTCTGGATTATTATCATGTTGGTTGTCAACTTGGTCTATTTCATCTCCAGCTATTTTTCCGGCATCCAAACCACTTGGCTCGCCACTCGTGTGATCGCTGACCTCCGCGAACAAGTCTACCAAAAAATTCTCAAAATCAAACTAACCTTTTTCAACCGTTTTTCTTCCGGCGAACTAGTAAGCAAAACCCTCAATGACACCAATGAAATCGAACATTTCTTCATGGATGGTTTTTCCTACCTGATCATCAACTTCTTTTCCGTCATCCTTATCGCCGTTGTTCTCATCTACATCGACCCCCAACTATTTTTATTAGTTTTTTTACCCGCCCCCTTGCTTATTTTCGGCTCCCAGTGGTTTTTAGAAAAACTAATTCCCCTCTTTCATTATCGTGGCAACGCCCGCGATCAAGTCACCACCACTTTGAGCGAAACTATCGAAGGCATAAAAATCGTCAAAGCCTTTTCCCAACAACCTCGCCACCAACAAGAATTTGCCACCAACAGCAACAAACTTTTTCTCAGCAACTACCGTATCGATCAATACTGGATCGGTTTCCGCCAAGTCATGTATGTCATCATGCAACTGGGAATTATCGCCGTTTGGTATTTTGCCACCCGCCGAATCATCTCCTCGCAAGACCTCACCCTCGGTGACCTCCTAGCTTTTGTCGGCTACATCTGGCTATTTTATGGACCACTCCAATGGTTTACTCAAATTCTCAACTGGCTTACCCATGCCCTCGCCGCCGCCGAACGCCTCTTTCTCATCCTCGATCTGCCCGAAGAAGAAACTACCCAAACCACCGCTACAAAACCATCCCGTCCCATGACTGGCCATATTTCTTTTCACCACGTGCGTTTTAGTTATGAACAAGGCAAAGAAACCATCAAAAATCTCAACTTTGAAATTCAACCCGGTGAAATGATTGGTCTTGTTGGCAAATCCGGTGCCGGCAAAAGCACCATCATCAACCTCATCAACCGTTTCTACGACCCAGACAGCGGCCAAATTACTATCGATGGAACCGACATCCGCGACTTTTCTCTCGACTATCTTCGCCGTCACATTGGCCTCGTTCTCCAAGAACCATTTTTATTCAACGGCAGTATTCTCGACAACATCCGTTACGGCCATCCCCACGCCACTTTCGCTGATATTCTGGCTGCCTCCCGTGCCGCCCACGCCCATGAGTTTATCATTCAAAAAGAAAACGGCTACGACACCGTCATCGGCGAACGCGGTTTACGCCTGTCAGGCGGCGAAAAGCAACGCCTCTCCATCGCTCGCGCCATCTTACAAAATCCTCCTATCCTCATCCTCGACGAAGCCACCTCCTCGGTCGATGTCGAAACCGAAAAAAAGATCCAAGATGCTCTCGACCAACTCATTACCAACCGCACCACTATTGCCATTGCTCACCGCCTTTCTACCTTACGCAACGCCCACCGCCTTTTCTTTGTTGAAAACGGTCAAATCGTCGAAACCGGCAGCCACCATGAACTCCTCCGCCAAAACGGACGCTACGCCAAACTAGTCGATATTCAATCCCGCCTCACCAAAATCAAAGGAAAAATATTATCATCATAAAACCATGAAGACCACCCTAAAATTATCTATCAACAAACACAATTTTTTCCTCCAAATTGATCAACAACCCCCGGTCAAAGTCGATATCAGTGTCCTAAAACCTTTTGTCTCGCTAACAAAAAACATTGTATTTACCAATCAAAAAAAAGAGGAAATCTTGTCCCTGGACAATCTCCACCAAACCACTCCCGCCAATCAAAAAATTATTCGACAAGCCATCCAAGAAAAATATTTCCTCCCGATTATTACCGCTATTGAGCAAATCGACATCGCTTTCGGCGCTCGCTACTGGACCGTCACTACCGATCACGGACCGGTCAAATTCACCATGCGCACCCCCTCCCGCCACCTCAACTTTGTTACCACCGACCGTCTCATCGTCAAAGACTCACTCGGCAATTTTTACCTCATTCCCTCTCTCGCTAAACTTCCTTCCTCTTCCCAAAAACAACTTCAAAAAATCCTTTAATTTGCCTTGCCAAAAAATAATTTTATTTTCCCCGTATTTATATCATAATTAAAATACTAAAAAATATTTTTAATCAAAAATGATGACCAAAAATTTTTTCTCTTTTCTCACTCCCACTCTAGTTTTGTTAGCCCTAAGCGGTTGCGGAGTCACTCCCGCCATCGCCCCCGACAACACCAAAGATATTAGTAATGAGTCTTCCAGCAGCAGTTCAACCTCTACCGAATTATCCCTCGACGTCACCAAAAACGGCACCCCCTACATCGGTTCCACCCTCGCCGGCACCACCACTCCCCTTATCAACTTTACCCCCGAAGATTACCAAAAAGCTCAGGTTGACCAAAAAAATATCCTACTCATTTTCTGCGACACCGAAACTGTCTGTCAAACCGAAATCCAAAATGCCATCGCCGCTTTTAACCAAATCGACAACAGCCAACTCATCGGTTTCAACCTTCAACTCAATCCGCAAGATCTCACTACCACCAGCCAAAAAATCGCTGATCAATACCAAGTAACCACCGTTCCCACCAAAATCATTTTTGACTCGCAAGGAAAAAAACTCACCCAAACCACCGACACTTGGAGCTCCGAACAATACCTGGAACAACTCAACAATCTCTAATCAATCTTTTCCATCAATGATCTCAAGAAAATACCTCCCGGTATTTTCTTTTTTTGTCCCCCGATTTGATACAATAAAAATAAATAAAAAATTATTTTAAGAAATATGTCTCGCAATTTTTGGCTATTTGCCCTCTTGTTTTTCATTATTATTTTCGTCGCCTATCTTGTCTATTCCTACAAAATGGGTCTCTAATCACTAATCAAATATTATGAACCAGGCAGAAAAAATCAAACTAATTACTGATGTTTTCGCCCCCCAACCCGGAGAAAAAATTTTAATTCTCGTCGACACCCCTCACGACCAAATCTCCATCAATCCCATCTGGCAAGAACGCATCACCATGGCTCACCAGTGGCAAGAAATTTTCGAGATAATCGGCCAAGAAAACAACTTCACCAATTATTCCGTCGATTACCTCGAATTTCCCGCTACCGGCATCAACAACTCCCCACTCCCCACCGAACTCCTCGACAAATTATCCGAATACAACCTCGTCTGCGCCCTCACCGAATTTTCCGCCTCCTCATCTTTGAAACCACTCTGCCACCGACCAGATATTCAGTTTCGTGTCGCCAGCATGCCCGGTATCGAACCCCGCATGGAAAATACTTCCCTCAAAGCCGATTACCAACAAGTCAAACGCTACGCCCTCGCTTTACAAAATTTTCTCAATCAAGCCGAAAGTTGCGACATCACTTTTTCCACCGGCGACCAATTACACTTGGATCTCCGAAATCGTACCGCCCAAGCCGACAAAGGCGAATGCAACACCCCCGGACAATTTATCAACTTCCCCAGCGGCGAAGCCTTCAAAGTCCCATATGAAGGAACAGAAAACGAGATCGCCCAATTTGGCCCCAGTCAATCCGAGGGAATTTTACCCTACCAGGAAAATGATCAGCTGGTAAAATTTATTATTCAAGAAAACAAAATTACCGACATCACCGGTCATCCGCAACTCGCCGACCAACTCCGCCAATACCTCTGGCAAAATCCCAGCCGGCTCAACCTGGCCGAACTTGGACTAGGCTGCAACCCCGAAGCCGTCGTCACCGGCAATATTTTAGAAGATGAAAAAGTCGGCCTCCACATCGCCTACGGCACCAGCGCTCACCTCGGCGGCCAAATCGTAAGCGACATTCACCAAGATATCGTTTACGCCAAAGGCTGCCTGGTAGAAGGAACCGAACTAATCTTGAATCTCACCTCCGGTGAAAAAATCGCTATCATCAGAAACAGCCAACTGGATTACAGTTTGCTGTAAAAAACAATTCTACACAGATGAAAAAAATCGCCAAGGCAATTCTTTACACAAAAGACAAAATTTTATTACAACTTCGAGACAATAAACCCAACATCCCTTTTCCCAATCACAAGAAGAACTAAATACTCCTATAGAAAATATCTCTTTCCTTGCCAGACAAATAAGAAAAGAAAACAATACTCTCGTTGAAGACCATATCTTTAGCGCCGAACCAACCAAAAAATTTTCTGAACTGATATTGAGCGAGGGAAAAAAGATGCAGCTTTTTTCATTTACTGAAATAAAAAACTTAAAAATAGTCACTCACTACAAACCATATATTCTCAACCACTTCCAACATCAGAGATAAAAACCACCAGCAAAACTGGTGGTTTTTTAATATACCAATACCACGGCACACTTTTCTTACTAATTCGTTCTTTTTGTTTCAACCATTGCCCTTTCTACCATAAACTTTACCCCCTCTTCCATATTACTCGTCTCCAATTTTATTTTCGGATATTTATTGTGCCAAACTCGAAATATTTCATCAGCAAACGCTTGTCCAACCATCGGCACCTTCCTAAAATCAAACATAACTATTTTAAATTTTTCTAAACCAGCCAACACCCGTCTTGCCTGAGAACGAGAAACATATACTCCACCCATAGTATAAAGTTTAACTTGAATTTCCGTCTTATCAAAACCATAATCGCTTTCATCATCGAGATTTGTATATTTCTTAAAAATATCATTGAGATGAATCTTACTTTTTTTATCAATCTGAAATTTTACTACAGTCCCTTTCTTTACTTTCTTTATTTTTTGAACAAAAACATCCGGAATTTGATTATTGACTATTAGCTGATAATCAAAACTATCCAAAGTAAAAATATCCGCCACCTTGGAAGTAAAAAATATTCCTT
>JAEAMF010000522.1_pt1 | contig 46208 bp, 44 predicted proteins | sample 8958721 | NCBI WGS metagenome assembly JAEAMF01 (sample SAMN16933255, study PRJNA681124) | bioreactor sludge metagenome | isolation source: anaerobic bioreactor treating anionic surfactant - SDBS | place: India: Bengaluru | collected 2019-02-28
TGCCGGGCGCCGCATTCGCCGGCGCCGCCGCCGGCATGCCGGCGTTGGGCGGCGTGACGCCCGGCGGCACCACGCCTGCCGCAGCGGCGGCATGGGCCGCGCCGGGCGGGGCGGCGCCAGGCGGCACCGGGTTGGCGACCTGGCCCGGCGCCATGCTGCCGGGGCCGGCCACGCCCGGGGCCAGGCCCTGTCCCGCGGCCACGGGGGCCGCGGCGACCGTGGTCGGCTGCACGATCTTGTAGCCCTTGGCCGGCGCTTGCGCACGCCAGCGCGCGCTGACCGCGTCCATCGACGCTGCAAGCAGTTCCTTGTCCTTGGCCGCCTTGGCATCCGCGGCGGCCTTCTTGGCGGCGGCTTCCTGCTGCTGGGCCGGAGTCGGCGGCTTTAAGGCCGCCCAGCTGGAAGCGCTGCAGACCAGCAGGCCGGCAAGCACCCAGCGCAGTCGGCGAGGTGTATTCATGTTCATTGCTTGGCTCCCAATGTTCCCGGCGCGGCGGGGCCCTGCGGGGCCGCGTTGGTGGCGGCCGGCGCCTCCACCGTGCCCGGCGCCGGCGCCGCCGGTTTGCCGTGGTCGCCGGGCTGGGTCTGCGTTCCCGGCTGTGGACCGGATGACGGCGCCACACCCGAGGCCGGCCCTCCGCCGGTTTCGCTCGTGCTGCCGCCGAGCTGCGCTCCGCCGGTATTGCCGCCTGAACCGCCCGCAGTGCCCGGTTGGCCGCCGGCGTAGGTGGCGTCGGTGACCGGCTTGGCCGTGCTGGCGATGATGGCGCCGGCGGTGCGCCCGCCGGCCGTGACCTGGCCCGGGTACTTGGTCTGTTCGATGCCGCCCACGCTCGGGTTGCGGCCGCGGTCGCAGCCGCTGGCCAGCACCGCAAGCAGGGCCAGCGTGCCGTGGGTGATGATGGTGGATGCTTTCATGGTGTTCCTCGGTGTGCCTCAGGCGGCCGGGCCCGGACGGGGGCTCGGGCGGCCCGGCCTGGCGTCGGGATGCGGACGGTGTGCCGGGTCGGTCGCCGTGCCGTTGCGGACCTGCTCCAGCCACAGCGAATGGTGGGCGGCGGCCCAGTTCTCGTCGACGTGGCCTTCGCGCATGGCCTGGTAGGCGCCCGGCGTGCCCCAGGTGCCGATGTAGATGTGGCCCATGGCGGCGGCGATGTACAGGGCGGCGCCGCCGATGTGCAGGTAGTTGGCCACCTGCAGCACGTAGCGGGTCTGGCCGAAGGTGACGAAGTCCAGAATCAGGCCGGTGATCGACATGAGGATGCCCAGCAGGGTCACGCCGAGCCAGAACCAGGCCTTCTCGCCCGCGTTGAAGAAGCCGGCCGGCGGATGCTTGTGCGACACCAGCCCGCCGCCCTGCTTCACCCACTGCCAGTCGTTCCGGTTGAAGAAGTTACGGCGCAGGAAGGTGATGAACATCAGCACCGAGCAGACGATGAACAGCGGCCCGACGAAGTTGTGCAGGTACTTGGAGATGATCGCGAACCAGGAGAACAGGTCGTGTCCCATCCACGGCAGCATGATCTTCTTGCCGTACATGATGATGATGCCGGTGATCGCCAGCGCGATGAAGCTGTAGGCCGTGGCCCAGTGCACCTGGCGCTCCCATTTGGTGAAGCGCTTGATCTGGCGCCCGGACGGCGGCACTTCCTTGGCGGCGCCGACCGCCTTGTAGAACACGAAGATCAGGAGCGGCACCGCCAGCAGGATGAAGCCGGCGATGCTGGCGAGCGGGCCGTTGCGCAGGTGGCGCCAGGTGTTGCCGCCGCGCTGGACGATGACGTTGGCCTCGGTGGCGCCGTACTGGCCCAGGAAGTGACGGTCCATGTGGACCCGGCCCGAGGCCGCGTTGGTCAGGCCCGGCTCCTTCACCACCGAATCGCCTTCGATCTGGAGCATGGTCTGCTCCTCGGCGTAGGCGGGCTTGGCGTCCTTGTTGGGTACGCCGGCCCAGGCGGCCGTCGACAGCAGTGCCAGCACCAGGCCAGTAATCAGCAACTGCGTCAGCAACAGCGACGCGCGCGAGGAAATGGCGTGCATGGTCGGCTCCTCAGGGGTTGGCCCGGTTGTATTCGTTCTGCTTCATGGCACGGTTCTGGACCGTGGCCGACCAGGCCAGCCTGTCGTTGTGGAAGCGTTGCTGGAAATGGCGCTGGTCTTCCTTGCCGGCATATTCGCCGTGCAGCCAGCCGGGGAACTGCTCGACCTCGAGGCAGCCGGACAGCAGCAGCGGCAGCGCCAGGACACAGTAGCGGAATTTGTTCATGTTCATTGCACGATCCTCCCCGGGTCGTTCTGCACGTCGCCGACCTGCTGGTTCACCCGCGGCAGGTCGCCCTTGGCCTTGAGTTCCCCGCCGCGCTTGGGCCGGCCGTAAGCGATCTTCCAGCCCCACAGCTCGGGGCCGTAGCCGCGCGTCTCGACGCGCTGGCGGTAGATGTCGGCGATCTGGTTCGCCTCGCCGCCCAGCAGGGCCTTGGTGCCGCATTGCTCGGCGCAGGCCGGCAGCTTGCCTTCGGCGATGCGGTTGCGGCCGTACTTCTTGAATTCGGCTTCCGACGTATCCGGTTCCGGGCCGCCGGCGCAGAAGGTGCACTTGTCCATCTTGCCGCGGTGGTTGAACATGCCGGTTTCGGGGAACTGCGGCGCGCCGAACGGACAGGCGTAGTAGCAGTAGCCGCAGCCGATGCACTGGTCCTTGCTGTGCAGGACGATGCCGTCCTCGGTATGGTAGATGCAGTTGGTCGGGCACACCGCCAGGCAGGGTGCGTCGGTGCAATGCATGCAGGCCACCGACACCGAGCGCTCGCCCGGGATGCCGTCGTTGATGGTCACCACGCGGCGCCGGTTGATGCCCCAGGGTGTCTCGTGTTCGTTCTTGCATGCGGTCACGCAGCCGTTGCAGTCGATGCAGCGCTCTGTGTCGCAGATAAATTTCATTCTCGCGGCCATGCCGTTCTCCTCCGCTCTGCTCAGTTGAAAGCGCTGCGCCTCAGGCCTTGACGACCCGGCACTGCGATACCTTGGTTTCCTGCATCATCGTCACGGCGTCGTAGCCGTAGGTCCAGCCCGTGTTGCAGGCCTCGCCGCGCACCGTCGGCGCCCCGCCTTCCGGATAATGGCGCTCGAGGTCCTCGCCCATCCACCAGCCGCCGAAGTGGAAGGGCATCCAGACCAGGCCGATCGGCACCCGCTCGGTGACCATCGCCATCATCTTCAGCCGCGCCCCGGTCGGGGTCTCGACCCAGACGTAGTCGCCGACCTTGGCCGCGATCTGGGCCGCGTCGCGCGGGTTGATCTCGACGAACATGTTCTGCTGCAGCTCGGCCAGCCAGGGATTCGAGCGGGTTTCCTCGCCGCCGCCCTCGTACTCGACCAGGCGGCCGGAGGTCATGATCAGCGGGAAGTCCTTCGAGTAGTCGACCTCCTGCACCGACTTGAACAGGGTCGGCAGGCGCCAGAAGTTGGCCTTGTCGTCGTAGCTTGGGTACTTGGCGACCAGGTCGCGCCGCGGCGAGGCGAGCGGTTCGCGGTGGGTCGGCACCGGATCCGGGAAGTTCCACACGTTGCAGCGCGCCCGTGCATTGCCGAAAGGCGCGCAGCCGTGGGCGATGACGACGCGGATGATGCCGCCCGAGTTGTCGGTCTTCCAGTTCTTGCCCTCGGCCATCGCCTGTTCCTGGGGCGTGAGCTCGGCCCACCAGCCGAGCTTCTTCAGGAACACGTGGTCGAATTCGGGGTAGCCGACGTCGAGCTGGCTGTCCTTGTTGGTCGAGCCGTCGGCGGCCAGCAGCGACTCGCCGTTGTGCTCGACGCCCCAGTTGGCGCGGAACGGCAGGCCGCCCTCGGCCACCGACTTGTTCAGGTCGTACAGGATCGGCGTGCCGGGGTGCTTGAGTTCCGGCGTGCCCCAGCACGGCCACGGCAGGCCGTAGTAGTCGCCCTTGCAGGGACCATCGTCGGCGCGCAGGGTGGTCGGGTTGAAGGTGTGCTTGTTCTCCATGTGGAGTTTCAGGCGCTCCGGCGAGCAGCCGGTGTAGCCGATGGTCCAGCAGGAGCGATTGATCTCGCGCAGGATATCCTCGACCACCGGCTCGTTGAGCACCACCTTGATGTTCTTGCACAGTTCGTTGTGGAAGCCCAGCTTCTTGGCGAACAGGTACATGATCTCGTGGTCGCTCTTACACTCGAACAGCGGCAGGATGACGCGCTCGCGCCACTGGATGCTGCGGTTCGAGGCCGTGCACGAACCCGAGGTTTCGAACTGCGAGGCGGCCGGCAGCAGGTAGACGCCGTCGGTGCGGCCGTGCATCGAGGCGGTCATGCTCGGATAGGGATCGATCACCACCAGCATGTCGAGCTTCTGCATCGCCGCCTTCATGTCCGGCAGGCGGGTCTGGCTGTTGGGCGCGTGGCCCCAGTAGAACACCGCGCGCAGGTTGCTCGGCTGGTCGATGTACTGGTTTTCTTCGTTGACCGCGTCGAACCAGCGCGACACCGTGATGCCCGGCTTTTCCATCAGCTCCTTGGAGCCGAAGCGCGACTTGATCCATTCGTAGTCCACGCCCCAGACACCGGCGAAGTGCTTCCAGGCACCCTCGGCGATGCCGTAGTAGCCCGGCAGCGAATCGCCGTTGGGGCCGACGTCGGTGGCGCCCTGCACATTGTCGTGGCCGCGGTAGATGTTGGCGCCGCCGCCCGGGACGCCGATGTTACCCAGCGCCAACTGCAAGATGGACAGCGCGCGCACGTTGGCGGTGCCGACCGTGTGCTGGGTGATGCCCATGCACCAGACCACCGAGGAAGGCTTGTTCTTGGCCAGCATCTCGGCGGCCATCTTGACCGAGGCTTCCGGCACGCCGGTAATGTCGGAGACTTTATCCGGGGTCCATTTCGCCACTTCCTTGCGCACGTCCTCCATGCCGTAGGTACGGGCCGCGATGTATTCCTTGTCCTCCCAGCCGTTCTGGAAGATGTGCCACAGGATGCCCCACACCAGCGGGATGTCGGTGCCGGGGCGCACCCGCACGTAGTGGTGGGCGAAGCGCGCGGTGCGGGTGAAGCGCGGGTCGATCACGATCATCTTCGCGCCCAGCTCCTTGGCGTGCAGGAAGTGCAGCATCGAGATCGGGTGGGCCTCGGCCGGGTTGGAGCCGATGAACATCACCGCCTTGCTGTGATGCAAGTCGTTGAAGGAATTGGTCATCGCCCCGTAGCCGAAGGTCTGGGCCACGCCCGCGACCGTGGTCGAGTGGCAGATGCGCGCCTGGTGGTCGCAGTTGTTCGAGCCCCAGAACGAGACCCATTTGCGCAGCAGGTAGGCCTGTTCGTTGTTGTGCTTGGAGCTGCCGATCACCATCAGCGCGTCCGGCCCGGATTTCTGGCGCAGCTCGATCAGCTTGTCGCCGATCTCGTTGATGGCCTGGTCCCAGGACATGCGCACGTACTTGCCGTTCACCAGCTTCATCGGGTAGCGCAGGCGGTGCTCGCCGAAGGCGTGCTCGCGCACCGAGGCGCCCTTGGCGCAGTGCGCCCCCATGTTGATGGGCGAATCGAAGGCGGCTTCCTGGCGCACCCAGACGCCGTTGGCCACCACCGCGTCCACCGAGCAGCCCACCGAGCAGTGGCTGCAGATGGTGCGCTTGATCTCGGTGGGCACCGGGGCGTCGGGCGCCTGGTCGGCCCTGGCCGGTTCGATCACGTTCAGCGGCAGCTGCCGGGCCAGGGCGCCGGCGCCGGCGGCGACACCTGCGCCGACCAGGAAGCGGCGCCGTTTGAGTCCGCTGTCGCGGACGGACTTCACGAGGGACATGCTGGTTCTCCCGTTGTGCTCACCAGTAGGCGGCGGTCTCGTAGTAACGACGGATGTGCTCGGTTTCGTGGTAGCCGCGCTTGACCTGCGGCTTCGCGGCGGGCTGGGGCGCCGCCGTATCGGCGGCCTCGGCGGTGCCTGCCACGACGGCCAGCGCTCCCAGCGGCGCGGCCTTCAGGAAGCCGCGGCGGCTGGGGTCCGGCACATCGTGCCCGGCGCCTGCGGCCGGCTTGCCGTCCTGTCCATGTTCAAGTAGCTGCGGATGCTGTTCCATGCTGTGCCTCGCTTCAGTTAAACCATTGATTCAGTGAGCGCTTCCCCGACCACGAAGGCTTCGGCTTCGATGGCGAGGAAGGCGCCGGCCAGGCGCGCGACCAGCCGGTAGTAATTGGCGCCCTCGGCGGACGCGATGTCGGCCAGGCAGCGTTCGTACCAGGGCGCGATGTGGACCTCGAAGAAGGCCTGCTGCCGTGCGAGCGGCTGGCGCGCAATGCCGGGGGCGCCGGTGATCAGGACGCGCATCGTCTCGCACAGGGCGCCCAGGTGGTCTTCGAATTCGCCGACGCCGCGCACCCGGCCTATGCCGAAGCGCGCCAGGTCGGCGCGCAACTCGGCCAGCGGGGTGTCGTTCATGAAGCCGGCCAGGTAGCGCGAGCCGTAGGGATTGATCGGCGGCGTGCCGACGCTGATGAAGAGCGCATCGAATTCCTCGGCCACCGCATCCGGGTCCATGACGCCCGAGGCCAGGCTCAAGGCTTCCCAGGCCTGTTCCAGGGCCGGATCGCCTCCTTCGGAAAGGATGGGGTCGGCATGCGCCAGCGCGTCCAGCAGCGCGCCGTCCGGCGCCGCCAGCAGCAGGCGCGACAGCAACGCGTACAGATCGGCGCGCGCCTGGTCCTCGCCCGACAGCGGTAGCGGTACGGCGACGGTGATGGCGGGATCGGCGGGACGGTTGATCGACGGCGCGTCAGGGTGGGACACGTGCTGCTCTCCTGTTGGCAAAGGGTCACCAGCAGTGTAGTCCTCCAGCGCGGCAGGCCGCGCACGGTTGATGACACGGTGCTATCAAATCATGCTCAACGCATGCCAAGGGCATGCATGAGGGTGCGGATCACGTAGGCTACCGCCGACAAGGTAAACACGCCGCCGAGCCAGAGTGCGGCCAGCCAGGCCAGGCGCCGCAGCCATTCGCGCCGGGTCACCTTTCGTGGCCCGACCATCAGTGATACCCCGCGTCGGCCTTGACCTTGCCCCGGAACACCCAGTACGACCAGGCCGTGTACATCAGGATGATGGGCAGGATGAACAGGGTGCCGACCAGCGCGAAGCCCTGGCTGCTGGGCGGCGAGGCCGCTTCCCAGATCGAGATCGCGGGCGGGACGATGTGGGGCCAGATGCTGATCGCCATGCCGCTGTAGCCGAGGAAGATCAGGGCCAGCGCCGCCACGAAAGGCACCCGGTGCGGGTCGCGCTTGAGCGAGCGCAGCAGCAGCACGATGAACACCGCCACCAGCACCGGCACCGGCGCCAGGAACACGATGTTCGGGAAGCTGAACCAGCGCGCCGCCACCGCCGGGTCGCGCCAGGGCGTCCAGATGCTGACGATGACGATGGCCGCGAGCAGCATCAGGGCCAGGGGACGCGCCACCTGGATCATGCGCGCCTGCAGCTCGCCCTCGGTCTTCATCACCAGCCAGGTGGCGCCCAGCAGGGTGTAGGCGATCATCACCCCGAACCCGGCCAGCAGCGGGAAAGGTGCGATCCAGTCGAGCGGCCCGCCGGCATAGCTGCGGCCCGACACCGCGATGCCGTCGAGAAAAGCGCCCAGCGAGACGCCCTGGAAGAAGCTGGCCACCACCGAGCCGCCGATGAAGGCCTTGTCCCACAGGTGGCGCTCGTGCTCCTTGGCCTTGAAGCGGAATTCGAAGGCCACGCCGCGGAACACCAGGCCGACCAGCATGAAGATCAGCGGCAGGTACAGCCCCGACAGGATGATCGAATAGGCCACCGGGAAGGCCGCCAGCAGCCCCTCGCCGCCCAGCACCAGCCAGGTCTCGTTGCCGTCCCAGACCGGCGCCACCGTGTTCATCATGGTGTCGCGGTCGCGTTTTTTCGGGCTGAAGGGAAACAGCAGGCCGATGCCCAGGTCGAAGCCGTCCAGCAGCACGTACATGAAGACGGCGAAGAAGATGATGATCGCCCAGATGACGGTGGTGTCAATGCCCATGACCGGGTTCCTCCTTGTCGCGGCCGTGGCGATCCGGGCTGGCCTCGCCCTCGTCGTCGTCGTTCTGCACGTCGGCGGCCGACAGCGGCCGGCTGGGCGTGCGTTCCTCGCCCGGGCCGCCCCGGGCCGGCGTATGCAGCTCGAAGCGCTGCGGCCCCTTGCGCATCATGCGCAGCAGGTAGACGGTGCCGGTGCCGAACACGAAGATATAGGCCACCACGAACAGGGCCAGGCTCAGGCCCAGGGTGGCGGCGCCGTGGGGCGACACCGCATCGGCGGTGCGCAGCACCCCGTACACGACCCAGGGCTGGCGCCCTACCTCGGTGGTGGTCCAGCCGGCCAGGATGGCGACCAGGCCCGCCGGTCCCATCCAGACGGCGAAGCGCAGAAAGGGGCGGTTGTGCCACAAGCGCGGCTCCCCTCCCCGCTTGCGCCGCAGCCACAGGCTCCAGGCGCCGAGTGCGATCATGAGCAGGCCCAGGCCCACCATCAGGCGAAAGCTCCAGAACACGATCAGCGAGTTCGGCCGCTCGTCGCGCGGGAAATCCTTGAGCCCGGGGAACTGGCCGTTCCAGGAATGGGTGAGGATCAGGCTGCCCAGGTGCGGGATGCCGACCGCGTACTTGGTGCGTTCCTCTTCCATGTCGGGCACGCCGAACAGCAGCAGCGGGACCGCCTTGTCGCCTTCGTTCTGCCAGTGTCCTTCCATGGCCGCCAGCTTGGCCGGCTGGTGCTTCAGGGTGTTCAGGCCGTGAAAGTCGCCCACCACCGCCTGGATCGGCGCCACCAGCAGGATCATCCACATTGCCATCGACAACATCTTGCGCACCGCCGGGTTGTCGCGGCCCCTGAGCAGCTGCCAGGCTCCGGTGGCGCCGACGATCAGGGCCGTGGTGAGATAGGCGGCGATCACCATGTGCAGGAGCCGGTACGGGAGGGACGGGTTGAAGACGATCGCCAGCCAGTCGGCCGGGACCATGCGACCGCCCTCGATGGCATAGCCCTGCGGGGTCTGCATCCAGCTGTTGGCGGCCAGGATCCAGGTGGCCGAGATCAGGGTGCCGACCGCGACCGCGCAGGTGGCCCCGAAGTGCAGGCCCGGGCCGACGCGGGTCCAGCCGAACAGCATCACGCCCAGGAAGCCGGCTTCGAGGAAGAAGGCGGTCAGCACCTCGTAGGACAGGATCGGCCCCATGATGCTGCCGGCGAACTCGGACAGGTAGCTCCAGTTGGTGCCGATCTGGTAGGCCATCACGATGCCCGACACCACCCCCATGCCGAAGCAGACGGCGAAGATCTTGAGCCAGTAGTGGTAGAGGTCGACGTAGACCTGGCGCTTCGTGCGCAGCCAGCACAGCTCGAGCACGGCCAGGTAGCTGGCCATGCCAATCGTTATCGCCGGGAACAGGATGTGGAAGGACATCGTGAACGCGAACTGCACGCGCGCCAGATCCAAAGCGGACAAACCGAACATGCGGGCCCCTTTTGCTCGTCGTACTCCGTTGTGGTGTCCAGAATCTAGCATGCGGGAAGGGTGCGCACGCTTGACGATGTCGATTTGATACGCCAAAACCTCGCTTCGGCCGCATGCGAGTCGCTTTTTATGCATGCGCAAGACCGGGTCTGCTTTCGGCGTCGAAACCTTTCCCTCCCACAGAAAACTCGGAGTCACTGATCCATATTAATGACCCGTCAGATCGATCCTGCCGACCCAATCCACTCGTCTATATTGGCTGACGGTTCGAGCCCGGCGGCAGCCGGAATCCTGTGTATCCAGCATGCATGCGGACTCGCGATCCGGCGGCCCGGCCTCCGCCCTCGCCACGCGGTGGAACGGGCCATCCATCGATCGTCGATGTGAAAGGAGATGGTCATGACTCAACATCAGAACCACGCGGCGGCAACGCGGATCGCGGCGCGCGCCGGGGAAGCGGAGGTGCTGGTCACTTCCTCGGCCATGCCGGCCAGCTTCCGCGAACTGCGCCAGGAGGCCGATGCGGCCGCGGTCCGGCAACTGTTCGGGACCGCGCCGGCCCGGGCCGGCCAGCCCGAGCCCGAACTGAGCGGCACCGGTTTCACCTATCGTCACGACTGGGGCGCGCGGCGCGGCCAGTGGGTGCTGCGCCTGAACTGGGATGTCATCCAGCCCCCCTCCCGGGTCCTGGTGGCGATCGGAGAAGGCGTGCCGGGCGGCCCGTCCGCCGGCAAGTTCATCGGCGCGGCCCGCTACACCCTGCACAACGTCGCCTCACGCTGGAACGGCGTCGACATCTGGGTCGACATCGCGTGGAGCAGCGACATCTCGCTCTACGCCGATTACCTGATCATCAACCCTTGAAGCGCACCAGGAGATTCCCATGGCACCAAATGATCGTCTCGACCAGGACGCAGCACTGCTCCTCGACCCCGGAACGCAGGAGCGCGCGGATTCCTCGGACACCAAAGGCCCCTGGGCCGTCGCCGAAGCGAGCGTCGGCACGGAAGGCGTGCAGCCCGCGCTGCAGGGGACCGGCTTTACCTACCGCCACGACTGGGGCATGCGCCGCGGCGAATGGTTGCTGCGGCTCAACTGGGACCTGATCCAGCCCGGCTCGCAGGTCTTCGTGGCCGTCGGCGAAGGCGTGCCGGGCGGACCGCCCGCCGGCAAGTTCATCGGCGCGGCCCGCTACACCCTGCACAACGTCGCCCCGCGCTTCAACGGCGTCGACATCTGGGTCAACATCGAGTGGAGCGCCGACATTTCGCTCTACGTCGACTACCTGGTCGTCAACCCGCCCTCGGCGCCGCCGGGTCTGCGCACGGTCTCGGTCACGGTGCACCGCCACAGCAGCGTGGCCCTGAGCGAAGCCGAGGCCGACCGGATCCTGGCCGACATGGGCACGATCCTCCAGAACGACGACACCGGGCCGGACGTCGCGACCCCGGTCCGTTTCGTGCGCAACGGCGCGGTCCGGCTGCTGCCGGCGAACATCCCCGGCACCATCCAGACCTCAAGCGACCTGAATGCCCTCCTGACCGCCGGCAGCGGGGTCAAGATCGTGCAGGCCATCCGCTGGTGCGGCGGCCCCGGCGACGGCATCATCGGCTGCGCCCCGGTCGGCAGCGCCTCGGTCAACGTGGCCGCGGTACGCTTCACCGCCAACCAGGAAGGCCTGATCTGGGTGCACGAATACGGCCACAACTGCGGCCTGCCCCACCGCACCGACGACCCGCGCGCGGTCATGTACCCGTCCGTCGGCGCCGACCACAACGTGGTCAACGCGGCCGAGTCCTCGGCCTTCCTTTCGGGCCCGCTCAGCATCAGCGGCAAGGTGATGGCCGCCGGCGGCTGCTCCTGCGGCGCGGGCGGCCTGGCGCTGCCCGCCGACGTGCGCGACTTCGTCTCCCAGCACTGGATCGAGGGCGTGCCATGGGAGCTGGCCTCGCAGTACGGCGAGAAGGACGCCCGCCTGCTGCTGGACTGGCTGGTGAACGAGCCGGAGAAGCACGAGGAGTTCCTGACCCAGATCGTGGCCACCCTCGGCTACATCGGCAGCGAGATCGCGGTCCAGCCGATGATCGACTTCGTCGAAAGTGCGCGCGCCGGCCGTGCCGTGTTCAATGCCAAGAACACGGCCCTGCTGCGCCTCGGCGACCTGGCCAACCGGTCCGGCAGCCGCGCGGCGCTCGATTTCCTGGCGCGGGTCGCCGGCGACATGGACCTGGCGCGCACGCTGGCGGCGCCCCAGGCCAGCGCCGAGCTGCAGGCGGCCAAGGCGCTGCAGGACGTGGTGGCGCCGAGCCTCGACACCCTGGCCGCCGAGCTGGCGGTGTCGGCCACCTTCGGCCTGGCGCTGGCGGGCACGGCGCAGTCGCAGCAGGCCGTGGAAGCGCTCAAGGGGAACGCCGACGCCTTCGCGACCGTGAACCAGGCGGCACAGGAAGCCGCCGAGATCGCCGCGACCGTGCGCGCCAAGGGCCGCCAGGAGTACTACAGGATGAAGGCGGAACACCGGCACCACCTGTAATCGGGCTTGTATTTTGGAAATGAAACCCGCGGACGCGGCCTTTGTCTATAATGGCCGCGTCAGCATTTTCGTTTCCCTGCCATGAACCAACCCATCTCGCTCCCGGGCGAAGCGAAGGTCATCCAGGCCCTCAAGGCCAGCTGCAGCGCGTGCAGCATGCACCAGCTGTGCCTGCCGATGGGCCTCGAGGATGCCGACATCAATCGCCTCGACCAGATCATCGGCCGCCGCCGCCGGCTCGCGCGCGACGAGCGCCTCTACGCCATGGGCGAGCCCTTCCGCAACCTGTACGCGGTGCGCTTCGGCCATTTCAAGACCTATCAGGTCAACGCCGCCGGCGAAGCCCAGATCACCGGCTTCCAGATGGCCGGCGAACTGCTGGGCATGGACGCCATCAGCGGCACCCACCACTGCGACGCCGTGGCCCTCGAGGACAGCGAGGTGTGCGAGATCCCGTTCTCGCGCCTGGAAGAGCTGTTCGGCCACGTGCCGGCCCTGCTGCGCCACTTCCACCGCATCATGAGCCAGGAGATCACGCGCGAACAGAACGTCATGCTGCTGCTCGGCAATATGCGGGCGGAGCAGCGTTTCGCCGTCTTCCTGGTCAACCTGTCGGCACGCTATGCAGCGCGCGGCTATTCGCCGCACAGCTTCCAGCTGCGCATGTCGCGCGAAGACATCGGCAACTACCTCGGGCTCACCATCGAAAGCATCAGCCGCCTGCTGTCGCGCTTCAAGAAGCAGGGCTGGCTGCAGGTCGACAAGCGCGAAGTCACCCTGCTCGACCCGGCCAAGCTCAAGGCGCTGGCGGCCGGCACCGACGTCTGCAGCCCGATGGGCTAGCGACACCGCCATGGCTGCTGCCCTGCTCGACCTGCATCTGCGCAGCTATGGCGCCACGCGCAGCTCGGACCGCCACGAGTTCGGCCAGCTGGTGCTGCCCGTGAGCGGCGAAGTCGCCCTGGAAATCGAAGGCCGCCAGGCCCGGCTCGATCCGCTACGCGTGGCGGTGGTGGCGCCCGGCTCCTGGCACTCGCAGTGCAGCCCGGTGGCCAACCGCTCGCTGATCGTCGACCTGGGACCGGATACCTTCGCACAAGGACCCTGGCAGCGCCTGCTCGAGCAGCCTTTCAGCGCCATCGGTCCCGCAGCGCGCAAGCTGGTCGAATTCATGGGCATCATGGCCGCCACCGCCCCGCCCGCACCTTCCGTGCTGGCCGGCTGGACCCCGCTGCTGCTCGACACCCTGGTGCTGGGGGCGCCCGCGCCAAGCTCGCGCCTGGCCGCCCTGCTCGCCCGCATCGAGGCCGAACCCGGCCTGCCGTGGACCACCGAGGCCATGGCGCGCGCCTCCAGCCTGAGCGTCAGCCGCCTGCATGCGCTGTTTCGCGAAGAGCGCGACAGCACGCCCCACGACTGGCTGCTGGACTGCCGCCTGCGCCATGCCTGCGAATGGCTGCGTGCGACGGCGCGCCCGGTGGCCGAAATCGCGCTGGCAGCGGGCTTTTCCGAGCAGAGCGCGCTGACCCGTGCCATGCGCAGGGCGATGGACACCACACCCGCAGCCTACCGGCGCGCATATCGCGAGAATCTGTCAAACCAGCAGTAGCCAGGGTCAAGAGCGCCGCGGGCATCCGGCCGACAATCTCCCTTCCCAAGGAGATCGTCCATGCTTTCGCAGATTCACGCCACATCCCACACCACCCAGCTCGGCATCGGCGCCGGCATCACCGCGGGCGCCTTCTGGGGCCTGGTGTTCCTGGCCCCAGAACTGGTGCCGGGCTTCTCGGCCCTGCAGCTGTCGGCGGGCCGCTACCTGGCCTACGGCATCGTCGCCGCCATCCTCGTCGCCCGCGCCTGGCCGCGGCTCAGGCAGCGCCTGACCCGGGCCGACTGGCGCGGCCTGGCCTGGCTCAGCCTGGCGGGCAACATCGTGTACTACCTGTTCCTGGCCCAGGCCGTCCAACTGGGTGGCGTGGCCATGACCTCGATCGTGATCGGGCTGCTGCCGATCACCGTGACCCTGGCGGGCTCGCGCGAGCACGGCGCGGTGTCCTTGCGGCGCCTGGCCCCCTCCCTGCTGCTGGGCGGGGCCGGCCTGGCCTGCATCAGCTGGGATGCCTTGTCTTCCCTGGAGGGCGGCTCGGGCATCGGCCTCTTGTCGGCGCTCGGCGCGCTGCTGTCGTGGACCTTCTATGCGGTCGTCAACCGGCGCTGGCTGGCGCGCCTCGAGGGCATTTCGGCCAACGAATGGAGCCTGCTGGTGGGGGTGATGACGGGCGCCCAGGCCCTGCTGCTGGCGCTGCCGGCCTTCCCGCCCGGCGGCGCCGCGCACACGGGCGGCGAATGGCTGCAGTTCCTCGGGGTGGTGACGGCGGTCGGGATCTTCTGTTCCGTGATCGGCAACGCCTTGTGGAACTACGCCAGCCGCGCCCTGCCGATGGCGCTGATGGGCCAAATGATCGTGTTCGAGACCGTGTTCGCCTCGCTCTACGGCTTCCTGTGGGAGGCGCGCTGGCCCAATGGGCTGGAGGCGGCGGCGCTGGTGCTCTTGTTGGCTGGCGTGGTGTCCTGCGCCGCCGCCCACCGCAGTTAAATCTTGATCATCAGCTCGGGCCGGAAGGCTTCCTGCTCGCCCTTGCTGAGGTAGCCGAGCGGGTTGGCCACCACGCGGCAGGACCAGGGCCGGCCGGCGTCGACGCCGCTGACCACGTAGTCGTTGGCGCAGTGCAGGTGGCCGTGGATCCAGATGTCGGCCTGCGGGAACAAGCCGTCGAGCGCATTGCAGAAGCCCGCGGTGCCGGGCGTGAGGCCGTAGCGCGGGTCGGCGCTTTGCAGGCTGGGCGCGAAATGGGTCACCACCACCGTGCTCCCCTCGAAGGGCGCCGCCAGCGCCCCGCGCAGCCAGTCCTGGCAGTCCAGCGCCATCTCGCGGATGCCCTCGGCCAGCACCTTCTCGCCGTTTTTCAGGGTGGTGTTCTTCGACAGGTACCAGTTGGCGGCGCGGAAGGCCTTTTCGCGCTTCTGCAGCTGCTTGCTCAGCTCCTGCTCGCGCAGCGCCAGCGCGTCGAAGTCGCTCCATAGCGTGGTGCCGATGAAGCGGATATTCCCGATGACGAGCGTTTCGCAGTCCAGCCATTCGATGCCGAGGCGCGCGCAGCTGGCGCGCAGGCGCGCGTAGGCTTCGTCGTAGTCGAGGCCATCGAATTCATGGTTGCCGGGGATGTACAGGACGCGCGCGCCATTGGCACCCGGGCGCAGCGGCGAGAAGCGTTCGAGCCCGAAATCCTCGTCGGTCAGGCGCGACCCGGCCTGGTAGGAGCCGATGTCGCCCGCCAGCACGACGACGTCGGTGTCGGCGTGGATCTGCGGATTGAAACCGGCGTAGCGTTCGAGGTGCAGGTCGGAGAAAATCTGGATGCGCATGGTCGGCGCAGTATAGCGGTTTCCACCGCCGGCTGCGCCGCCGTGTCAGAAGCTCACGCGCACGTGGGGCGCGCTTCGCTTCGCCTCGCCGTGGTAGACGGCTTCGATGTTGTTGCCGTCCGGGTCCAGCACGAAGGCGCCGTAGTAGCCCGGGTGGTAGGCGCGCTCGCCGGGGCGGCCGTTGTCCCTGCCGCCGGCGGCCAGGGCCGCGAAATAGAAGGCATTGACCATCTTGCGGTCGCGCGCCTGGAAGGCCAGGTGGTGGCGGCCGGTGAGCACGCCTTGCGCGGCCGCGCTGTCGCGGCTGGAGATGAAGAGTTCGTCGGCCCAGAAATAATCGTCGCCCGCGCCGCCCAGCGGAATGCCGAGCACCTCGAACACGGCGCCGTAGAACCTGCGCGATGCGGGCAGGTCCCTGACCACGAGCTGGATGTGGTCGATGAGTCGGCCGCGGTAGATTTCTTGTGTTTCCATGCTGCGCTCCTGCGAAAGAAGGTCGTGAAAGACAGCGTGTGCGCGAGCAGTGTAGAGGGAAAGCAGAACCGTGGCAACGATTGCCGGGCGCTTACTCCCAGACCGCAGGGAGCTTGCCGTTTGCGGTGTCGCGCAACATCGCGAGGGTGTTCCCGTCCATGCGCGCTTCCGAAACCCCTTCCAGCACCCTGGCGGCGAATTCGGGCAGGCCCGTCATCATGCCGGACACGCGCACGACCTCGCCCGACTGCAGCTCGATCCTGAACCAGTTCCAGCTCTTCGAGAAGCGGACGTGCCGGACCTCGGCCCAGCCGAAAGCCACACGCCGGCACGTCGGGCGGCCGAAATCCATGCCTGCGTCCGACACGGTATGACGTGCGAAACGCCAGTCGGCCACCAGGTAAGCCCCCAGCAGTACGAAGCCCGGCATGAAGGTATAGAACCAGACATTGACGCCCTCGTCCGGCCAGATGCTGGCCGCCACCATCACGCCGACGAAGAACAGCGTGCAGATCACCCCGATGACGAGCGAACCCGCGTGATGCTGCACGCAGCCGCTGCCAGCGACGGGGGCGCCACGCTGCCTGCCTCGCGCCAGCCAGCGCATGGTCAGCGTCATCGCCAGCACCCAGAACAATCCTTGTGCAATTGCGCTCAGCCAGTCGGGCATTACGGTGCTCCTTCCTTCGGTGCGGCGATCGCGCCGCGGTACAGGGCGTCCGTGATGCGCTCCTGGAAGCGCGTCTCGGACGAGAAGCGTCCGTGATGCGCTCCTGGAAGCGCGTCTCGGACGAGAAGCGTCCGGGGTGGCGGTCGGGGTCGTCGCCCACGCCGCTGCCCACGTAGATCATGCCGTTCTTCGTTGTCGGATCGAACACGAACAAGGCGTTCAGGCCCCAGGACCAGCCCAGGTGGCCGACGCCGGTGAAGCCGCCGCCTTCCACCAGGCGATCGCCGCTGGCCCGGCCGTCCGCTACGATGCTGGTGTCCGTAAAATGCTGGTTGCCCAGGCCCCAGGCGTGGTACAGGCCGCGGAAGTTGTCGCTGTCGCCGGTGCCGCTGCCCGGCCGCAGGGTCCACTGGCGCGACAACATGAGCGCCACCGTTTCCGGCTTCAGTATCTGACGGCCCTGATGGTACCCCTCATTCATCAGCATCAGCATGAGCTGCGCCAACTCGCCGGCCGAGATGCGCAGGCTGCCCTGCGGGCCGAACAGGGTGCCGTTGGTGCCCACGACGTAGTGCTCCAGCCCCGGCGGCGCAAGCGGCGCCTTGACGTGGAAATCGTCGGACTGCGCGATCCACGGGCCTTGCGGGTCCCAGCGTTCGTCGCCGTCCTTCTCGCGGCGCCGGTACAGCGTCGCCGCATCCTCGATCCTGGCTGGCGCGAAGTCGGCCAGGTAGAAGCCGGCCTTCAGACCCATCGGATCGAACACCAGGCGCCGCATCAGGCGGTCGAAGCGTTCGCCACCGGCGCGCTCCATGATGGTGGCGATGATGCCGGAGTTGAAATTGACGTATTCGAAGTAGCGCCCCGGCGCATGGGTGCTGGACCACATGGCGCCCTTGCCGTGCAGGCCTCCGCCCGGCTGCAAGACCTCCTTCAGGTCGACCGCGGGGTCGAACTTGAAGCCGCCCTCGTCGCGCAGCGAGGAGGTGTGCGTGAGCAGCATGCGCAGGGTGATCGGCTGGTCCGGGAAGTGCGGGTTGCGCAGCCGGTAGCCGAGCCAGGCGCTGACGTCCTGGTCCAGCGCCAGCCTGCCCTGCTCGACCAGCTTCATGGCGCCCAGCGCGGTCACCAGCTTGGACACCGAGGCGATGCGGAACATCGTATCGGCATCCATCGGCTGCGCCGGCAGGGCAGCGCTGGCCAGGCGCTTGTAGCCGAACTGGCGGCTGTAGACGATCTCGCCGCCACGGACCGCCACCACCGCCAGGCCGGGCAGCGGGATGGCGGGGTCGTCGACGATGGCCTGCAGTCGGCGCGTCAGGGCCTCGGCCTGGGGTGCGGACAGGGGCGCGGCTGCGCTCGCACAGGACAGCGCCGACAGAGCAAGCATGGCCAGCGTCGACTTCACGGCCCGATCACGCCTTCTTCTGCTTGGCGATCCAGCCGTCCACCAGCTCGCCCAGCACGTCGAGCGGCACCGAGCCCGCGCCCAGCACCAGGTCGTGGAAGCCCGGGAGCGAGAACTTGTCGCCCAGTTCCTTCTTCGCCTTCTCGCGCAGCTCGATGATGCGCAGCATGCCGATCATGTAGGCATTGGCCTGGCCCGGCCAGACGACGTAGCGCTCGACTTCCTGGGCGCCGATGCCGTAGTCGATCGCCTGCTGGCGGGTCCAGCCCTTCGAATGCAGGCCGGTGTCGACCACCAGGCGGCGGGCGCGGAACAGTTCCGAACCGAGCGCCCCCAGCAGGCCGGGCACGTCGCCTTCGTACCAGCCCTGCTCCACCGCCAGGCGCTCGGTGTACAGCGCCCAGCCCTCGGCATGGGCGCTGCCGCCGCTGAAGATGCGCTGGCTGCGGAATTTCGGGATGCCGGTCAGTTCCTGCTGGATCGCCAGCTGGAAGTGGTGGCCCGGCACCGCCTCGTGGTAGGCCAGGCTGCGCATGCGAATCATGTCGAAGCTGGGCCCACGCAGCGGCACCCAGAAGATGCCCGGGCGGGTGCCGTCCGGCGCCGGCAGCGTGTAGTGGGCGGCCGCCGAAGGTTCGGTCAGCGGCGGCACGCGGCGCACCTCGACCGGCGCGCGCGGCTTCAGGTTGAACAGCGGGGCGCTGCGACGCTCGGCGTCCTTCACCATCTCGCCATAGCTGGCGATGATGCTTGGCCTCGGGTCGCCTTCTCCCTTCGGCTGGAAGCGCGCATCGAGCTGCTTCATGCGGGTTTCGATGTTGCCTTCAAGGAGGCCGAGCGAGCGCAAGTGGCGATCCATCTCGCCTTCGATGCGCGCCACTTCGCGCAGGCCGATCTCGTGGATCTCGTTCGGCGACAGCTTGGTGCTGGTGAAGTTCTCGACCGCGCGCGCATAGGCCGCGGCGCCGTTCGGCAGGCGCGAGATGCCGGCCACGTCACCGGTGCGCGGGTGGATTTCAAGCATGAATTCCTGCACCCGCTTGTAGGCCGGGCGGATGCGCTCGTCCACGATGCGGGCGGCGCGCGCCAGCGCGGCGTTGCGCACGTCCGGGTTCAGGCCTTCGATCTTTTCGGTGCGCTGGGCCAGCGAGGTCACCAGGACGTTCTCGTTCGCCGCCGGCTTGAGGAAGCTGTCGACCTGGAATTGCGCGCGTTCGAGGATGAAGCGCGGCGGGATCAGGGACTTGGCGGCGGCCTCGCGGGCGCGCGCCAGCGCTTCGTCCATGCGGGTGCCGACCTGCTCCAGGCGCGCCAGGTAGCTGTCGAGGTCCTGCGGGTTGCGCAGCGGATGGGTGGTGTTCATGAAGTTGACCAGGCCGACCTGCACCCCGCTGAACTGCGAGAACACGAAGGCATGGTCCTCGTAAGGCTCGTTGGCGATCACGTTCTGCAGCGACCAGCGCATGACCGCGGCCGAGATGCGCTGGTTTTCGTCGAGCGGGCCGGCCATCCACTTGTCCAGGCGCGCCAGGCCGGTCCTGGCCAGCGCCTGCATCTTCTGGCGATGGGCTTTCGTCATCGGCGTCAGCTCGCGGTCCAGCTTCGCCTGCGCGGCGCCGCTGAAGTACTGGGTGGACGTGGCCATCTGCGGGTTCAGGCGCACCCAGTCTTCGGCAAACTTGTCGGCCCAGGTATCGAAGGCCTTGTTCGGCTTGGCGCTGGCTGCCTTGGCCGCGGGCGCGGCCAGTGCGGCGCTCGGCAGGCTTGCCGCCGCGATGGCGGCGGGGATGAACAGGGCGGCGATGGCGGCGCGCAGGCTGCGCTGGCAGAGGGATGGCATCTTGGTCTCGTATCCTTGGTCGTTGTGGTGTCGGTCGACGGCGCCGGGCGCCGTGCTTGCCGCGGAGGAATCTAACATGGAAAAGGTCAAAGAAACAACGCGCCCGTGGTATGTACAGACGGGCTTCCATACGCTGCCAGACTCGGCTGGAGCCATCCACGACGACCGAACATTAAGTTCGATTATTGAACTATTATTGCCCTTGCCTTCGGGCATGCGCTCACTGCCATTGTTGCGGTGAAATAATAATTCATAATCGAGACAAAAATGAAATTTTCTTTCATGGCGTCGGCACTGCTGTGCGCCGCCCTGCTGGCTGCCGCGCCGGCCCAGGCCCAACAATTCAATGTCCTCGTGTTCAGCAAGACCGCCGGCTGGCACCATGACGCCGTGCACGCGGGCGTGAGCGCCGTGGAGGAGCTGGGCAAGCTGCACGACTTCAAGGTCTTCTGGACCGCCGACGCGGGCCGCGTGATGAACGACGCCGAACTGTCCAAGTACCAGGCCGTCGTCTTCCTCTTGACCACCGGCGACGTGCTCGACGACAAGCAGCAGGCCGCCTTCGAGCGCTACATCCGCAAGGGCGGCGGCTTCGTGGGCGTGCACAGCGCCTCGGACACCGAATACGGCTGGCCGTGGTACACGAAGATGGTCGGCCACATGTTCCACGTGCACCCGGCGGTGCAGACCGCGGTGCTGCAGGTCCGCGACCGCAACTTCCCCGGCATGGAGCGCTTCGCGCCGCGCACCCTGTTCACCGAGGAATGGTATGAATTCGGTCCGCCGACTTCCGGCAACCTGAATTACCTCTTGAGCGTCGACGAGTCCACCTACAAACCCGAGACCAGCAAGGGCAAGGGCATGGGCGCCTTCCACCCGATCAGCTGGTACCAGGCCTACGATGGCGGGCGCGCCTTCTACACGGCACTGGGCCACATGCAGGCCACCTACCGCGACCCGGTGTTCCTGCACCACCTGTACGGCGGCATCTACTGGGCGGCGACGGGGCGCGGCTTCAAGGCCGAGTAGGATGTCGTTGCAGCGCAAGCGGCTGCGGGTGGCGTGATGCCTTGCTGCCGCATGTCAAGAGCACTGCTGTGCTGAGCAACTATGCTGTTTCCACATGGAAATCCAATGGAGGCAGGCATGGACAAAATGGCAGACAGCATCCCCATCAGCGATAACCAGGCGATCGCGTTATGGAACCCGACCGCCGCCGCACTGTGGAGCCTGGTCTTCACACCGGCCTTCGGCGCCTGGCTCCACATGCGCAACTGGGAGCGGCTCGGACAGCCGGACAAGGCCAGGCAAGCGCGCTGGTGGTTCGCCGGCATGCTCCTGATTGCCATCGCCAGTTACGCCGCCGGCGCTGCGGGCGCCCTGCTTGGCCGCGACGATCTCTCCGTGCCCTGGTGGGCCTCGCTGGCATTGTTCGGCGCCTGGGGGGCGGGGTCGGCCTACCAGCAGATCAAGCATGTCGACGACCACCACGGCGAAAGCTATGCGCGCCGTTCCTGGGCTGCGCCGATCCTGATCGGCGTGGCCGCCATCTGCGCCATTCCGTTTGCGGCCGGTGTCGTGACCGCCTTCCGGGTCGCGGCCGGGTAATCCGCCGCGGGGCCGAGCGCGCTGGTCGGCGAGCTTACTGCCGCGCGGCGGCCAGCGCGCCGCCCTCCTCGAGCCGGCGCCGCAGCAGGTCCTCGGCCACCCCGAGCGCCTTGTCCGGCGCCGCGGCGATGTCCGGAATCACGCCCGCGCCCTCCCAGTTGGACCCGGTGATCGGGTTGATGGCGCGCCTGTTGGGAATGAAGGCAAAGAAATGCTTGCCGATGCGGAAGGCGCGCGACGGGTGGGCGCCGCCCCAGGTCGGCGCGCCGATCACCGTGGCGCGCTTGAGCGCCTGCATCGTGTAGACGAACTCTTCGCCGGCCGACTTGGTGTCGGGGTCGACCAGGATCAGGACCGGCTTCTTGCTGCCATAGCGCTTTCCATCGAGCTTGTCGACGCTCCAGTGCTGCTGGCTGGTGCCGGTGCTGCGATCCCAGATGTCGTTGAGGCGGGTACGCTGGTCCACGAAATAGCTGATGAGTAAGGCCACGCCTTCCGGATTGCCGCCGCGGTGCCCGCGCAGGTCCATGATCAGGCCATCGGTGCCGGCAAGTTCATCCATGGCAGCGGCGAACCTGCGGCCCGAGATGAAGGGTGGAGGGAAACCGGAGATCTTCAGGTAGCCGATGTTGCCGTCCAGGTGCTCGACCTTGTCGACCGGGTTCGCCATGATGTAGGTGATCTGGCGCATCACGAAGTTGTTGCGCCGCTCCCAGTCCGCCTGCGTCTCCGGCCGCGGCCCGCCCTTGCTGTCAGGCGGTAGCGGGTCGGCGCTGAACCCGACCATCATGTGGCGGTCAGGGGCGATGTGCTGGACGTCGTCGGTGAGCTGCTGCGCCAGCTGTTCGGCGTCCATCACCCGATCGTAGATGCCCTCCTGCTGGCGCTGGCGCAGGAAGGCCTCGACCTGTTTCGCCTTGTCGGGCAAGACATAGTGCCTGTTGTATTGGGTGATCAGCCCATCGATGGCCTCGCGGCTTGTGCCGCGATCGATCGCTACCTTAGGCTGCGGCACGTACATCTGCCACAAGTACGCCCAGATGGGCATGGTAACAGCGATGCCGGCAAGGGCCAGCACCAGCAAAGGCGCTATCACGATCCATTTCTTCTTCATTGTCTTCCTTTTTGTAGCGCGCGCGATGTATGCACGACGGGCAGGACGGAAACAATTACTTCAGTTTTGAAGCAAAGAAACGAATTGAGGATAGCACAACAATTGCTAGCTCATAGCAAGTTTTTATGCCGACCGAGCGCGCGACATGAAGCTGTCGTGGACGAGGCACCCCGAATCAGGGCTTGGCGCCGCTCCCCGCTTCCACATCCGCCGTGATCGCCAGCACCGGCTCGCGCTGCCAGCTCCAGCTGCGCGCCAGGCGCCAGTCGCGCGCGCTCCCCTCCACCACGACCTGCCAGTGGGTGGCCTCCAGTCCCGGCGCCTGCGCCACGAAGCGGCCGCGGGCGTCCGGCAGGGCTTCCAGGACGCGGTCGCGTTCCGGCTGGGTCGGATGCGCGAGGCGGATGTGGAAGGGTGCGCGCACCGGCTCGCCATGGCTGAGCAGGGTGCCGGTCACGCGCCCGGCCGCGGCATCGTAGCCGGCCTCGAAGCGCAGCCCGAGGCGGCTGGCGGCGCGGTCGCGCTTCAGTTCCTGGTTGATGGCCTTGCCCTGCTTGTAGTAGTCGCCGACCACCATCGCGTCCGGGCGGCTCAGCGCCAGCGAGAGCATGACGAAGCCGCCGACCAGCACCAGCACCGGGCCGATCATCAGGAACCAGGGCCAGCGGTGCCGGTACCAGGGGGCGGCCGGCTGGAGGCTCATATTCGCTCGCATCCTGTTTGCTCCTTTTTACTTGGGCATGATGAATGCCGCTTCTTCCGTCACCTGCAGCGCGGCGCCGTCTGTTGATGCCAGCGTGAAGGCGATCCGGTTCGACCCGGGCCGGCCATCTCCACCGGCGATGCGCACCCGCACCGGCACGGCGCGCGTGGTGGCCGCATCGATCTCGACCACGTCCTCGTCCACCACTTTCGCCGAGGCGATGCCGTCCACCGTGATGCGCAGGCGCTGCGCCTGTTCCAGCGTGTTCATCACCTGCAGCCGGTACACGTTCTCGATCATCCCGTCGTCGACTTCGCGGCCCATCGAGCCGCGGTCCCGGATCACGTCCAGCTTGAGCGGGTTGCGCAGCGCCAGCGAGGCGACCATGGCGCTGCCGAGGATCGCCAGCACCGCGGCATAGATCATCACGCGCGGACGCAACACGCGCCGCCGCACCTGGCGCGGCGAGAGTTTCGCCGCCAGCGCGTTCTCGGTCGCATAGCGGATCAGGCCGCGCGGGCGCGCCACCTTGTCCATCACGCCGTTGCAGGCGTCCACGCAGGCGGCGCAGCCGATGCATTCGTACTGCAGGCCCTTGCGGATGTCGATCCCGGTCGGGCATACCTGCACGCACATGCTGCAGTCGATGCAGTCGCCGCCATTCGGGGCCCCGGTGCGCGCATGGACCGCGCCACGCGGCTCGCCGCGGGCGGCGTCGTAGGTGACGATCAGGGTGTCCTTGTCGAACATCGCGCTCTGGAAGCGCGCATACGGGCACATGTACTTGCACACCTGCTCGCGCAGCCAGCCCGCGTTGCCGTAGGTGGCGAGCCCATAGAACAGCACCCAGAAGCTTTCCCAGGGTCCCAGCTCGAAGGTCGCGATGTCGAAGCTCAGCTCGCGCACCGGGGTGAAGTAGCCGACAAAGGTGAAGCCGGTCCACAGCGCCACCAGGCCCCAGGCCGCATGCTTGCCGCCCTTGCGCGCGATCTTTTCCAGCGTCCAAGGCTGGCGATCGAGGCGGATGCGGCTGCTGCGCGCGCCTTCGAACTTGCGCTCGATCCACAGGAAGATCTCGGTGTAGACCGTCTGCGGGCAGGCGAAGCCGCACCACACCCGGCCCGCCACCGCCGTCACCAGGAACAGCCCGTAGGCGCACAGGATCAGCAGCGCGGCCAGGTAGATGAAGTCCTGCGGCCACAGCACCAGTCCGAACAGATAGAACTTGCGGCTGGCCAGGTCGAACAGCACCGCCTGGCGGCCGTGCATCTCGAACCACGGCAGGCCGTAGAACAGCAGCTGGGTGAGCCAGACGCAGGCCCAGCGCAGCGAGGCATAGCGGCCCTTGATCTCGCGCGGGTAGATCTCTTCGCGCGCCGCGTACAGGCGGACCACCGCCTCCTGAGGGGAATTCATTTTGCTTGCGCCGTCACGATGGGTTTCAATTCCGCCCCGTTCGACAGGCTCCATACGTAGGCCGCCAGCACGTGCACCTTCTCTTCGCCGAGGAATTCGCCGAAGGCCGGCATGGTGTTGGTGCGGCCCTTGCGGATGGTTTCCATCACGGTCTCCGGGCTGCCGCCGTACAGCCAGGTCTTGTCCGCCAGGTTGGGCGCCCCCATGGCCGGATTGCCCTCGCCTTTCACGCCGTGGCAGGCCACGCAGGCGGCAAACTTCGGCTTGCCGAAGGCGACCTTGATCGGGTCGGCGGGCAGGCCGGACAGGTCGCGCACATAATGGGCCACGCTTTCGATGTCCTTGTCCGAACCGAGCGCCGCGCCCATCGGCGGCATGACGCCGACCCGGCCCTGCATGATGCTCTGCTTGATGACGTCGGGCTCCCCGCCGTGCAGCCAGTCGCGGTCGGCCAGGTTGGGGAAACCCTTGCTGCCGCGCGCATCCGACCCGTGGCACTGCGCGCAGTAGGTCAGGAACAGGCGCTCGCCGATGGCATGGGCCTGCGGGTCGGCGGCGACCAGCTTCAGGTCCTGGTTGGCGTACTTGGCGAACAGCGGGCCGAACTCAAGCTTGGCCTGTTTCAGCTCGGCCTTGTACTCGCCGGTGGTGGTCCAGCCCAGCTTGCCGGCATAGCTGCCCAGGCCTGGATACAGCGCCAGGTAGGCAAAGCCGAACACGATGGTGAGCCAGAACAGCACGATCCACCAGCGCGGCATCGGCGTGTTCAGTTCGGTCAGGTCTTCGTCCCAGACGTGGCCGGTGGTTTTCTCGGGCGTACCGTCGGCGCCCAGCTTGACGCGGTAGCTCGACTGCGACCACAGCAGGATGCCGCAGCCGAGGATCGACAGCACCGTGATGACGGCCACGTACCAGTGCCAGAACTCGTTGAAGAAATCAGCCACGCTCGTTCTCCCCTGCCTCATCGGCAAACGGCAGTTGCGCCGCCTTGTCGAAGTCGCTGCTCCGGCGCAGCACGTAAGTCCAGCCGACGATGGCCAGGAAGGTCACGAAGCTGACGACCGTCATGACGCTGCTGGCGTCATCGAAAATCTGTTGAAGTGCCATGATTAATTCCTCGTCTTGATCTGGGTGCCCAGGCCCTGCAGGTAGGCGATCAGCGCGTCCTGCTCGGTCTTGCCGCTCACCTCGCTTGGCGCGGCCGCGATCTCGGCTTCGCTGTAGGGCACGCCCAGGCGGCGCAGCGCGCGCATCTTCGGCATGATCTCGCTCGGGTCCAGCTTGGCCTTGGCGAGCCACGGATAGCCCGGCATGTTCGATTCCGGCACCACGTCGCGCGGGTTGTCGAGGTGGGTGCGGTGCCATTCGTCGCTGTAGCGGCCGCCCACGCGGGCCAGGTCGGGACCGGTGCGCTTCGAGCCCCACTGGAACGGGTGGTCGTAGACGAATTCGCCCGCGACCGAGTAGTGGCCGTAGCGCTCGGTCTCGGCGCGGAACGGCCGGATCATCTGCGAATGGCAGTTGTAGCAGCCTTCGCGGATGTAGACGTCGCGCCCGGCCAGGCGCAGCGGCGAGTAGGGTTTCAAGCCCGCCACCGGCTCGGTGGTGGACTTCTGGAAGAACAGCGGCACGATCTCGACCAGGCCGCCGAAGGAGATCACGAGCAGCACCAGGCCGATCAGGAGCCAGGGGTTCTTCTCGATCCATTCATGTGTAAACTTCTTCTTCATTGTGTGCTCCGGTGGTTCAGGCGTGCGCCGCTTCGGGCTGCACGTGGTTCGGATGCGGCTTGGCCGGCCCAAGCGGGATCAGGGCATCCACGCTCTTCGTGCCGCTCAGCGTCTTCCAGGTGTTGAAGGCCATGATCGCCATGCCCGACAGGTACAGGAAGCCGCCGGTGAAGCGGATCACGTAGTAGGGATAGGTGGCCTTGACGCTTTCGGCGAAGGTATAGGTCAGGGTGCCGTCCGGGTTCACCGCGCGCCACATCAGGCCCTGCATCACGCCGGCGATCCACATCGAGGCGATGTACAGGACGATGCCGATGGTGGCGACCCAGAAGTGCGTGTCGACCAGCGACATGCTCCACATCTGCTTTTTCCCAGCCAGGCGCGGGATCAGGTAGTAGATCGAACCCATGGTGATGAAGCCGACCCAGCCCAGGGCGCCGGCATGGACGTGGGCGACGGTCCAGTCGGTGTAGTGAGACAGCGAGTTGATGGTCTTGATCGACATCATCGGGCCCTCGAAGGTGGCCATGCCGTAGAAGGACAGCGAGACGATCAGGAACTTCAGGATCGGGTCCGAGCGCAGCTTGTGCCAGGCTCCCGACAGGGTCATGATCCCGTTGATCATGCCGCCCCACGAGGGCGCCAGCAGGATCAGCGAGAACACCATGCCGATCGACTGGGTCCAGTCGGGCAGCGCGGTGTAGTGCAGGTGGTGCGGGCCGGCCCACATGTAGGTGAAGATCAGGGCCCAGAAGTGCACGATCGACAGGCGGTACGAATACACCGGGCGCTCGGCCTGCTTCGGGATGAAGTAATAGACCATGCCGAGGTAGCCGGCGGTCAGGATGAAGCCCACCGCGTTATGGCCGTACCACCACTGGATCATCGCGTCCTGCACGCCGGCGTAGGCCGAGTAGGACTTCATGCTTGAGACCGGCATCACCGCGCCGTTCACCACGTGCAGGATGGCGACCGCCAGGATGTAGGCGCCGAAGAACCAGTTGGCCACGTAGATGTGCTGGACGCGGCGCCTGATGATGGTGCCGAAGAAGACCACGGCATAGGCCACCCAGACCACGGTGATCAGGATCGCGATCGGCCATTCGAGCTCGGCGTATTCCTTGCCGCGGGTGAAGCCCATCGGCAGCGAGATCGCGGCCGACACCAGCACCGCCTGCCAGCCCCAGAAGGTGAAGCTGGCCAGCTTGTCCGAGAACAGCCGCACCTGGCAGGTGCGCTGCACCACGTAGTAGGAAGTGGCGAACAGGCCGCAGATGCCGAAGGCGAAGATGACTGCATTGGTGTGCAGCGGGCGCAGGCGTCCGTAGCTCAGCCAGGCGATGTCGAAATTCAGCGCGGGCCAGGCCAGCTGCGCCGCGATGAAGACGCCGGCGGCCATGCCGATCACGCCCCACACGACGGTCGCGATGGCAAACTGGCGCACGATCTTGTAGTTATAGTTTAGACTGGTGTCCAAGATGCTCTCCTGAAAATACCTTGATGGATGACAATCAGGAGTGTCGTTTTTCGCAGTGCAAAAATCCTTGATGTGAATCAAATTGTTCAGCATCAGATGAGCTATGCAACAGCATCTTGCGGCCGAGTGCGCGAGGCGTGTTGTCTGAAAAATCAAGGCTGCGATTTGAGATCAATCAAGGATCTCGACGGACACTCGGAAAGGAAGGAACCGCGCCATGCCGCCTCTATCGCAATCCGTATCGGAAGAACTCAGCAAGCGCCTGCACCAGGCGCGCCAAGATTTGCTCGACACCGTGCGCTCGCGCACCGGCCCGCAAGATGACGAAGCGCCAGCCATCGGTCCCCTCTCCCACCAGGGCCAGAGCGACGATGCGCCGCAATCGGAAATGATCAGCCACAACGAGCAGCACCTGGCCGACCACGAATCGAACCTGCTGCACGAGATCGACGTCGCCATCGGCAAGCTCGAATCGGGCGGCGCCGGCATCTGCGAATCCTGCGGGCGCGACATCCCGGACGCGCGCCTGCTGGCCACGCCCACGGTGCGGCTGTGCATCGCATGCCAGGAACAGCTCGAGAAAGACCAGCATACCGGGCGCGGACCGTCGATGTAGGCCGCGCTGTAATGCACACCGCGCAGCCTCGATAGCCACCATTTTCCTTAGCCTCAACACGTCATCCCGGCGAAGGCCGGGACCCAAGTTCGTCGCATGCCGCAAAACGCACACGTAGTCAGTGTGCAGAAAAATTGGATTCCGGCCTTCGCCGGAATGACGGTTCAGACGCTAGAGGTGCAATCGGTTACCCTGGCCAGTCATCCCGGCCGATCGTCGTCCACCAGGATCCGCATTCCCGGCCCTTCGAGGTCCTCGAACTGCCCGCTGTCCGCCGCCCCGAAGAAGATCCATACCGCCAGCGCGACCAGGATCACGCTCAGGGGTATCAACAAATACAGTGCTTCCATGTCAGTCCTTGCGCAGCCGCAGCGCGTTCAGCACCACGATCGCCGAGCTGGCCGCCATGCCGATGCCGGACAGCCAGGGGTTGAGCAAGCCGGTCGCCGCCGCCGGGATCGCGGCCAGGTTGTAGACCGAGGCCCAGATCAGGTTCTGGCGGATCACCGCCAGCGTGCGGCGCGCGGTAACGGCGGCGTCGGCCAGCGGCAGCAGGCTGTCGCCCAGCAGCACGCCGTCGGCATGCACCTGGGCCAGTTCGGCGCCGCGCCCCATGGCGAAGGAGACGTCGGCGCCGCGCAGCACGGCCGCATCGTTGCTGCCGTCGCCCACCATCGCCACCACCGCCCCATCGGCCTGCAGCTCGCGCACGAAGGCGAGCTTCTCGGCCGGCAGGCGGCCGCCGAAGGCGCTGGCGATGCCGAGCTGGCGCGCCACCGCGCCGGTTGCGGCCTGGTCGTCGCCGCTGAGCAGGATCACGGTCTTGCCGCCGCGCTGGAAGCGCCGCACCACCTCCCGTGCCTCCTCGCGCAGTGCGTCGGACAGGTCGAAGCGCGCCAGCCACTGGCCTTCGCTGGCCAGCCAGGCGGTGCTGGTGCCGGCCGGCGCCGCGGAACCTAACACGCCGCCGGCCAGCTCCTGGACGAAGTCCGCGGTGCCGATGCGGTAGACGACGCCGTCGATGCTGCCTTCGATGCCGCGCCCGATGTCGGCGCGCAGGCCGCGCGCGCTCAAGCCGTGGCCCGGCATCGCGGCGCGGATCGCCATGCCGATCGGATGGGAGTTATCGGCCTGCAGCGCGGCGCCGATGCGCAGGCACAAGTCGCTGTCGAGCGCACCGACCGGCTGCACCTGGCGCAGCACCGGGCGGCCCAGGGTCAGGGTGCCGGTCTTGTCGAACACGACGTGGGTGGCGCGCTCGAAGGTTTCCAGCGTATGCGGGGCGACGGCCAGCACGCCGCGGCGCAGCAGCCGGTCGGTGGCCGCCGCCAGCGCGGTCGGGGTGGCCAGCGACAGCGCGCATGGGCAGGACACCACCAGCACCGCCACTGCCGCATGCCAGGCACGCTCCGGGTCGACCGTGCTCCAGACCAGGTAGACCGCCGCGCTCAAGACCAGCAGAGCCAGCACGAACCAGGCCGCGACCCGGTCGGCCCACAGCGCGATCGCCGGCTTGCCCTGGCCGGCACGCTCGACCAGCTTCACCAACATCGCCAGCGTGCTGTCGCGCGCCGCCGCGGTGATGCGCACCACGATGGCCTGACCGGCATTGACGGCGCCGCCCGGCAACACATCGCCCGGTCCCATGCGGCGGGTCCGGCTTTCGCCGGTCAGCAGCGAGAAATCCAGCTCGGTCGTGCCCTCATCGATGACGCCATCCGCCGGCACTGCACGTCCCGGCGGCACCAGCACCAGTTCGCCCACCGCCAGGCTCGAGGCCGGCACCAGCTCGGTATCGCGCGCGGCCGGATCGCCGCGCAGGCGCAGGCCCGAGGCCGGCACCCCGCCGCGCAGGGTGTCGAGCGCCTGGGTGGCGCGCCGGCGCGCGCCCAGCTCCAGGTAGCGGCTGCCCAGCAGCAGGAACACGAACATCGTGATCGAGTCGAAATAGACCTCGCCCTTGCCGGACGCGAGGGTGACGCAGCTGCCGGCGAAGGCGGCCGCGATGCCCAGCGCCACCGGCACGTCCATGCCCGGCACGCCGCGCCGGAGGTCGCGCCAGGCGCCGGCGTAGAAAGGCAGGGCCGAATAGAAAACGGCCGGCAAAGTCAGCGCGAACGAAGCCCAGGCCATCAGCGCGCGCATGTCGCCGTCCATGCTGCCGTCTTCGGCCAGGTAGACCGGCACCGCATACATCATCACCTGCATCATCGACAGGCCGGCCACGAACAGCTGGCGGAACAGGGTGCGGCGTGCGCGCTCGATGCGTTCGGCGTGGCGCTGGGCGTCGTAGGGCGCGGCGAAGTAGCCGATGGCGCGCAATGCGCGCACGATCGCGCTGGGGCGGCACAGGGCCGGATCCCAGCGCACGAACACGCGCCCGGTGGCGACGTTCAGCGCCACTTCCTGCACGCCGGCCAGCTGCCCCAGGCGGCGCTCGACCAGCCAGACGCAGGCGCCGCAGCGCACCCCTTCGATCGAGAAGCTGCCCTCGCCGTCCATGCCTTGCTGGTCGAACAGCGCCAGCTCGGGTTCGTCCGCCCTGGCGGCGTTCGATGCCGCGTATTCGGTGCGCACGCTGTAGTAATCGGCGAAGCCGCCGGCGACGATCGCCTCGGCCGCGGCGGCGCAACCGGGGCAGCACATGCTGCGCAGTGCGCCGTCGACCCGGGCCTGCCAGCGGCTGCCTTCCGGAACCGGGGAACCGCAGTGAAAGCAGCCGGCGGCGGCGTCGCCGAGGTCGGCGCTGCGCACGGCGTCGTTGGCGGCGGCTGCCGCCGCGCCCTCCACCGCCTCCACCGGCGGCGCGACCTGTGCCAGCACGGCACTCATGCTTCAGCTCCCGGCGCCACGCACAGGACGTCGATCCAGTGGGCCCACATCCCGTGGGCCGCGGCGCCGGGCACGGACATCCCGCCGGCGGCGCGCCACAGCCCGAGCAGGCCGAAGCCGAGGATCAGGAGGCCGCAGGCCAGGCGCACCTGGCGCAGCTGGAACAGGGTGCGCAGGCGCACCCCGGCCATGCCGATCGCCGCCAGCATCGGCAGCGTGCCGAGCCCGAAGGCCAGCATCACGCTGGCGCCGCCCAGCGCGGAGCCGCTCAGCATGGCCGTCACCAGCATGCTGTAGACCATCCCGCAAGGCAGCCAACCCCACAGGGCGCCGGCCGCGAACATGCGTCCCGGCGTGGCGCCCGGGCCGAGCTGGCGCAGCAGCGGGGAGATGCGGCGCCACAGCGCCTGCCCGCTACGCTCCAGCAGCGCCAGGCCGCGCCAGGCATCCATCAGGTACAGTCCCAGCGCCACCAGCATCAGGTTGGCCAGCACGTAGGCCCCAAGCTGCAGCGCCGGCAGGCCGGCAAGCCTGGCCGCGCCGCCCGCCAGGCCGCCGGCCAGGGCGCCGGCAGTGGCATAGCTGGCGATGCGGCCGGCGTTGTAGGCGCCGACGTGGGCGGCTGCCGGCGCCAGGCGCTGGACGGCCACTGTGCGCACCGGCACGGGGAATGCAGGCCGCGGCGCGACCGACAGTGCGCCCACGATGCCGCCGCACATGCCGGCGCAGTGGACGCTGCCGGCCAGGCCGACCAGGAATACCGGGAACAGGCTGACGTTCATATGGTCTGCGAATGGCGCGCGCCCTCGCTGCGGGCGCTGAGGTAGCGGTCGAACACCATGCACACGTTGCGGATCAGGAGGCGTCCCTTCATGGTCACGGTCAGCCATTCCGGGCCGACGCTCACCAGGCCGTCCTCTTCCATCTGGCGCAGGCGCGCCAGCTCGGGCGCGAAGTAGTCGCGGAACACGATCGGGAAGGCCTGCTCCAGCGCCGGGATCGACACCTCGAACTGGCACATCAGCTTCTGGATCAGGCTGCGGCGCAGCGCGTCGTCCATGCCGAGCCGGATGCCGCGCGCCACCGGCAGCTCGTTCTGGTCGAGCAGGTCGTAGTATTCCTCGAGGGTCTTGACGTTCTGGCTGTAGGTGGCGCCCACCGCGCCGATGGCCGAGACGCCGCAGGCCACCAGGTCGGTGTCGGCATGGGTCGAGTAACCCTGGAAGTTGCGGTGCAGGCGCCCCTGGCGCTGGGCCACGGCGAGGTCGTCGTCCGGCTTGGCGAAATGGTCCATGCCGATGTAGACGTAGCCGGCCGCGCCCAGGCGTTCGATGCACAGCTGGAGCATCGCGAGCTTGGTGTCGCTGGACGGCATGTCGGCCTCCACGATGCGGCGCTGCGGCTTGAACAGGTGCGGCATGTGGGCGTAGTGGTAGACGGCGATGCGGTCCGGGCTGGCCGCCACCACCTTGTCGATAGTCTGGCGCATCGTCTCCAGGGTCTGCTTCGGCAGGCCGTAGATCAGGTCGATGCTCACCGAACGGAAGCCGGCGGCGCGCGCGGCGTCGATCACCGCGCGCGTCTCGCTCTCGGGCTGGACGCGGTTGACGGCGCGCTGCACCTCGGGGTCGAAGTCCTGCACGCCCAGGCTGATGCGGTTGAAGCCCTGGCGCCGCAAGGCATGCACCCGCTCGGCGGAGACGGTGCGCGGATCGACCTCGATCGAATATTCGCCTACCTCGTCGGGCGCGAAGCGGAAGTTGCGGCGCAGGTGGGCCATCAAGTCGTCCATCTGGGCATCGGAAAGATAGGTCGGGGTGCCGCCGCCGAAATGCAGCTGCTCGACCTCGTTCATGCCGCCGAACAGCGCGCCCTGCATGGCGATCTCGCGCTTCAGGTAGGAGAGATAGGTTGCGGCCTTGTCGCGCTTTTTGGTGACGATCTTGTTGCAGGCGCAGTAGTAGCAGACCGTGTCGCAGAACGGAATGTGCAGGTAGAGCGAGAGCGGGCGGGCGCCGCCGCGGGTGCGCAGGCCGGCCACGGCATGCAGGTAGTCGCGGTAGCCGAACTCCTCGCCGAAGCGGTCGGCGGTCGGATAGGAGGTATAGCGCGGGCCGTTCTTGCCGAGGCGCTTGAGCAGGTCGAGGTCGACGTCGACGCTGGAAATTGCGGCGGTCTGGGTTGCCGGGTGGGCAAGGATGGGAACCACGGGCTTGCCCACGGCCGGTAACACTGTTGCATGCATGTCAATCAACTCCTGCTGCTGCCGGTTTGCGGAACTGCAAAACGGCTCGAATAACAGGCAGTTTATTGATCAGCGTCTTGGAAATCCTTGACTTGCATCAAATACGGACGAGTCTGCTGAAGCTGCGTGGGGCGTGGGGTGGGGGGGCTCCATGTCACAGGATGATGAGCGGTGCCATGAGCGCCGCCCACGCGGCGATAGTTCGCAGCGAAATCATCCGGCGCGATGACGGAGCCGATAACAATCACCGCGTGGGCGGCGCACGCGGCGCCTCTTCTCTGCCTGCTGGGTGGAGCCGCCCACCCTACCGTACCGGACCGGCGAGCATTCAGCGCCGCGCCGGCGCCTGCTCGTCGAGCTTGAACACCGACAATGCCTGCACCAGGTGGAAGGCCTCGTCGGCCACGTTGGCCGAGGCATTCGCCGATTCCTCCACCAGGGCGGCGTTTTCGCGAGTGATCTGGTCGAGCTGGGCCATGGCCGCGTTTACCTGGGCGATGCCGGCGCCCTGCTCGCGGCTGGCGCCGGTGATGCCGTTCATGATCGCAGCCGCTTCGGCTACCTTGGCCACCACTTCGCGCATGGTCTGGCCGGCGTCGCCCACCAGCACATTGCCTTCGCCGACCTGCCGCACCGAGGTTTCGATGAGGGTCTTGATTTCCTTGGCCGCCGCGGCCGAGCGCTGCGCCAGGCTGCGCACCTCGCCGGCGACGACGGCGAAGCCGCGACCCTGCTCGCCGGCACGGGCCGCCTCGACCGCCGCGTTCAGCGCCAGGATATTGGTCTGGAAGGCAATGCCGTCGATCAGGCCGATGATGTCCACGATGCGGGTGGCCGAGGCGCTGATGTGGCCCATGGTGTCGCCCACCCGGCCCACGGCATCGCCACCGCGTCCGGCGACGTTCGAGGCCGCCACGACCAGGCCGTCGGCGCGCACCGCGCTGTCGGTGTTGTGGCCGGCCGCCGCGGCGATCTGCGCCAGGCTGCTCGCGGTCTGCTCGAGGCTGGCCGCCTGGGCTTCGGTACGGCTGGCCAGGTCGCCGTTGCCGGCCGCGATCTCGCGGGTCGCATGCTCGATCGAGCCCACGTTGCGGCGCACGTCGCCGACGATCGCCTTCAGGTTGACGTTCAGCTGGCGCAGCGCCAGCTGCAGGCGGCCGATCTCGTCGTTGCGGCCCGGCTCGCATGGATGCGACAGGTCGCCGCCGGCCAGCGCATACACGGCGGCGGTGGCCTCGCGCAGGGGACGGGCGATGGTGCGCTGCAGTTCGGCCCAGGCCGCCAGCGTCGCCGCCACGCCTGCGCCTGCCAGCAATTTCCACAGCAAGCCGTCCGCCGCCAGCCCAAGGCCCGCCATCAACACAGCCTGGCCGCCCATCATGATGCCGAGGCGGCGCGACAGCGGCAGCGAACGCAGCGCACCGAGGCGGGCGCGCCAGCCGAGGCGGCGTGCGGCGCCACGGTGGATCGTCAGCCCCTTCGCCTCGCCGGCGCGGAATTTCCGATACAGCTCGCTGGCCGCCGCCACCTGCGCGCGGCTCGGCGCGGTACGTACCGACATGTAACCGGTGACGCGGCCGCCCTCCTTGACCGGCACCACGTTGGCGACCACCCAGTAGAAGTCGCCGTTCTTGCGACGATTCTTGACCAGGCCGGTCCAGGGCTCGCCCGCCTGGAGCGTGCGCCACAGGTCGGCAAATGCTTCGGGCGGCATGTCCGGATGGCGGACGATGTTGTGCGCCTTTCCGAGCAATTCGTGCTCGTCGAAGCCGCTGACTTCGACAAAGCTGGGGTTGACGTAGGTGATGCGGCCCTTGGTGTCCGTCTTCGAGACGATGGACTGGCCTTCCTGTAACAGGTATTCGATGCCGGTAACCGGCAGGTTGCTTCGCACGATGACTCCTAGTTGCCCATGGGCAATAAAATCCAGCGCACGATTCTAACAAGCGAATCGTCAGAATTTTTGACTTGGATCAAATTTAACCGTGAGCACGCGGCGCAGAACCAGCAAAAAACCTTGATTTACGTCAAACGTTGCCAATGGTGTAAGCTTTTGGCATGGACAACATGACACACTCGCTCGTCGGTCTGGCCTTGGGAGAACTGGTCGAGCGCGCCCTGCCCGCGGCAAGCGATCCGGCCCGGGGCCACACCCGCCGCCGCGCCCTCCTGCTCACCGGCCTGCTGGCCAGTAACTTCCCCGACCTCGACCTGGTGCTCACGCCGCTGCTGCCGGCGCCGCTGGGCTACCTGATCCACCACCGCGGCCACACGCATACCCTGCTGTACGCGCTGCCGCAGGTACTCCTGCTGCTGGCCCTGACTTGGTTATTGTGGCCGGCAGCGCGCCGGCTGCTGCAGGAAGATCGCCGCGCCCGCCACGCCGTCGTCGCCACCGCCTTGCTGGGCATGGTGCTGCACCTGTCCTTCGACGGGCTGAACGTGTATGGGGTCCACCCCTTCCACCCCTTCGATTCGCGCTGGCTGTACGGCGACCTCGTCTTCATTGTCGAGCCGGTGTTCTGGACCGCACTCGGCTTTGCACTGGCCCTGCTGTCGCGGCGCAGCAACTTGCGCTGGCTGGGGCTGGGCTTCTTCGCCGGCATGCCGGTGCTGTTTACCTGGATGGGCTTCCTGCAATGGGGCTCGCTCGCCGGGCTGGGCGCGGTAGCGCTGCTGGTCGCCGGCGTCAATCTCAGGCTGGGGGCGCGTGCCGGACTGGTGGCGGCCCTGCTTGCCTGCGTGGGCTTCGTCGGCATCCAGGCGGTGGGCGGACAGCTTGCGCGCGCCGAGATCCGCAGCGCGCTCGACAAGGTAGCGCCGGGCAGCCGCGTGCTCGACATCGCGCTGTCGTCCTTCCCGGCCAATCCCTTGTGCTGGTCCTTCGCCACCGTGTCCGACAAGCCGGCCGCCGGCAGCTATGGGGTGCGGGTTGGCGTGCTCAGCCTGGCGCCCGGCCTGAGCCCGGTCTGGGCATGCCCGGAACGCTTCGGCGGTGTGCCCGACAGTGCAAGCGAAGCCGCCGGCAGGCCGGTGCTGCGCGACGCACAGGGCCGGGGAGCCGAAGCGGCGGCCCGGGCCGTGCCTGCGGCGACAGCGGCACTGGCCTGGAAATTCAGCGAGACCGGCAGCCTGCAGGACTTCCGCGCGCTGCAGCGGACCAACTGCCACTTCGATGCCTGGCTGCGCTTCGCCCGCGTGCCCTCGCTGGCCGGGGGCAATGCCACCGATATCCGTTTCGGCGCTCCCGACCAGCCCAATTTCTCGACCTTGCCGTATGCCGCCCGCGCCGCCGAACCCTGCCCGTCGCCGCTGGCGGCATGGGGCTATCCGCGGGGAGATCTGCTCGGCTGGAAAGGGCAGCAAGCGCGCTAAAGAACGCGCCGCGGCGGCGCTCGCAACTGCCCGCTGGTCCGGACCCTCCCCTGCCGGCCCGCCTGGGCGATGACGCGCCCGAAGAAGTCCACCAGGCCGGGTGCGTGCAGGTCGAAGCAGAAGCCGTCGCGCACCTGCCACACGCGCTCGCGCAGCGCGGCCATGGCGGCGCGGTCGTGCAGCTGGCGCGCCAGGTCCTCGATGCTGTCGAAGAATACCCCGATGCCGAGGCGCCGGGCCAGCGCCTGGGCCGCCACGATGGCGGCGCCGTTGTCGAACTGGATCATCGGCAGCCCGGCCGCCGCCAGGGTCGCGGCACGCGCCGGAATGTTCAGGTCGTCCCAGTCGGCGCGCCGGATGTCGCCGCCGTTCTGGCTGCGAAACACGTGCAGCCAGCCGGCGTCGTATTGCGAGAATTCGCGCACCCATCCGTCCGGGTCGACGTTCCGGTGCAGGTGCAGGTGTTCCGGCGCCAGCGCCTGTGCCGTCCTTATCCACTCGCGCCACTGGCCCTGCGTGAAGTCTCCATAGAAATGCAGGTGGATGCCGTGGCGCGCCAGCTCGGCCACCGTGGGCGGATGCAGTCCGATCGGCCGCCCCGGCACCACGGTGTGCACCTGGCCGCCCGCGCCCGCTGCGGACAGCAGGGGCGAGCGCTCCTGCAGGAACCAGGCGCGGCGCGGCAGGTCGCCGTCGAGCACATGTTCAAGACGAGGTGCGGGGCGCCCGGCGGGCAGCCTGGGCACGGCGGTGGCGAACCAGTCGCGCATTTCGGGGCTGCTGTAGATGCAGCCTCGGCCAGCCGCACCAGGTCGGCCAGCAGCGGCCAGGTGCCCTTCTCGATGCAGATGAAGGGGCCTTCCTTGAAATGCCAGACAAAGGGAATGTCCGGCGTGTGCATCAGCACCTCGTGGGCAAAGGGCACCGCCTGCCAGTTGAGCTGGGCGTAGACGAGGTCGGGTTCGATGCGCGCCAGCGCCTCGCGCCAGCCGTGGCGCGGCAGCTCCTCGACCTGGCCGAAAGGCAGCGGCCCGACCGTGTTGAACCAGCTCGGTGTCGGCGTCCACAATCCGTACAGCCGGTGCTCCAGGGCTTCCAGGGCCAGCACGCGGTCGGCGTTGTAGGCCAGCTCGCCGGCCAGCACGATCTTCAAGCCCTTGCGTGCGTCCAGCGGCCGGGCGGCGCGCACCTGCGCATACAGCCGCTCCTCGTCGATGGGGTTGCCGCTGCTGGTATGGAAGCGCAGCGGTCCGGCTACCCGGTAGTGCTGGCGGAAGGGGTTGATGCCCCCGAGCGGCTCGCGCATGCGCTTGTGGCGCTGGCCCGGATGGTCGACCCACTCGCAGCTGATCGCCCCGGTCGCCACAAACGGCCCCTGGGCGCGCAGCGCGGTCCAGAACAGGTGGTCGAGGTCGTCGCTCTCGAGCTCGGCGCGCTCGCGCCAGCGCAGCGCGGTGCGGCGGTGCAGGCATTGCACGGGTTGCAGGCATTCTCCTGGAACGATGCCGTCGGCGCTGCGGTTGTAGTGGTGGCGCACGCCGGCATAGGCCAGCACCGCGCCGGGCGCGCGCTCGAGGCAGGCCACCAGTTGCGCCAGGTGGCCGGCATACCAGACGTCGTCGCTCGGCAGGTAGGCCAGCAGTTCGCCGCGCGCGGCGTCGAGGCCGGCGTTGATGGCGCGGCCCAGTCCGCCATTGCTGTCGAAGCGCAGGTAGCGCACCCGGGCGTCGGCCAGCCAGGGCGCCAGGACGCTGGCGGTGTCGTCGCAGGAGCCGTCGTCGACGATGACGAGCTCCCAGTCGGAATAGGTCTGTGCCCACAGGCTGTCGAGGGCGCGGCCGATGAAGGCCGCCTGCTCGAAGGTGGGCATGAGTACGCTGACGCGCGGGGAATCGGGGACGGACGGCTGGCTGCTCATGGCGATGGCTGGTTGTGGGAGCCTGCCCAGATTAGAAGGCGGCGCCCGGCCGCGTTTGCGGCAGGTCAGCAGTGCGCTGGGGGCGTCGCGGCGCCCCGGACGCAAGCACCGGGCCCGCCGCAAGGCTATACTCGCGGCATGGATCCCGACCAGCCCCTTCCCGATACCGCGTGCTACTGCTCGGCGCTGCGCCAGGCCTCGCGCTATGTCACCTCGTTCTACGACCAGATGCTGTCCGGATCGGGCCTGCGCGTGACCCAGTTCGCGATCCTGTCCCGGCTCAGGCCGCGCCCGGCCAGCGTGACCCAGCTGGCACAGAGCATGGTGATGGACCGCACCACGCTGGCGCGCAACCTGCAGCCCCTGGTGCGCGAACAGCTGGTGCAGGTGCGTCCCGGCGAGCAGGACCGGCGCGAGCGCGTCATCGAGCTGACCGCGCTCGGGCGCGACAAGGTCGAGGCCATCCTGCCCGCCTGGCGCCGCGCCCAGGCCCGCTTCGACGCGCAGTTCGGCGCGGACCGCGGCGCCCAGCTGCTGGCGACCATGCGCGCCGTGGTCGACAGCGGCCTGCACGAATCCGGCCAATCGGCGCCGGCCGAGCCGGACTGAACGGCATGGCGGACGCAACACTTGCCATTTTTTCAGTAAAATCGTCAGTTTCCCCACCGCTCGAAGCGCCGTGTCTCCTACCGAACCCATGCTAGCCTTCCTGTCGAACGGCGGCGCCCTAGGTGCCCGGATCCACGCGCACGACTGGCACGCGCACCCGCTCGGACCGATTAGCGCCTGGCCGGCGGCCCTGCGCACCACCCTCGGCATCGTGCTGGCTTCGTCGTTCCCGACCTTCCTCGCCTGGGGCCCGCGGCTGGAGCTGTTCTACAACGATGCCTACCTGCCCCTGCTCGGCAACAAGTCCGCCGACGCGCTCGGCCGGCCGCTGCCCGAGGTCTGGGACGAGGTGTGGGACGCGATCGGCCCGTATGCCAACCGGGTGCTGGCCGGCGAGTCCTTCTTCTTCGAGAACTATGCCACCACGGTGGAGCGCCATGGCTACCGCGAGCAGGCCTGGTTCACCTTTTCCTACAGCCCGGTGCGCGACGACCAGGGCCTGGTGTGCGGCCTGCTGTGCACGGTCATCGAAGTCAGCGACAAGGTGCGCGCGCTGGCCCGGCACAAGCAAGCGGAAGAGCACCTCGCCCTGTCGCTCGAAGCCTCGGGCAACATCGGCACCTGGTCCTACGACCTCGACACCGCCGCCACGTATGTGGACGAGCGCTTCGCGCGCCTGTTCCAGGTCGACGCCGCGCTCGCCCGCGAGGGCACCGAGCTGGTGCGCTTTACCGACATGATCCACCCCGAGGACCGCCCGGCCGTGCTGGCCGCGATCGACCGCGCCATCCTGACCGAGACCCTGTACGACATCGAATACCGGATCCCGCAGCGCTCCGGCCAGGACGTGTGGGTCAACGCGCGCGGCAAGGTGTTCGCCGATCCGGACACCGGGAGCCGCCGCTTCGCCGGCATCGCCGTCGACATCACCGAACGCAAGCACGCCGAGCAGGCGCGCATCGAGAGCGAGCGCGCGGCGCTGGCCGCGTCGCGGCGCGCCGACGAAAGCGCGCGCCGGCTCGATGTGCTGCTCGACGCCGCGCCGGTCGGCATCGTCTACGCCGACGCCGCGGGCCAGCTGCTGGTGGCGAATGCCACCAACCGCCAGATCTGGGGGGCGCATCCGATGCCGGGCGAGGTCGGCGAGTACGCCGAATGGAAAGGCTGGTGGCCGGATGGCTCGGCACAGGCCGGACAACGCGTGCAGGCGCACGAATGGCCGATCGCGCGCGCGCTGCAGGGCGAGGTCCAGGCCGCCGGGGTGTTCGAGATCGAACCCTTCGGCGAGCCCGGCACGCGCCGCACGATCCTGGTGCGGGCCGCGGCGATCCACGACCGCGAGGGCGCGATGGTGGGCGCGGTGGCCGCCAACATGGACATCACCGCCCAGGTCGAGGCGGAGCGGGCGATGATGGAAAGCGAGGCCAAGTTCCGCCTGATCGCCGACGCCATCCCGCAACTGGCCTGGTCGGCCGACGCGGGCGGCACCAACGATTACCTGAACGCGCGCTGGAGCGCGTTCACCGGCCTGCCGGTCGAACGCATCGGCGGCAACGGCTGGGGCGAGGTGGTCCACCCGGACGACCTGGCGGCCCTGCTCGCGGCCTGGCGCAACAGCCTGGGCCTGGCGGCGCCCTACGAGATCGAGCACCGCCTGCTCCACCATTCCAGCGAGTACCGCTGGATGCTCAACCGCGCCCTGCCCCTGCTCGACCAGCACGGCAAGGCCACGCGCTGGATGGGCACCCTGACCGACATCCACGACAAGAAGACCGGCGAGGAAGAGCTGCGCGCGCAGGCGCGCCGCAAGGACGAGTTTCTGGCCATGCTGGCGCACGAGCTGCGCAACCCGCTGGCGCCGATCAGCAACGCCGCCCAGCTGCTCTCGATGACCACGCTCGACCCGCAGCGGGTGCGCCAGTCGAGCGAAGTGATCATCCGCCAGGTGCGCCACATGACCTCGCTGGTGGACGACCTGCTCGACGTCTCGCGCGTGACGCGCGGCCTGGTGGAACTGGAACGCGAACGGGTCGACGTCAAAGCGGTCGTCGCCAGCGCGGTCGAGCAGGCCAGGCCGCTGATCGAAGCGCGTGGCCACGCCTTCGACCAGCACATGACGTCGCGGCGCTGCTGGGTGTTCGGCGACCGCATCCGGCTGGTGCAGGTGATCGTCAACCTGCTGGGCAACGCCGCCAAGTACACCGCCCAGGGCGGCACCATCGCGCTGTCGGTCGAGACCGATGCGGCGAGCGTGACGATCACGGTGCGCGACAACGGCATCGGCATCGACCGCGCCATCCTGCCGCACGTGTTCGACCTGTTCACCCAGGCCGAGCGCACCCCCGACCGCTCCCAGGGCGGGCTCGGGCTGGGCCTGGCGCTGGTGCGCAGCCTGGTGCAGCTGCACGGCGGCCAGGTCGCCGCCCACAGCGACGGCCTGGGCAAGGGCAGCAGCTTCACGGTGACGCTGCCGGTGTTCGATGGCGAGCCCGGTGCGGCGCCGGGCGAAGGGCAAGCGGCGGCGCCCACCCGCTCGGGCGCCGGCCGGCGCATCCTGGTGGTCGACGACAACGTCGATGCGGCCCTGTCGCTGGCCGACGTCCTGCGCTCGCTCGGTCACCTGGTGGACACCGCGCACGATTCGCAGGACGCCCTTGCGCAGGCGGAGCGGGAATGGCCGGATGTCTTCATCCTCGACATCGGCCTGCCCGACATCGACGGCTACGCGCTGGCGCGCCGCCTGCGCGACAGCGAGCGTGGGCGGGCCGCGACCCTGCTCGCCCTGACCGGCTACGGCCAGGCCCATGACCGGGTGCTGGCGAAGACGGCCGGTTTCGACCATCACTTCGTCAAGCCGGTGGACCTGGCGCCGCTGGTGCAGATCATCGAACGCGCGCCGCGCTCGGGATTAAGGCAGGCTTGACCGGGAGCGCCCCATGCGGCGCCACCGCCTGGGACATCAACCGCGTCGACCCGGCGCCAGCCGGCCCGTTCTCGCTGGTGCCGCCGTCGCCGCAGTACGACGGCGTGTTCTACGTGGGCGCGACGAGCGTATCGCCGCGGGCCGTTCAGTGAGGGAAAGGGCTTGCCGTGTCGAAGCGCTTGCCGTCGGGCGCCCGCGGCAGGCCCCCGTCCTGCAGGCGCTTGACCGACGCCAGCGCCGCGGCCGCGCCTGAAGCGGTGAGCGCGTCCGTCACCAGCTTGCGTTCAGCCGGCGCCAGCGCGGCCACGCTCGCGGCATACTGCGGCGCTTGCGCTTGTCCGCTCTCCTTGAAGGCCGTGGCGACGGCGCGGTAATAGTCTGCCGGGCGGCCTTGCGCCACCAGGATGACGTCGGCCTGCGCAGCGGCGCCCGGCTGGAGCGTGCGGCGCGCCGAACGGTTCTGGTACTTCAGCTTGTCGAAGCTGGCGTAGCGGGCGCTGCCCGGCACCTCCAGGCGATAGTGGCCGGCCGCGTCGGTCAGGGCGGCCTTGAGCAGCTTGCCGTCCTTGTCCTCGATGTTGACCGTGACGGCGGGAATGCCCATCCCGCGCGCGCCGCCATCGACGACCCGGCCATGGATGATCTCGGCCGCAAGCGGCTGGCCGGCAAAAGCGATCGCGACAAGGGCGATCACGGACGATCGTTTCATGCTGCGCATTCCATCCTCCCAGGGCAAGCTGCTTGGCCGTCGATGCTGACCGACAGTAAAGCATACTCTGCCGGCAGCGCCTAGCCCTGGCTGCCGGCCGGGGGCTGCTTGGCTTGATAGGGACCCTAAGGACTCAGCCATAACGCGCGGAAACGAATATTTCGTCCGTTACGGTTTGGAACAATTTCGAATCGTGCATACCTGCAGCCGGGATTACGATTTATTCATGAACTTCAGCTTTTCAACCCCAACCAGCGGCGCGTGCCTGGTGAAGCTCTGGGCCAGCGGACGTTACGGCTTTTCGCTGCCGAAGAAGGTCGAGATCACCGGCCAGGATGGCGTGACCTCGACCTATCTGTACCACAGCCGAAAAGTCGGGCTGACGCCCGAACTCACCAACCGCACGCTTGTCAGAATCGCGATTGCCCAGTACCTGGAAGGCGCGGCGGGCGAGGTCCACCAGATCGACGATACGGTGGCGCCCTTCCCCGGCACCCTGACGCAGATCCGGCCCTTCGCCCCGCCGCCGCCGCCGCCGCGCGTGCGGCCATCGCGGGTGATGCCGCGCGCGGGCTCCGTCGCCAAGGAGGCGGCATGATTTCAACACGGAAGACGAGGTAGACGCATGCGTATCACCTTCACTCCCGGCCAGGTCGCCATGCTCATCGGCAGGGCCGAACGCCAGCTCGAACAGATCGTCGCCGACTCGATCCGCGAGGCCGGCGGCGGACGCAACATCGCGCGCGGCGCGCAGCACATCCTGCACGAGACGGTGGTCACCCTGATCCGCCTGTACCGCGAACAGGTGCCGGGCGGCGCGCAGGTCGCGACCCGCATCGCACGTGCCTACGCCAAGGGAGCCGACGCCCATACCGGAGTGCCGACCCTGGCCTGCGTGCGGACCATGCTCTCGATCATGCGCGAGGCCAGCGCGCTGCTGGCGGACCCGTCGCAGCCGCAGCTCGATGCGCCGCAGCTGGACGCGCCGCAGCATCGGCCGGCGGCCGTGAGGCTCGGACCGGCCTAGGCTGCCTGCCCGGCCGTGCCGGCCTCTCGCGCACGGGTACTGCCACCCACCCCTACCGCGGTGGCGATCGCCAGTGCCTGGAACAGCGCCACGCCCGCGAACACCCAGCCCGGCCGGCCCGCATCCATCACCAGCCCGAACAGCAGCGGGCCGATCGCCAGGCCGCTGTCCAGGCCCGAATACACGACGCCGTAGACCCGCCCGGTCGCGCCTTGCGGTGCGGCGGCGCGGATCATCAGGTCGCGCGAAGGGCCGGCCACGCCCGAACACAGGCCGATCAGGCCCATCAGCGGCAAGGCCATCCAGGACGGGCCGGCGCCCGCCGCCAGCACCAGGGCCAGCAGCGCCGCGACCGCGAAGGCCGCCGCCACGGTCCGGTCGTGCTGCTTCGCATGCGCGCCCAGGAAGCCGCCTGCCACCATGCCCAGCGCCGAGGCCAGCATGTAGGCGGTGTAGGAACTGGTGGCGAGCGCATGCGAAATGCCGTACAGCGATTCCAGGCTGATCGTCGCGAAGCTCTGGATGCCGCCCAGCGCCACCGCCGTCAGCAGGAAGAAGCCAAAGCACAGCCAGACGGCGCGCAGCTGGAGGAAACCCAGCGTGCCGCCCTGGGCAGTCCCGGCCGTGCGCTTGATCGGATCCGGGTACAGGACAGCGCGATTCAGTACCAGCAAGGCCAGCACCGCCATCGGCAGCAGCGCCGCCCACAGCAGCGCCGCGCGCCAGCCCTGGCCGGCCGCGATCGAGGTCAGGAAGATCGGCGACGCGGCCCAGCCGATGTTGCCGCTGATGCCGTGCACCGAAAAGCCGTGCGCCAGGCGCTCGCGCGAGACGCGCTGGTTCAGCAGCGTGTAGTCGGCCGGGTGGAAGATCGCATTGCCGATGCCGGCCAGCAGCGCGCCCGCCACCAGGCCGGCATAACTGTCCACGCGCGCGAGCACCAGCGCCGACACGCCCAGCATCGACATGCCGAAGAACAGCACGGCGCGCGCGCCGACGCGGTCGACCACGAAGCCGGCCAGGGCCTGCCCCACGCCCGAGACCACGAAGAACACCGTCATCAGGAGACCCAGCTCGGTGTAGCTGAGGCCGAAGGCGGGCTTGAGCCAGGGGATCAGGGCCGCCAGGATCAGGTGGTAGAAGTGCGAGGTGCCGTGCGCCAGGCCGACCAGGCCGATCACGCGGGCATCCTGCTTCAAGCTGTTCTCGTTGTTCATCGCATCCCTCTTGCTGAAAAAGCCAGTGTAAGCACATTTCCTGCGTCCGGTTTAAGATAGCCTGTCAAGATTTGTCGAGAACCTGCCATGCCGCTTGCGAGAACCGCACTGCCCCCGACCCCGGGACCGGGCCCGACGGGTGAGCGTCCGGTCAGCCTGGTTGCGCGCGACCTGCCCGCCGACGTCTCGGTGGGGGCCCACAGCCACGAGTGGGGGCAGCTGACCTATGCGCACAACGGCCTGACGCGGGTGAGCGCTGAAAACAGCAGCTGGATCGTGCCGCCGCAGCGGGCGATCTGGATCGCGCCGCACGTCGTCCACGCAGTCGCGATGATGGAGGCGGCCCGCCTCAGTCCCTTGCGCATCCACGCCTCGCGCGACCCGTTCCGCGGCGAGACCTGCCGCGTGGTGGAAGTGAGCGGCCTGCTGCGCGAACTGATCGCCGCCCTCGAGACGGGCGAGCAGCCGCGCGACCCGGGGCGCGCCGCCCTGATCGGCGAACTGATCCTGGACGAGCTGGCGCGCGCTCCCTCGCGCCCGATCCGCGTGCCGCTGCCGCGCGACAAGCGCTTGCAGAGCCTGTGCGAAGCCCTGCTCGCGGCGCCCGGCGACACCCAGACCCTGGCCGGCTGGGCGCACGCGGCCGGGGCCTCGGAACGCACGCTGGCGCGCCTGTTCGAACGCGAGCTGGGAATGAGCTTCGGCCAGTGGCGCCAGCAGGTGCGCCTGGCCCACGGCGTTTCCCTGATCGCGCGCGGCATGCCGCTGTGGCAGGTGGCGCAGCAGCTCGGCTACGCCAGCCAGTCGGCCTTCAGCGCCATGTTC
>JAEAMF010000523.1_pt1 | contig 46150 bp, 43 predicted proteins | sample 8958721 | NCBI WGS metagenome assembly JAEAMF01 (sample SAMN16933255, study PRJNA681124) | bioreactor sludge metagenome | isolation source: anaerobic bioreactor treating anionic surfactant - SDBS | place: India: Bengaluru | collected 2019-02-28
GAGTGTCTTCGTGTATTCGTCCCCCGGGCCATTGCAGGGAAATGCCATCATCGGAGCAAACTTGGGAATACTTGAGGGCCGAGTCGCTATCGTCACCAGTGGCGCCGCAGGAATTGGCCGCGGAATAACAGAGGCTTATGCCCGCGCGGGTGCTTCAGTGCTGATGGCTGATATCGACGTTGCGGCGGGCGATTAGGTTATCGACTACCTGGCAGCCGAGCTTCAGGGGCGGGTGAGTTTCATGCAGGTGGATGTGACCGACAAAGCGCAGGTGCACGCGATGGTGGCCCAGGCTGTCAGCCAATTTGGCCGCCTGGATATCCTGGTCAATAATGCCTGGCGTGGTTCGGGGTTTGCTCGTTTAGAGGAGCAGACTGACGAAAATATGCGTGGTGCCTTTGACATGGCATTGATGGCGGCGTTTTGGGCCATGCAGGCCTCGCTACCGGAGTTTCGGCGTTTGGGGGCAGGGCGTGTCATCAATCTGTGCTCGCTCAACGGCGTCAATGCACACATGTATAGCGCTGATTACAATGCGGGCAAGGAGGCGCTGCGTACGCTGACCCGTACAGCCGCACGAGAGTGGGCTGAGTATCAAGTGTGTTGCAACGTCATCTGTCCTGGGGCCGCCAGCGATGCCTATCAACGCTTTGCGCGCAGCAATCCTGAAAATGCGGCAGCAATGGCCAACGCCAATCCCATGGGGCGAATAGGTGATCCGCTGACCGATATTGCCCCTGTGGCACTTTTTCTCGCCAGCGACGACAGTCGCTATCTCACCGGCAATACCCTGTTTGTCGATGGTGGCGCACATATCAATGGCGTCCATTGGGCGCCGAAACTGCCTTGATACGAGACGAACACGGAGTGATCTGCTGGATGGCCCCTGGCTATTTGCCCCTACGACCGATCAGCGATGCGCTCTCACCGGCATTCGCGACTAGAATTTCACTGCCGACCCTTGTCTAGCCAGGTCCGGTTTCAGCCGTGCAACGTCAGGTCGCTAGCGTTATTTCCGTCTATGGGATACCGGTATGGCAAATCTGCAAGACAAAACCGAATCCGAAGAGGATCTGGCCCAGATGGTAATAGGGCGGGGCCCCTGCACCTACCTGTTGTTGCTGTTGCTTGGATTGATCCTCCTGTTTCCTTTTCTCGAGGAGGGGATACTGGCCCGCACGTTGCTCGGCATTCTGTTTTCAATCGTGCTGCTGGTGGGCGCCTCTGCCACTCGGCAGACTCGGCGGGGGTTGATCCTCAAGCTGGGCCTGGCGTTGCTTGGGGTTGGCCTTCAATGGACTGCGTTGTGGGCGGAGAGTGTCGCGACTCTTGTCTTTGCCGCCCTATGTTATGCGGCGTCGCTTGCCGTCTCGTTTAGCGGCGTGCTCCGCTACATTCTCAAGCGCGGGCCCATTACAGCCGACAAGCTGCATGGGGCGCTTGCAGGTTACATCATGCTGGCCTTCGTCTGGTCCTTCGTCTATGGCCTGGTCGAGGTATCCAGCGCGGGTTCCTTCGGCCCCGGCCAACTCGACTTCATGCAGCCCGGCTCGTTCTTCAAGCTGATCTATTTCAGCCTCACGACGCTCACGACCACCGGCTATGGTGATGTCATCCCGTTGACCGACCACGCCCGCTCACTGGTGATGGTCGAAGAATTTTCAGGCGTCTTTTACGTCGGTGTTGTCATCGCGCGGCTTGCCGGCCTTTATCCGTCGAATCAGATCAGGTGACGCTCGATTTTGACTGAGTTGTCCCTGATTGAAGAGACACATGCCAGGCGACCCTGTGAAGGCAAAGCGTGCATGTCCTGAGGGTCAGAGCCCTCCGCCGAAGCGGTACTGCCAGACGATGCCAATGGCATCGTATTCGCTGCCCGTACGGGTATGCCCGCCATTACTCGCGTTCAGCTTTAGCGAATGGTTGCGGTTCAATGGCAGCGTGAGGGTGCATCCGTAGCGTGTATTTTCCTGAAAGTCATGGTTGCCGACCCCATCGACTGAGCTACTCCCGCCCGCGAAATAGGTTGTATCCAGCGACGCCCAAACACCATTGCTAAAGGCATAGATAAGATGCCCTTGTACTTGGTAGATCGGGTTCTGTGACAGCGTGTGGTCGCCGAGGAACTCGTTATTGTCGGTGTAAAAGGTGCCCGCGCCGGATAACTCCAGGGTCACTGGTCCCAGGCGTTTGGAAATCCCAAGCTCGGGTTTGAACGACCAGCGGTTGTTGCCCAGGTTCACCAGTTTGTTCGCGTCGTATTGCCCCAGAGGCACTGTGATCGCCAGGCTGGCGCCGATAATGACATCTTGTTGATAGCGGGGGAATTCAGCCAGGGACATCGCCGGGGCGCCATACAGGTTCACCGAGAAGCGGAATCTTGGATCGATCAAACCCGTGACATTGCGCTCCCTGGGTTCACCGTTGAACAGGGCAGAGCCGCTCAGTTTTGCCTCAGGCACGACGATGTCGAACTTCCCCGAGCGGCCCCAGACGTCGAGGGACCTGGCAAAGGCAAACACGACTGTCTTGATGTTGAGCTTGGCATCCTGGAGCGGAACTGAGGGGTTGGCCGTCACGCTGCCATGGAGATCGCTGTAGCCCATCAGCAGGAAATTGATACCGACCGGCGTATTGGCGTAAGACCTGGGTTCGAGATCCTCTGCGACTGCGCCGGGGGCTACTATGACGAGCGAGGCGGATGCGAATCGAACCAGCCCGACGACGCAGCGTTTGTGTTTCATCCACATTTGCTTCCTGTCAGGCCCTGAAGTGCTATGTATTGTTGTAGCGCATCTGGATTTGTTTGGCACTGACCGCTGCTAACCGTTTTTCAAGGAAGGGATATAACGCATGATGGATGAATACAACCTGGCACTTATCGTCGGTGCAGTACTGAGTGTGCTGGCGGCTGTTTCGCATGTGGGGGTGATTGTTGCGGGGCCAGCGGGATACCGGCTTTTCGGCGCGGGCGACCGCTTTGTTCGGGCCGCCGAGGCGGGGAGGGTTTTTCCGGCAGTCGTAACGCTCGGAATCGCGGTGGTGCTGGTGATTTGGGCGTTCTATGCCTTGTCTGGTGCACAGGTGATTGAGCCATTACCGCTGCTACGCCCAGTACTCAGCGCTGTAACACTCATCTACTTGCTGCGCGGTGTAGTGGGGCCTTTCTTCCTGATCAATACCGGCAGGAGTACTCGATTCATTGTTATCAGTTCGGCTGTCTGTACCGGCTTCGGTCTTGCCCACGGCATAGGGCTGCTCCAAATGTGGGGACGGCTTGCATAGCCATTCGGCAGTTTGGGCCTTGTCGGGTGAGCGCGCACCGAGCGTGCCAACCGCTACTTAACGTGCTGATCGCCGAGGATGTCGGTAGGGGAGTCGATATCCAGCAGGACACCTGAATCGTCAACCTCTACCGGAATACAGGCATCTGTATTGTCGAGGATGACGTGTCTGCCGCCCTGATCGCCTTGCAGATGAGCAAGCGCTGGCCAAAAGCGCCGACCAAACACCACGGGATGCCCCCGCTGTCCTTGATGGAAGGGCAGGACGATATGGTCGGTGCTGGACAAAGTGCGCAGTTGCTTCAGCGTCTGCGCGTCGACCCATGGCATGTCACCGAGCAGAACCGCTACGGCCTTTGCTCCTGAATGTCTTGAGAAAGGTGCCGATCAGCGCGGTACCGATGAACCCGGCACTACGGTAGCCAGTGCGTTGCCGCCAGTGAGGATCGCCAGGGCCTTGGGCACCTGCGACGCTGGTACCAGGCGCATGGCTGTGGCGGCGGACATGGACCAGAAACCACCAATGGCCACACCGATCAGCGCTCTGCCGAAAATAAAGGTCAGGTAATTGGGGGCGAAGGCAATGACGGTACCGGACAGGATCATCAACAGCGCCATTGAGGCCAGCACTCGCTTGCGGTCAAGGTGTCCGGCCAACGAGGCGATGCACAAGCTGGTCAGCAAGGCGAACGCACCGGAAACGGCGATGGCCTGGCCGGCCTGGCCCTCGCTGACCAGCAGCTCAGTGGCGATCGGGGTCAGCAGGCTGACCGGCATGAACTCGGAGGCGACCAAGGCGAAGGCGGCGAGCGCCATCGCCATTACAGCGCCCCAGGCCGCGGTGCCCTCGGGTTGGGCGTTGGCGAGCGAGGTGGGTAGGGTTTTCATGGTGCTCCTGCAAGGGCAAGGCTTTGAAGGCACTTGTGCGTGAGGCCAGCCCCCATCCAGCGATGAGGGCTCTCCTTCGTATGCGACAAGTCCCCAAGGGGACGAAGTGGCCTACTCTAGGTGCTGCTCGACCAGCAGGTAACCCGCATAAAGCGCATGTACCTATGCAAGAAATTGATTAATCAAACCGGCAGGGTGGGGCGCTTCACTCCAGACGCAGTGCCGCGATCAATAGTGACCACACCCAGGCGCGCCTCCAGCGTACGCACGGCGTGGCTGACGGCGGTCTGGGACAGGCCCAGGCGTGCGGCTGCCTTGGTGAAGCTCCGTTCCCGCGCCACCGCAAAAAATACGGTCAGGCCGGCAAAAGCGTCGCGTAGGGTCTTGTGTTCCATGGGCTGGCAAACCTCGAATAACCGCATCTGTAGCAGGCTTGGCAACGTACTCGCTCATGGAACACCTGAAAAGCCCCTCTCGCTTATGGCGCGCTTCATAGAGGCTTGGCAGGCATTCGCATCCCCGCAACCATCTCTCGTGCAGCCTCGATGAATGCCGTCGAAGCCCCATTGACCTGGCACGTGACGATCAGCCCCTCACCGATCACGAAAAGCTGCATCGCAGCCACAGACGGTTGCTTGAGCTGTGCCTCGGTACAGATCGTTTCCAGGTAGGCGAGCACCTGTTGCTTATGTTGCTTTGCCAGTTGGTGAGGTGTTTCGCGCTGGTCACTGTATTCAGCAGCGGCGTTGATAAAGGCACAGCCAAAAAAGTCTGGCCCTTGCGCCCAAGCGGCAATGAAGTCGATGTAGGCCAGTGGTCGCAGCGGGCCAGGCGCTGCCTCTAGCGCTGCCTTCATCTGCGCCATGAATTCGGTATGGCGAAGCTGTAGCGCGGCGTCGATCAGGTGTTCTTTGCTCGGGAAATGCCGATACAGCGTTTTCTTGGTGACCCCGGCCACCTGGCTCAGTTGCTCTACGCCGGAGGCGTGGTAGCCCTGGCGGTAAAACAAGCGCAAGGCCGACGCGGTGATGGTCTGGGATGTGCTCATGTGTTCTGGCCTCCTGGGGTACTGGACGTAGTGTACACCGATCGGTTGACATGCATGTATACCGATCGGTATCTTTTGCGCGGTCTAAAGCCTTTCTGGAGTTGCTACGATGCCCATCGGCCCCATCCTCAAATCGAGTGCGCCCCCCGCGCCTTCGCTGCATTTCAGCCTGTTGTCATTCATTGGTGCGGTCATCGCGATTGGTGCCACAGGCTGGCTTAGCCATGTGTCTGGAGCCCCCTGGTTGATGGCGTCCTTTGGTGCAAGCTGTGTACTCGCCTTCGGGTTGCCGGAATCACCCTTGGCCCAGCCGCGCAGCATCATCGGCGGGCACCTGGTATCGACACTGGTCGGGTTGCTGGTACTGCACACGTTGGGGAATTCGTGGTGGGCCGGTGCGCTGGCCGTGGGCCTGGCGCTGGTAGCGATGCAACACACGCGCACATTGCATGCACCGGCAGGCGGGAATCCATTGGTGGTGTTGGCGGCCGGTGCGCCTTTCAGTTTTCTGCTCACACCGGTATTGGCCGGCTCAATCGTGATCGTTGCCGTTGCCTGGTGCTTGAACAACGCCCGTAGCCGTTCCAGTTATCCGAAGTACTGGCTATAGGCCGGCGGTGTTCAGTTGCGAGGTTCGCTGCTGTCGGTCGAGGCCGGGTGGAGGCCTTGCCTTTCGGCGACAGCGCGCAGTGTTTTCAGGGTAATCATCGGGGCGTCGATGAGGTACTGATTGGCCAGCCATGAAGGAATATCCCCTGCAGGGTCGGCCTGCAGTTGGTAGGTTACCTCCGTTTCACTGTCGCTTTTGGGCACCATTTGCCATAGGCCACTCAGCTTGCGCACGCGGGTCTGGCCCGGTACGCCAGGCACCATGCCAGGCACGGCGCTGAGGTGGCGTATGACTGCGCCGTCGTCGGTACGCTCAGTGTGTATCTTGAGTACGATGTCGCGGGTATTGGCCGGCCATGGCAGGGCGGTGGTGAGGTAGACCCAGGTGTCATCGCCTTCGACTTTCAACAGGCGCATGTCTGCGCAGGCGTATAGCCATTTGCAGGCGACCCGCAGGTTTTCCTGCAGGTCGCTGAGGGTGGCCACGCTGGCCTTGATCAGCGCTACGCCACGAAAGCGCTGGTAGGGAGAGCCCGGCACGTTGCTCAGGTAGACCTGGATGCCGTCCTCGTTCGCGGCCAGTTGCCAGTCCTCGGCGCTGACCAGCGTTGGGCGGCACAGGCCCAACGTGAGCAACAGGCCCGCGGCCATCGCTGGGAGTAGGTTCATGGTCAGACTCCCTGAGTACTAGCACGTTGAGCTGCTCCGCTGCTGTGAGTCTCCGGTTCTAGGGTTGGGCATACACCTTGAAGAGTTTTTTGGCCGTCTCGCCTGCGCCTCCCAGGTACTTGTCGTAGGCCTGTTCGATTTCGCCGGAACGGTACATCTCGCTGAGTGTGGTATCGACCAGCAAGCGGAAGTTTTCATCGCCGCGCTCCACCATTAATGAGACGGGGGCGAATTCAAAGATACGGTCCAGTATCTTCAGCTTTGTGCTCGGGTAATCGGCGGCGACATGGGTTTTGAGCGACATCCGTTCAGAGAAGAATGCATCGGCCTTGCCATCGGCGACCAGTTTTATCCCTTCTTCGTTGTCCTTGACCGTGATCAGCGTGGCAACTACGCCGAGCAAGCGCATTCTCTCGCGGATCCATGCCTCGGAGACACCACCACCAGTGGTGACGAAGGTCTGGTTGGCGAGACCACGGTTGACGGTGGCGCGCCAGGTCGGCCCGCTGTGGGCCACCTTGCCATTGAGCACATTGAGTAACGCCTCATTGGCGTTGTCACGCACGACGACGGAAAGCCCGGCCGTGTAGACCGGTATTGAGTAGCTCACGGTTTTGCGCCGTTCCAGTGTCGCCGGTGTTGGCGTACAGAGGATGTCGATCTTGCCCGAGCCGACGGCGCTGGTGGCCTCGGAGATGTTGATGGGCTGGTAGTGCACTTGCAGCGAGGTCAGCCCCAGTTCGGCCTTGACCTTGTCGGCGATTTTCAGGCATAGGTCGATGGCGTAACCGCCGACCTTGTCGCCCTCCATGCTGCTGAACGGTGCGTAGTCTGGCAGGTAGCCCAGGTTAAAGGTGTTGTTGGCGCGAACGCGCTCCAGGGTGTTTGCGCTGGCCACGACCGGCATCAGCGCAAGCAGGCAGGTCATCAGCAGGCTTGCGGGTTTGGTCAACTGTACGTTCATATCCTGTTCCCCGTGTTCAGATGTCTTTGCAGTCCTGACAGCAACGCCTAAGGATTGCCGGCCCTGGCCTGGGCGGTTTGAGGCTCATTGACAAAACGTTTGGCGAGGAAGCCGTAGAGCAGGTAACCGACGGCCAGCACCAGAGTGCCACCGAACACGGCGTCTCTCCCGCAGGCATAGAGGGCATACAACGAATAGGCCACTGCAACCAGCAGCACAGCGGTATTGCGTGTGTTGACTGCTGATGAAGCCTTGGCCTTGTACATCATGACCAGCAGCCCGGTGAGCGCTGTCACGTAGGGAATCAGGTTGGTCACTGCCGCCAGGTTGACCAGTTTGCTGAACTGGGCACTGGCATTGGGCGAAATGGTCGACAGGGCCATGAGGGTCTGCAGTACGCCGCAGACGATCATGCCGATGATCGGTGCATTCCGTGCACTGACCTTGCTGAACAGTTTCGGGAACATGCTCTGGTCGGCGGTCATCTTGGCCGTTTGCGCCAGGGTGAACTGCCACCCCAATAGCGAGCCCACGCACGCCATCACTGCCAGCGCCATGATGATGTTGCCGACCGCTGGGTTGAAAATGTGCGCATAGACGAGTGCGAAAGGCGCTGACGCGTTGGCCAGTTCAGCGTTGGGGATGATGCCCTGGATGACGGTAGTCGACAGCACATACACCACCGCAGCCCCCAGTGTGCCGAACAGGCAGGCCAGCGGTACTGTGCGTTTGGGGTCTTCCACCGCATCGGAGGCCTGCGCGGCCGACTCCATGCCCAGAAATGCCCACAGGGTCAAGGGAATGGCTTTGCTCACTGCCTCGGAGATCGGCAGGCTGTTAGGGTTCCAGGCCGCAGCCAGCACGTCAGGCTTGAACCAGAACCAGCCGATGATGCACAGGCCTGCCACCGGGATGATCACGCCCCAGACGGTGACTGCACCGATCTTGCCGGTGATGCTGGGCCCGCCAAAGTTGGCCAGGGTGGTCAACCAGAGCAGGCCCACGGTACCGATGAACAACGGAATGGCGCCGCTGCCCAGCCAGGGTACGAATGAGGTCATGTAACCCACTGCGGAAATGGCGACGGCGACGTTGGCGATGGCCAGCGACAGGAAGTACAGGTACGAACAGAGGAAGAACCCGGACTTTGCGTGCGCCTCTTCGGTATAGGCAGACAATCCGCCTGATCGTGCGCAGAAAATGCCACATTGGGAAAAGCAGTAGGCGATGGCCATGGACCCAACGGCGGTCACTAGCCATGACAACAGTGATACTGCGCCGAGTTGGGCCATGCTTGTGGGTAGCATGATGATGCCGGAGCCCATCATGTTGACCGTTACCAGAGTGGTCAGCCCCACGAGGCTCATTTTCTTGCTTGAATCAGCCATCTGAAAACTCCTTACGCTCTCAAAAGCACTGACCCTGATTCCGGCGGTTTACTGCAAGCCGCAGGGGAGGGGGCTAAACACTATTGTTTGACCACATACACCTTGTAGGTTGGCCGCCCCTGGCCATCACGCTCGATTTCGATGCCATGGTTGTCATGCTCGAAACCCGGAAAGTGACCATCGAACAGCTCCATTGCCAACAAGTAATCGACGACGGCCTTTTTGTCGGCACCGGCTTTCTCTCCCGGCATCATCAGCGGGATGCCCGGTGGATAGGGAACGATCTGCACCGCGACCGTTCGATCAAGCATGTCGCGTACGGCAATCTGCTCTATTTCGCCACGAACCAGCCTGGCGTAGGTGGCGCGGGGGGAGGCGACCGGGTCAGGTAGCAGGGTGTAGGCAGCATCCATGTTGTGCAGCATTTTCGAGGCAAGCATGTCCTGGTGCATCTGCTCGGCAAGGTCCTTCAGGCCCATGTCGCGATAGCGATCACCATGGCTGGCGACCAGGTCGGGCAGTACCTGTTCCAGCGGCGAATTGTTGTCGTAGTGCCTCTTGAATTCCATCAGGCCAGCGACCAACGTGCCCCATTTACCTTTGGTCACGCCGATGCTGAACAGCAGCAGTATCGAGTACGGTTCCGTCTTTTCCACCACGGTTCCACGACTGGCGAGGAAGGTCGAGACCAAGGGGGCCGGGATACCGCTGGGCTCCATTGTGCCTTCGAGTGTCTGGCCGGGTGTAAGCACCGTGACCTTGATCGGGTCAAGCATGCAGTAGTCGTCACCCAGGTCGCCGAAGCCGTGCCAACTGGCCGTTGGTTTGAGCACCCAGGCATCGCCTCGGTGCAGCGCATGGGGGGCGATCTCGGCAAAGGGCACGCCGTTGACCTCATCCGGTTGCCAGACGCCAAACCACCAGTCGCTGGGGTCGCGCTCACGCAGTTCGTTGCTCAGGCGCACCATGGCCTGGCGGAAGGCAATGGCCTCGCTGATCGATTCGTCGGTGAGGTACTCGCCGGCATCGTCCATCATCATCGATCGACGCGATAATGCTGTATTGCGGCGACGTCGAGGTGTGCATCATGAAGGCTTCGTTGAACAGTGCCGGCTTGACCGGCACCTTGCCCGAGCGGATGTGGATCATCGACGCCTGTGACAGCGCGGCCAGCAGTTTGTGGGTCGAGTGGGTGACGGTGACTGTCGCATCATCGGCATGCCGCTCGCCACGGTGCATGCCATAGCGCCCTTCATAGAGTGTGTTGAAACGCGCGTAGGCGAACCAGGCTTCATCGTAGTGGATGCGGTCGACACTCTGGCTCAGCTCTCGGGTGGTGACCTGCACGTTGTAGCACAGGCCGTCGTAGGTCGAGTTGGTCAGCACGGCCAATACCGGGCGTGCCTGCTTGTGGGTTGCCAAGGGGCTGTCGGCGAGTTTCTGGGCCACGGCTGCCGGTGTCAGTTCGCTGCGCGGTACAGGGCCGATCAGGCCGCGTGCATTACGGCGTGGGCGCAAGTACAGCGGTACCGCACCGGACATGTTCAGCGCATAGTTCAGCGATTTATGGCAATTACGGTCGACCAGTACTGCATCGCCGTCGGTCACGGCAGCGTGCAAGACGATCTGGTTGCTCGCTGAACTGCCGCCCATGGAGAAGAAGGTGTAGTCGGCGCCAAACACCCGCGCGGCGTATTTTTCTGCTTCGTCCACCGGGCCGGAATGGTCGTTGAGCGAACCTAGCTCGCCAACCGAGACGCTGAGGTCTGAACGCAGCATTTGCTCGCCATAGAATTCGAGAAAGCTACGTCCGACGGCGGTCTTCATGAACGCCGTGCCGCCGGTATGGCCCGGGGTATGCCAGGAGTACTCATGGGTGCCGGCAAAATTCACCAGTGCACCGAAGAACGGCGGCAGGATGCTGTCGAGGTAGCGACGGGCAGCCGTTTCGATGCGTCCGGCGATGAATTGAGGGCTGTCTTCAGGTTGCCAGATAATCCCGTCGATGTGCTCGAAGAACGCCAGCGGAATCTGGCCTTGGGTCGCTTGGCTCAGGCCCAGCATGACCGGCAACTGTGCGGAGCGTCGACGGATCAAGCGGATAAGTTGCAGCGCCTGTTCAGGTGCCGCGTCGCACAGCCCCCAGCCGATAATGACGCAGCTGTACGCTGAGTTGGCACTGATGGCGATCTCTGCCTCATCGAGCGACCCCACCAGCTCCACCCCGAGTTCATGTTCATGCAGCGCTTCAGCAATGGCGTGGGCGCTGCGCACGATGATGCTGTCGTCGTGCCCCTTGGCATTGATCACGATCAGGACGGGGAAGCGTTGAACCATGTCGGTGGGTAAGCGCGTTTGCGATTGACTCATCGGGATGGCTCCTTGAGGGTGGATAGCGTGTCTAGCGTCAAGTCTTGAGCACGTAGCCGTAAGCGCGAGTGCGTCCACCGTCCTGTTTCAACAATACTCCGCACCCTACTTCCCCAGGCACTACACAGAGCACGCCAGGCGGATAGGTAAGGCGCCTTAGGCGGCGATGTGACCGTCGATGTCTGCCACGTGCCGTTGAGCACCTCGGCCGTACAGTTGTTGCGCAAGTAGCGCTGGGCCTTCATGGGGCCGCAGGTCGCCCAGATTCCGACTCAAAGCCGCCGTGTTATTGGTTATAGATCATATTGGTGGGTAGGTAATATTTTGTCGAAATGATGAATAGCGAGGCTGCACGCTGTCGATTTCATCCACAGAACTTCACGGTCACTGGCCAGCCACGTCGGGAGTCGATAGGGTCAACGTTATGAGTCAATCACGTGTTACCTCGACAACCACTACCACGACCGCCAGAGGCGGGGCGTGAGTGGTGTCGTGAGCCAGTAAGCATACGAACCCTAGAGGCCCCGTCAGCGATAGACAGGGTCTTTTTTTGCCCTTGTGTCGCTGGCTCAATGTAAGGAAACGCAGCATGCATGCACTCTTGATTCTCGATATGCAGGTTGGGCTTTTTCACGGCCCTGACAAACCGTGGCGTGGCGAGGCGCTGCTGAGCACACTGAACAGCCTGTTGAGCAAAGCCCGGAAGGCGGGTGCGCCGGTTTTTCTGGCGCGTCATGTCGGCCCGGCTGGCTCGCCTTTCGAGCCGGGCAGCCCGTTGACAGCACTGGTTCAGGAACTGGTGCTACACGGCGACGAAATCATCTTTGAAAAACACCGCCCCAGTGCCTTCGCCATGACGGACTTGGCCGCCCGGTTACGGGCGTGCGGTTCAGAGGGCGTGGTCATTACCGGGATGAAAACCCAGTATTGCGTCGACAGTACTTGCCGCGCGGCGCGAGATAGTGGGTTTGATACGGTGTTGATTGCTGATGGTCACACCTGCAGCGATACCCCGGCATTGACGGCCGAGATGATCGTCGCGCACCACAATGCAACACTGGCGGGGGCATTCTGTCGTGTTGTCGATGCCGAGGACTGGCACTTTTAGATTGCTTTAACGGCTCTACAGAATGTGCTACCGAGTGAGTCGATAACGGCCTCGGCGACTAGGCCCCAAGTAGGTGGTGTATTGATGCGGGAACTACCTGTGCGCGTATGCGCACAGGTAACGCAGTGGCTGCCTATCTCAAGCGCTGAGCCACTGTTCGACCTTGTCACGGGAGGGGACGCCCCCTGAGTGAACAACCTTTCCATCAATCACGACGCTGGGCGTGGACATAACCCCGTAGCTGACGATCTGTTGCATGTCTTCGATCTTCTCCAGCTTCACCTGGATGCCTGTCGCGCTGGCCACCTGTTCGATGATGGCTACCGTTGATTTGCATTTGGCACAACCGCTACCCAGAACCTTGATGTCTTTCATAAAAACCTCAATACGTGGATTAAAGCGCGAAGTTGAAGACGTAGCCGACGATGAGAATGCCGACGCCGACGACCCCGATGAAGGTCGCTATCAGGCGGGTTTTCAGCACCTTGCGCAAGATTACCGTCTCCGGAAGGGAGAGGGCGATGACACTCATCATGAAGGCCAGCACAGTGCCCAGCGCCGCGCCCTTTGCGAGCAGTGCCTGCACAATGGGGATGATGCCGGCAGCATTGGTGTACATGGGGATGCCGATAAGCACCGCGAGCGGAACCGACCACCAGGCATCTTTGCCCATGAAGCTGGCCATGAAATCCTCAGGCACATACCCGTGAATGCCTGCGCCAATGGCAATACCGGCAAGGATGTAAGGCCATACTCTCCCAACGATTTCACGCACGCTGCTAAACCCGGCATTTATCCGCTCATACAGCGGCATACTCGTGTCACCGGCGGTTGCCTGGATTTTGGGCATGTCACGAACCCAGTCCTCCAGGTAGGCCTCCATTTTCAGGCGTCCAATGACCCAGCCTGCGACAACCGCAATAAACAAACCCAAGCTCAGGTACAGCAGTGCGATCTTCCAGCCGAACAGGCCAAGCAGCAGTGTTAGCGCTACCTCATTCACCATAGGCGCGGAAATGAGGAAAGAGAACGTCACCCCTAGTGGCACGCCCGCTTGAACAAAGCCTATGAATAGAGGAACGGCTGAGCAGGAGCAAAATGGAGTAAACACACCAAGTGACGCGGCCATGACGTTGGCCATCCCCTCGCTTCGTCCTGCCAGCATTGCGCGGGTGCGCTCGGGCGTGAAGTGGGAGTTGATCATGCCCATCAAGAACACAATGCCGGTCAGCAGCATCAGTACTTTGGGAGTGTCGTAGAAGAAAAACTGTAAGGCGCTGCCAAGGTGGCTATTGCGATCAACCGGAAGCGTTGCGACCAACGCTTCGGACGCAGGAATCAGGGCCTCATACAGTCCGAACCAGACAGACGCGGCCACTGCCAAAAAGAGGCGGGGGTTACGTTCAGGCCAGCGCACAATGACTTCGTTCATGTATACGACTCCCAGGGTGCAGACGCACTAGACCACGGACGAATGGCCAAGAAAGGCTAAAATTTCGTTGACTGTGCTGCGTGCGCTGCGTGCTACGCCGATCAACGTGGCAGAAGCCGAACCTGTCCACTCGCCATAGCCGACCAGCCATAGCCTCGGCTCTTGGGTCGAGTGAGTGCCTTCGACGTCAACGCGGCCTTCGGCACTGATTACGCCAAGTCCATTCAGATGCTGCAGGGCTGGCCTGAATCCGGTACACCAGATCACCACATCCACGGCAGATTCAGTTCCATCGGCCCACCTCACGCCGTTGCGAGTGAAATGTTCAAAAGGGCGTACAGATCTGAGAGCGTTACGCTCACGGGCCTCGACAACGGGAGGCACCATGACGATGTCTCCCAACCCGCCGACGGGTTGGTCAATGACACGCCCCTCCTGTTGAGCTTTCAATCGCTCAGTCGCACGCTCGAAAAGTACCCGCCCATCAACATTGTCAGGCAGAAACACCGGCTCAGCAGGGGTTACCCATGTGGTCTCGGCGACCTTGGAAACTTCTGCCAGAATCTGCGCCCCGGAATTACCGCCGCCCACCACCAGCACTTTCTTGCCCGCAAATGCATGTGCTTCAACATAGTGCGCAGAGTGCAACTGCCGCCCAGCGAACTGTTCGGCATCGGGGTAATGAGGAATGTAAGGGTTGCTCCAGGTACCTGTCGCGCTGATGACAACCTTGGCATCCCAATGCCTGTCGTCAGCGTGTACTCGCAAGCCAGACGCTGTACGCTCCACACGCGTGACCTGCACTGGGCGCTCGACCGGAAACTGGTACCGCTGCTCGTACTGGTTGAGGTACCCGATCACATGATTTCGTGTCGGGTAGCCATCTTGCGTGGGGGGCATCATCCAGCCGGGGATTGAACTCCAGGTGGCCGGTGAGAACAGGCGCAGTGAGTTCCAGCCATGGCGCCAGGCGCCTCCTGGCGCTTCCTCTGCGTCGAGGATGACGAAAGAAAGTTGGGTGCGGCGCAGGAAATACGCTATGGCCAAGGCTGATTGGCCCCCACCGATGATGACGATGTCTAGTTGACTGCTAAGCGGATGAGCCATGGGAGGGGAGCCTGGAATCGATGCGGGGCGGTGCCTAGTATAGCGACTCCATTTTGACGCCAACTGATCTGGCTCACAAAGCCATTGCGATTATCAGGCGAAAAAAGTGCATTTGCAGATGGCCATGACTGCTATGCGTTTTGCGTTTCGTGCAAACCACAGGCCTCTTGACTCGCCAACCAGCCAGGAAACGAAGGTGGCGCTTTACTGTATATTTGAAAAATCATATATTCGTTTAACCATATAAGCCCCTGAACTTGGCAATGAGCGCCAAGCCCGATGCTTACCGCCATCCTCTTCACGACAGCCATGAACCTATCAAGAGGTTTGTGCTGCTGAAAACCAAACGTCGAGACCCCTATGGCTGATCACCTGACGCCAACCACCGTATTCAAATGCCTGGCCGATGAAACCCGCGTTCGCCTGATGCTGCTCATTGCTCGTGAGCAAGAGCTGTGCGTTTGTGAGCTCACCTGTGCGCTCGATGAAAGCCAGCCCAAGATTTCCCGTCATCTGGCACAGCTGCGCAATTGCGGTTTGCTTGATGATCGTCGGCAGGGGCAATGGGTTTATTACCGCCTGCATCCCAACCTCCCGGCCTGGGTGATCGCTGTGCTCAAGAGCACCCTTGACGCCAACCAGCGTTGGCTCAGCCCCGACGCCAAACGCCTCGACGTGATGGGTGACCGCCCGCAGCGCCTTTCTGCTTGCTGTTGAGTCAACGCTTGCCCGAGCTGTGCTCGGCTTTTATGAGATAGCCCGCAGGGCGCACTTGCTCAGGAGTCAATCCGTGACTGAAGAACATCTCCCCAACCTTAATGCTGAACTGGTCGAACTGCCGACTCCCGATAAGCTTGGCAGTACCCTGTTGGCCACGCACAAGCCACGCATCCTGCTTCTGTACGGCTCGACCCGCGAGTGCTCGTTTAGCCGCTTGCTGACGGAGGAAGCCGCTCGCTTGCTGGAGCATTTCGGTGCCGAAACACGAATCTTCAATCCATCCGGTCTGCCCCTGCCTGACGATGCTCCGGACAACCATCCCAAGGTGCAGCAACTACGCGAGCTGATGCAGTGGTCGGAGGGGCAGGTTTGGTGCTCACCTGAGCGTCACGGTTCGATGACTGCCGTGTTCAAGGCGCAGATTGACTGGGTACCGCTGGCCATGGGCGCTGTGCGTCCGACCCAGGGCAAGACCCTGGCCGTGATGCAAGTCAGTGGAGGGTCTCAGTCTTTCAACGTGGTCAATCAGTTGCGCGTACTCGGACGCTGGATGCGCATGTTCACCATTCCGAACCAGTCGTCGGTACCCAAGGCCTACCTGGAATTCGACGAAGAGGGTCGTATGAAGCCGTCGACGTTCTACGACCGCGTCGTGGATGTGATGGAAGAACTGGTGAAATTCACCCTGCTGTTGCGTGAGCGCTCCGACTATTTGGTCGATCGTTATTCCGAGCGAAAGGAGTCGGCAGAAGAACTCTCCAGGCGTGTCAATCAACGCGCCATTTGAAGGTTCGTTATTGTTTCGCAATACCCCTGCGTCATTATCAACGGCATCAACAAGTCCGACATCGTCACGTCGTAACTGCCTGCAGGCCGTTGCTTCAAGAGAACAAACACATGCGTATAAAAGTAGGTATCAACGGTTTTGGTCGCATCGGTCGTCTTGCCTTGCGTGCAGCCTGGAGCTGGCCTGAGTTTGAGTTCGTGCAGATCAACGATCCGGCAGGCGACGCAGCAACGCATGCGCACCTGATCAACTTCGATTCGGTGCATGGCCGCTGGTGCCACGAAGCGAGCGCCGAGGGTGATCAGGTTGTGATTGACGGCAAGCGGATCAAGGTGACCGCCAACAAGGCGATTGCCGATACCGACTGGTCGGGTTGCGATCTGGTCATCGAAGCCAGCGGCAAGATGAAAACCGTTGCGGTACTTCAGGCCTACCTGGATCAGGGTGTGAAGCGTGTGGTTGTGTGCGCGCCGGTCAAGGAAAGCGGCGCGCTGAACGTTGTCATGGGGGTTAACCAACACCTGTTCGACCCGGCATTGCACCGTATCGTGACCGCAGCCTCCTGTACCACCAACTGCCTGGCCCCGGTGGTCAAGGTGATCCATGAAAACCTGGGGATTCGCCACGGCTCGATCACCACTATTCACGACCTGACCAACACCCAGAGCATCCTTGATCAGCCGCACAAGGATTTGCGTCGCGCCCGTGCCTCGGGCATGAGCCTGATCCCGACGACCACGGGTTCTGCCACCGCGATTGCCGAGATCTTCCCTGATCTGCGCGGCAAGCTGAACGGCCATGCCGTGCGGGTGCCGCTGGCCAACGCCTCGCTTACCGATTGCGTGTTCGAAGTCGAGCGCGCTACCTCCGTGGATGAGGTCAACGCGTTGCTTAAAGCGGCCGCAGAGGGCCCGTTGAAAAATATCCTGGGCTATGAAGAACGCCCGCTGGTGTCCATCGACTACCGCACCGACCCGCGCTCCTCGATCATTGATGCGCTCTCGACCCTGGTGGTCAATGACACCCAGGTGAAGATCTACGCCTGGTACGACAACGAGTGGGGGTACGCCAACCGTGCTGTCGAGCTGGCCAGGCTGGTCGGTTTGGCAGGCTGAGAAGGGAGTGATCATGCACGCGCTGTCAGCCCTCTCCCCGCAGGTGCGCCAGTACCTGCTGGTCACCGGTAATTACTGGGCCTTTACGCTCACCGACGGTGCACTGCGCATGTTGGTGGTGTTGCACTTCCATGCGTTGGGCTACAGCCCGTTGCAGATTGCGTTCCTGTTCCTGTTCTACGAGATCTTCGGGGTCATTACCAATCTGTTGGGTGGCTACCTTGGCGCCCGGGTGGGTCTGAATCGCACCATGAACATTGGTCTGGGGCTCCAGGTCGCGGCGTTGTTGATGCTTGCCGTACCTGCGGCTTGGCTGACCATCCCTTGGGTGATGGGTGCCCAGGCAATGTCGGGGATTGCCAAAGACCTCAACAAGATGAGCGCCAAGAGTTCAATAAAACTCCTGGTGCCCGACAGTCAACAAGGCACGCTCTACCAGTGGGTCGCGATCCTTACCGGCTCGAAGAACGCATTGAAGGGCGTTGGTTTCTTCCTAGGCGGCGCATTGCTCGCGCTGATGGACTTCAAAAGCGCAGTACTGGTCATGGCGGCGGTCTTGGCGTTGATCTGGCTAGCTAGCCTGTTCTTGCTGAAGAAAGATCTTGGCAGGGCCAAAGGAAAGCCAAAGTTCCGCGACATCCTGTCCAAGAGCCGGGCAATCAATATCCTCTCGGCAGCGCGAATGTTCCTCTTTGGTGCCCGCGATGTGTGGTTCGTGGTGGCCTTGCCGGTCTACCTGAGTAGCGTGTTTGGCTGGGATTTCTGGCAGGTGGGCGGATTCCTGGCTGCCTGGGTGATCGGCTACGGCATTATCCAATCGCTGGCTCCAAACATCACAGGAAAGAAACGCGGCCACGTTCCTGATGGGCGGGCTGCCTTCGTTTGGGCGGGGCTGTTGGCAGGCCTGCCTGCGGCCATTGCCCTGGGGCTCTCGGCGGGCGGCTCTCCGCAACTTGTGCTGCTGGGCGGCCTCCTGGTGTTTGGCGCACTGTTTGCCGTGAACTCGTCGCTGCACAGTTACCTGATCGTTTCCTACGCCAAGGAAGATGGGGTGTCCTTGGACGTAGGCTTCTACTACATGTCCAATGCAATGGGACGATTACTGGGCACTGTGTTGTCGGGCTGGATTTATCAGCGTTACGGGCTGGAGGCGTGCTTGTGGGTTTCCACCGCATTCGTCCTGTTGGCCGCACTCATTTCCGTGGCCTTGCCTCGGCACGCGATTGTGCACTAACGATTCAATCAACCGGCCTGAACCACGCTTGGGTCGGTTGAGCGTACAGAATGACCACCATCGTCATACCCAACGAAGGCTAAATCCGAAGGATCGAATCGTTCGCTCGTGTCCATCCGTACATTTCGCAGGCCCACTGTTTGCAGGTGCGACGCGTACAGACGCTCAGAAAAATAGGTGATCAGCAGGGTGCGACGGCGTGCGCCGATTGCGTTCAGGCTGGCGGCATGCACCAGATCGACATCAAACATCAGAATGTCACCCGCAGCGCCTGAAAGCTGCACAGATCTGGATTCGTCGTTGAAGTCGAACGGCGGTGCTCCGTGCACGGGGCGATGGCTGCCGGGGACGATACGGGTTGCGCCGTTCTCAGGGCCATAATCGTCGAAATAAGCTAATGCACCGACGATGTCGCCTGGTCGTTGTGCCGACAAGTCGCGGTGCAGTTGCTGATGGCCGCCACCTGCAAGGGGTTCGCGACCCTCGACCTGTGCGAGGAAGAACCGTTCTCCAATCAGCTCGCCAACCACCGTCAGTACCTGCGGCAGACGACACACCGCCTGAACCGTCGCGTCAGTGTCCAGCAGCGAGTGACGCCAGTCCATGCCGCGCGGCACTGGCCATTGGTCAGACGGCTTCACGCCCGCATCGAACACGGCACGAAGGTCACTCAGCCACTCGCTTGGGATTGCGCGACGGAGCAGCACATAACCCTCTCGATGGAGCTGTTCGCGGTCTGTCATAGCGTCCTCAGTTCTCATCGCCACCAACGCGTCTTGCAGGGTGGCCCGGCGCTAGACTAAAGCAATCGACAAAACCGGCCAATGATTCAGCGCAGCGTTTGCGAGCCCACTACGACGATCAGTCAGGTGTGCCAGCAGGACCTTGACGGTGATGGCGTTGCAACACCAACCGCATGATCCTTAGCAACTGCACGGATCACCGGTAGCATTCTCGCCTTTTTTTATAAACAATAGCGCGCGCAAAACGGCCGTTGCCTGCGGCCGCCATTAGTATTTTCTCTTTGAGCTTCCCATGCCTTCGACGACTGACATCACCCTTGAACTGGTGCAGGCCAGCCCTGATCAAATCGAACTGGTGCGTAACCTGTACCAGTTCTATGCCTACGAGTCCTCGGACTGGGAGCAGGAAGACGTTGAACTGGACGGTCGCTTCTATATCCACGATGAGCACCTGCAGCGCTACTGGCAAGAGCCGCAGTGGAGCGCCAACCTGTTGCTGGTCGACGGTTTCATTGCCGGTTTTCTGCTGATCGAGCGCAGTGACTTACCCGGTATCGATGCCCTGGAACTGGCGGATCTGTTCATCCTGAAAAAGTACCGCCGTAAAGGCATCGGGCGTGCTGTAGCGGCCCAGATGCTGATGAGTGCGGAGCATGCCTGGCTGGTGCGTTACTACTATCAGGATGAAGCCGCAGCGGCATTCTGGGGTTCAGTCATGGAGCACCTGCCGCGCGCGGTTCAGGCTATCGAGCCGGATGATGACCCCGAACTGTTGAGCTTCCTGCTACCGCGCGTGGTGCACTGAGTACGCGTAGGGTACTGAAAGCACTGCTAACCTTCGGCCAGTAATCAATTCTTCATGAAATCGAGGTGTTTTCAGTTTGATTTCTACCGTGCAGGAATTTAGTTTCTGCACGCATTTCGCGGGTTCGCAAGGGGCCCGTCCTGGTCGATGCCTCTAGGCGACATTGCTGCAAGCAAACGAGGAATGACGGTAGCCTGATTGGGGGCTCTTGGCGGTGAGACAGTAAATTGCTGTTTTAAAACCGATTTTTTTGTTTTTGAGGCTTCCCATACAGCGCGAAAGTTGATAAATTTCGCACATTCCTGCAGCGGCACTGGTTCGCAAGCTGCAGAATCTTCAATCGAGTGCATGACACTCGTCGCAACAGATACAGGGGCGTCGCCAAGCGGTAAGGCAGCAGGTTTTGATCCTGCCATGCGTTGGTTCGAATCCAGCCGCCCCTGCCATTTTCTATCAGCATCCACGTATGGCTCAGCGCGCAGATTCTGCTCGAGTTCAGGGTGTTCGTCTTTTCGGGAAGCGCGATCTAGTGTTTCCTGAATCAGCAATATTTACCTCCATGTAAAGTCTCTGGCATAGCACCGATTGGCCCACTGTCTTGTTCCTGTGCCGTGCGTTTGATGGTCGGGATCGGGGCCTTTACTGCCCCAATCCCGGCATTTCGGTTACTGGCCAGCCGACAGTGGTGGTGTGCGTGGTGGGATCATTCGTTTGTTCCCGGTCGATTCAAACGCGCAAGCAAGGTGCAACAAGTTTGAATCGTCATAGGCACGCCCAGCGAAGGTCAGCCCCACGGGCATACCGATGTCCTTCATCACGCCCATTGGTACGGTGACGGTTGGAACCCCGAGGTGGCGGATGGCGAGGTTGCCGTTGGCGACCCATACGCCGTTGCTCCAGGCAATGTCTGCAGCTTCAGGGTCGACATCGGCATTTGCCGGCCCAACGTCGGCTACTGTCGGGAAGATCACCGCATCCAGGCCAAGCCGGTCCATCCAGTCTTCGAGGTCGATCTTGCGGGTCTTTTCAAGCCCACGCAGCCCGTCTGGCACGGTCGGGATCTTGTCCCACGGCGTAATCCCGCGCTCGGCCATTCGCACGTATTCGTCCATGCCAGCGGCAAGGTCGCCCTCGCGGTTAGGCAGAGTACCCGGGTCGTGGGGGAAGATCAGCGGGCCGTTCACATCGACCAGACGGTTCAACTTCGGATCGCCGTTGGCCTGCAGGAAGTCATCGAACGCCCAGGCGGTCAAGTCCCACAGTTCGTGATGCAGGAACTCTTTGGACACCAGGCCTCGCGTAAACACGGTCGGCGCCCCTGGGCGATCACCCTCGCAATTGGAGACCAGCGGGAAATCGACTTCGATCACTTCAGCCCCGGCGGCTTCGAGTGCCTTTCGTGCGTCTTCCCAGAGCGCAATCACTGACGGGCGGGTATTGATGCGCTGCCCGGTCGGGCCACCGATGCCGGGAGCCTCTGAGGTGCCTGCTTCGGGGTCTGCATTGATATACATGCGGGGAACACCGAGCCGTTTGCCAGCGAGTGACTCAGGCTTCGCGGCAAGCGACAGGTAGGAGGCAGGACGAACCGAGGCGACACTCGGAATCGGCACCCAGGGCTGCATCCGCCACAGATCGCCGCGAGTGTCGGGATCTTCTGCGACCACCACATCGAGCACTTCGAGCAGGTCGGCCATGGTTCTGGCGTACGGCACGACAACGTCCATCGTCGGCGTCAGTGGCCAGTTGCCGCGCACCGAAATCACCCCACGCGAAGGCGTATAGGCGCACAGGCCGTTGTTCGAGGCCGGGCCGCGCCCGCTCGACCAGGTCTCTTCGGCCAGGCCGAAGGCTGCGAAGCTGGCCGCGGTGGCAGTACCGGCGCCGTTTGACGAGCCCGATGCGAAGGGGGCGGTGAGGTAGTCGGCGTTGTACGGGCTCTCTGCTCGGCCGTAGACCCCACGCTGCATGCCACCGTTGGCCATGGGCGGCATGTTGGTCTTGCCCAGGCAGATCGCACCGGCGGCGCGCAGCCGTTCAATGGTGAACGCGTCGCGATAGGCAATCAGGTCGGCAAATGCCGGGCTGCCAGAGGCGGCGGTGAGGCCCTTGACCAGATAGCTGTCCTTGGCAGTGTAGGGGATGCCATCGAGTGGCCCCAAGGTTTCGCCCCTGGCCCGACGGGCATCGGAAGCCTGCGCGTCCTTGAGTGCGTCAGGGTTGCGAACCACCACTGCATTGAGCGCAGTGGCTGTGCCAGGGGCGTCATAGGCGTCGATCCTGGCGAGGTACGCCTGGACGAGCGCGACCGCTGTTGTCTGCCCGGATTCGAGCGCCGCACGCAGGTCGGCAATGGAAACCTCGGTTACCTCGATCATGCTGCGGGTGCTCCGTCACACGGGGAATTGGATACTGGGATGTCAGTTGTCTGAACAGGGTGTCTCATGTCGGTTCTCATTGCACGGCAGGGGCCGGGCTTGCACGCTGGGCCGGGTAAGCGCTTGGGCGTCCTGTCTATCAACACACCAGGAGCGGGTGCGTTAGTGTAACGGTTTGCTGCTACGGTCGACTTCTATTGAAGCGGCACGTTCTGGCAGTTATTGGTTGCAATACGGCCTGTGACGCACGTCAGTGTGACGTTCTGATAACCATCAGCACATTGCCATTCCCGCCCAGGGTTCAAGGGGGGAGGCACTCCCTCGTCGCACCCCTCAAAAATAATGCAGTTTCCCCTCATTTTTTTGCATTACCGCCAGCGTACTCATCTCCTTCAGAATCCCTGCGCAATCGAGTTTTGCCCCGCATGGCTGCTTGCGCAAGGTGTATCGCTCGGTATTGACGGTGCGTGTTTTTTCAAAAGGTATTTGCTCCTCCCATGTCCACCCGTGGTTTGCGTCACTGGCTGCAGCGCCTTGCCCCGGCAACGCTGAACATCCCCCCCAAAGAATGGTTTCGCGCCGGTCTTGGCGCGTTGCTCGGTGTTTTGCTCGCGGGCACGGTGTGCAGCGCGCTGTTCGGCAGCGCGGTGGCCCTGCATCTGCTGGGGCCTTTGGCGGCGTCGGCCGTGTTGCTGTTCGGGGTGCACTCCGGGGCGTTGTCACAACCGTGGCCGCTGATCGGTAGCTATGTCATCGCCGCATTGGTGGCGCTGGGGCTGCACCACTGGATCGGCCCCGGGCTGCTGGCCGCCAGTTCGGCACTGATGTTGGCCATTCTGCTGATGTGCCTGCTGCGTTGTCTGCATCCGCCGGGCGGGGCACTGGCGGTGAGCCTGGCATTGGCGGACCCCTCGCTCGCTGTACTCGGTGTTCAGGTCCTGGAGCCCGTGTTGCTCAACGCCTTGTGCCTGTTGCTGGTGGCGGTGCTGTACAACCGGGCAACCGGGGTGCGCTACCCAAAGACGGCTGCGCCGCGCAAGGACTTGCACCATACCCTCGACCCATTGCCGAGTGAACGGGTGGGGGTCAGTGGCGAAGATCTGGATCAGGCGCTGGAAGCGTTGGGCGAGTTTGTCGATGTCACCCGTGATGAACTGGAACGAATCATCATGGCCACCGAGCAGCAGGCGTTGAAGCGTAGCCTTGGCGGGATTACCGCAGCCAGGGTGATGTCACGGGACGTACAGTTCGCCACGCCCGGCACCACGCTGGAACAGGCCTGGCAGCAGTTGTCGGGTCATCATGTGAAGGCTTTGCCGGTGCTCGATGAGACGAAGCGCCTGGTCGGGATTGTCAGCCTGAGTGATTTGATTGGCCCGGCCATGGCCCAGCAACGGTTCAGTTGGTGTGCGCTGTTTGGTCGGCGTCAGCCGGTGCGGCTCGAGACGATCATGAGCCGGCGTGTGGTCAGTGTCGGCAGTCAGCAGCAGGCGGTCACGCTGCTGCCGTTGCTCTGTGAGCAAGGGTTGCATTGCCTGCCGGTGCTGGACGGTGAGCAGGTGGTAGGGGTGATCACCCAGACCGACCTGATTGCCGCGCTCAAGCGTCAGTTGCTCAGCAAAGTGGCAACGGTGCGCTCAGATCTGCGGGTCCCAGCGTTGTGACCAGTCATTGTCGCGGGCGACGACTTCGCGTAATACGCTGAACGCCTGTTGCAGCACCTGCGAGTCGCGTTCGCGGGCATACACCAGGTAGGTGGGGTAGGTGAATTCGGGCGCTTGCGGCACGCGCTCGAACACGCCGCTGTCCAGGTAGGCTTGTACCACGCGTGTGCGAAAATAGCCGCTTCCGCCGTGTTCGAGTATGTACTGCAGGGCCATCGGGCCGAGGTTGAAGCTCAGTGCCGGGCGGGCGCATTCGGGCAAGGCTGCATCGTGCAGGCGGCGGAAGACATCGCCCCAATCAATGTAGACGTAGGGTTCGGGCGTGCAGGCCTTGCGAATGCGGATCAGCTTCTCTTCCATCAGTTGCTCGACCTGCAGGCCCGGGCCGTAGCTTGGCTGATAGACCAGCACCGCGTCGAGTACCCCTAGCTCCAGCTCTTGCAGCAAGCTGTTGCGCTCGCCGACTTCACAGCGCACGGCATGGTTTGGCAGTTCCCGCTGCAGGGCACTGACCCAATTGAGCATCAGTGGGTTGCACAGGCTGACTTCGCCGCCGATGTGCAGTACCTGATGGCAGCCATCGGGCAGCGGCAGGTCGCGGCGCGCGGCTTCCCAGGTTTGCACCAGTTGGTTGGCGTACACCACGAAGGCTTCGCCGTCGGCGGTAAGGCTGGCGCCGCTGCGGCTGCGCACGAACAGTTGGCAGGCCAGTTGTTGTTCGAGTTTCTGCACCCTGGCGGTGATGGCGGTCTGTGTGACGTGCAAGCGCTCGGCCGCCGAGGCCAGGCTGCCGCAACGGACGATCTCAAGAAAGGTTCGGGCCAGCTCGATATCCATGAATGCACCTGATCAGCAAGGTGGCCATTCTAGTGGTTTTGTCGGGCATGGGGCGAGGTGTGTGGGTGAGGCAGCGCCGGCAAGGCCGACGCCGGTTTGGCAGGGGCGGTGTCAGCCGCGCAATGCACTCAATCGTAGAGTGCCGGCTGGCGGTCCTGATGTACGTGATTGTTGGCGCTGATGCGCTTGTCGCGGGCCTCGCTGAGGTCCAGGTGGGCAAGGATGATCGCAGGGGCGGCAGCGGCGCCGTGCAGTGGCCCGGCCAAGGGGTAGCCGTTGGCATCGACAATTACCGAGCCGCCGACCCAGTCCACACCGCGTTCAGTGCCGCGACGGTCGCAGGCAGCGATATACAGGCGGTTGACCGAGGCGTTGGCCTGCACCCGCACCACTTCAGCCGGACGCTCTCCAGCAGGGCGAGGGCCGTCCGGCCAGTTCACGGGGGCGCACAGCAGTTCGGCGCCGGCCAGTGCCGGCAGGCGCACCCATTCAGGAAACTCCAGGTCGTAGCAGATCATCACGGCAATGCGGCCAAAGCGCGTCTCAACCACCGGCGGCGGGCAGTTGCCGGGGGTGAAAAAACGTTTCTCATCGTTCCACAAGTGCGCTTTGCGGTACACGGCCTGCACACCGTTGGCATCGATCAATGCCGCGCTGTTGTACAGCTCGTCGCGTTCGGTGCGCTCGCAGAAGCCGCCGACGATGACGACATCCAGCTCCGTGGCCAGCACCGCCCATTGGCGCAGGGTTTCACCGTGGGCGGTTTCAGCCAGGCTCAGGGCTTCGGCCTTGTCGATGAAGACGTAGCCGCTCTGTACCAACTCTGGCAGAACCACCACCTGCGCGCCCTGGCTGGCTGCCGCACGTATGGCGGCCAGTGCCTGTTGCCGATTGTGCTCAAGGTCGCCGACCCTGGGGGCCAACTGGCAGCAGGCGACGGTGAGAAGTGTGGGCGTTGGTTTCATCGTGTGGCTTCCTCAAGCTGGCGGTCGTTGGCGGCCAGCAGGCGTTGTTCGGCGTTCAGGTCCAGGGTTCGGCAGAGGCGTGCATAGATCACACCGGTTACCAGCAGGCCAACGGCGAAGGCAATGTCGGCACCGCCGAGGGCGGCGGCTGCGGGGCCGGTGTAGAAGCTCAGCGACATGAACGGCACCATCGCCAGCAGGCCGATGCCGTAGGCGCTCAGGCCGGCCTTGCCCCAGGCGCCGTAAATGCCATTGGGGTTGAAGATCTCGCTGATCACATAGTGACCCTTGCGCACACCGTAGAAGTCGACGAGGTTCACCGCCGTCCATGGCACCAGGAAGTACAGCATCAACAGGATGAAGGTGTTGAAGCTGCCCAGGTAACTCTCGGGAATCGCCAGCGCGACGATGAAGACGATGGCAGCGATGATGGCAATGCCAGAGACGCGGATTTTCAGTGACGGGGTGACTTTGCGGAAGCTGTCGATGGCACTGATGCTGGTAAGCATCGCCCCGTAGCAGTTGACGGCCATGATGCCGACCAGCGCCGGTATCGAGATCAGTACGGTAAATGTGCCCAGCCCCGGGATGAACTGGTTGCCCACTTCACGCACGCTGCCGATGGCATCCGGCGATGGCAGGGCCGAGGCCAGGAAGGCGCCGAGCGACATCAGCCACAGGGCCGATCCGGCCGCGCCGAGGTAGGTCCAGAACACCACCTTGCGGGCAGGCGTATCATGAGGCAGGTAGCGCGAGTAGTCAGAGACGTACACCGAGTAGCTGATCTGGTAGCCCGCTGCTGCAGAGAGTTGTACCAGGAAGGCACCCCAGGAGAAGTGTGCGTTGTCCAGGGCCGCATCGGCCTGCAGGGTCATCACGGCGCTGACGGTCAAGGCGCCGAACACCACGATCATCACGTAGGTCAGCCAGCGTTGAACCGTGTGCAGCAGGTCGTGACCCACCACCGCCAGCACCACGGCAACGGCGATGACGCCCAGGTACCAGGGGGCGCGCTGGCCGGGCAGTACGGTGTTGATGGCGTCAGTGGCGAGGATAACGTTGAACACGTTGAAACCGATGTACACGAACACCACGGCAGCGAAGGGCACGATGGCGCCCTTGAGGCCGAACTGGGCGCGTGACTGGATCATCTGTGGCAGGCCCATGCGAGGGCCCTGGTTGGCGTGAAAGGCCATGAAGAAGGTGCCGAAGCAGACGCCGATGATGATCGCAAGAATCGAGTACAAGGCGCTGAGGCCGAGTGCGGGGCCGGTGAAACCGGTGACCATGGTGGTGAGGACGAAGTTGCCGGTAAACCAGAATGGCGCCTGATGCCAGACCTTGCCGTGGCGTTCGGTGCGCGGCACATAGTCGATGGAGCGAACCTCGATTTTTGGTCGAGCGGTGACCTTGTTGGCGTTGCTCACTGGGAACCACATGTCTTGTTGTTGTGTACGCGTGTAATGGGCCCGCACTGGCGGACATAAGTGGGGTGGATGTTCCGACAGTGAGTAAGGTCGAGGGAATCGGCGTAGGGAAATAATTACTTCAGAAATTTCTGAAGTAATACCGGCGGCTATTTGAGACCGGTTATCAGGGCTTGACTTCACGCGCCAGCAAGGCGCGTTTTCGCTCGACGCCCCAGCGGTAGCCCGACAGGTTGCCGTCGCTGCGCACCACGCGATGGCAGGGGATGGCCACGGCCAGTGTGTTCGCGGCGCAGGCCTGAGCCACGGCGCGCACCGCCTTGGGTGAACCAATGCGCTCGGCGATCTGCGCGTAGCTGGCGGTGCTGCCCGCGGGGATTTCGCGCAAGGCCTGCCATACCCGTTCCTGGAAGGCCGTGCCCCGCACATCCAGAGGCAGGTTCAGACCCAGGGCCGGGGCTTCGACGAAGCCAACCACGGTGGCGATCAGTTGCTCGAAGTTGGTGTCTGCGCCGATGAAATTGGCCTTGGGGAACATGTCTTGCACGTCGTGCAGCAGCTGTTGCGGGTCGTCTCCCAGGAGAATCGCGCAAATACCCCGCGCGCTCTGCGCGACCAGAATCGAGCCCAGTGAGCACTCACCCACGGCAACGCGGATATCCAGGTGCTGGCCTCCGGCGCGATAATCACTCGGGCGCATGCCAAGCAGGTGGTCCGAAGCCGCATAGAAACGGCTGTTGGAGTTGAAGCCCGCCTCATACAAGGCATCGGTGACCCGGCCGCCGAGGGCCAGTTGCTCGCGTACCCGGCGCGCGCGGTGGGCATTGGCGTAGCCCTTTGGGGTCAGGCCGGTCACGGACTTGAACACCCGATGAAAGTGAAACGGGCTCAAGCCGGCATAGGCCGCCAGGTCAGCGAGGGAGGGGAGTTCAGTGCTGCTCTCGATCAGCCGGCAGGCATCGGCAACTCGCGCTGCATGCTGGGCCAGCACTATGGACGGCAAAGCCCCGGCACGTTTCGAGGGACGATAGCCGGCCGCCTCTGCTGCCTCTGGCGTGTTGAAAAACTCGACGTTTTCCGCTCGCGGCAATCGGGCAGTGCTGCCCGGGTGGCAGTACACGCCGGTGGTGCGTACGGCATAGACAAACTGCCCATGGGCCGTTGTGTCGCGTGCCAGTACGGCTTGCCAGCGTGGGTCTTGCTCCACTGCAGTGGCCGGCACTGTGGCGCTGTCCTTGTCTGTGTTCATAATGCTGTTCCCGCTGTCAGTGGCCTACAGGCTGCACGTTAAGCCGCTACCCGCAGTGAGGCACTCCGACTCTTGCGGTTGAATTCCATCGACAGCATGAGTCACTCATTGAGACACGATGAAACGGTGTTTCGTCAACCCGCCTTACGGAAGGTAAAGTTGATGCGTTGCGCGCCCATCACTGAATGCAGCGCCTCCTTGATTGGCGCTACACCATGGTAACGCAACCGGTCTTCACCACCCCAGACCACCACATCGCCATGAAACAGTGGCACGCGTTGGGGCTTGTCGGCCCGGTGATGGCCGCCAAAGAGGAAAGTGGCCGGGATACCGAGAGACACCGAGATGATCGGCCAGGTGTAGTCGCGTTCATCTTTGTCCTGGTGCAGGGACATCCGCGAACCGGGTTGATATTGGTTGACCAGGCAGGCATCGGGCACAAAGTCGGGAAAACCTGCAGCCTTTGCCGCCGCTGTCGCCAGCGCCAGAAACGCGCTTGGAAGTTCGGGCCAGGACTGCCCGCTGGTGGGGTCGATCGGGCTGTAGCGGTAGCCGCTACGGTCGCTCGTCCAGCCCAGATGCCCGCAGTTGGTCAGGGCCACGGACATGCTGAAACCACCCGGGGTGACCATGTGCCGAAACGGCGCGACTTCGCAGATGTGGGCCAGGGCCGGCAGCACTGCCTCGACAAAGGGCAGGGCAAAGCCGCGCAACACGCAGGCCTGTTGGGCCAGGGGTTCCATGGCCTGCGTCGGTGTGTGCAGGCCTTCAAACAGATCGAGTGTGCTCATGGTGCTTGCTTCGCGGTTGTGAGGATGCGGCCATTTGGCCCGTCACATCAGCACCAATGTACTCCATTACGTGGGCACCGGGCTCAGCTGCGCGCCAGCCCGTGCCCAGTGGTCGGTCAGGCCGCGCGTTCACCGCACAGGTCCAGGGCGAACCAGTGTTCGGCCTCGTCCACACTCAGCCCGGCGCCGAGCAGGGCGAACAGCTTGCCCAAGGCCGCTTCCCGGGTCATGCCGCCACCGGAGATCAGGCCGACATCGCGCAGGCGGCTGCCGGCGGCATAGGTGTCGAACAGCACGCTGCCTTGTGGGCACTGGCTGATGGCCGCCAGCACTACGCCGCGCTGACGCGCTTCACTCAGCACCTGCAGCAGTGCGGCATCGTCGGATGGCCCGGTGCCGCTGCCGTAGCATTCCAGCAGCAGGCCCTGGATGCCGCTGTTCAGCACGCTGCGCAGCTGTTCAGCCTGAAAGCCGGGGAACAGCGGCAGCACCGCCAGCTTGACCGGTGTGCGTGGCTGGCGATAGCACAGGCGTGCCGGCAGTGTCTCAGCGCGAACGCCTTCACGATGACGAGGCAGTTCGGCGAACGCATCGAAGGCTTCGCTGCGCAGCTTGCTGGCACGGGCACCGTGCAGCAGGGCACCGTGAAAGTACAGGTGTACGCCGTCCTCGATACCCGAGGCCATGATGCCGAGGGCACCCTTGAGGTTTTGCCAGGCATCGCTGTTCGGTGCGCCCGCCGGCAGCATCGAGCCGGTCAGCACCACCGGAACATTCAGGCCGAGCAACAGGAATGACAGCGCCGCTGCACTGTAGGCCAGGGTGTCGGTACCGTGCAGCAGCAGGACGCCGTCGTGGCCATCTTCGACCACGGCGTTGACGATGGTGTCACGCATGGCCAACCAGTTCGCTTGCTGCATGTTGGCGCTGTCCAGCAACGGTTCCAGTTCAAGCAGGCGCCAGGCAGGTGCCGGTGTATCGGGGTGCTCCAGCAGGTAATCGTGCAAGCGTGTCTCGAAGCCGCTGGCCGGGGCCAGGCCTTGTGGCGTTTGCAGCATGCCGATGGTGCCGCCGGTATAGAGGACAAGAAGGTTCTTTACTGCGCGCATGGGAAGCGTCCAGGCAGATGGAAAATGCGGTGTGAAAGATCGCGGGAGCGGTGGCAGGGAAGGCCGCCCCGGCATAGGGCGGCCTTCAGGTGGTCACTCAGCGTTGCGCCGGTGCCAGTTGGGGTTCAGCGTGCGCCGGGCTTTCGGCGTGTTGGCCCACGGGCCAGGCTTGCGGGTCCAGGTCGAGGTCGGCGAAGCGTGCGGCGTCGAACACCGGTTGTGCGATACCAGCACGGCGCTGCTCGTCATAGTCGCGCATGACCCGCAGGCCGACCTTGAACAGCATGGTCAGGGCGGCCAGGTTGACGAAGGCCAGGCAGGTCATGGTGATGTCGGCAAAGGCGAAGACGGTGGAGAGGTCTTGCACCGACCCCCACAGGATCAGCAGTACCACCAGGCCACGGTAGGCCATCAGCACCATGCGGTTGCGGCTGAGGAACTGCAGGCTGGTTTCGCCCAGGTAGTAGTTGTAGAGGATGCAGGTGAAGACGAACAGCGACAGCGCAACGCTGACGAACAGACGCCCCCAGTCACCGACTACCGCAGCCAGCGAGTTCTGGGTCAGGGCAATACCGTCACCTTCAAAACCGGGTGTGTAGAAACCCGACAGCAGGATCAGCAGGGCGGTGCAGGTGCAGATCACGAAGGTGTCGAGGAACACGCTGAAGGCTTGTACCACGCCTTGTGCGGCTGGGTGGCGCACCGCGGCAACAGCGGCGACGTTTGGCGCACTGCCCAGGCCCGCTTCGTTGGCGAAAACCCCGCGCTTCACGCCCATGACGATGGCGCTGCCCAGCAGGCCGCCGAATGCCGGGTCGAGGCCAAAGGCACTCTTGATGATGGTTTCCAGCATGGCCGGCACGTGCTCGATCTGGGTGATGATCACGTACAGGGTGACACCGATGTAGGCCAGGGTCTTGACCGGTACCAGCAGGTCGGACACCGAGGCGATACGTTTGATGCCGCCGATGAACACCACGCAGAGCAAGGCTGCCAGGGCAAAGCCGGTATGCTGTGGTTCAAAGCCAAACGCGTTTTGCAGCGAGTGGGTAACGGTATAGGACTGCAGGCCGTTGAAGGTGAAGCCATAGGTCACCAGCAGCAACACGGCAAACACCACTGCCATCCAGCGCAGTTTCAGACCATGCTGGATGTAGTACGCCGGGCCGCCACGGTACAGGCCGTCTCCGTCGCTGCGTTTGTAGACCTGGGCCAGGGTGCATTCAAAAAAGCTGCTGGACATACCGACCAGTGCAGTAACCCACATCCAGAACACCGCGCCTGGGCCGCCGAGGGTAACGGCAATGCCGACACCGGCGATGTTCCCGGCACCGACACGGCCGGCAAGGCTCAGCATCAGGGCCTGGAACGAACTCAGTTGGCCTGCCTGGCCGCGCAGCGATTCCTTGAACACACTGAACATGTGGCCGAAATGACGGAACTGGACGAAACGAGAGCGCAAGGTGAAGTAGCTACCCAGTCCGACGATCAGCACGATGAGGAGTTTCCCCGAAAGGAAATCGTTGAGCGCTTCGAGCATGAAGAGACCTCGATTCTTATTGTTTAAGTGAAAGACAAACGACCGCAACAGTGCGGTGCAGGCATGGCGCGCATGGTTGGCCAAGAAAAGCCTGGTTACAATTTCGCGGGTTGATCTGAAATGATGCGACTTGATGCTAAACTGGCGCCGCTAGCATCAATCGGAAGTGCATCAATGAGTGAAAACCTGGGCGTAAACCTCAAACTGGCTTGCAGCCATTACCGCTCTATCTCCGAGGTTTGCCGCCAGCTGTCGATCAACCGTGGACAGTTCAACAAGTACCTCAGCGGCCAGAGCCAACCGACGCCTTACAACCTCAAGCGCATCGGTGACTTTTTCGGTGTCGAGGATTACGAGCTGGGTTTGCCGCCAGAGCAGTTCGCCCGTCTCATCGGCGCGCGCGTTACCGTACTGCCTGGCGCCGGTCAGGAGGACCCGCTGGTCGAGTTGCTGCGTCCTTTGCGTGATCACGGCGGTAACTTGTCGCGTTACTGCGGTTACTACTTCGAGTACTCCAACTGCATGTCGGTGCCGGGCTCGATCCTGCTGTCACTGGTGCACTTGCGTGAAGAGCGGGGCACGTTCCTGTTCGAACGCCAGGAGCGTCAGGAACGCACCAGCAGCATCGACGTACAGGCCGAAGACTGGGTGCGTTGCCGCTACCTGGGGGCAGCGTTCCAGCTGCAGGACCGCCTGTTTCTGGTCGACTACGAGTCGTTGACGGTCAACGAGATGAGCCAGACCATCCTCATCCCCAGCTTCAAGAGCCGCATCACCCGCCTCAATGGGCTGAAGACCGGAGTCTCCAGTGGTGACCGGCGCACCCCGACCTGCACCCGAGTGGTGTGGGAGTACCTGGGGCCGGAAATCAACCGGATCAATGCTTACCGTCAGGTCCGCTTGTACCGGCCGGATGATCCGCGCATCGATGATGATGTGCGTGCGCGCCTGGAGGTTGGGCCCATCCGTAACGGTTTGTTCGAGATTGCCTGAGCGTCGTCAGTAGCCGGTCATCTCCAGGTAACCACGCCCGGTATTGCTGCCCAGCAGTTGCACCGGGCCTTCCCAGTAGGCAACGGTAGTACCCATCCAGGCATGGGGTTGCAGGGCCGCGACCTGTACGTCCAGGTTGTGCGTGGCGACTTGCAAGCGCCAGCGAGTGGGGAGCTGCTTGCCGTTGTCCTGGCGCGTCCAGGCTTGCGGGTCGAGCTGGATTTGCTCGCTTCGCAACGGCTCGGCGTGGCCGTCGGGGCTGATCCAGGTACCTGCTCGATAGGGCTGGCCGTCGCGTTGGCGCACCTGGAACAGCATCAGCTTGGCGCCGTTTTCCAGGTGCAGGGAGAACCAGTCCCACCCCTGTTGTGTGTTGCTCAGCGGCTGGCTGCTCCATTCCCGGTCGAGCCAGGCGCGTCCCGTGACCGGGTAGCGTTGGCCATGGCGCTCAACCTCGCCACTGACCTGATAAAACGGTTGGCTGTAGTAGTACGACGCTTGGCCCTGGCCAGACTTCTCGCTGTAGCCGCGGTCGCCATGCAGCACCAGCGGCCCTTGGCTGATCAGTTGCAGGCGATAGCTGAAGCCGTTGCCGGTAGCGCGCATCTGCAACTGGTCAAGCCCTTGGCCTGCCGTGCTGGCCAGTGACCAGTCGTCGATCCAGGCACGGAAGGGGTACGCGTCGACACCCGCCTGGCCGATGCCGCCACGGGCAAGGGTCTGGCTGAACTGATGGCTGGACGCGCTGCTCAGCGCGGCGTGCCCCAGCCACACGGTCGGGCTGGACCAGCCGGCTACCTCGGCACCTGGGCGCAAGGCGGAGCGGAACAGGGTCCATTGCACGCCCCAGTCATGTCCTTGCTCGTCGGTGAGATTGGCCGTGACGTACCACCACTCGATGCGGTAGCCCGCATGGGCGCCGTGGTCAGCAGGAAAACTCAGCGCTTGTCCACGCACTACCGGTGTGTAGGTCGCAGTTGCCTGGCCAAGCCCGGCAAAGCCCTCAGTCGCTGGCGGGGCCTTGTCGCACCCGCTCAGCAGCAGGGCACAGGCGATGATCCGGACCTTACGCTTCATCGGCGAATTGCCTCAACAGGTCAGCTGGTTGGCTACGCAGCAGTTGCCACAACGGCCCGATGGCCGCCAACAGGCTGGTCAGCAGGCCCAGTACAACCAACTGCAGCAGTTGTGATGGAAACACCTGCAACGGCAGCCGCCAGCCAAAGGCCTGCACATTGACCACAGTAACCAGGCACCAGGCCAGTAACAGCCCCAAGGGGATTGCCAGCAACACCGTCAGGCCGGCCAGCATCAAGGTTTGCCCCAGGCTCAACCAGGCCAGCGTGCGCCGCTCGACACCCAGCGCCCACAGCGGGGCCAACTGCCCGAGGCGGCTCTGGCCAAGGGTCAGCAAGCTGATGAACAGCGCCACTCCGGCGACCGCCAGGGTCAGGCTGTTCAGCGCAGCGGTGGCGACGAAAGTGCGTTCGAAAACCTCGCGGGACCAGCGTTTGAGGGACGCCTGATCGGTCAGCTGGTTGCTGTCCAGGGCAAACTGTTGTTGCAGCTGCGCCATCAGTGGCGCTACCTGCTGTGCGGCCAGGCGCACGCTCAGGGCGTAGAAATCCGCCTCGGGCCAGTAGCGTTGTAACCAATCGGCACTGACCAGCAGGTGCCCCTTCGGGTTGCCATAGTCGGCATACACCCCGACAACCCTGAGGCTGGGCGCTGCAGCCGGGGCAGGCAGTGACAGGCGATCACCCAGGCTCAGGTGAAGGTGGCGGGCCAGTTGTTCGCTGAGCATCACGCCCTGGCCGGTGGCCAGTTGTCGCCAGGCGTCATCCTGTTGCTCAAGTAGCGTCCAGTGCTGCGGGTAGTAAGGGTGATCGGTGATGCCAAGGAGCTGGGCGGGCCAACCCTGCAGGCGCAGTTCTACGCGCCATCGCGGCAGCACGGCTTCGACCTGCGGCTGGGCAGTCAGCCAGTCATTGATCGCCTGCGCTTGTGCAGTATCGCGTGGGCTCAGGTAAAGCTCGGCGGCAAGACGCTGGTCGAGCCAGCTCATGAAGGTCTTGCGAAAGCCTTCGGTCATGCTGCCCACGCCCACACTGGCGCTCAAGGCCAACAGCAGTGCCATCAGGGCAAGGGCCAGCGCCGGTAGCTGTTGGCGGCTGTCGGCGATGAACCAGTGCGCCAGCGGCCGCTGACAGTAGCGTGCGAGCAGCAGCAACGCTGCGTCGAGCAAGGCCGGCAGCAGCAGAGCGGCGGCCAGCAGCAAGGCAGTGATCATCACAAAGGCGATACGCAGGCTGTCACCGAACCGCCAGCAGGCCAAGGCCAGCAGCGCCAGGCCAAACGCCAACAGGACCTGGCGGCGTAACCAGAGGCTTTGTGCCGCCTGCCAGGCGTGTGGTTGTGCCAGGGCCAGCAGTGGTAGGCGAGCTGCGCGCAACAGGCTGTTTGCTCCGGCCAAGAGCGCACCGAGCAGGCTGATGGTCAGGCCCGTCAGCCACCATGTGGGTGACAGGCTCAGTTGCCCGGCCACCTGCACACCGTAGAGGCCGCGCAGGCTGGCAGCGACGTCATCCAGCAGCAAGGCCGCCAGCAGGTAACCGCTGAGCACGCCAGCCAGACCGCCCAACAGGGCAAACAGGCCAAGCTCAAGTGCCAGTGCGCTGACCAGCGCGGCGAGGCTTACGCCGCAGGCGCGCAAGGTGCGTAACAGGCTGCGGCGTTGCTCCAGAGCCAGGCCAATGGCGGCGTGCACGATAAACAGGCCGACCAGGAACGCCAGCAGGCCAAGAGCGCTGAGGTTCAGGTGGAAACTCTCGGTCAGGCGCTGCAGGTCCTGTGCGTCGCTTGAAGTGTGCAGTTGCAACGTGCCAGCCAGGTTGGCCGGCAGGCGCGGTGCGCTATCGGCGAAGGCCGCTGGCATCAGCAGCCGTGAAACCTGCCCTGGCGCTTTCAGAAGTGTTTGCGCGTAGCCAATATCGACAACGATCACCCCAGGGGCCAATTGCGCCTGCACGTGCAGGGGCGGCAGGTATTGGCCATCTTCGGTCTGCACCTGGGCGCCCGGTTTCAGGCCAAGGCGTTGCAAGGTGTCTGGGCCGACCCAGGCTTGCCCGGGCGGGCCAATGAAGCCGCCAAGGTCGAGTCCTTCGTTGGCTTGCCCGGCGATGGCTGACCCCTGGGGCAGGGTTAGCGGTTCGATGCCGATCAGCCGCACGTTAAGCGCGGCATCACCCACAAGGTTCAGGCGGCCTTCGAGCAGCGGCGAAACGGGCCAGCCCTCACGGCGCAGCGCAACATAGACCGCTTGGCCGATGTGCGGGCCTTGGCGTGGTGCCCAATATGCCTGCGCCACGCCGCCGAGTACGGCGCTGGCCCGGGCGTAGTCGGCCCGTGCCTGGGTATTGAGTGCCTGTACGCCGGCCCACAGTGCGGTAGCCAGCCAGAGCCCGGTGAAAATGCTGAAGCACTGCAGCGGGTGGCGCCGCCAGTGGCTGAGCAGGGCCTGGAGGCTGATCCTCAGGCTGCTCATTACACCGCCTGGGGCTTGACACGGCCCAGGTGCAGATAGCATTGCCGGGACAGTCGGGCAGCCAGGCGTGGGCTGTGGGTGACCATCAACAGGCTGCTGCCGGCCTCACCGACCAGCCGCAGGAGCAGCTCGAGTACTGTGTCGCTGCTAGCTTCGTCGAGGCTGCCCGTCGGTTCGTCGGCCAGCATCAGCGAGGGCTTTGCTGCCAGCGCGCGGCCAATGGCCAGGCGTTGCTGTTGGCCACCGGAAAGTTGTTCGGGGTAACGCTCAAGCAAGGGGCGCAGCCCCAGTTGTTCGGCCAGGTAGGTGGCCCAGGCGGGGTCGTGACGCTCTGCCAGGCGCGCTTGAAAGGTCAGGTTCGCGGCCACATCAAGGCTGCTGATCAAGTTGTACTGTTGGAATACCAGGCCAATGCCGAGCCGTCGCCAGCGTGCCAGCTCGGCTTCCCGACGCCCTTGAAGCGGTGTGCCATCGATCAGAATGTGCCCGCTGTCTGCCCGTTCCAGGCCTGCGATCAGGTGCAGCAGGGTGCTCTTGCCGCTGCCGGACTCGCCCATCAAGGCCATGCTCGTCCCGTTGGGCAGGTGCAGGTCTACGCCCCGCAGAACCGGCAGTGTGCCTTGGGCGGTGGTGAAGGACTTGTACAGGTTTTCGACCTTTAGCATGGGTAGCACACTTGCACGGGGAGCACCTGAGTAGGGTAGGCCATCCGCTGGATGCTATCGAGGCGTCCACCTCAAACCCCGATCCGCCTAGCCGCTGGGCAGCTCCACCTCCGGGCTAAGGGTACCCAGCCAGGCCACCAGGCCAAGAACGATCACCGCTACCGATAGCTCCAGGACCATGCTGCGCCGCAAGGCGTTGATAGCGCTTTGGTAATGGCCGGTTTGTAGCGAGGTTTCCAGCAGTGGGCTCAACTGGAAGCGATTCAGTGCGGCAAACACCAGCATGCCAGCAAACAGTATGAGTTTGAGCGACAGCAACCCACCGTATGTGCTGTTTGTCAGCGGTTCCAACGTCATCCCGACGATCAGCAGGTAGTTGACGACGCCGGTGAGCACCAGCACAACCACGATCAATGTCCCTGTGACTTCAAAACCCCTGAGCGCCTGGGCCAGTGCCCGCAGTTGCTGGTTTGCTGTGGGGTGATTGGCCTTTAGCAACCAGGCAAAGGCGAACAATGCTCCCAGCCAGCCACCTGCGGCCAGCAGGTGCGCAATATCGCTGGTGAAATGCAGGTAGCGCCTGTAGCCATCGTCCATCGCACCGTGTCCGCTCCAGGCCAGCGTTGCCAGGGCCACCGCGCCACACAGCATCACCAGCCACTGCCCCACGGGTGAGTCGCGCCCTACGCCGAGGGCTACGAGGGTCGCGAGGGTTAGCGCGCCGATGCGCAGCCACCACATGTGCCCGACATCGGTTTCCATCAGTACCATCTGCAGCATGTGCGGGTGCAGTTCAGTGAAATCTGAGGCGCCACTCATCGTTTTCGTCAGTTGCAGTATGCCGAGGGCCGACAAAAGCACACCCAACACGGCGCCAGTGGCAAGCAGTGCGCTGAAGCGTGCTGCCGAGCTTTCGGCCACAACCTGCGTCGCAGGGCTGTACAGGCGAAAGGCTGCCAGCCCAAAGAGCAGCATCAGGTCGATGCAGAGCACCAGACGCAAGGCGATGTTGAGCAGGTCATCCATGCTCTCAGTTCACCGTGAAGGTAACAGCGCCGGTAATAGGGTGGGTGTCGGAAGATACGGCTCGCCATTCGACCTTGTAGGTGCCCGCACTGAGTGGCGCTGCCGGCGTGATGAGCATGGCTTTCGGGTCACTGCTGCCACTGACCGCGGCTTTGACGGCCATCGGCGCGTGCGCCATACCCTGCATGCCGGTCATCATCAGTTTCGCGCCTGAGAATTGCGTCACCAGGTTCTCGGAAAAGTGCAGTTCGATTTTCGCCGGTGAGGCGACAGTGGCGCCCTCTGCCGGGCTGGAGGAGAGCAGCTTGGGATGCGCTTGAGCGCTGAGGCTGAGGAACAGACCGGCGCTGAGTGCGGCAGCGACGCTGAGTGTTTTCGGAGGGGACATGCAAGGCTCCTGACGGCCTGGGCCGTGGTTGGGTTAGTGTGTGGTGGGCTTCAAGGGGGGGCCGTTGTTCAGAACCACATGCGCACGCCCATCACCAAGCGTGCCTCGCTGCGGTCTTCACCGTCGTCAAGGGCGTAATCGGCGGTCTTGCCATACGTACGATTCCAGGTAACGCCAATGTAAGGTGCAAACTCTCGACGGATTTCATAGCGCAGCCTCAGGCCTACCTCGGTATTGGCCAATCCGGAGCCTGTAGCCCGTTGCGGGTCGTTTTTGCCGTAGAGGTTCAGTTCAGCCGTTGGCTGCAGGATCAGGCGGTTGGTGAGCAATACGTCGTACTCACCTTCAAGTCGAGCGGCCGTTTGACCGTTCTCGCCCACGTAGGCGGTTGCCCTCGTTTCGAGGTCATACAGGGGCATGCCTTGCACCCCCAGTGCTGCCCAGGTCTGGGGATCTCCTGGCTTGAAGTCCTGACGTATCCCGCTGACGACGTCCCACCAAGGGCCGATGGCATGCGCCCAAAGCGCCTGCAGTTCTGCCTTTTCGGTGACACCGTTGCTGCGCTCACCTTCGGAGCGTACCCACAAACGGTTCAGGTCGGTGCCAATCCAGCCGTTCACATCCCAATTGAGTACGGCGCCATTGTCCGCGTCCTGCCATTCGAGCTTATCGATCAGCACCTTTGAGTTGATCGCGTCATCATGCATTTGATGGCCGCCCGCGCTCTCGAAGACGGCTGCGCGATCAGCGTCGGTGAGCACCGGAATCGGTGTGCGACTTTTCTGCGTTGGACTTGGGGCCATGCCCTGCATAGGGCTGTAATCCATACCCTGCATCTGGGAAGGATCCATGCCTTGCACCGGCTGTTCCTGCGCCACCGCCACAGGGAGGTGCAATAGCCCCAGGCTGAAAGCCACGAGGCTTGCGTGCAATGGTTTCGCGGTTTTTTCGATGTTCATGCCGTTCTCCTACTCATCTACCCGTACTTCGCGGAACATGCCCATTTCCATGTGGTACATGAGATGGCAGTGATAGGCCCATCGACCCAGTGCATCGGCGGTGACGCGGTAACTGCGCTTGGTGCCGGGTGGCATGTCTATCGTATGTTTGCGAACCATGAAATTGCCGTTTTCATCCTCCAGATCGCTCCACATGCCGTGCAGGTGTATCGGGTGCGTCATCATGGTGTCGTTGACCAGGACAATACGGATTCGCTCCCCGTACTTGAGCCGAATCGGCCCGGCATCGGCGAACTTGATGCCGTCGAACGACCACGAGAACTTCTCCATGTGGCCGGTCAGGTGCAAGGTGATCGTGCGGCTCGGTTCGCGGCCATCGGGGTCCTGGAAGGTGCTCTTCAGGTCAGCGTAGGTCAGTACGCGTCGGCCATTGTTTCTCAGGCCCATGCCGGGATCACTGAGCTTGGGGGCCGGGGCCATGGTTTGCATGTCTACCAGTGGATTATCGGTTTCAGAAGCTGGGTGGTGCTCCATGCCACTCATCGCGCTCATGTCATGCATGCTGTGCTCAGGCGTTGTGCCTGGCTGGCCATGGTCCATGCTCTGCATGCCATCCATGGTTTGCAGGCCGTCCATGCTCTGCATTCCATCCATGCTCTGCATAGCCCCTTGGACCATGTTGGTCATATCGCCATGGTCCATGCTCCCATGGTCCATACCGCCCATGCCCATGTCGCTCATGCTGATCTGCGGCCGTGGGTCGAGCGTTGGCACAGGAGCGCTCAGCCCTTCGCGTACGGCGAGTGTGCCCCTGGCAAAGCCGGTGCGGTCCATTGATTGGGCAAAGAGGGTATAGGCCTCCAGGGTCGGTTCGACGAGCACGTCATAGGTTTCGGCCACGGCAATACGTAACTCATCGACACTTACCGGCGTGACGTATTGGCCGTCTGCTGCGACGACGGTCATTTTCAGGCCGGGAATGCGCAGGTCGAAGTAGCTCATGGCCGAGCCGTTGATAATCCGCAGCCGTAGCCGCTCACCCGGTTTGAACAGGCCGGTCCAGTTAGCGTCGGGAGCGTGTCCATTGAGCAGGTAGGTATAGGTGGCTGCACTGATGTCGGCAAGATCGGTGGGGTTCATCTTCATCTGTGCCCACATCTTTCGATCGGCTACAGTGGCGGCCCAGCCGTTCTTGCCGACATCATCAATGAAGTCACCGACGGTACGCTTGTGGTAGTTGTAGTAGTCAGACTGCTTCTTCAGCTTTTTCATGACATGCGTCGGGTTTTCGTCTGTCCAGTCCGACAACATCACCACATAGTCCCGGTCGTAGCTGAATGGCTCGGGTTCCTTCGCGTCTATGACCAGCGGCCCATAGACACCACCCTGTTCTGGAAAGCCGGAATGGCTGTGGTACCAGGAGGTGCCGTTCTGTTTGGCCTTGAACGGGTACACATCCACACCACCCGGCTCGATACCGTGGAAGCTCAGGCCGGGTACGCCGTCCATGTTCACCGGCAGGATGATTCCGTGCCAATGAATCGAGGTGTTTTCTTTCAGACGGTTCCTGACTCGCAGGGTGACCGTATCACCTTCACGCCAGCGCAGTAGCGGCCCTGGCAGGCTGCCATTGATCGTCATGGCGGTACGTGGCGTACCGGTGAAGTTAACGCCCATTTCACCAATGGACAGATCGAAGTCGTTGCCGGTCAGTACATTCGGCTGGCCAGGGCTGGCAATCGCCCATACTGGCGTGCGCCACAGGCCGCAGCCTGCCAGCAATCCGCCTGCGGCCAGGGCTTTGACAAAGGTGCGTCTGGAGGTCGTGGAAGACATGCCTGTGGTGTCCCGTCAGTCAGAATCTCTCGATTGGAGAGAACGTGTTATCTCAGGGCGGGAGGCATTTTTGCGGATGCCAGGCGCCATGGACATTACGATGCCACAGCGCAATCGGGCAGGTGATTACATTTCAGTCAGGTTGGCTGACTCAGGGCTGGGTACCCCTTCGCCCCCTGATCGCTCTCGAGGATATCCGAGAAGCGGCCAATGGCCTCGACCACCTGTTTGGCACCCACGTGAATCGCCTGCATGGCAGCGCCTGCTTCCTCTGCGAGTGCCAGGCCTTGTTCAGCCTTGAGGGTGCTGTCGTGCATGCTTTTGACTGCTTGCTGGGCAAGCGCCTGACTGCGCGCCACCACCTCGCCGATTTCAAGGGTGGAGGTACTGGTGCGTGTCGCCAGGTTGCGTACTTCGTCGGCCACCACTGCAAAACCGCGGCCCTGTTCACCGGCGCGTGCCGCTTCGATGGCAGCATTGAGCGCCAACAGGTTGGTTTGCTCGGCAATGGCGCGAATGGCGCCAACAATGCTGCCAATTTCCTCGGACAGCTGACTCAGCGCATTGATGTTGCCGGCGGCCTCCCGAAGTTCCTCGGCAATGTCCTGTACCCGGCTGACCGCCTGGGCAACCACGGCCGTGCCCTGACTGGCGTGCTCATTGGTTTCACGCGAGGTTTCGAAGGCCAGCATCGCCGCCTGCGACTCGGACCGGCGCTGCTCGATTCTCTCGCTGATGTCGCTCGCCAGTTTCATGACCCCGTACAACTTGCCGTCGACGTCGTAGAGCGGATTATAGGTAGCCTGTAGCCAGACGTGTCGGCCTTGCCTGGCTACGCGCTGGAACAGCCCCGAACGCGGTTCACCTCGGCACAGGCCTAGCCAGAAATCTTTATAGGCGGCGCCGTGCACTTCACTGGGCAGGCAGAAGGTGCTGTGGTGTTTGCCACGAATCTCTTCCAGGCGGTATCCCATGGTTTTCAGGAAGTTATCGTTGGCGTTCACCACCTTGCCCTGCAGGTCGAACTCGATCACTGCCATCGAGCGATTCACCGCATCCATTACGCTGGCGTGCATCTGGTTGCGCAGCGTACGTTCGGTGATGTCGGAGGCCACTTTGATGACTTTTTCAACCTGGCCATTGGCGCCTCGAACCGGCAGGTAAGTGGCCTCCAGCCAGACCGCTCGCCCCGTGCTCGAGAGGCGCTGGAATTCACCACTGACAGGCTCGCCTTGTTGCAGGCGGCGCCAGAGTGCCGCGTATTGCGGGCTGTTGGCATACTCGTTGGTGCAGAACAGGCGGTGATGGCGGCCCATGAGGGCGCTCAGGGAGTACCCCATCAGGGTGAGGAACAACGGGTTCGCATCGAGAATTTCACCGCTAGTGCTGAATTCGATGATTGCCATCGACTCGCGCAGGGCGTCGTGTTCGGCGTCCCGCTCGGCCAGGCGCTGCTGGCAGGCATCCAAGGCGTTTTTCAGAAGGGTGGATTTACGTGTGAACATGCCGGGAGTTCCAGAGAGAAGCGTAGCGTGAGAGTCGCAGAAGGCAATTTGATACTGTCGTACCATTGTGCACCAAAATACTTGTACATAAGTAATTTTATGTACAAGTATTTTGGGGTGAGGTGCCTGGCTGCACCAGGCAATCATGTGGTGAGTGACGCCCGTGCCATGTGCTGGCCCAATCGCTGCACCAAGCATTTGCGTGGGCCACTGGTATTCAATCTGAAAGGTTTTCACTCGTAAATTGAGCTTTAGGCGTAGGCTTGAAAGGGGTGTTGCGCGCGCAGGTGTTCTGCTTTTCTAGCCAGTTACAGGGCTCTACCGAGAGGGAGGCGTGTATGCGCAACGAATCGCGTGAGCCGGGTGAACCCGTCAAGCGCCTGTTTTTCGCCTTGCCTTGTGCGCAGGCACAACGTCGAGCCATTGCTCAATGGCGCGGTGCTCTCCACGTGGACAGCGGGCGCCCGGTGCCGGTCGACAATTTCCACGTCACGTTGTTATTTCTTGGTGCCGTTGCGGTAACGCAGGTTCCTGCCCTCTGTGCGGCGGCTGCGACTGTTGCGCGAGCAGGCCAGCACTTGACAGTGCCACTTGATCGCCTGGAGGTGTGGCGTCAGTCCCGTGTGCTCTTGCTGACTTCCGTGCAGACGCCGCTGCTGCTGCGTCAACTGGTCTATGCCCTGCGGGAAGCCATGTTGCCGTTGGGCTTCACTGAGTTGCCCAAGGATTTCCGGCCGCACCTGACACTGATGCGCGACTACCGTACTGCCGTCCCGGAAAGCAGTGCGCCGCCGGACTTTCATTTGAATGCCGGCCATTTCACGTTGTTCGAGTCCCATAAAGGCCAATATCGACCTGTGGGCGAGTGGCGTTTAGGCGGCTAGCTCAGGGTACTGCCACGGCCTTGGTGTTGCCTCGCAGCCACTCGCCGGGTGATCTGCCGAACTGCTGACCGAAAGCCGCAATGAATGCTGACAACGACTCGTAACCGCACGCCAGCGCCACATCGGTCACGCGGTCGCCACGCTCCAGTGCCGGTAGCGCACTCAGCATACGCAGGCGCTGACGCCAGGCGCGGAAGGTCAGGCCCGCCTCGCGTCGGAACACTCGGCTGAGGGTTTTCTCCGAAACGCCCAGTGGCAGAGCCCAGGCCGCGAGCCCGGTTGCATCGTCGGGGTGCTCCTGCAAGCGCTGGCACAAACCACGCAGTCGTTTATCGCCGGGCAGCGGTAAACGCATGTCTTGCTCAGGCGCGCTGGCGAGTTGATCCAGCAATACCTGCACCAGACGACCATCGGCGCCGTGTTGTTCGTAGTCCACTGGTAGGCCGCTGAAGGTGGAGATCAGTTCGCGTAGCAGCGGGTTGATGCCCAGCACGCGGCAGTCGGTGGTACGCCTGCAGTTGGCAGCTTGGTCCAGGTACAGGCTGCGAATACAGGTGCCCGACGTGCAGGTCACCCGATGCACGGTGTTGGCGGGTATCCATACCGCGCGGTGTGGCGGTACGACGTAGAACGCGTGTTCGGTATGCACTTCCAACACGCCACTGATGGCATGGGACAACTGCGCCCATGGGTGGCGATGGGCGTAGCCGAGCGCAATGTTGGGTAATGCGTGTGCATGGCCGTACACCGGACGCGGCAGCCGCTTGAGCGCGGCGAGGCGTTGTGTGGGGCGTATTGCGTGTTGTCCGTTTGGCGACACTGGCAGCGTTCTGGCGTTAGTCGGAATGGGCCACAGACCGTATCGTCTCGCCCGGCAAGCTTCAAGCCTAACCTCATTTGCCAGGACGCCCGATGAAATCGTTACGTGTGTTGTTCGATAATTTCACCCTTGCGCTGCTCGCAGTGATCCTTGTCGCCACACTGTTGCCATGCGAGGGGCAGGGCGCCTTGGTGTTTGGCGTGTTGACCAACCTGGCCATCGCCCTGCTGTTCTTTCTGCACGGGGCCAAGCTTGCCCGCGCGGCGGTCGTGGCCGGGGCAGGGCACTGGCGTCTGCACCTGCTGGTGTTTGGGTGCACCTTCGTGATGTTCCCGCTGCTGGGGCTGGCACTCAAACCGCTGTTCCTGCCACTGGTTGGCGATGAGCTGTACCTGGGCGTGCTGTACCTCTGTGCTTTGCCAGCGACGGTGCAGTCGGCCATCGCCTTTACCGCACTGGCCCGGGGCAATATTCCGGCGGCAATCTGCAGCGCCGCCGCGTCGAGCTTGCTGGGTATCGTACTGACGCCTGTGCTGGTGGTGCTGTTGATGGGGGTGGAGGGCGAGGGGGCTTCCAGCCTCGATGCGTTGTTGAAGATTGTTCTGCAACTGCTGGTGCCCTTCGTGGCCGGGCAACTGGCCCGACGCTGGATTGGCGCCTGGGTGATGCGTAACGCTACGTGGCTGAAAACCGTGGACCAGGGCTCGATTTTGCTGGTGGTCTATACCGCCTTCAGCGATGCGGTGGTCAGCGGGCTCTGGCTGTCCGTCGCGTTCTCACGACTGTTGGGCCTGACGGTGGCGTGTTGCGTGCTGCTGGCCGCAGTGCTGTGGTGCACCCAGGCATTGGGCCGTTGGCTGGGCTTCAACCTGGAGGATCGCATCACCATCCTCTTTGCCGGCTCAAAGAAAAGCATGGCCACCGGTGTGCCAATGGCTCAGGTTTTGTTTGCCGGGGGTGGCATTGGCGCGGTAATCCTGCCGCTGATGATCTTTCACCAGATCCAGTTGATGGTTTGCGCGGTCTTGGCGCAACGTTATGCGCGTCGCGTGGGTTGATACGGGTCGAGTTGTTGATTTCAGAACGGTCCTACAGCCAGCCGGCAGGTGGATCTGCTAGCGTCCAAGCTTTTCGGGCTATCGACCCATGGGGATACTGCTGTGCTCTGCCTGCCCACTGTTCGCTTGCTGTTTCCCGCTGCGGTTCTGCTGCTGACCGGCTGCCAGGCCCAATCCCTGCCATTGCCCAAGAGCGAAAAACTCTCCGCAGAAAAAGTCGCGCAGATCGCGACGACCATCG
>JAEAMF010000526.1_pt1 | contig 45817 bp, 39 predicted proteins | sample 8958721 | NCBI WGS metagenome assembly JAEAMF01 (sample SAMN16933255, study PRJNA681124) | bioreactor sludge metagenome | isolation source: anaerobic bioreactor treating anionic surfactant - SDBS | place: India: Bengaluru | collected 2019-02-28
GTGACAAACACCCCATCATTGAAAAGCTGCTCATACACTTTTATAAGCTCACCATTGGCGATGACCTCAAACTTGAAATGGACATACAGACGATCAATCGTCTGGTATGAAACTCCAGGAATGAATGCAGTCAGCACGTCTGCGATGGACTCATTGATTATGACACTCTCTAAATAACTCACTTCAAATTCCCCATCCCATATTTTTCTGTTTCTCTTCGGTCCGCTTCTTCCGCTTCTGCTGTGTAAAGCGGGTCCACCTCTTCATCTATCCCATAGTCCTCAAGGGTTGCCGTATGAGCATCGTTCGATACACGCCTATCCTCATGCCGAGCACTCGATAGCGCTCCAGCCCCTTATTTCTGCCCTCGTCAGTAAACGCTAGAAAAACTCCGATCACGTCATCACAGGCCGTCTGACCTGTGATGACGTGATCGGAATACTCTCAATGGTTGCGATTGAACCTTCACTCGATCAAACCGGGTTGGAGGGTGTATCCAACGAGTCGGTCCTGTATTTGTTCAAGGTTACAAAATCTGGGACTGACCAGTTTGGGCCTTTTATAGGCCTGCTTTTTTCGTTCGTGACAAACACACCATCTGTGAAAAGCTGCTCATACACTCTCATAAGTTCACCACTGGCGACGACTTCGAATTTGAATCGAACGTACATACAGTCAATCATTGGATATGAAGAGATGGGAATTAATGCCGTCAGCACGTCAGCGATGGGCTCATTGATTATGACATCCTCTAGATAACTCATTTCAAACTCCCCAAAATGCATTGAGTATCGTGGTGAAAGGGCTGCCAGCGTAAATTTCATTGGCTTATGCTGCGTGCATTACGCGCTATTTTTCGTGACCATCAGGTATTCAAGGGCTTACAACCATCTTTGAGTTGTTTCCAGCGCAGAGGCATTGCCCAATACCCCGAGATTGGCCATTGCAGCATTAATGTCAGCCTACACTTGCTGCACATACCGCTTTGCCTTGTGCCTGCATGACAGCTAATCAACTTTAGCTAGAGGGCGTATATCAGCCGATTCCAGAATTAATGCAGGACCTCTCCTAAGCGAACGGGTGAATGGCTCAACGTTTCCCTAAACAACCCTCACTGTTCGGCTGCAGCGCAGGTCATTGACCACACGCATGGAGCATTCGATTTAACCCACTCTCAAGCCAGCAGCGATGCAACGGCTCGACGCGACCGGCTGCATTCGAACCGTCGATAGCGCGCAATGCGCTCACAATCCTTTATGATGCGGCCCATGATCAGAGACCCTTTCGAACGACTCGGTCTGGACCGCGAAGTCCTGACCGTCAGCCAACTCAACGGCCGCGCCCGGGTGCTGCTTGAAGATGTTTTCAGCAGTATCTGGGTCGAGGGCGAGATATCCAACCTCGCCCGCCCGGCCTCCGGCCATATCTATTTCACCCTCAAGGACAGTGGTGCCCAGGTGCGCTGCGCGCTGTTTCGCAACAACGCCGCACGGGTGCGTCAAGCGTTGCGCGATGGCCTGGCGGTCAAGGTGCGCGGCAAGGTCTCTCTGTTTGAGGGGCGTGGCGACTACCAGCTGATTCTCGACACCGTGGAACCGGCCGGTGATGGCGCCTTGCGCCTGGCCTTCGAGGCGCTGAAGGAAAAGCTCGGCGCCGAAGGCCTGTTCAGCAGCGAGCGCAAGGTTGCCCTGCCCGCGCATCCGCAGCGCATAGGCATTATCAGCTCACCCACCGGCGCGGTGATCCGCGACATCATCAGTGTCTTTCGGCGCCGTGCGCCGCAGGTTGAGCTGACCCTGATCCCAACCGCCGTGCAGGGCCGTGAAGCCATTGGGCAAATTGTTCGCGCACTGCAACGGGCCGACAGCCTGGGTTTCGACGCGCTGATCCTGGCCCGTGGCGGCGGCTCGCTTGAAGACCTCTGGTGCTTCAACGAAGAGGATGTGGCCCGGGCCATCGCCGCCTGCGTAACACCGATCGTCAGCGCAGTCGGCCATGAAACCGACGTTTCGATCAGCGACTTCGTCGCCGACGTCCGCGCGCCTACCCCGTCGGCTGCAGCCGAACTGTTGGCGCCAGACAGCAGTGACCTGCAACGGCGCATCGACAGCCTGCAACGGCGCCTGCTGCTGCAGATGCAAAACCGTCTGGCCCATGCGCGCCTGCGTGTCGAAGGCCTGAGCCGACGCCTACGCCACCCCGGCGAACGGCTGCGCCAGCAAGCACAACGCCTGGATGACCTGGATATGCGCCTGCGCCGCGCATTCGAGCAACGCCTGAACCAGCGCCGCGAGCGCCTGGCCCGGCTTGACACACGGCTGGCCGCGCAGCACCCCGGGCGCACACTGGCACTGCTCAAGCAACGCCTGGACAGCCTCTCCGAGCGCCTGCCACGCGCCATGCGTGAAGCCCTGAAGGATCGTCGCCAGCAGTTGCAGGCCACCGTCCAGACCCTGCAGGTGGTCAGCCCGCTGGCCACCCTGGGCCGCGGCTACAGCATCCTGCTGGATGAGCGTGGCCAGGCCATTCGCAGCGCCAGCCAGACCCAAAACGGCCAACGCCTGACTGCGCGCCTCGGCGAAGGTCAGTTACAGGTACGCGTCGAAGACAACCACCAGACCCCGGTCACGCTTTCTCTACTGGATTGATCCATGCCCCGTCTGCTCGCTTTTCTGCTTTGCCTGACACTGGCCGGCACCGCCCACGCCAGCTACATCACCCAGAAACTGAACAAGCCGGTGCCTGGCGGCGTCGCAGTCATTGACTTGGGCCCAGGCGCTCAGGCGCCCAATGCTCGCTTCGATGGCAAACCGGTGCTGGTGGTAAAGGAACAGGACAAATGGCTGGCTATTGTCGGCGTGCCCCTGACTCAGAAACCCGGCCCGGCAACACTCAGCCTCGGCACGCGGACGCTGGCTTTTACTGTCGGCAGCAAGCAATACCCGGAGCAGCACATCACCCTGAAGAACAAGCGCCAGGTCAACCCCAACCCGGCTGACCTGAAGCGCATCGACGCCGAACTGGCCGAACAGGTTCGTGCCTATCGCAGCTTCAGCCCAGGCCTGCCTAGCAACCTGCTACTCGACAAGCCGGTCAACGGCCCCCTGTCCAGCCGCTTTGGCGTACGTCGGTTCTTCAACGGCGAAGAGCGCAATCCCCATGCAGGCCTGGACTTTGCCGTACCGGCCGGCACGCCAATCAAGACGCCGGCCAATGGCAAGGTCATCCTGGTCGGTAACTACTTCTTCAATGGCAATACCGTTTTCGTCGACCACGGCCAAGGCTTTATCAGCATGTTCTGCCACATGTCGAAAATCGACGTGAAACCCGGGCAGACACTGAGTCGCGGCGCCGTCATCGGGCGGGTGGGTTCCACCGGGCGCGCCACCGGCCCGCACATGCACTGGAACGTCAGCCTGAACGATGCACGGGTCGATCCGGCCATTTTCATCGGCGCCTTCCAGCCCTGAGGCAGGTTTGCGCCATTTAAAAAGACCGCGCAATAGGCGCGGTCTTTTGCGCTATGAAGCGCTATAAAATCTCGCAAAAAAGTACTTTTTAAGCATTTCTATCAATTTTTTCCGAGTGCTTGCCATCTTTCACCCCACTGGGTAGGGTTGAGCTCATGAAAACCTTCCAGAACCTCTTCCAGCTTCGCCAACACCGCAGCCTTTGCCTGGTCAGTGCCCGACTACCAAGCTGAATCGCGTCGCCTCGCCTTTTCATCTTTTTGTTTGCTCGGCGGGCCCCTTTCAAGGCCGCACATTAAAGGATTGCTTCCATGTCCATGCTCAAAGACCCTTCGAAAAAATACCGCGCGTTTCCGACCATCGACTTGCCGGATCGTACCTGGCCATCGAAGACCATCACCCAGGCGCCGATCTGGTGCAGCTCGGACTTGCGTGACGGTAACCAGTCGCTGATCGAACCAATGGACTCGGCGAAGAAGCTGCGTTTCTGGAAGACCCTGGTCAGCGTTGGTGTGAAAGAGATCGAGGCATCGTTCCCTTCCGCCTCGCAAACCGACTTCGATTTCGTTCGCACCCTGATCGAAGACGGCCACATTCCTGACGACACCACCATTCAAGTGTTGACCCAGGCTCGTGAAGACTTGATCGCCCGTACCTTCGAGTCGCTGCGTGGCGCGAAAAAGGCCATCGTCCACCTGTACAACGCCACCAGCCCATCGTTCCGTCGCATTGTCTTCAACCAGGACAAGCAAGGCGTGAAAGACATCGCGGTGAACGCAGCCAAGCTGTTCGTCAAATATGCCGCCCAGCAGCCGGACACCCACTGGACGTTCGAGTACTCGCCAGAAACCTTCAGCGCCACCGAAATGGAGTTCGCCAAGGAAGTCTGCGATGCGGTGATCGAAGTCTGGAACCCGACCCCGGAACACAAGGTCATCCTCAACCTGCCGGCCACCGTTGAAGTATCGACGCCGAACGTCTACGCCGACCAGATCGAGTGGTTCTGCCGCAACATCTCGCGTCGTGACAGCGTGATCATCAGCCTGCACACCCACAACGACCGCGGTACCGGCGTTGCTGCCACCGAGTTGGGCCTGATGGCGGGCGCCGACCGCGCCGAAGGCTGCCTGTTCGGCAACGGCGAGCGTACCGGCAACGTCGACCTGGTGACCTTGGCACTGAACCTCTACACCCAGGGTATCGACCCTCAACTGGACTTCTCCGACATCGACGGCGTGCGCAAGGTGGTCGAGGAGTGCAACCAGCTGCCCGTGCACCCACGTCATCCGTATGTTGGCGACCTGGTTCACACAGCGTTCTCCGGCTCCCACCAGGATGCCATCCGCAAGGGCTTTGCCCAGCAGAAAGACGACGCCCTCTGGGAAGTACCGTACCTGCCGATCGACCCGGCCGACATCGGCCGCAGCTACGAGGCCGTGATTCGCGTGAACAGCCAGTCCGGCAAGGGCGGTATCACCTACCTGCTCGAACAGGAATACGGCATCAGCCTGCCGCGTCGCATGCAGATCGAGTTCAGCCAGGTCGTACAGGGTGAAACCGACCGCCTGGGCCTGGAAATGAGCGCTCAGCAGATCTACAACTTGCTGCACCGTGAATACCTGCAGGCCAACTCGCCGTATGCGCTGGTCAGCCACCGCCTGCAGGAAGAGAACGGTCACAGCGCCGTGGAAGTGGAAGTCGCTGGCGAAGGAGAGACCACCCTGCACTGGCGCGGCAAGGGCAACGGCGCCCTGGAAGCACTGGTTGCCGGCTTGCCGGTTGCTGTCGAAATCATGGACTACAACGAGCATGCGATCGGTGCCGGGACCAACGCCAAGGCGGCGGCCTACATCGAGCTGCGCGTGGCCGGTGGCCGCCCAGTGCATGGCGTCGGTATCGATGAAAACATCACCACCGCCAGCTTCAAGGCCTTGTTCAGCGCCCTGAACCGCTCGCTGAGCCAACAGGCCGCCAAAGCCGCGTAAGCCGGCCTGGCACACAGCCGTTGAAAATGCCCGTCTCGAAAGAGCCGGGCACAGGCTACCGAAGAACCCTCGCTTTTATTGCGGGGGTTCTTTTTTTTAAGCCAAAGACCGCGCAGCCTGTAGGAGCCGGGCTTGCCCGCGATGCAGGCACCGCGAACTCACTGGTCCCCCGCCGAAGCCAGCGCAGGCAAGCCTGCTACAACGAAGCAGGTGCAGACTGGCTCCTATGTTTCTGACAGGCAAAAAAAAGGTGCGCCGACCAAGCGCACCTAAAGCCGTGTAGCACATAACGAATAGGGATCAGTCCAGCAGGGCCAAGGCCTCGGCGCTGCAGGCCTGGATACGCGCCCAGTCACGGTCCTTGACCCAGGCGCTGTTGAACATCCAGGTCCCGCCCACGCACATCACATTGGGCTGGGACATGTAGCTCTTCAGATTACTTTCATTCACCCCGCCAGTCGGGCAGAAACGCACCTCACCAAACGGGCCTCCAAAGGCTTTGATCGCTGCGACGCCACCACTGATTTCCGCTGGAAACAGCTTGAAGCGACGGTAGCCCAGGGCATAGCCCATCATGATTTCCGAAGCGCTGCTGATGCCCGGCAGCAATGGCAAGGCGCTTTCGACGCCCGCCTCAAGGATGTCCTGGGTACAGCCGGGGGTGACGATGAACTGGGCACCCGCCGCCTCAACCGCCTTCAGCATCGAGCGGTCGAGCACGGTGCCGGCACCAATGCACAACTCGGGGCGTTGCTCACGCAGCATACGAATGGCTTTCAGGCCATGTTCGGAGCGCAGGGTGATCTCCAGGGTCTTCAGGCCACCTGCGGCCAGCGCATCGGCCAGCGGCAGAATGTCTTCCTCGCGGGCAATGGTAATCACCGGAAGGATGCGCGCCTCACCGCAGATACGGTCGATCTGCGCGATTTTGTCGGCCATGGAGATGCCCGGTTGCGAATGTTCATGCGTGGTCATAACGGCGGGTCCTTGGCTCATGGGCACCAGAAAATATCCAGGGAAGCGTGTAGAAAAGCGCGAATTGGCATTTCAGCAGGGTCATCCCCTGCCAGCGCGGCGCGCAGGGTAGCGAGTTTGCCTTGCCCTTGCACGGACAAGGCAGTGAATGCGGCGGTCCCCAGCAAGGCACGGGTCATGCTCAGGCGCTGATGCGGAACGCTCGGTGCCAGCATGGGCAGGCAACGTCGAGGGCTGTCGGCTGCCAGGCCTTGGGCAAGGTTCGGGCTGGCCGGAAACAGCGACGCTGTATGCCCGTCATCGCCCATACCCAGCACCAGCACATCAATCGGCGGCAACTCGGCCAAGGCCTGATCGGCGTCCAGGGCAGCCGCTTCAAGGCTGGCACTGGCACGATACAGGCCAATAAAACGAGCCTTGGCCGCCGCCCCGACCAACAGGTAGCGCTTGAGCAGCCCGGCATTACTGTCGACATGCTCCACCGGCACCCAGCGCTCATCCGCAAGGCTGACCACTACCTTTGACCAGTCCAGCGACCGGCGTGCCAGGCATTGGAAAAACATCACCGGGCTACGACCACCAGAGACGACCAGGGTGGCCTGCCCGTTGGCGGCAATGGCCGCACTCAGGCGCTCGGCGACATTCTTGGCCAGGTCTTCAGCCAGCAGCGCCGGGCTTGCATAGGTATGCGCCGCCACGTTAGCCGGCCATTGCAGTTCAGATATCGCCATACCACGACCTCCCATCACGGGTTATAAGCGCGATCGAGCTCATCGGCCCCCAGGACCCGGCGGCGTAGGGCTTGGGCGCTTCGCCCGAACTCTTCCAACCGGCAATCAACTGGTCGCACCACTTCCACGCGTATTCGATTTCATCCTTGCGCACAAACAGGTTCTGATTGCCGCGCATCACTTCCAACAACAACCGCTCGTAGGCATCGGGGATGCGTGTACTGCGGTAGGTGTCGGAGAAATTCAATTGCAACGGGCCGCTGCGTAACTGCATGCCCTTGTCCAGGCCCTGCTCCTTGGTCATCACCCGCAAAGAAATACCTTCGTCCGGCTGCAAACGAATGATCAGCTTGTTACCGATCTGTAAACGCTGCTCCGGCGCGAAGATGTAGTGCGGCGGTTCCTTGAAGTGGATGACGATCTGCGACAATTTCTGCGGCATCCGCTTGCCGGTACGCAGGTAGAACGGCACACCGGCCCAGCGCCAGTTGCGAATGTCGGCACGCAAGGCAACAAAGGTTTCGGTATTGCTTTGCGGGTTGGCGTTGTCTTCTTCCAGGTATCCCGGTACCGGGCGCCCTTCGCTGTATCCGGCGATGTACTGACCACGCACCACACGGCTGCCGAGGCCTTCACCGGTGATCGGCGCCAGCGCCTTGAGCACCTTGACCTTCTCATCGCGGATACTGTCGGCTGACAGGTCGCTGGGCGGGTCCATGGCGATCAGGCAAAGCAATTGCAGCAGGTGGTTCTGAATCATGTCCCGCAGTTGGCCGGCCTTGTCGAAGTAGCCCCAGCGCCCTTCGATACCCACCTTCTCCGCCACGGTGATCTCCACATGGGAGATGGAATTCTGGTTCCACTGGGTTTCGAACAGGCTGTTGGCGAAGCGCAGCGCAATCAGGTTCTGGACGGTTTCCTTGCCCAGGTAATGGTCGATGCGGTAGACCCGGTTTTCCGGGAAAAACTGCGCCACGGCATCATTGACCCGCCGTGACGACTCCAGGTCGTGGCCAATCGGTTTTTCCAGCACAACCCGGGTACGCGGGCCGAGGCCGGCCTTGTCGAGGTTTTCGCAGATGCCGCCATAAACCGCTGCAGGCGTTGCGAAGTAGGCGATCAGCGGTGCCTGGGGAGCGACCTTTTCGGCGAGCGCCTGGTAGTCATCTGCCTTGAGAAAGTCCACATGCAGGTAACTCAGGCGAGCCAGGAAGCGCTGCAGAGGGATGACCTCTATCTGCCCGGCCTCGACGAATTCATGCAGGTGCGCTTCGATTCGCTGCAGGTGCTCCTCGACGCTGCCCGGCTCGCGGGCCAATGCCAGCACCTGGGTGTCGGCATGCAACAGCCCGGCGCGATCCAGCTGATACAGCGCCGGAAACAGCTTGCGCAATGCCAGGTCGCCAAGGGCGCCAAACAGGGCAAACGTACAAGGCTCAACGGAGATCGAAGACATGATGTTGGTTCTTTTATCAAGTTGACGTACAAATACCCTGTTCAAGGGCAGTAATCAAGGGGATTATGTAGTAATAAACACAACATTTGACCCCTTGGACAGATTCAAGTGGTGAAGCAATCAGGCCATCAGTACGATAGGCCACCCCCAAAAAGCCCGCTGCTGCCCGCTATTGGCTGCATCCTCGACCCAAGGACATAAACCATGGACCGCGTGCGAAACCTCCTGGAACAGATCCAGGGCCGCCTTGAAGAGCTGAACAAGGCCGAGCGCAAAGTCGCCGAAGTCATCCTGCTCAACCCTCAGCAAGCGACGCGCTTCAGCATTGCCGCCCTGGCCCAGGCGGCCAAGGTCAGCGAACCGACCGTGAACCGTTTCTGCCGCTCGTTCGATGTCAGCGGCTACCCGGAACTCAAACTGCAACTGGCGCAGAGCCTGGCCAGTGGCGCCGCCTACGTCAGCCGCGCCGTCGAGGCCGACGATGATCCGGCCGCCTACACCCAGAAAATCTTCGGCAGTGCCATCGCCTCACTGGACAGCGCCTGCCAGCAACTCGATCCGCAGTTGATCAGCCGCGCCGTCGACATGCTGATCCAGGCCCGGCAGATCCACTTCTTCGGCCTCGGCGCCTCGGCCCCAGTGGCTCTGGATGCCCAACACAAGTTCTTCCGTTTCAACCTTGCCGTGTCGGCCCATGCCGATGTCCTGATGCAGCGCATGCTGGCGTCGGTGGCGCACACCGGCGAACTGTTCGTGATCATTTCCTACACAGGGCGCACCCGCGAACTGGTCGAAGTCGCACGCCTGGCCCGTGAAAACGGTGCCTCGGTGCTCGGCCTGACCGCTGCCGGCTCACCACTGGCCAAGGCCAGCAGCCTTAGCCTGAACATCCCGCTGCCGGAAGACACCGACATCTACATGCCGATGACCTCGCGGATCATCCAGCTGACGGTACTCGATGTACTGGCAACCGGCATGACCCTGCGCCGTGGCGTGGACTTCCAGCCACACCTGCGCAAAATCAAGGAAAGCCTCAACGCCAGCCGCTACCCGATCGACGACGAACTCAATTGAACAGGTGCGCCTGCAGCCGCAGATGAGCCTGCTCGCCCGGTGCCAGGCTCAGGCTGTCGTTGTGGCCACTGGTCGCCTCGACGCAGACAAAGCCGAGGGTTTCGCTGCCACTGACACCCATCAGCGGCCGACTACCGGGGTGCCAGACCACCGTGTCCTCGCTGTCGCCCATGTCAATGCACAGCTGGCGCTTCCAGGCCGGGTCGTGCAGTTGTAGCGTTGCCGCATTCTGGAACACCCGCTGACAGCCGCCCAGCACTTTCAGCTCACCTTTCTGCCGGCAGGTTTGACGACTCAATTGGTCGTAACCTTCCGCACCTTCGAGCCCGGACAGCGCTATCTTTGAGACATCACTGATACGCCAGTAAGCCAGCAGCGCATGACTCAACTGGCAGGGCAAGCTGTCCTGATGCTCAGTACGCAACTGCAACTCCATGCCATCACCCAGACGCGCCTGCAGGTCAACCTGCCAGTCACACAGCTGCAAACGCCAGGTCAGGCTAACCCCTTCGGCATCCTCTGAGCTGTCGATCAGTTTCCAGTCCAGCAGGCGTGCCCAACCATGAGAAGGCCAGAGGTCTTCGCTCGGGTGACGACCATACCAGGGCCAGCACACCGGCACACCGCCACGGATCGCCCCAACCTGTGGCCACTGTGCGGCACACCACAACCACGGGCGCTGGCCCTGCGGCTGAAAATGCAGCAACTGGGCGCCCTGACGACTGAACACCGCCTGGCAACGTGGGTGATCAATGATCAGCACGTCGCGCTGCTGATGGCGCTCCCACTCAAAGGTCGGACGCGGCCGGCGCGAGGTGAAAAAGCGCTGGAGCGGATGCTCTTGCATGGCTAGGAACTCTGATTGACTGACGGGCTTTATCGCCAGCCAGCTCAGCACCTACAGGCAGGTGCTGAGCAAGCCGGCAATCAGCTGCAACAAATGGCGTAAATTTACAACATATTACGTCAGAACACCGACTGAATCTTCAAGCCGGCGACGACCGCGTTGTCCACCTCATCCACACCCCCTGGGCTGCGGATGTACTGCAGGTTCGGCCGTACGGTCAGCCAGTTGGTGACGTGAAAACCGTAGTACAGCTCGGCGTTGTATTCGGTCTTCTGGACAGGGACGAACGCCGGGTTGTCGTAGTCGTTGATACCACTGACGTCATTGAGCAACTCTGCACGTTTTTTCACATCGTCGTTCACGTGAATACGCGCCACGCCAAAGCCGATGTCGTCCTTGGGTCGCCCGTCAAAGGCACCTTTGTAGACCAGGCCGACCTGCTGGTAGTTATCGACCACGTTGGTGGCCTTGTCGTGAACAGTGAAGTTGGCGAAAAGGCTCAAACCACGTGCGGCATCGCCGTTGTGCGCAGTAACCTGCTGCTGGGCGACAACCCACCAGCCATGCTTGCTGCTGTGCGATTTGAAGTCATTACCGGTTAGCGCCTGCGGTTGACCATTGACGTCTTCAAAGACATCGTCAGCCTTGGCGGTGCTGTAGTAGTAACCCAGACGGTACTCACCCGGCAGGTCGTTGACCTTGGGCGACCAGACCATTTCCACCGGCAGGATCATGCCCTTGGTACCACTGCCACTGAGCTTGAAGCCGTTGCCGGTTTCCAGGTTGGACGGGTTCTGCTCAAACACGCCGACCTGAGCGAAGAACTCCGGGGTGATGTTGTACTTGACCCGCAACGCCCACTGGCTGACGGGCCAGTTGTACCAGATGCTGCCAACCCAGTTGCCAACCTGGGATCCACAGAACGCCAGGTTCTGGAAGTCGCAGGGGAAGCTGTTGAAGTCCTCGCCCGGGCCGAAGCGGCCGACTTTGACATCCAGCGCCTGATCGAAATACTGCTGCTTGATCCACATCTGGGTCAGCCGCCAGGTCTGGCCGCGCCCCCAGACTTCCTGCACCGAACTGAACTGCCCGGCACGCGGATCACTGATGCGGTCGTTGGACAGGTTACGGCCACTGCGCTCCGTAACGGCCAGTTTGAACTCGGTATCCTGCCAACCGAGGATCTTTTCCAGGTCCAGCTTCACGCCCAAGGCAAACTGGTCGCTGTAGCGCGCCGTCTTGTCATCGTTGTAGCCACCGCTGAGGTTGCCAGCCACCTCGCCCACGTACTCCAGCGAGAAGTCGTAACCCTTCTCCAGCAACTCGGTACGCGTGCCGCCCCAATCTCCGGTCATCCATTTCGATTCCGGGTCGAAAGCACCGGCAGCGTGAGCACCACCGGTTACCCCGAACGCAGCCAGCAAGGTCAGCGGAGCCAGCGACCTGATGCGTTTGTAATGAGCCATCCCTTGTTTCCTCGTCTTATTGTTATCGATGGATTTACACGTCCTGCAAACGGCTCAGCGCCCCTTGAACTGCGCCACATTGTCCTTGGCTACATTGTCCTTGGGCGCATGCACTTGCGGGTTGCCGACCACACCCAATCGCTCACCCGTTACGGCGTCGAACAGCAACACCCGCGCCGGGTCGAACTGCAGGTTCAGGTTGTCCCCCACCTGCACCGGGCAGTCAGGCGCCAGGCGACAGCAGACTTTGGTGCCGTTGAGGCTGACGAACACCAGGGTGTCCGGGCCGGTAGGTTCGATCACCTGCACCTCGGCACGAATACTGGGCAGGCCATTGGGCTGTTCCGGTGCCAGGCAGACTTGTTCGGGGCGAATGCCCAGAATCACTTCACGCTCTTCCAGGCCCGCATCGTCGATGCCCATCGGCAACTCGCAGCGCGCCTGACCACTGTCGAGCAGCGCCAGCAGGCGGCTGTCCTTGCGCTGCAGACGCAAAGGAATGAAGTTCATCGGCGGTGAGCCAATGAAACTGGCGACGAACAGGTTGGCCGGGTCGTTATAGATCTGCTGCGGGGTTCCGAACTGCTGGATCAGCCCGTCCTTCATCACAGCAACCTTGTCACCCAGGGTCATCGCTTCGATCTGGTCGTGGGTCACGTAGACCGTGGTGGTCTTCAAGCGTTGGTGCATCAGCTTGATCTCGGTGCGCATCTCCACCCGCAACTTGGCATCGAGGTTGGACAGTGGCTCATCGAACAGGTAGATCTTCGGCCGCCGCGCCAACGCCCGGCCCATCGCCACGCGCTGTTGTTGACCACCCGAGAGCTGACCGGGCTTGCGATTGAGCAAGTGCTCGATCTGCAGCAGCCTGGACACCCGCGCCACCTCTTCTTCGATGGCGGCGGCGGGCATCTTGCGGATCTTCAGGCCGAAGGCGATGTTCTCCCGCACGTTCATGGTCGGGTACAGCGCATAGGACTGAAAGACCATGGCAATGTCCCGGTCCTTCGGGCTCATGCCGCTGATATCAGCCTCATCCACCAGGATCGCCCCGCCGCTGATCTGCTCCAGCCCGGCGATGCAGTTCATCAAGGTCGACTTGCCGCAGCCCGAGGGGCCAACCAGAATCAGGAACTCGCCCGAGTCGATCTTCAGCTCGATGTTCTTCAAGGTGTCCGGCAGGCCACTGCCGTAGGTCTTGTTGACGTTGCGCAATTCAAGCGTTGCCATAATTCACCCCTTGACCGCGCCGGCAGTGAGCCCGCGCAGGAAATACTTGCCAGCCATCACATAGACCAACAGGGTCGGTAACCCGGCGATCATCGCCGCCGCCATGTCGACGTTGTATTCCTTGACCCCGGTACTGGTGTTGACCAGGTTGTTCAGCGCCACCGTGATTGGCTGGGCATCGCCGCTGGCGAACACCACGCCGAAAAGAAAGTCGTTCCAGATCTGCGTGAACTGCCAGATCAGGCAGACCATGATGATCGGCACCGACATGGGCAGCAGGATCTTCCCGAAGATGGTGAAGAAGCCCGCACCATCGAGCCGTGCCGCCCGCACCAGAGCATCCGGGACACTGGTGTAGTAGTTGCGAAAGAACAGCGTGGTAAAGGCCAGGCCATAGACGATATGCACCAGCACAAGGCCCGTGGTGGTGCTGGCCAGGCCCAGCTTGCCGAGGGTGAACGAGGCCGGCAGCAGCACGGTCTGAAACGGCAGAAAGCAACCGAACAACAGCAAGCCGAAAAACAACTGCGAGCCACGGAAGCGCCACATCGACAGCACATACCCGTTAAGCGCCCCCAACAGCGTCGAAACCACCACCGCCGGTACGGTGATTTTCACCGAGTTCCAGAAGTAGCCACCCACGGTGTCCCAAGCCTTGATCCAGCCGATGCCCGTGATCACCTCGGGCCAGCTCAGCAAGTTGCCGGTGCGGATGTCATCCGGTGATTTGAAGCTGGTCAGCAGCATCACGATCAGCGGGATCAGGTAGACCGCGCAGGCCAGCAGCAAGGTGCCGTAGATGGCCAGGCGGCTGAGGCTGAAGCCACGCGAAGCAAGAGGCTTAGTCATGGCGCTTGTTCCTCAATTCCGAGTACAGGTAAGGCACCAGGATGGACAGGATCGCCCCCAGCATCAGAATCGCGCTGGCCGAGCCCATGCCCATCTGCCCGCGGCTGAAGGTGAAGGCGTACATGAACATCGCCGGCAAGTCGGAGGCGTAGCCCGGGCCACCTGCAGTCATCGCGGCTACCAGGTCGAAACTCTTGATCGCAATGTGCGCCAGGATCATCAGTGCACTGAAAAACACCGGGCGCAGGCTCGGCAGGACGATGCGCAGGTAAATACTCGGCAGGCTTGCCCCATCGACCTGGGCGGCACGGATGATCGACTGATCGACACCCCGCAGGCCCGCCAGGAACAAGGCCATGACAAAGCCCGAGGCCTGCCACACCGCGGCAATCACCAGGCAGTAGACAACGCGGTCCGGATCGACCAGCCAGTCCAGGCGGAAGCCCTCCCAGCCCCAATCACGCAGCAGCTTGTCCAGGCCCAGGCCGGGGTTGAGCAACCACTTCCAGGCAGTACCGGTGACAATCATCGACAGCGCCATCGGGTACAGGTAGATGGTGCGGATAAAGCCTTCACGGCGGATACGCTGATCGAGCAACACCGCCAGCAGCACGCCGACCACCAGGCTGATGCTGATGAACAGCCCACCGAACACCAGCAGGTTCTTGCTCGCCACCCACCAACGGTCGTTCTCCAGCAGCTTGGCGTACTGCGCCAGCCCTACCCATTTGTAGCTGGGCATGAAACTGGAGTTGGTGAACGACAGCAGGAAGGTCCAGAAGATGTAGCCATAGAACCCCACCAGGACGATCAGCATGCTTGGCGCCAGCACCAGTTTTGGCAGCCAGCGTTGCAATGCGTCGAGGGGCGAGGCCTTGTTGAGTGCAACAACAGTGCTCATCGTGGAAATCTCGAATGGAGGGCGGCGCGAAGCACCGCATCGCCGGCAAGGCCGGCTCCTACAGCGGGTAGAGCAGGCTCACAGCCTCACTTGGCCGACTTGATCGCCGAACTCAGTTGCTTGACCGCCTTGGCCGGATCGGCGCTCGGGTCATTGAGAAAGTTGGTGACCACATCGAAGATGGCCCCCTGCACGGCCAGCGACGTGGCCATGTTGTGCGCCATGCTCGGTTGCAGGCCGTCACCTTTTTCGGCGTCCTTGAAGTCCACCGACGACTTCTGCGTGCAGGCGTCGAACAGGCTCATGTCCATGTCCTGACGCACCGGCAGCGAGCCTTTGTTCCGGTTGAACACGGTCTGGAACTCAGGCTCCAGCGCGACCTTGGCCAGATCGTTCTGGGCCTTGATGTCGTTCGCGTTCTTGAGTTTGAACATCGCCAGCGAGTCGATGTTGTAGGTAAAACTGCCCTGGGTTCCGGGGAAGGCCACGCACAGGTAGTCCTTGCCGGCGACCTTGCCTGCAGCGGTCCACTCGCTCTTGGCCCAGTCGCCCATGATCTGCATGCCCGCCTTGCCGCTGATGACCTCGGCCGCCGCAATGTTCCAGTCACGCCCCGCGCGGTTCGGGTCCATGTAGGTGCCCAGGCGCTGCAAGGTCTTGAACACCTCGACCATTTTCTCGCCGGTCAGGGCCTGCTCATCCAGCTCGACGAAGGCCGCGTGATAGCCCTTGGTCCCAAGAATGCTCAGCGCCAGGTCTTCGAAAACCGTGCTGTCCTGCCATGGCTGACCGCCATGGGCGAGCGCAGTGAAGCCTGCAGCCTTGAGCTTGTCGGCAGCAGCAAAGAGCTCATCAAGGTTGGTCGGCACCTTGGCACCGGCTTTCTCGAACACCTGCGGGTTGATCCACAGCCAGTTGACCCGGTGGATATTCACCGGCACCGCAACGTAGTGACCGTCGTACTTCATGATGTCGGCGACTTGTTTGGGCAGCAACGCATCCCAGTGGTTGGCCTTGGACACGTCATCCAGTTCAGTCAGCAGGCCGAGGGCGCCCCACTCCTGGATGTCCGGCCCCTTGATCTGGGCGGCGGCAGGGGGGTTACCGGAAATGGCCCGGGTTTTCAGCACGGTCATGGCGGCTGCACCACCGCCACCGGCAACGGCGTTGTCCTTCCAGACGAAACCGTCTTTCTTGACCTGTTCCTTCAGGGTTTCCACGGCCTTTGCTTCACCACCGGACGTCCACCAGTGCAGCACTTCCACTGTACCGGGATCGGCAGCGATGGCGCTCAGGGGGAACAAGGAGGCAAGAGAAATGACAGCGGCGAGGCGAGTAATCGCATTCATCGAAGGGAACCTTTTCTTGTTGTTATGCAGGTGCAAGTCGTGGTGCTTGCGCTGCATAGCAGTCTAACCAGAGGCCCGCCCGCTGGACGTAACGAAGGGATGCGCGAATGTCACCAAGCAGTGACATTGCACAAGCGCCGTCCTGTCCCGGCCGACCGCCAATTCAGTGAACTCAATCACCGGTTCGCGGCAGGCGCAGGGTGACCCGCAGCCCCCCTTCACGCAGGTTTTGCAGGGTCAGCTCGCCGCCATGACTGTGAGCAATATTGCGGGCGATCCCCAGGCCAAGGCCATAACCCTGCTGCTGCCCGGCCAGCCTGAAGTGGGGCTCGAACACCTGTTCCAGGCGCTGCTCGGGCACGCCAGGGCCTTCGTCATCGACATGCAGCACGAACGCCTGATCGCTGTCCTCGATCCGCAGGTGCGCACGCTGGCCGTACTTGAGCGCATTGTCGATCAGATTGCCCATGCACCGGCGCAGCGCCAACGGCTTGCCGGGGTATGGCGCCAGCACCTGCCCCTCAAGGGTGACCTGACCGGTCCCCAGGTACGGCTCGATCAGGCCATGCAGCGCCTGGGCCAGATCGATCGGTTCGATGTTCTCGTGGATGTCGGTATCTTTCACACACTGCAGCGCGCCCTTGACCAGCATCTCCAGCTCATCCAGGTCACGGCTGAACTTGCGCTGCACGTGCTCGTCATCCAACAACTCGACCCGCAGCCGCAAACGGGTGATCGGGGTGCGTAAATCATGGGAAATCGCGCTGAACAACTGGCTGCGCTCCGTCAAATAACGGCTGATGCGCTCGCGCATGGCATTGAAGGCACGGCCTACCTCGACCACTTCGCTGCCACCGCCTTCGACCACCGGCTCTACCTCGGCCGCCCCTAGCGAAAGGTCCCGCGCCGCCCGCGCCAGGCGTTTCAACGGACGGCTCTGCCAATGCACCAGTACACCGATGAACAGCAACAGGAAGGTACTGGTCAGCACCATGAAACCGATCTGCTGACCCGGCACGCCCTCTTCTTCCAGGCTGGTGTACGGCTCAGGCAACAGCGAGGCGATGTACAACCACTCACCCGGCGCCAAACCGATTTGTGTCACCAGCACCGGCGGATCAAGTGGCGCCAGGGTCAGCGCGTAATGCGCCCAGGATCGCGGCAGTTCGTCCAGCTTCAGGCCGCTGTTGAACACCCGCAGCTCCTTTGGGCTGACGAACTCCACAGAGATACTCATCTGCTCACCCAGGCGTTGGCGCAACACCTGTTCCACGGCTTCGATCACTGCTTTTTTGCGCGGTGTGGCCGGCAACATCTGCATGTCCAATGGATGGTCGTTGAGCGACACCACGAAACGGGTACCGCCCATGCTACGCAACTGGTCCAGCACCATCGGCCGATAGGCCACAGGCAGCGAGCGAAAGTAGCTGACGCTGGCGGTCATCGAGTGAGCCAGGCTGCGCGCACTGGCCACCAAGCCCTCCAGTTGGCTGGCCCGCAGCTGCGAGAGCCAGATCAGGCTGGCCAGCCCCTGTGCCAGCAACACCGCCAACAACGTCAACAGCAGCATGCGCCCGAGCAGCGAACGCGGCCACGGCAGGCGCCAGCGCCGCTCAGTGCGCAGGCGCGACATGGGCTGCCAGCAGATAACCGCTGCCGCGAACAGTACGAATCAAACGGGGTGGTTTTTCAGTGTCACGCAGACGCTGACGCAGGCGGCTGACCGCCATGTCGACAATCCGGTCCAGCGGCATCGGTTCCCGACCACGGGTGGCATTGCCGATGGTGTCGCGGTCGAGGATTTGTTGCGGATGATCGAGAAACAGCTTGAGCAAGGCGAAATCCGCCCCTGACAGAATCACCTCTTCACCGTCGCGGTGAAACAGCCGGTGGCTGACCGTGTCCAACCGCCACTCATCGAACGCCAGGACCTCACCGCCGTTACGCTCCTGAGCAAAACCGGCCCGGCGCAACAGGGCTTTGATACGCGCCTGCAACTCGCGCGGGCTGAACGGCTTGCCCAGATAATCGTCGGCCCCCAGCTCCAGGCCAATCACCCGATCGGCCTCATCGGAGCTGGCCGTCAACATGATGATCGGCACCTGGGACTGGCGCGGATGTTGGCGAGTCCAGCGGCACAAGCTGAAACCATCTTCATCCGGGAGCATCACGTCGAGGATCACCAGATCATGACCACCCTCGTCCAATGCCTGACGAAACCCCTGACCGTTGGCCACCGCGCACACGGCAAAGCCTGAACGGCTCAGGTAGGCTTGCAGCAGTTCACGAATGTCCTGGTCATCATCGACCAACAGGATCGACTTACCGGCAGTACTCAATGCATTGATCCTTGGCGGGTCTTGTTGCCCGCTGCACGCTTAGGCCCTCAGGCCTGTTTCTGCTGCAAGGCGACACCGGCGCCAAGCAGGCCGGAAAATTCGGCCGTCACCAGCCATACCGGTACATCCTTGAAATAGCCGCTCATGCAGCCCTTGTCAGCAAAACACTCGGCAAACCCGCTGTTCAGGAACAGTTCGGCGAAGCGCGGAATCACGCCGCCAACGATGTACACGCCACCGCGTGCGCCCAAGGTGAGTACATTGTTGCCCGCCACACGCCCCAGGAAGCGACAGAACTGCTCAATCACCGAACACGCCAACGGCTCGCCGGCCAGAGCCGCCTCGGTGATCGCAGCCGGGGTCTGCAGCACTGCACGATGGCCATCCAATAGGCAGATCGCCTGGTACAAGCGCAGCAAACCGCCGCCACTGAGCACGGTTTCAGCGCTGACATGGCCGATTTCACGCTCGATCTGTTGGCGAATCGCCGCTTCACGGGCATTGCCGACCGGCAGATCGACATGGCCGCCCTCGCCCGGCAAGGCCATCCAGCGCCCTTCGCCCAATGACAGCAGGGTACCAACGCCCAGGCCTGTGCCCGGGCCGATGACCACCGCCGGGCGCAACGCCTCGGCCTGCCCGGCACACACCTCGCGAAACTCGCCGGGCTGCAATCGGGTCATGCCCAGGGCCATGGCCGAGAAGTCGTTGATCAGCAGCAGCTCATCCACCTGCAAGGTTTTGCAGAATGCCTGCCGGCTGAGCCGCCAATGGTTGTTGGTGAAACGAAACGCATCGCCGTCTACAGGCCCTGCGACGGCCAGGCACACAGCGCCCAAGGCGCCACGCCCCAGGCCATGGTCGCTCAGGTAAGCGTCGATGGCCTGTTCCGGGCTGGTGTAGTCGGCGGTCTGATAGACCTTGACCGAGTGCATCCGATCGTTTTCCCACAAGGCAAAACGGGCATTGGTGCCACCGATGTCGCCCACCAGCGCACGCTTCATTTCAGCGCCTCCAGTGACGCGGTGAAGGCACTGGCGCCGTGCTGCGCCGAACTCATCGCATGGCGCATGAAGCCAAACAGCTCGCGCCCACAGCCCAGGTCATTGCCGGTTGGGGCTTGCGCCAGCGGCCTTGCCGCCAGCTCGGTCTCATCGACACGCACCAGCAGCGTACCCGTATGACCATCGACACGAATGATGTCACCATCGCGTACCCGCGCCAGCGGGCCGCCATCGAAGGCTTCCGGGCAAACGTGGATAGCCGCGGGGATCTTGCCCGAGGCGCCAGACATGCGCCCGTCGGTGACCAGCGCGACCTTGAAGCCACGGTCTTGCAGCACACCGAGAAACGGCGTCATCTTGTGCAGTTCCGGCATGCCATTGCTGCGCGGCCCTTGAAAGCGCATCACCGCGACAAAGTCGCGCTCCAGCTCGCCGGCCTTGAAGGCATCGGCCAATGCCTGCTGATCATGGAACACCCGCGCCGGGGCTTCGACCACCTGATGCTCCGGGGCCACCGCCGAGACTTTCATTACGCCCAACCCCAGGTTGCCCTGCATGACCCGCAAACCGCCCTCAGGCGAGAACGGACGGGCCAGTGGTCGCAGGATGCTCTCGTCCAGGCTGGCCGCAGGGCCGTCACGCCAGACCAGTTTGCCCTCCTCAAGGAACGGCTCCTGGGTGTAGCGACGCAGCCCGTGCCCCGCCACAGTGTTGACGTCCTCGTGCAACAGGCCGCCATCGAGCAGCTCGCGAATCAGGAACGCCATGCCGCCAGCGGCCTGGAAATGGTTAATGTCGGCCTTGCCATTGGGGTAGACATGCGACAGCGTCGGCACGACTTCGGAGAGGTCGGCCATGTCCTGCCAGGTCAACTGGATACCGGCCGCCTGCGCAATGGCGGGCATGTGCAAGGTATGGTTGGTCGAACCGCCAGTGGCGTGCAGCGCCACGATGGAGTTGACCAGCGCCTTCTCGTCGACGATTTCGCCCAAGGGCATGAAGTCGCCGCTGGCCTTGGTCATCCGCGTGACCTGTTGCGCCGCATAGGCGGTCAGGGCATCACGCAGTGGCGTGTACGGGTTGACGAACGAAGCGCCCGGCAAGTGCAGCCCCATCACTTCCATCAGCAACTGGTTGGTGTTGGCAGTGCCATAGAAGGTGCAGGTGCCGGGGCTGTGGTAGGACTTCATCTCCGACTCCAGCAGCTCTTCGCGGCTGGCCTTGCCCTCGGCATAACGCTGGCGTACGTCGGCTTTTTCCTTGTTGGAGATGCCCGACGGCATCGGCCCACCCGGGACGAACATCGTCGGCAGGTGACCGAAACGCAACGCACCCATCATCAATCCGGGAACGATCTTGTCACAGATCCCCAGGCACAGCGTTGCGTCAAACATGTTGTGCGAGAGCGCCACCGCAGTCGCCATGGCGATCACCTCGCGGCTGGCCAAGGCCAGTTCCATGCCAGGCTCACCTTGGGTGACACCATCGCACATTGCTGGCACACCGCCTGCGAACTGACCGACCGATCCGACCTCGCGCAATGCCTGCTTGATCTGCTCGGGGAAGTGCTCGTAGGGCTGATGCGCCGAGAGCATGTCGTTATAGGCCGAAACGATGGCGACGTTGGCCGAGTTCATCAGGCGCAGGTTCTGCTTATCCTGAGGGGCGCAGCCGGCCACACCGTGGGCAAAGTTGGCGCACTGCAGCTTGGCTCGCATCGGTCCGTCACTGGCGGCCCCGCGAATCAGTTGCAGGTAGCGCTCGCGGGTAGGACGACTGCGAGCGATCAACCGTTCGGTGACCTCAAGGATGCGCGGATGCATGTACTGGACTCCAGGCTAGCGGTGATTGCGACCGGTGCAGCAGTTTCCCTTATCGCCAATCCCCGCCTAGGCTCTTGTACAGGGGATCGGTCGTATCGGGAGGACGACCTGCCAGGTCACTCGTTGTATATCGAACAAAATACTGCCATCAAAAAGGCTTGTTTTCTATTTTTTTAGGAATAATCTTGTTATTCCAACAACAAAATCAGATTCAGTGAAGTGTTCACTCGCATCTCGGGCTTCACCTGGTCTGCAAGAGGCAGCTCCATGACCCTACGAATTGCAATCAATGGCTTTGGCCGCATCGGCCGCAACATTCTTCGTGCACTCTATACCCAAGGCTACCGCCAGGACCTGCAGGTCGTCGCCATCAACGATTTGGGGGACAGCGCGATCAACGCTCACCTGCTCAAATACGACAGCGTCCATGGGATATTCGAGGCCAGCGTGGCGTCCGATCAGGAAAGCCTGACCGTCAACGGTGACCGCATTGCCGTCAGCGCCATTCGCAACCCTGCCGAGCTGCCCTGGAAGGCCGAGGCCATCGATGTGGTCTTTGAATGCACCGGGCTGTTCACCGACCGCGCCAAGGCGGCCGCCCATCTTACTGCCGGGGCACGCAAAGTCATTATCTCGGCACCGGCCAAGGGCGCTGACGCCACCATCGTCTATGGCGTCAACCACGACATTCTGCGCCAATCGCACCAGATCATCTCCAGCGCCTCCTGCACCACCAACTGCCTTGCACCGGTGGCCCAGGTGCTGCACCGCGAACTGGGCATCGAGCAAGGCCTGATGACCACGATCCACGCCTACACCAACGACCAGAGCCTTACCGACGTGTACCACAGCGACCCGTTCCGCGCCCGCGCGGCCACCCAATCGATGATCCCGAGCAAGACCGGCGCCGCCGAGGCGGTGGGTCTGGTGTTGCCGGAACTGGCCGGCAAGCTGACCGGGATGGCGGTGCGGGTACCCGTGATCAACGTGTCGCTGGTTGACCTGACGGTGAACCTCAAGCGCGAGGCGAGTGCCGAGGAGGTCAACGCCCTGCTCAAGGAAGCCAGCCAACACTCGAAGGTCCTCGGTTACAACAACCTGCCGCTGGTCTCCTGCGATTTCAATCACAACCCGCTATCATCGATTTTCGACGCCAACCACACCAAGGCCAACGGCAAGCTGTTGAAGGTGCTGGCCTGGTACGACAATGAGTGGGGCTTCTCCAACCGCATGCTGGATAACTGCCTGGCGCTGTGCAACGCGCAATGAGTCGATGCAGGCGATAACAACGCGAAGGGGAGCGCCTCCCTTTCGCGGCCCGCAGCCATAACCCTGCCGCACCTGCCCCCCTGTAAGCACAAGCAGCCAAGCCAAGACGTGCTGGATCTTCATCGCCAAAGGCCGCAAACTGCGCGACGAAGCTCCCTTCAAGCCCGCTATCGCCACTGACGGCAACCGGGCCCTACCCGCACAGTCAAAGCGCCCATGCCTCGCCCACCCGCCTCCAAGTTGTCCCGCCTGATGTTCGGCCTACTGGCTTATACAAGCCTGACTATTGGCCTGATTGCCATTTTCGTTCCCGGCCTGCCGACCACCGAGTTCATTCTGCTCGCTGCCTGGGCCGCCACCCGCAGTTCCCCGCGCCTGAGCCACTGGCTGGAAAATCACCGCCTGTTCGGCCCCATGCTGCACAACTGGCACAACGGCAAGGTGATAACCCGCAAGACCAAGTTCAGCGCCTCCGTGAGCATGCTGCTGTGCAGCGCACTGATGCTGGTAATGCTCGAACATCGCTGGCCGCTGTTTTGCGCCCTCGCGGGCATGGCCCTGGTCAACCTGTGGATCTGGTCACGCCCGGAACAGGTTTCTGTGACAAACAGATGACCGCCCACCGCATACGACTAAAGTCTAACAAGGCCCTGCCGATACACCGATATCGCTGAACTCATCTGGCGAACAGCGCCGAGCAACTCGGCTTTTCAACGACCCGTTCATTTGCGAGTACGTTCATGTTCGACACGCTTTCGATTCGTCTGAAAATCGTTCTGCTTTCCGGCCTCTGCCTGCTGGGGGTCGTTGCCCTGGTCGTCAGCATCAACCTGTACCAGTCCCACGACAGCGATCAACTGGTCGATAAAGCCAGCAGCACCATGCTCACCCGCAACGTACAGGCGTTGCTGCAAGCGCGGGCGGGTGAAAAGGCCGAGCTGCTCAAACGCACCTTCAGCAACAAGCTGACCCTGGCCACTGGCGTCGGCGACCAGGCGCTGGACCTTCGCAAGCTGGGCCAGGCCCAGACGATGGACGCGGCCAGTGTACGCGCCGCCCTGAGCCAAAGCCTGGCGACCGCGTTCAATCGCAACACCGACATCCTCGGCCTCTGGCTGGTGTTCCAGCCCAATGCGCTGGACGGCCGCGACAGCGCGTTCGTCAATACACTGGCAAATGGCGGCAACGACAGCGGGCGCTTCGCCACCTATTGGAGCCGCGCCCAAGGCACCGCGCTGAACACACTGATTGTCGAAGGCGACCTGGCCAAAACCGAGCTCAACCTCAGCGGCACCCCCTACAACAGCTGGTACACCTGCACCTTCAACAGTGCCCAGCCCTGCCTGCTGGAACCTTATGAAGATACCGTCGGCGGCAAAAAAGTGCTGATGACCAGTATCACCGTGCCGCTGCTCAGCGACGGCAAGGTGATTGGTGTGGCCGGCGTCGACATGGCGCTGGACGATCTGCAAACCGCTGCCAGCGCCGCCCAGCGTGAACTGTTCGACGGTGCCGGCCACCTGCTGGTCGTTTCTTCAGGTGGCCTGCTCGCCGCCAACAGCAATGACGCCAGCAAAGTCGGCCGAGGTATTGAGCAGGCCCTTGGCCAGGAAGGTCGGCAGGCACTGGAAAGGCTTACCGACAAACGCCCTCACGTCATCGAGCAGGGGGCAATGGTTCGCGCCCTGTACCCGGTCGAACCGATCCCGGGCAGCAAACCTTGGGGGGTGTTGATCGACCTGCCAAAAGACGTACTGTTGGCCGATGCCAGTGCCCTGCAAAAGGTGCTGCAAGAGGCCCGTACCAGCGGCACCCTGAAGGTTCTGTTGCTCGCAGCCCTGGCCGGTCTTGGCGGCCTGCTGGTGATCTGGATGACCGCCACCGGCGTAACCCGACCACTGAACAGCGTGGCCGCGATGCTTGAAGACATCGCCAGCGGCGACGGCGACCTGACCCAACGCCTGCAGTATGCCCGTCAGGACGAACTGGGACGACTGACCGGCGGCTTCAACCGCTTCCTAGACAAGCTGCAGCCGATCATCGCCCAGATCAAACAGAGCATCACTCAAGCACGCGCCACCGCCGACCAGTCCTCAGCCATCGCCCAACGTACCAGCGACGGCATGCAGGTGCAGTTCCGCGAAATCGACCAGGTGGCCACCGCCTCCAATGAAATGAGCGCCACCGCCCATGACGTCGCCAACAGTGCCGCAAGCGCTGCCAATGCCGCCCGTGGTGCCGATCAGTCCGCCAAGGACGGCAGTGCAATCATCGAGCGCAGCACCCGTGACATCGCCCTGCTGGTCGAGGATGTCAGCAAGGCGGTTGGCGAAGTCGAAACCCTGGCGGCCAACAGCGAACAGATCGGCTCTGTACTGGAAGTCATTCGCAGCATTGCCGAACAAACCAACCTGCTGGCCCTCAATGCCGCCATTGAGGCCGCACGTGCCGGTGAGAGTGGCCGAGGCTTCGCCGTGGTCGCCGATGAAGTGCGCAACCTGGCCAAGCGCACTCAGGAGTCCGTGGAAGAAATTCGCCAAGTAATCGAACGTCTCCAGAGCAATACCCGCAGCGTGGTCGCAACCATGCATGCAAGCCAAGGCAAGGCTCAGGAGAACGCCGGGCAGATTCATCAGGCCGTCGCAGCCCTTAACCGCATCAGCGAAGCGGTGACAGTCATCAGCGACATGAACCTTCAGATCGCCAGCGCTGCCGAACAGCAAAGCTCAGTGGCAGAAGAGGTCAACCGCAACGTCTCGGCAATCCGTGGTGTCACTGAAACCCTGACCGGCCAGGCGGCCGAGTCGGCGCAAATCAGCAATCGACTCAACACCCTCTCCTCGCAACAGATGGCCTTGATCGAGCAGTTCAAGGTTTGACCCTCTAGCCCATGCTGGCGTCCGCAGCATCGACCTCTGGTCGCATCTGCGCACGCCAGCAAAGCCCCGGCACCGGCAATACCTCCTCCCCGACATACAACCGATAGCGGTTGCCTTCCCCAGCGCCGAGCCTTCGGTCATCCCGCCCTGTCCCGCATTTGTAACGTTGGCGATGCACCCTGAATTAACGGCATTTGTTCCGTGCGTGTTTATAGGTAATGACGCATTCAAACCAGAGCGCTAATAACTGGCGCATCTATACCAACGGCATTAAAACAATAGTTTTGAACAGCACTTGATCTCCATCAACTTAATAGGAATTTCTCCCGACAAAAATTTGCGAATCCCGAAAAAGGGGCTAGCGTCAAATCTCGAATCACCCTAGATAAAATGCTCTAAAAACCCATGAAAGCCCAGCCAGACGGGGGCTGCAGCACTTCAAAAACAGACAGGAATACACCGCCTAACTAGTTGAACAACAATGGAATGTAGCCATGAACTGACCTGAATCAGTTCATCCAAAAGTCGCCAATTTTATGCTGTCCTCTCTCTTCTCCTGGAATGGAGTTATCCAATGTCAGACGCTCCTGGAAAACTAAAGCTCGGTGCGCTAGTCGCACTTGTGGTGGGCTCAATGATTGGCGGTGGTATCTTTTCACTGCCGCAAAACATGGCCGCCAGCGCTGATGTCGGTGCAATTCTGATCGGCTGGGCTATTACCGCAGTCGGCATGCTGACCCTGGCCTTCGTGTTCCAGACCCTGGCCAACCGCAAACCGGATCTGGACGGCGGGGTGTATGCCTATGCCAAGGCCGGCTTCGGCGACTACATGGGCTTCTCATCGGCCTGGGGTTACTGGATCAGCGCCTGGATAGGTAACGTCGGCTACTTCGTGCTGCTGTTCAGCACCCTGGGCTATTTCTTCCCGATCTTCGGCGAGGGCAACACGCCTGCCGCGATCGTCGGCTCGTCAATCCTGCTCTGGGCCGTACACTTCCTGGTGTTGCGCGGGATCAAGGAAGCGGCCTTCATCAACCTGATCACCACCGTCGCCAAGGTGGTGCCACTGGTGCTGTTTGTTCTGATCACCCTCTTTGCCTTCAAACTGGACATTTTCACCGCTGACATCTGGGGCCGCATGAACCCGGACCTGGGCAGCGTGATGAACCAGGTGCGCAACATGATGCTGGTCACCGTCTGGGTGTTCATCGGTATCGAAGGCGCGAGCATCTTCTCGGCGCGGGCAGAAAAACGCTCGGACGTGGGCAAGGCCACGGTCCTCGGTTTCATTACCGTGCTGCTCTTCCTGGTGCTGGTCAACGTGCTGTCGCTGGGCATCATGACGCAGCCCGAACTGGCCAAGTTGCAAAACCCGTCGATGGCGGCGGTGCTTGAGCACGTGGTCGGTCACTGGGGCGCGGTGTTGATCAGTGTAGGCCTGGTCATCTCGCTGCTGGGCGCGCTGCTGTCCTGGGTGTTGCTGTGCGCCGAAATCATGTTCGCAGCGGCCAAGGACCACACCATGCCGGAATTCCTGCGCCGTGAGAACGCCAAGCAGGTACCGGCCAATGCCCTGTGGCTAACCAATGCCATGGTGCAGATTTTCCTGGTCATCACCCTGTTCTCTGCCAGCACCTACCTGAAGCTGATCTACCTCGCCACCTCGATGATCCTGGTGCCTTACCTGTGGTCGGCAGCCTATGCCGTGCTGCTGGCGGTACGCAATGAAACCTATGAGCAAGCCTTGGCCGAGCGCAAGAAGGATCTGTTCATCGGTGGGATTGCCTTGATCTACGCGATCTGGCTGCTGTACGCCGGCGGCGTCAAGTACCTGCTGCTCTCGGCGTTGCTCTATGCCCCCGGCGTGATTCTGTTCGCCAAGGCCAAGCGTGAAGTCGGCCAACCCATTTTTACCAACGTGGAGAAGTTGATTTTCGCCGCCGTGATCGTCGGCGCCCTGGTGGCAGCCTACGGCCTGTATGACGGCTTCCTGACTCTGTAACCCCCGTATTCGCAACTTGGAGGAAATAAGCCATGTCCACGGAAAAAGTTAAGTACGGCGTACATTCCGAAGCCGGCAAACTGCGCAAAGTGATGGTTTGCTCCCCCGGCCTGGCGCATCAGCGCCTGACGCCGAGCAACTGCGACGAGTTGCTGTTCGATGACGTCATCTGGGTCAACCAGGCCAAGCGTGATCACTTCGACTTCGTCACCAAGATGCGTGAGCGCGGTGTTGAAGTGCTGGAAATGCACAACCTGTTGACCGAAACCATTCAGAACCCCGAAGCCCTGAAGTGGATTCTCGACCGCAAGATCACCCCGGACACCGTCGGCGTCGGCCTGACCAATGAAGTGCGCGGCTGGCTGGAAAGCCTGGAGCCCCGCAAGCTGGCCGAATTCCTGATCGGCGGAGTGGCCGGTGAAGATCTGCCAGAAAGTGAAGGCGCCAGCGTCATCAAGATGTACCGCGACTACCTCGGCCACTCCAGCTTCCTGCTGCCACCGCTGCCCAATACCCAGTTCACCCGGGACACCACCTGCTGGATCTACGGCGGCGTGACACTGAACCCGATGTACTGGCCGGCCCGACGCCAGGAAACCTTGCTGACCACCGCCATCTACAAGTTCCACCCGGAGTTTATCAACGCCGACTTTGAAATCTGGTACGGCGACCCGGACAAGGACCATGGCCAGGCAACGCTGGAAGGCGGCGATGTGATGCCGATCGGCAACGGCGTGGTTCTGATCGGCATGGGTGAGCGTACGTCGCGCCAAGCAATCGGCCAACTCGCGCAATCGCTGTTCGCCAAGGGCGCCGCAGAGAAAATCGTGGTCGCCGGCCTGCCGAAATCCCGTGCGGCGATGCACCTGGACACTGTGTTCAGCTTCTGCGACCGCGACCTGGTCACGGTCTTCCCGGAAGTGGTCAAGGAAATCATCCCGTTCATCATCCGTCCAGACAGCAAGAACAGCTACGGCCTGGACGTACGACGGGAGAACAAATCCTTCCTTGATGTCGTAGCCGAATCCTTGAACCTGAAAGCACTGCGCGTTGTGGAAACCGGTGGCAACAGCTTCGCTGCCGAGCGCGAACAGTGGGACGACGGCAACAACGTGGTGGCCCTGGAGCCTGGTGTGGTCATTGGCTATGACCGTAACACCTACACCAACACCCTGCTGCGCAAGGCCGGTGTCGAAGTCATCACCATCAGCGCTGGCGAGCTGGGCCGTGGCCGTGGCGGCGGCCACTGCATGACCTGCCCAATCGTACGTGACCCGATCGATTACTAAACGACCATCACCCCGGCCACGCCTACCCGGCGTTGGCCGGGCCGATCACCGAATCCAAGGAGAATCATCATGGCGTTCAACATCCACAACCGTAACCTGCTGAGCCTGGAACACCACACCACACGCGAGTTGCGCTACCTGCTCGACCTGTCACGCGACCTGAAGCGCGCCAAGTACACCGGTACCGAACAGCAGCACCTCAAAGGCAACAACATTGCGCTGATCTTCGAGAAAACCTCGACCCGCACGCGCTGCGCCTTTGAAGTGGCCGCCTACGACCAGGGCGCCAACGTCACCTACATCGACCCCACCTCCTCGCAGATCGGCCACAAGGAAAGCATGAAGGACACCGCCCGCGTGCTCGGGCGCATGTACGATGCCATCGAGTACCGTGGCTTCAAGCAGGAGATCGTCGAAGAACTGGCCAAGTACGCCGGCGTACCGGTGTTCAACGGCCTGACCGACGAGTATCACCCGACCCAGATGATCGCCGACGTACTAACCATGCGTGAGAACAGCGATAAACCGCTGCACGACATCAGCTACGCCTACCTGGGCGATGCCCGCAACAACATGGGCAACTCGCTGCTGTTGATCGGCGCCAAACTGGGCATGGATGTGCGCATTGCCGCGCCCAAAGCCCTGTGGCCACATGATGACCTGGTGGCTCGCTGCAAGAAATTCGCCGAGGAAAGTGGTGCACGTATCACCCTCACCGAAGACCCGAAAGCGGCGGTCAAGGGCGTCGACTTTGTCCACACCGACGTCTGGGTGTCGATGGGTGAGCCCGTCGAAGCCTGGGGCGAACGCATCCAGCAACTGCTGCCGTATCAGGTCAACGCCGAACTGATGAAAGCCACTGGCAACCCGCGGACCAAGTTCATGCATTGCCTGCCGGCCTTCCACAACGCCGACACCAAGGTCGGCAAGCAGATCGCCGAGCAGTACCCGCACCTGGCAAACGGCATCGAAGTGACCGACGACGTCTTCGAGTCGCCAGCCTGTATTGCCTTTGAGCAAGCGGAAAACCGCATGCACACCATCAAGGCAATCCTGGTGTCGACCCTGGCAGACCTGTAGGCCCTCGGCCTTAAGCACGTGCGGGGGCAGCGCTGCCTGCCCCCGAACGTGACGGTTGCCAAACAGCCAACATGCTTCCTCCCCTTTCGCTAAAAGGACATCACCATGCGTATCGTTATTGCATTGGGCGGTAACGCTCTGCTGCGCCGTGGCGAACCAATGACTGCGGACAACCAGCGCACCAATATCCGGATTGCCACCGAACAGATCGCCAAGGTTCACCCCGGCAACCAGTTGGTCATCGCTCACGGTAATGGCCCGCAAGTGGGCCTGCTGTCGCTGCAGGCGGCGGCTTACACGTCGGTTTCCCCCTATCCGCTGGATGTGCTCGGTGCCGAAACCGAGGGCATGATCGGTTACATGATCGAACAGGAACTGGGCAATCTGCTGGATTTCGAAGTGCCCTTCGCCACCTTGCTTACCCAGGTCGAAGTTGATGCCAATGACCCGGCGTTCAAGCATCCGAGCAAACCGATCGGCCCGGTCTACAGCAAGGAAGACGCCGAGCGCCTGGCCAAGGAGAAAGGCTGGGCCATCGCCCCGGACGGCGACAAGTACCGGCGCGTGGTCGCCAGCCCAAAACCCAAGCGCATCTTTGAAATTCGCCCGATCAAATGGCTGTTGGAAAAGAGCAGCATCGTGATCTGTGCCGGTGGGGGCGGCATTCCAACGATGTACGATGCCAACGGCAAGCTCCAGGGTATCGAGGCGGTGATCGACAAGGACCTGTGCTCGGCACTGTTGGCCGAACAACTGGAAGCGGACCTGTTGGTGATCGCTACGGATGTGAGTGCGGCGTTCATCGACTACGGCAAGCCTACCCAGAAAGCCATCGCCCAGGCGCACCCGGACGAACTGGAAAAGCTCGGTTTTGCCGCCGGCTCTATGGGACCAAAGGTGCAGGCAGCTTGCGATTTTGCACGCAACACCGGCAAAGTGGCGGTCATCGGATCGTTGGCCGACATTGAAGACATCGTCAAAGGTACTGCAGGCACTCGCGTCAGCACGGCCACAGCAGGTATCCGCTACCTTTGACCCGTGTGACGGGCGTGCGCGCCCGTCAGTTCTAACCCCAAAGGAGCACACCATGGCCAAGTTTGAACCCGGTCATTTGCATTTCGAGCGCCATGCGCTGAACAAGGATGACTACAGCTACAACCTGTGTCTTGACTATGAAGTCACGCACGACCCCAAGGAAGGTAAAGGCATGCTCTTTACCCTTCACGGTACGATCGAGGGCAATAGCCTCAAGGAAGACTTCTTCCTGCCCAAGGATCAGGCTTTCGATTTTGCCCGCCATGCAACACGCATCGCTCAGCAATACGGCATGCCCAAAACCGCAGGCATCGGCTCAATGCACAGTTACTACGACCAGGTATTCGAAGACGTGCGCCGACAGCTCGACGTAAAACCCGGAGACCCGATCAAACCGGAACATCTCGCCTAGCCGTCAGGGCCTCATCGCCAGCGTGGTAACGGGCACACACCTGCCAGCGATTCGACCGTATCGCAGGCGCAAGGCATACTAGCCTCCCCCGGCAGTACAGACCCGTTAACGCCCCATGCGCATCCACGTCAGCTTCATCGACCGCGTCGGTATCACCCAGGAAGTCCTGGCCCTGCTCGGTGCCCGTCATCTGAACCTGGATGCCGTGGAAATGGTGCCGCCCAACGTCTACATCGATGCGCCGACCTTGAGTCCCGATGTACTCGAGGAGTTGCACGACGCCCTGCTCAATGTACGCGGCGTGCAAACGGTGAAGGTCGTCGACATCCTCCCCGGCCAGCGTCGGCACTTGCAACTGGATGCACTGCTGGCGGCAATGAGCGACCCGGTGCTGGCACTGGACAGTGCAGGTACTGTCCTGCTGGCAAATCCGGCGCTGATTGCGCTCTGCGGCCAGGAGCCGGCAGGGCGCTCAGTGGGGGAGTTTTTCGGCGACCCCGGCCTGCTTGATACCTTGCTCGAAAACGGTTTTCGCTTGCCCATGCGTGAAATGGTCCTCAACGGCCAGAGCCTGCTACTCGACGCCACCCCGATCACCAATGCCGGTGCCCTGCTGACCCTGTACCAACCCAACCGTATCGGTGAGCGCCTGTCGGCCCTGCATCACGACCACGCCGAAGGCTTCGATGCGCTGCTCGGTGACTCACCGCCGATACGTACACTCAAGGCCCGCGCACTGCGGGTCGCCACCCTGGATGCCCCGCTGCTGATCCATGGCGAAACCGGTACCGGCAAAGAGCTGGTGGCCCGCGCCTGCCATGCCATCAGCAGCCGACACACTGCACCGTTCCTGGCCCTGAACTGTGCAGCCCTGCCGGAGAACCTTGCCGAGAGCGAACTGTTCGGCTATGCCCCCGGGGCCTTTACAGGTGCGCAGCGTGGCGGCAAGCCGGGGCTGATGGAACTGGCCAACCAGGGCACGGTGTTTCTCGACGAGATCGGCGAAATGTCGCCCTACCTGCAAGCCAAGCTGCTGCGGTTTCTCAGCGATGGCAGCTTTCGCCGGGTGGGCGGCGACCGTGAGGTCAAGGTCAACGTGCGGATCCTCAGCGCCACCCACCGCAACCTGGAGAAAATGGTCGCCGAGGGTACCTTTCGCGAAGACCTGTTCTACCGCCTGAACGTGCTGAACCTGCAAGTACCGCCACTGCGCGAGCGCGGCCAGGACATCCTGTTGCTGGCCCGCTATTTCATGCAACAGGCCTGCACCCAGATCCAGCGTCCGCTCTGCCGTCTGGCCCCCGGAACGTACCCTGCCCTGCTCAGCAACCACTGGCCTGGCAACGTGCGGCAATTGCAGAACGTGATCTTCCGCGCCGCCGCGATCTGCGAAAGCAGCCTGGTGGACATTGGCGATCTGGACATCGCCGGCACGTCTGTGGCCCGCGAACAGGATGGTGAAGTGACCAGCCTGGAACAGGCCGTGGAAGACTTCGAACGCAGCCTGCTGGAAAAACTCTATGCCACCTACCCTTCCACCCGGCAGTTGGCCAACCGCCTGCAGACCTCGCACACGGCCATCGCCCATCGCCTGCGCAAGTACGGCATCCCCGGAAAGCACTGAAAGCGACATTCAGCGTACTGAAAACGCTACGGCGTAACGATTTCGATACAGTACGGTTTTTGCGCTACAACGCAAGGTTTTGATCCCTTTGAGCTTTTTTCTCGCACCCCGGCTGTAGCGATTTCGCTACAGCCGTGTCATTCCGCATTCATGAAAAATCATAATTCATTGATTTAAAAGGAAATTATAGAAGTGGCCACAAAATTGCTAAGGAGTTACCAGTCCTAGGCCTGGTTGCGTAACCGGCCCGTCACCGTGTCCCCCGAGGAATTCCCATGAGCGAGTTGCGTTTTACCGAAGATCACGAATGGCTGCGTGTCGAAGCTGACGGCAGCGTCACGGTTGGCATCACCGCGTTCGCCCAGAACGCGCTGGGCGATGTGGTCTATGTGCAACTGCCGGACCTGCAGCACTACGAAAAAGGCGCCGAAGCGTCTACCGTCGAGTCGGTCAAGGCCGCCAGTGGTGTCTACATGCCACTCGACGGCGAAGTCGTTGCCGTCAACGACGGCCTGGAAGACAGCCCTGAGCTGGTCAACGAAGACCCACTGGGCGCAGGCTGGTTCTTCCGCTTCATCCCGGCCGATGCCAGCGCCGTCGAGCAACTGCTCGACCAAGACGCCTACGACCGCCTGATCAAAGCCAGCGCCGACGCCTGAGGAGCAGCCATGACTATCAACCTCGGCACTGCCAACGAATTCATCGCCCGGCACATCGGCCCACGCCAGAGCGACGAGCAGAGCATGCTTGCCACCCTGGGCTTTGATTCGCTGGACGCCATGAGCGCCAGCGTGATTCCCGACAGCATCAAGGGCACCAGCGTGCTCGATGCTGGCGCCGGCCAGAGCGAAGCAGACGCACTGGCAGCACTCAAGGCCATCGCCAGCAAGAACCAACTGTTCAAGACCTTTATTGGCCAGGGCTACTACAACTGCCATACCCCTGCGCCGATCCTGCGCAACCTGCTGGAAAACCCGGCCTGGTACACCGCCTACACCCCGTACCAACCCGAAATTTCCCAAGGCCGCCTGGAAGCCCTGCTGAACTTCCAGACCCTGATCAGCGACCTGACCGGCCTGCCGATTGCCAACGCCTCGTTGCTCGATGAAGCCACCGCTGCTGCCGAAGCCATGACCTTCTGCAAGCGCCTGAGCAAGAACAAAGGCAGCCATGCCTTCTTCGCCTCCGTGCATTGCCACCCACAAACCCTCGACGTACTGCGCACCCGCGCCGAACCGCTGGGTATCGACGTGGTGGTTGGCGACGAGCGCGAGCTCAGCGACGTCAGCGCGTTCTTCGGCGCCCTGCTGCAGTACCCGGCCAGCAACGGTGAGGTCTTCGACTACCGCGAGCTGACCGAACGCTTCCACGCCGCCAATGCCCTGGTCGCGGTCGCCGCTGACCTGCTGGCCCTGACCTTGCTGACGCCACCAGGGGAATTCGGTGCCGACGTGGCCATCGGCAGCGCCCAGCGCTTTGGTGTTCCGCTGGGCTTCGGCGGCCCGCACGCCGCCTACTTCTCCACCCGCGACGCCTTCAAGCGCGACATGCCAGGCCGCTTGGTCGGTGTGTCCATCGATCGCTTCGGCAAGACCGCACTGCGCCTGGCCATGCAAACCCGCGAGCAGCACATTCGCCGCGAGAAGGCCACCAGCAACATCTGCACCGCTCAGGTACTGCTGGCCAACATCGCCAGCATGTACGCGGTCTATCATGGCCCGCAAGGCCTGAAGCAGATCGCCGAGCGCACCCACCAGCTGACCGCCATCCTCGCTGCCGGCTTGCAGGCACTGGGCGTCACCGTCGAGCCACAGAGCTTCTTCGACACCCTCACCCTGGCCACCGGCAGCAACACCGCTGCGCTGCATGAGCGCGCCCGCGCCCAACAGCTGAACCTGCGCCAGATCGACGCCCAGCGCCTGGGCCTGTCGCTGGATGAAACCAGCCGTCAGGCCGATGTTGAAACACTCTGGGCGCTATTTGCCAACGGCCAGGCACTGCCAGACTTCGCCGCACTGGCAGCCCGCGTCGAATCGCGCCTGCCAACAGCACTGCTGCGCCAGTCAGCGATCCTCGAGCACCCGGTGTTCAACCGCTACCACAGCGAAACCGAGCTGATGCGTTACCTGCGCAAGCTGGCCGACAAGGACCTGGCGCTGGACCGCACCATGATTCCGCTGGGCTCCTGCACCATGAAGCTCAACGCTGCCAGCGAAATGATTCCGATCACCTGGGCAGAGTTCGGCAACCTGCATCCCTTTGCCCCGGCCGAACAAAGCCAGGGTTACCAGCAACTGACCGACGAGCTGGAGGCCATGCTCTGCGCCGCCACCGGTTACGACGCAGTATCGCTGCAGCCTAACGCCGGCTCTCAGGGCGAGTACGCTGGCCTGTTGGCCATTCGCGCCTACCACCAGAGCCGTGGCGACGATCGTCGTGACATCTGCCTGATCCCGTCGTCGGCCCACGGTACCAACCCAGCCACTGCGCACATGGCCGGTATGCGCGTGGTCGTCACTGCCTGTGACGCCCGCGGCAACGTCGATATCGACGACCTGCGCGCCAAGGCCATCGAGCACCGCGAACACCTCGCCGCGCTGATGATCACTTACCCGTCGACCCACGGCGTGTTCGAGGAAGCCATTGGCGAGATCTGCGCAATCATTCATGACAACGGCGGCCAGGTGTACATCGACGGCGCCAACATGAACGCGATGGTCGGCCTGTGCGCCCCTGGCAAGTTCGGTGGCGACGTGTCGCACCTGAACCTGCACAAGACCTTCTGCATCCCGCACGGCGGTGGCGGCCCGGGCGTTGGTCCGATTGGCGTCAAGGCCCACCTGGCACCGTTCCTGCCAGGCCACGGGCACATGGCGCGCAAGGAAGGCGCGGTCTGCGCCGCACCGTTCGGCAGCGCGAGCATTTTGCCAATCACCTGGATGTACATTCGCATGATGGGTGGTGCCGGCCTCAAGCGCGCCTCGCAGATGGCGATCCTCAACGCCAACTACATCGCCCGTCGCCTGGAAGAGCACTATCCTGTGTTGTACACCGGCAGCAATGGCCTGGTTGCCCATGAATGCATCCTCGACCTGCGCCCACTCAAGGACAGCAGCGGTATCAGCGTTGACGATGTGGCCAAGCGCCTGATCGACTTCGGCTTCCACGCACCGACCATGTCCTTCCCGGTAGCCGGCACGTTGATGATCGAGCCTACCGAGAGTGAGTCCAAGGAAGAACTGGACCGCTTCTGCAACGCGATGATCTGCATCCGAGAAGAGATCCGCGCGGTAGAAAATGGCAGCCTGGACAAGGACGACAACCCGCTGAAGAACGCGCCACACACGGCGGCCGAACTGGTGGGTGAATGGGCACATGGCTACAGCCGCGAACAGGCGGTGTACCCACTGCCAACGCTGATCGAAGCCAAGTACTGGCCGCCGGTTGGCCGGGTCGACAACGTGTTCGGCGACCGTAACCTGGTCTGCGCTTGCCCGTCGATCGAGAGCTATCAGGACGCCTGATGCCTGAACGGCAGGAGCCGGCACAACCGGCTCCTGCAACCGTCCCACCCCTGAGGGCACGACCATGTCACTAAGCGTCTTCGACCTGTTCAAGATCGGCATCGGCCCCTCCAGTTCCCACACCGTCGGCCCGATGCGTGCCGCTGCGCGCTTCGCCGAAGGGTTACGCCGCGATCACCTGCTGGGCGCCACCGTCAGCGTCAAAGTCGAGCTACACGGCTCGCTCGGCGCCACCGGCAAAGGCCACGGCAGCGACAAGGCGGTTTTGCTCGGCCTGGAAGGCGAGCATCCCGACAACGTCGATACCGAAACCATTCCTGCTCGCCTGCAGGCCATCCGCAGCAGCGGACAGCTGAAACTGCTAGGCGAACACAGCATCGCGTTCATTGAAAAGCAGCACCTGGCGATGATTCGCAAACCGCTGCCTTACCATCCCAACGGCATGATCTTCCGCGCCTTCGACGCTGCCGGGTTGCAAATTCGCAGCCGCGAGTACTACTCGGTCGGTGGCGGCTTTGTCGTGGACGACGATGCAGCCGGGGCCGACCGCATAGTCGAGGACCGCACGGTGCTGCCATTGCCGTTCAAGACTGCCAAGGAACTGCTCAGCCATTGCACCACACAGAACCTCTCGATCAGCCAGGTCATGCTGGCCAACGAGGCCGCCTGGCGCCCGGAAAGCGAAACCCGCAGCGGCCTGCTGCGAATCTGGCAGGTGATGCAGGACTGCGTGGCCGCTGGCTGTCGCAATGAAGGCATCCTGCCGGGGGGGCTCAAGGTCAAGCGCCGGGCCGCCGCGCTGTACCGCCAATTGTGTCAGCACCCGGAAGCGAACCTGCGTGATGCGCTCTCGGTGCTCGACTGGGTCAACCTCTATGCATTGGCGGTCAACGAGGAAAACGCCTTTGGCGGACGCGTGGTTACCGCACCGACCAACGGTGCCGCCGGCATCGTTCCGGCAGTGCTGCACTACTACATGCGCTTTATCCCGGGTGCCAACGAAGACGGCGTTGTGCGTTTTCTGCTCACCGCCGCAGCCATTGGCATTCTCTACAAGGAAAACGCGTCGATCTCCGGCGCCGAAGTCGGCTGCCAGGGCGAGGTCGGCGTGGCCTGCTCGATGGCTGCCGGTGCCCTCTGCGAAGTGATGGGCGGCAGTGTGCAGCAAGTCGAAAACGCCGCCGAGATCGGTATGGAGCACAACCTCGGCCTGACCTGTGACCCCATCGGCGGGCTGGTTCAGGTGCCGTGTATCGAACGCAATGCCATGGGCTCGGTCAAGGCGATCAATGCGGTACGCATGGCCTTGCGTGGCGACGGGCAGCATTTCGTCTCACTCGACAAAGTTATCCGCACCATGCGCCAGACCGGCGCCGACATGAAAAGCAAATACAAGGAGACCGCCCGCGGCGGTCTGGCCGTCAACATCATCGAATGCTGACACCCCCCTCTCAAGTCCCAAGGAGTCATCAATGTCCACCGAAACACTGCACACTACCCCACTGCATGCCCTGCACCTGGAACTGGGCGCACGCATGGTGCCCTTCGCTGGCTACGACATGCCCGTGCAGTACCCAATGGGGGTGATGAAAGAGCACCTGCACAGCCGTGAACAGGCCGGGTTGTTCGATGTCTCGCACATGGGCCAGATCCGCCTGACGGGCAGTGAAGCCGCCAAGGCACTGGAAAGCCTTGTGCCGGTGGACATCATCGACTTGCCGGTAGGCATGCAGCGCTACGCCATGTTCACCAACGAACAGGGCGGTATCCTCGACGACCTGATGGTCGCCAACCTGGGCAACGACACCTTGTTCCTGGTGGTCAATGCGGCCTGCAAGGAGCAGGACTTGGCGCACCTGCGCCAGCACATCGGCAACCAGTGCGAAATCCAGCCCCTGTTTGAGGAACGCGCCCTGCTGGCCCTGCAGGGCCCGGCGGCAGTCAAGGTACTCGAGCGTCTGGCTCCCGAAGTCGCGGGCATGACCTTCATGCAGTTCACCAGCGTGCAGTTGCTGGGTGTGGACTGCTACGTCAGCCGATCCGGCTATACCGGTGAAGACGGCTTTGAAATTTCCGTACCGGCGGCCAATGCCGACGCCCTGGCACGTCGCCTGCTGGCTGAGCCGGAAGTGGCGCCGATCGGCCTGGGTGCGCGCGACTCACTGCGCCTGGAAGCCGGCCTGTGCCTGTATGGCCACGACATGAACGCGCAAACCACCCCCATCGAGGCCAGCCTGCTCTGGGCCATCTCCAAAGTACGCCGTGCCGATGGCGCGCGTGCGGGCGGCTTCCCGGGTGCCGAGCGGATCTTCGCTCAGCAGCAAGACGGTGTTGCACGCAAGCGGGTCGGCCTGCTGCCCCAAGAGCGCACACCTGTCCGCGAGGACGCCGAGATTGTCGATGAAGCCGGCAGCGTCATTGGCCGTGTCTGCAGCGGTGGGTTCGGCCCGAGCCTGAGCGCCCCTGTAGCCATGGGCTACCTGGACACTGCCCATGCCGCTCTGGATACCCCTGTGTGGGCCATCGTGCGTGGCAAACGCGTAGCGATGAAAGTCAGCAAGATGCCTTTTGTTGCCCAACGCTACTACCGCGGCTGATACCCGCCCAGAAGCGTGACGAAACGCGTTCGAGATTTTCGTAACCGAACGCGTTTCACAACATCTGAACACAGCCGAAAAACCGCTTGGAATGCACCAGAAAAAATCGCCCAAGCAGCGGCTAAAAAGGTCAAAATCCGGCGCTTTTCAGGGCTTGTTTTTGTCTTCAAAGTTAGCGTATTGTCTGTTCACTGTGTTTGCATGGGTCGCTATGGTTCGTGACCTGGGCAGTAGCTCTGAGATTTGCTACAACCCGTTCGACGTCTCTTACTTTCCTGCAACCCAGCCCAGTACTCTTTCATTTGAAAGAAGCTGTTACTAATTCTAAGTTCCAAAGGAAATAAGCTATGTCGACTCGTCAGAGCGGTACCGTCAAGTGGTTTAACGACGAAAAAGGTTTTGGTTTCATCACTCCAGAAAGCGGTCCGGATCTGTTCGTACACTTCCGCGCTATTCAGGGCAACGGCTTCAAGAGCCTGAAAGAAGGCCAGAAAGTTACCTTCATCGCCGTGCAGGGCCAAAAAGGCATGCAGGCTGACGAAGTTATCGCGGAAAATTGATTTCCCGATAAAAAGCCCCTGCTGGCAACAGCAGGGGCTTTTTTGTGCCTGTTATTCCGTAGAATGGGCGTTTTGCGCAAGGAGGGCTTCTTGTATGCCCAAGCACCTGTTGAAGCCTCAGGGCGATTTCCCAGCCGTCGGCCTGGGACGTCGCCTTGCGGCAATGTTCTACGATTTCCTGCTGTGTACAGCGCTGCTAATGGTCACCACCCTGGTCTACAAGATGATCATGATGGCCTTCATTGGCGAGGCGCGGATGCGCGAACTGACCGATGCTGGCGCCCTGGACACCGACCCGCTGCTGTCGACCATTCTGGTGTTCATGCTGTTTGGCTTCTTCGCCAAATTCTGGACCCACGGTGGACAGACCTTGGGGATGCAGGTCTGGGGGATTCGCGTACAAAACGCAGATGGCAGCGCCATCGGCCTGTGGCAGGCACTGTTACGCTTTGTTGTCTCCATCGCCTCCTGGCTGTGCCTGGGCCTGGGTTTCTTCTGGGTATTGATCGACAAACAAAAGCGCAGCTGGCATGACATGTATTCCGACAGTCAGCTGGTGCGCATCCCCAAGAAGGGCAAGGAAAAGGCCTGAGCGCTGAAACCGTGATCAGTCGCCCATGAAAAAGCCGACCCCAGGGTCGGCTTTTTCATACGCGTTACGGCTTAACCGGCCCTGCGCAACAGCCATACCCCTGTCAACGTGCAGATACCTGCCGGAATCAGCACCGCCAACAATGGCGGGAAACCGAACACCTGGCTGGACGGCCCCAGCAGGTCCTGGGCAATCCGGAAGGTGAACCCCACCAGCACGCCGGTAAACACCCGCTGCCCCAAGGTCACCGAACGCAACGGGCCAAAGATGAACGACACCGCCATGAGCACCAGCGCCGCCGTCACAATCGGCTGCATCACCTTGGTCCAGAACGCCAACCAGTAGCGAGCGTTGTTCAAGCCCTGGTCGGACAGGTAGTGAATGTAGTCCCACAACCCGGAAATAGAGAGCGAGTCCGGGGCAACGACCACCGTATTCAACAACTCAGGGGTAACCGCCACATCCCAACGCTCCTCGGGGCTCTTGAGCACTTCAGTGCTGTCGCCGCGGAAGTGCGTGGTGGTGACGCCACTGAGCAACCAGTGATCGTTCTGATACTGGGCCTTGCGCGCAAAGCTGGACGTCAGCATGCGGCGCTCGCTGTCGAAGCGGTAGCGCGTTACGCCATACAAAAGGCCGTTGGGCTGAACGCTGTTGATGTGGACAAACTCATCACCCTGACGATGCCACATACCGCGCTTGGAAGACTGCGCCTCACCACCGCCCTGCGCCAGGGAGCGCTCGGCCTGGGCCTTGTTTTCGGTGACCGGGGCCAGGTACTCACCAATCAGCACGCCGACCAGCATCAGCACCAGCATCGGCTTCATGACTGCCCAGACGATACGGCCAATAGACACGCCAGCCGCGCGCATGATGGTCAGCTCACTGCTGCTGGCCAAGCTGCCGAGACCGATCAGGCAACCGATCAGTGCTGCCATCGGCAGCATGTCGTAGAGCCGACGCGGCGCGGTCAACAGCACAAAACTAGCCGCATCCATCAGGGTATAGGTGTTGCTGATGTCGCTCATTTCATCAATGTAGGCAAACAGCGAGGCCAGGCCGAGAATGATCCCCAGTACGGCAATAATTGCCAGGAACACACTCTTGCCGATGTAACGGTCGAGTTTAACCACGGGCCACCTCCGCACGGCGGGCAGCACGCTTGAGCTTCAACGGCTCCCAGTACATCAACCCAAGGCCGATGAGCAGGAACAAGCCATGCACCCACCAAAGCCCCAAGGCGATCGGCAGCTTGCCTTTTTCCAGGGCACCACGCGCAGCGATCAACATTGTCAGATACGCCATATACAAAAGAATCGCCGGCAGCAGCTTGAGGAAACGTCCTTGCCGCGGATTGACGCGCGACAGCGGCACGGCCAGCACGGTCACGACAAACACCAGCAATGGCAACGAAATCCGCCATTGCAACTCGGAGCGCTCGCGCAGGGTCTTGGCACCCAGCAACTTCGACGTCGGGATTGCTTCCCGATCAGTCACTTCCTCGCTGACTTCCGGCTTGGGCAACAGCACCCCGTAGGTGTCGTACTTGATGATGCGGTAATCGGCCTGCCCCGGATTACCGTCATAGCGGTAGCCGTTTTCCAGGATCAGGTAACGATTGCCATCCGCCTGCACTTCCTGACGCCCCTTCTCGGCCACCAGCACAGAAGGACCGCGGTCCTTGCTCTTGTCCTGGGAGACGCGTTTCTCGGAAATGAACACCCCGCCCAGATTCTCACGGTTATCGGATAGCTGCTCGCTATAGGTAACACGTGAACCGTCACGCAGGGTCTGGAAGCGTCCCGGAACCAAGGTGTCGAACTCGGTCAAGGCGTCCTGTTCATTGATGATCTGTGCCACCCGCGCAACGCCCTGAGGCGCAAGGCCCAGGCTCAACCAGGCCACCAGCAAGGCCACCAGCAAGGCCGGAGCCATGGTCATCGCCAGCAGGCGCTGCTGGCTCATCCCGGTGGCGGCGAGCACGGTCATCTCGCTTTCCAGGTAGAGCCGGCCGTATGCCAGCAAAATGCCCAGAAACAGGCCCAGCGGTAGGATCAGTTGCAGGAAACCCGGCAAGCGGAACCCCATGATCATGAACAATACGCTCGGGTCGAGCAGGCCCTGTGCGGCCTGAGCCAGGTACTTGATGAAGCGCCCGCTCATGATGATAACCAGCAGCACGGCGCTGACGGCACTCAAGGTCAGCATGACCTCGCGAGACAGATAACGAAAGACGATCAAACCAGACACTCCTGGGTTGTCAGGCTCAAACAGCCGAACAAGGGAAACGTAGCAGTCGCACCGGATGCACGCTGCAGACGTGAAACCGGCAAAAAAGTTGGCGCATTATCCTGTGATTAGCCGTGCCTGTCACTTGGCGTACGCAAAGCGTCATCTCGGGGTTGTCAGGCTGGGCGCAGCAGGCTCAAACTGGCGGCTTTATCACTGGCACGCAGATGCGCCGCCAGGCCGCTCCAAGCGCCTGCACAGACAGCGCACAGACCGATCATTGGGGACCCTGACATGGAATTGGTTGTAAAAAGTGTAGCCGCAGCATCGTTGAAGACCGCAACCCTGGTACTGGCTGTCGGTGAAGGCCGCAAACTCGGCACCACCGCCAAAGGCATCGACGACGCGACCGACGGCGCCCTGAGCGCACTGCTCAAGCGCGGCGACCTGGCCGGCAAGGTGGGCCAGACGCTGCTGCTGCAAAGCCTGCCTGGCCTGAAGGCCGAGCGCCTGTTGCTGGTCGGCACCGGCAAAGACGCCGAACTGGGTGATCGCAGCTGGCGCAAAGTCGTTTCCAGCGTACTGAACGTGCTCAAGGGCCTGGGCGGCAGCGATGCCGTGCTGGCGCTGGACGATGTAGCGGTCACCGGCCGTGATGCCCCTTACGAAAAAACCCGCCTGCTGGCCGAAACCCTGCTCGACGGCGAATATGTCTTCGACCGTTTCAAGAGCAAGAAAGCCGAGCCTCGTGCGCTGAAGAAAATCACCCTGCTCACCGACAAGACCACCCAGGCCGAGACCGAGCGCGCGGTCAAGCACGCCAGTGCGATTGCCAGCGGCATGAGCTATACCCGTGACCTTGGCAACCTGCCACCCAACCTGTGCCACCCAAGCTTTCTGGCGGACGAAGCCAAGGCACTGGGCAAGGCTCACAAGAACCTCAAGGTCGAAATCCACGACGAGAAGAAGCTCAAGGAACTGGGCATGGGGGCCTTTGTCGCCGTGGGCCAGGGCAGCGACCAGCCACCGCGACTGATCGTGCTCAACTACCAGGGCGGCAAGAAAAGCGAGAAGCCGTTCGTGCTGGTGGGCAAGGGCATCACCTTCGACACCGGTGGTATCAGCCTCAAGCCTGGCGCCGGCATGGATGAAATGAAGTACGACATGTGCGGTGCTGCCAGCGTCTTTGGCACCCTGCATGCCGTGCTCGAACTGCAACTGCCCATCAACCTGGTCTGCCTGCTGGCCTGCGCCGAGAACATGCAACACCGACGCCGAAGGCCGCCTGGTGCTGTGCGACACCCTGACCTACGCCGAGCGTTTCAAGCCGCAGGCAGTGATCGATATCGCCACCCTGACCGGCGCCTGCATCGTTGCCCTGGGTAGCCATACCTCGGGCCTGATGGGCAACAATGACGCCCTGGTAGCGCAACTGCTCGAAGCAGGCAAACGCGCCGACGACCGTGCCTGGCAGTTGCCACTGTTCGACGAGTACCAGGAACAGCTCGACAGCCCGTTCGCCGACATCGCCAACATTGGCGGACCAAAGGCCGGCACCATCACGGCGGGCTGCTTCCTGTCGCGCTTTGCCAAGGCCTATGAGTGGGCGCACCTGGATATCGCCGGTACCGCCTGGGTCAGTGGCGGCAAGGACAAGGGCGCTACAGGTCGCCCGGTTCCATTGCTGACCCAGTACCTGCTCGATCGCGCCAACGGCTGAGGCCGCCCTGCCCGGCTGCGCCGCTTACGCGCAGCCGGCGGGCACTGCACACCATGAGCCAAGTCGACTTCTACATCCTCCCAAGCCCGGCCCTTTCGGCGCGGCTGGTGTTCGCCTGCAAATTGTGCGAGAAAGCCTGGCGCCTCGGCCACCAGGTCTACCTCAACTGCAGCGACAGCACCCAGCGCGACGAACTGGATGAACTGCTCTGGCGCTTCAAGGGCGAGGCATTCGTACCGCACAGCAATGCCGAAGACGACCCCGAGGCCACTGTGGTATTGGGCCTGGGCGACACGCCCGGCAGCCATCAGGACCTGCTGATCAACCTCGACCTGAAGGTGCCAGGCTTCGCTGACCGTTTTGCCCGCATCGCTGAAATCGTGGTCGAAGACCCCGCGATTCGCCAGGCGACACGGGAGAGTTTCCGTTTCTACCGACAACAGGGCTATGCTCTGCAAGATCACCGCTTACAGCGACTCTGACGACGATGGACAAACCCACGCCCCACTCCAAGTCCGCGCACTTGCTGGATGACCTTGAGTCGATCCGCCAACTGCTCGGCGACGATACCCTGCAACCACCCTTGCTGACCGAAACCGTGGACCACAACGAGCAGATTCCACTGCTGCTTGAAGAGGCCATCGAACCGGTTGTGCCAACGCTTGAAGCTGAAGTGCCAAGCGCTCAGCCACCGGCACAGGAAGCACCTGACCCTCAGGCCAGGCGACAGGATACCCTCCTGCACCTGGACGTTGAGTTGCGTGCTGCCGCACAGCTGATCATGCAGGACGTGATCGATGACTTCGCTCCGCACATCGAAACCGAGATCAAGCGTCGGCTGGATGCGCGTCTCGAGCGTTTGCTGAACCAGTTGCCAGAGTAAATCCGCGGGCCGTTGGCCCGCATTGCTCTGCGATCGCCATACCGGTCGTGCCCGCAATGGGTGAAACGACGTTTTCTGCCTCCTGCCATCACCTCAGGCTACGCCCCAGCGCCTATTCCCCGTTATACTTCTCGGCTTTCCCGAATAAACGCCATAGGGTCCCGCCGCGCATGGATAAGACCTACCAGCCGCACGCTATTGAAACTTCCTGGTACCAGACCTGGGAGTCCGAGAATTACTTCGCCCCGCAAGGTGCGGGCGAGCCGTACACCATCATGATTCCGCCGCCGAATGTCACCGGCAGCCTGCACATGGGTCACGGCTTCAACAACGCGATCATGGACGCCCTGATCCGTTTCCGCCGCATGCAGGGCCGCGACACCCTGTGGCAGCCAGGCACCGACCATGCCGGTATCGCTACGCAGATGCTGGTGGAGCGTCAACTGGAAGCCAAGGGCCAGAGCCGCCACGACCTGGGCCGGGAAAAGTTCCTGGAAAAGGTCTGGGAATGGAAAGACCAGTCCGGTGGCAACATCAGCCGCCAGATCCGCCGCCTGGGCTCCTCGGTAGACTGGAGCCGCGAGCGCTTCACCATGGACGACGGCCTGTCCGAAGCGGTCAAG
>JAEAMF010000528.1_pt1 | contig 45816 bp, 45 predicted proteins | sample 8958721 | NCBI WGS metagenome assembly JAEAMF01 (sample SAMN16933255, study PRJNA681124) | bioreactor sludge metagenome | isolation source: anaerobic bioreactor treating anionic surfactant - SDBS | place: India: Bengaluru | collected 2019-02-28
CGTTGCCCGCCTGGCCAGGGTACGGCTTGGCCATGAAAGTGGAGTCCATTTCATGGTCGTAGGCGATGTTCTTGATCAGACGCTTGAGCAGGACCGCGTAGTCGCAGGCCTTGATCGCATCTTCGACGTGATGCAGGTTGACCTCGAACTGTGCCGGGGCGCTTTCCTTGACGATGGCGTCAGCCGGGATGTCCTGCTCTTTGGCCGCTTCAAGCATGTCCTGCAGGCAATCGACGTACTCGTCCAGATCATCGATCAGGTAGACCTGAGTCGACTGCGGACGCTTACCCGAGATCGGCGAACGGGGCGGCTGTGGGCGGCCATTCACGTTGTCCTGATCGATCAGGTAGAACTCCAGCTCGAAGGCGGCGCAGATGGTCAGGCCCAGCGCATCGAACTTCTCCACCACGCTGCGCAGCACTTCTCGCGGGTCAGCGAAGAAAGGGGTGCCATCCAGCTCGTGCATGGTCATCAGCAGCTGCGCGGTAGGACGCTTCTGCCAAGGCTCATAGCTCAGCGTGCCGGGAATGGGAAAGCAAATACGGTCGGCATCACCGATATCCAGGCCCAGGCCGGTGCTTTCCACGGTCGAGCCGTTGATATCCAGCGCAAACAGCGACGCCGGCAGATTGATACCTTTTTCGTAAACCTTGTGCAGGCTCGCACGCTCGATTCGCTTTCCGCGCACGACACCGTTCATGTCGGAAATGAGCAGGTCCACGAACTGGACTTCAGGATAAGCCTGGAGAAACTCGCTCATCTCGCTGGAAGGGCTGGCGCACGGGGAGACCGACGTCATGGCTATGCATCCTTTGATTTTTATCGGGCGACAATATGAAGGGGTGTTGCAGGCGCCCTGTGGGCGTCGATGGTTGGTTTATTTTTCTAGTATTCCCATCGTGGGAAACAGCCGAATGAACATCCTTGTGCGCTGCACTCGGCACTCTGGCCGGCGGCGAGGTTGATTCGCGGCTGCTGCTTCACTATAGAATGGCCTCAACGCAACAGACATTGGCATTTCGGCAAGCTAAGAGTGCACTCATGCAATATCAGGTCAGCCATACCGATCTCACCCTGGTGCTCGCCCTGGTTCGCGGGCGATCCCTGGCAAAAGCTGCCGAACTGCTCAAGGTGGACGTATCGACCGTCTTTCGCTCGATTCGCAGGCTCGAGGCCTCACTGGGCAAGGCGCTGTTCGATAAAAGCCGCAAGGGCTACGTCCCCACTGGCACAGCTCAAGCGCTGGCGGAGCAAGCCGAGCGCGCCGAACAGGCACTGGATGCGGCCCAGGTGGCGGTGGAACACGGCGACCAGGTGGTCAGCGGCACCGTGCGCCTGACCTGCACCGAAGCGGTATTGCACAGCCTGCTGCTGCCGGCGCTGGCCCATTTCATGCCAACCTACCCGGCGCTGTCGCTGGAGCTGGCAACCTCCAACTCCTTCGCCAACCTCAGCCGACGCGATGCCGATGTCGCCCTGCGCCTGACCAACTCCCCCCCCGAGCACCTGGTCGGTCGCTGCCTGGGCACGGCCTCCTACCTTGTTTATGGGCACGCCGATTATCGCCAGCGCCTGGCCGAGGCTCCGGCATCACTGCCCTGGATCGCACTGGACGACTCGATGTCCGATCATGCTTCCGTGGTCTGGCGCGAGCAGCACCTACCTGGCGTGGTACCACGCTACCGCTGCAGCAGCATGGCCGCCGTCGCGCAACTGGTAGGTGCAGGGCTGGGCGTCGCAGCGCTGGCTGACTACATGGCCGACAGCCTCCCCGGGGTGGAGCGACTGAGCGATGCCCTGCCCGGCTGCGATACCGAACTCTGGCTGCTGACTCGCCCCGACTGCCGCGCACTGCGCTCAGTACAGACGCTGTTCGACGAACTGACCCCACGCTTGCGCGCGGCGATGGGCGAGTAGCACGAGGGAGTTGTGCTAACCCCACGCAAATGGTTATCGTCTGCTCTAACGCTAAAACTCTCGGCCAAAGCATGCCGCCTGAGCGAGAACTGAAATCAGCGCTTCCCTATTGGCTGGTGATTTTTTAAACTACCGAGTCCGCTCGCCCATCCGGGCTGCTTGCCTATTGCATTTGCTACGAGGAATACCATGGCCCGCGTGACCGTTGAAGATTGCCTGGACAACGTCGATAACCGTTTCGAGCTGGTCATGCTCGCCACCAAGCGTTCCCGCCAGCTGGCAACCGGTGGCAAGGAACCCAAAGTGGCCTGGGAAAACGACAAGCCAACCGTAGTTGCACTGCGTGAAATCGCTGCCGGCCTGGTCGACAACGAATTCGTCGCTCAAGAAGATGTGGTCGTTGAAGAGCCTATCTTTGCCGCATTTGAAGACGAGGCCAACGAGGCCGTCTAAGTTCATGCCTGGTCGACATTGCACGGCGCAAGGCACCAGCCATCGGCAGGAGGTAGTACGTTGCCGAGCATAGATGCCCTTGCCGATCGCCTGTCGACCTACCTCGGCGCTGACCAGGTCAACCTGGTGCGCCGAGCGTATTTCTACGCCGAACAAGCCCACGATGGCCAACGCCGTCGCAGCGGCGAACCTTACGTTACCCATCCCCTTGCGGTAGCGAGCATTCTTGCCGACATGCACATGGACCATCAGAGCCTGATGGCCGCCATGCTGCACGACGTGATCGAAGACACCGGTATCGCCAAGGAAGCGCTTTCAGCGCAATTTGGCGAAACTGTCGCCGAACTGGTCGACGGGGTCAGCAAGCTGACCCAGATGAACTTCGAAACCAAGGCCGAGGCCCAAGCGGAAAACTTCCAGAAAATGGCCATGGCCATGGCCCGGGACATCCGCGTGATTCTGGTCAAGCTGGCCGACCGCCTGCACAACATGCGCACCCTGGAAGTGCTGTCCGGCGAGAAGCGCCGACGCATCGCCAAGGAAACCCTGGAAATCTACGCCCCCATCGCCAACCGCCTGGGCATGCACGCCGTGCGCGTGGAATTCGAAGACCTGGGTTTCAAGGCCATGTACCCGATGCGCTCCGCACGCATCCATCAGGCGGTGAAACGCGCCCGCGGCAACCGCAAGGAACTCGTCAACAAGATCGAAGAATCGCTCAGCCATTGCCTGGCGGTCGACGGGATCGAAGGCGAAGTCAGCGGGCGACAGAAACACCTCTATGGCATCTACAAGAAGATGCGCGGCAAACGCCGGGCCTTCAACGAGATCATGGATGTCTACGCGTTCCGCATCGTCGTCGACAAGGTCGACACCTGCTACCGCGTACTCGGTGCAGTTCACAACCTGTACAAGCCGCTGCCGGGTCGCTTCAAGGATTACATCGCGATCCCCAAGGCCAACGGCTACCAGTCACTGCACACCACGCTGTTCGGCATGCACGGTGTTCCCATCGAAATCCAGATCCGCACCCGCGAAATGGAAGAGATGGCCAACAACGGTATCGCCGCCCACTGGCTGTACAAATCCAGTGACGACGAACAGCCAAAAAGTACCCATGCCCGTGCCCGTCAGTGGGTCAAGGGCGTGCTGGAGTTGCAGCAACGTGCAGGCAACTCCCTTGAATTCATCGAAAGCGTGAAGATCGACCTGTTCCCGGACGAGGTCTACGTGTTCACGCCCAAAGGCCGCATCATGGAGCTGCCCAAGGGCTCCACGGCGGTCGACTTCGCCTATGCCGTGCACACTGACGTCGGCAACAGCTGTATTGCCTGCCGCATCAATCGTCGCCTGGCACCGCTGTCCGAGCCACTGCAGAGCGGCTCGACCGTCGAGATCGTCAGTGCGCCAGGGGCACGGCCAAATCCGGCCTGGCTCAACTTCGTGGTGACCGGCAAAGCCCGTACACACATCCGTCACGCGCTCAAGCTGCAACGCCGCTCCGAGTCGATCAGCCTTGGTGAGCGCCTGCTGAACAAAGTGCTCCATGGTTTCGACAGCGCGCTGGAGAAAATTCCTCAGGAACGCGTCCAGGCCATGCTCAGCGAATACCGCCTGGAACTGATCGAAGACCTGCTCGAAGACATCGGCCTGGGCAATCGCATGGCCTATGTCGTGGCTCGCCGCCTGCTGTCCAGCGAAGGCGAGCAGTTGCCAAGCCCTGAAGGCCCGCTGGCCATCCGCGGCACCGAAGGCCTGGTGCTGAGCTATGCCAAATGCTGCACACCGATTCCGGGCGACCCCATCGTCGGCCACCTGTCGGCCGGCAAAGGCATGGTCGTGCACCTGGAAAACTGCCGCAACATCAGCGAAATCCGCCACAACCCGGAAAAGTGCATCCAGCTCTCCTGGGCCAAGGACGTCACCGGCGAATTCAATGTGGAGTTGCGCGTCGAACTGGAACACCAGCGCGGCCTGATTGCCCTGCTAGCCAGCAGCGTCAACGCTGCCGACGGCAACATCGAGAAAATCAGCATGGACGAACGCGATGGTCGCATCAGCGTGGTCCAACTGGTGGTCAGCGTACACGACCGCGTACACCTGGCCCGCGTGATCAAGAAACTGCGTGCGCTCACTGGCGTGATTCGCATCACCCGCATGCGCACGTAGCCCGACAACAGCAAGGAGTCATCCATGACCAAGACCGTCATCACCAGTGACAAGGCCCCAGCGGCCATCGGCACCTACTCTCAGGCGATCAAGGCCGGCAACACCGTATACATGTCCGGGCAGATCCCGCTCGATCCAAAAACCATGGAACTGGTTGAAGGCTTCGAAGCCCAGACCGTCCAGGTCTTCGAGAACCTGAAAGCCGTCGCCGAAGCTGCTGGCGGTTCGTTCAAGGACATCGTCAAGCTGAACATCTTCCTGACCGACCTGAGCCACTTCGCCAAGGTCAACGAAGTCATGGGCCGCTACTTCGAACAGCCTTACCCTGCTCGCGCCGCCATCGGCGTTGCCGCACTGCCTCGCGGCTCGCAAGTAGAAATGGACGCGATCCTGGTCCTCGAGTAATGCTCCAGATGGCGAACCTTGCAGGGTTCGCCATCGCTTTTCCCTGAAAGGACCCCGCCATGCGCTACGCGCTCGTCCTGTCGTTTGTTGCCGCCCTGCTCGGTGGCTGCGCCAGTCATAAACCTGAAGATTTCAACGGCATCTGGATCAACCAGAACGCCATCGATGCAGCCGCCAAAGGCGGTAACCTGCGTCAGGCCTTGCAAAGCAACGGCCCGAACCTGGAGTGGCGTATCAATACCGCCGCCAACCAGGCCTTGGTTACCAGCGGCTTTGAACTCAGCGAAGCTAAACTGCAGCCCGCCGACAAGGGCTGGAACGCTGTGTTTTATCCCAACTACAGCATTGGCCTGACCCTGGATGGCGACGAACTGGTCCAGGCGGCCAGCGAAAACGACCCAGAGCAGCGCTTCCATAAAGCCGACAAGCCACAGCTCGACGCACCGCCCCGCACGACGTTTGAACTGGCCCTCTATGAGGCCTACCTCAAAGGTGACTGGTCAATCGTCGAAGGCCCAGGCCAAGGCGCGACCATGAAGTTCAGCCCCAATGGCAGCCTTGAGGGCATGCCGAACCTGGACCGTTACGCACTGTGCCTGGACGGCGACTGCGCCACCATGACCGGCGAGTACGACAGCCTGTGGCTGGAGAAGAACCAGCAGGGTAGCCCGTGGATCTTCAAGCGTGATGGCAAGACACTGGAAATTTTCCAGGCCATCAACCAGGCACGCGACGACGAAATGCCTGAACTGCGTCCAGGCGCCCGCCGCTGGCTGCTGGAGCGCAAGTAAACCTGGGGCGCGTCAATCGCGCCCTGCAAGGATTGCCGCGTAGCCTTCCCGATAACTCGGGTAACGCGGGACCCAACCCAGCGAGCGTGCTCGTGCGTTCCGGCAGCGCTTGCTGCCCGTGCGCCGCACGCGCTCCTGTTCCGACCATTGGCTGACACCCAGGTATTCCCGCAACCAGGCCACCACCTCGAACAGCGGTGCCGGCGCGTCGTCCACACCGATGTAGCAATCTTCCAACGCCCGCCCATCGCTGTCCGCCTGTAACAGGTACGCCAGCAACCCGGCAGCGTCCTCGGCATGAATCCGGTTGCCATACAACGGTGGCGTCTCGGTCACCCGGTAACCTTGGCGCACCTGCGTCAACAACCACTCACGCCCAGGGCCATAGATACCGGTCAGGCGCACAATCGTCGCCGGTACGGCGCTGTTCAGGGCCACCTGCTCGGCTTCGAGCATCAGCCGCCCCGAATAGCCCTCAGGCTCAGTGACCGAGGTTTCATCAACCCACTCCCCATCCTTTTGCGCATAGACACTGCTACTGGACACAAACAGCAACCGTCGTGGCTGCTGCCCCTGTTCGCCAAGCCAACCCAGCACATGCCGCAAGCCATCGACATACGCCGCCCGATAACCCGCCTCATCGTGCTGGCTAGCCGCCACGCAATAGACCAGATAGTCCGGCGCAACCTTCGGCCAGGCGGGCGGGCACGTCGCATTGCTCAGGTCAGCAGCAATTCCACTGACACCTGCAGGCAACTGCGCGATGTTTCTGCGCAGGCCGCTTACCTGCCAGTGCGCAGCTTGCAATTGGGTCGCCAGGCGGCCACCGACATCGCCACAACCGACAATCAAAACAGAGGGCGCAGACATCTCGAAACTCCGGTTATCAAAGCCACAGCCTATCTGCGAAAATCGATAGGTAGCTAGAGAATATGGAAGAAAGTTACTTTATTACTTTTGCTAACAAGAATTACTTGCAATAATGGCAACCCAATTTGTTCTCGGCCTGCCTCGAGGCCTGGAGAGCATCCACCTCTTTCTTTTTCATCAGGTCGGGCCAGCATGACACGTATCCCTTCTTCCGCTTTGCCAACCCCGTCGCGCGCCTGGCGCACTATCGCCGCGCTGATGTTCAGCCTGGTACTGGCGCCTGCGGCCATGGCCGATGAGCCAGCTGTACAACACAGCTCGCCAGCGGCAGCGGTTGCCCCTGCTGCACCCGCCACGCCTGGCGCCGAAACAGCTGCCGAATCCGCCACTCCTGCCGTAGCACCACTCGAAGGCCACGCCAGCGAAGGTGCAGCAGCCGTTGCCGAAGACACCAGCCTGGGTATGGCCCACGATCTGTCGCCGTGGGGCATGTACAAAAACGCCGACGTGGTGGTCAAGGCGGTCATGATCGGTCTGGCCATTGCCTCGATCATCACCTGGACCATCTGGATTGCCAAAGGCCTGGAGCTGATGGGCGCCAAACGTCGCCTGCGGGGTGACATCGCCCTGCTGAAGAAATCCTTGAGCCTCAAGGAAGCCAGCGGCGTTGCCAATACCGAAGGCACCCTGGCCCACCTGCTGGTCCATGATGCCCTCGAAGAAATGCGCCTTTCGACCAATACCCGCGAGAAAGAAGGCATCAAGGAGCGTGTCAGCTTCCGCCTGGAGCGCTTGGTCGCCGCCAGCGGTCGCAACATGAGCAGCGGCACCGGCGTGCTGGCAACCATCGGCTCCACTGCCCCCTTCGTCGGGCTGTTCGGTACGGTCTGGGGCATCATGAACAGCTTCATCGGCATCGCCAAGACCCAGACCACCAACCTGGCTGTGGTCGCCCCCGGCATCGCCGAAGCCCTGCTGGCGACGGCCCTGGGCCTGGTTGCAGCGATTCCTGCGGTGGTCATCTACAACGTCTTCGCCCGCTCCATCGCCGGCTACAAGGCACAGGTTTCCGACGCGTCGGCCCAGGTACTGCTGCTGGTCAGCCGCGATCTGGACCAACAGCCAGGCGAGCGTATCGCTCAGCCACACATGGTGAAAGTGGGGTAAGCGATGGGCCTGCATCTTAACGAGGGCGGCGACGATCTCGCCGAAAACCACGAAATCAACGTCACGCCGTTCATCGACGTGATGCTGGTGCTGCTGATCATCTTCATGGTCGCAGCTCCCCTGGCCACCGTCGATATCAAGGTCGATCTGCCCGCCTCCACGGCCAAGCCGGCACCGCGGCCGGAGAAACCGGTCTTCCTCAGCGTGAAGGCCGATCAAAACCTGTATGTCGGCGACGAGCAGGTTCAGCGTGAGCAACTCGGCGCTGTACTCGACGCCAGGACCAAAGGCGACAAGGACACCACCATCTTCTTCCAGGCCGACAAAGGCGTCGACTACGGAGACCTGATGGAGGTGATGAATGCCCTGCGGGCGGCCGGCTACCTGAAGGTCGGCCTGGTCGGACTTGAGACGGCAGCCAAGAAATGATCAAGACGCGGCATAAACTGACGCGTTACGGCGGTAGCCTGGCGATTGTGCTGGCGGTGCATGCCGTTGCCGTCCTGCTGATGCTCAACTGGTCGGTGCCTCAGGCCATTGAGCTGCCACCGGCAGCAATGATGGTTGCAATGGCCCCGATGCCGGAGCCGGCACCACCGCCTCCGCCCAAGGTCGTGACACCGCCACAGCCACCGGCACCGGTCGAAGCCCCGCCAATGCCGAAACTGGCCGAGGCGCCAAAGCCGAAGATCGCCGTACCAAAACCGGACAAGCCAAAGGCGAAGCCACAACCACCGAAACCGGAGAAAAAGCCGGAGCCTGTGGAGCAAAAGCCGGCAGAAGAGAAAGCCGTCGATACACCGCCGAGCACCGCGCCCGCGCAGCAATCCGCCGCGCCCAAGCCGAGCATCGCGAGCAACAGCAACGCCTTGCCCACGTGGCAAAGCGACCTGTTGCGCCATCTGGGCAAGTACAAGCGCTACCCGGAAGACGCGCGTCGACGTGGGCTGCAAGGCATCAACCGGCTACGTTTCGTGGTCGATGGCGAAGGAAGGATTCTGTCCTACTCCCTGGCCGCTGGTTCGGGCAGTGCAGCGCTGGACCGTGCGACGCTGGACATGATCCGCAAGGCTCAACCGGTACCCGCGCCGCCAAAAGAGCTTCTCAACAATGGCAGTATCGAAGTGGTTGCCCCATTCGTTTACTCGCTGGACAGACGCTGAACGGGTAATCCTGTCATAAACAGGCAAGTCTGATAACGTGCGTCTATCGAGTGCAGCCGCTATGCTGGGGCCGCAACTTCTTGGACGCACGTTATGACCCTTACAGAATTACGCTACATCGTCACCCTCGCTCAGGAGCAGCACTTCGGCCACGCCGCCGAGCGCTGCCATGTCAGCCAACCGACCCTGTCGGTGGGCGTGAAAAAGCTGGAGGACGAGCTTGGCGTACTGATTTTCGAGCGCAGCAAGAGCGCCGTGCGCCTCACGCCGGTGGGTGAAAGCATCGTCGCGCAAGCCCAGAAAGTACTGGAGCAGGCTCAAGGCATCCGCGAGCTGGCCCAGGCAGGCAAAAATCAGCTGACTGCACCGCTGAAGGTCGGCGCCATCTACACCGTCGGCCCCTACCTGTTTCCGCACCTGATTCCGCAACTGCACCGGGTCGCCCCGCAGATGCCGTTGTACATTGAAGAAAACTTCACTCACGTGCTGCGCGACAAGCTGCGCAATGGCGAACTGGATGCGGTGATCGTTGCCCTGCCGTTCAATGAAGCCGATGTGCTGACCCTGCCGCTGTACGACGAACCGTTCTACGTACTGATGCCCAGCGAGCACCCCTGGACGCAGAAGCAAACCATCGATGCCAGCCTGCTCAACGACAAGAGCCTGCTGTTGCTGGGCGAAGGTCACTGCTTCCGAGACCAGGTACTGGAAGCCTGTCCCACCCTGAACAAGGGCAGCGATGCGGCCAAGCACACCACGGTCGAGTCCAGCTCGCTGGAAACCATCCGTCATATGGTCGCCTCCGGCCTCGGTGTCTCGGTGCTGCCACTGTCGGCGGTCCACAGTCATCACTATGCACCCGGCATCATTGAAGTTCGCCCGTTGAGCCCGCCAGCGCCGTTTCGCACCGTGGCCATTGCCTGGCGTGCGAGCTTCCCGCGGCCAAAGGCTATCGAGATCCTCGCCGACTCGATCCGCCTGTGCTCGGTGGCCAAGCCACCCGTCAGCCAGTAAGCAGCCATGACCGAGTTGTCCAAGGTATCGGTCACTGCGCTGAAGGGCGTAGGCGAAGCCATGGCGGAAAAGCTCGCCAAGGTCGGTCTGGAAAACCTTCAGGATGTGCTCTTCCACCTGCCACTGCGCTATCAGGATCGCACCCGGGTCGTCCCGATCGGGGCCTTGCGCCCTGGCCAGGACGCCGTGATCGAAGGGGTGGTCAGCGGTGCCGACGTGGTCATGGGCAAACGCCGCAGCCTGCTGGTGCGTCTGGGCGACGGCAGTGGCGTGCTGAGCCTGCGCTTCTATCATTTCAGCAATGCGCAGAAGGAAGGCCTCAAGCGCGGAACGCACCTGCGCTGCTACGGCGAGGCCCGTCCGGGCGCATCAGGGCTGGAGATCTACCACCCGGAGTACCGCGCCCTTACAGGCGATGAACCGGCACCGGTGGAACAGACCCTGACACCGATCTACCCCACCACCGAAGGCCTGACCCAACAGCGTCTGCGCCAGCTCTGCCAACAGAGCCTGGCGATGCTTGGCCCGCGCAGCCTGCCCGACTGGTTGCCCGAGGAGCTGGCCCGCGACTACCAACTGGCGCCGCTGGACGATGCGATCCGCTACCTGCATCACCCTCCCGCCGATGCCGACGTCGACGAACTCGCCCTGGGCCAGCACTGGGCTCAGCACCGCCTGGCCTTTGAAGAGCTGTTGACCCATCAGCTATCCCAGCAGCGCCTGCGCGAAAGCCTCAGGGCCCAACGGGCTCCCGCGCTGCCCAAGGCCAGCCGGCTGCCACAGCAATACCTGGCCAACCTGGGCTTTGCTCCCACCGGCGCCCAACAGCGGGTCGGCAACGAGATTGCCTACGACCTGAGCCAACCCGAGCCCATGCTGCGGCTTGTTCAGGGGGACGTCGGCGCTGGCAAGACCGTTGTTGCTGCGCTCGCCGCCCTGCAGGCCTTGGAGGCCGGCTACCAAGTGGCACTGATGGCGCCGACCGAGATTCTGGCAGAGCAGCACTTCATTACCTTCAAGCGCTGGCTGGAGCCGCTGGGCATCGAAGTCGCCTGGCTGGCGGGCAAGCTCAAAGGCAAGGCACGCGCTTCGGCCCTGGAGCAGATCGCAGGCGGCGCACCGATGGTGGTCGGTACCCACGCCCTGTTCCAGGACGAAGTAAAGTTCCACAACCTGGCGCTGGTGATCATCGACGAACAGCACCGCTTCGGTGTCCAGCAGCGCTTGGCGTTGCGCCAGAAAGGCGTGGGTGGCCGGCTCTGTCCCCATCAACTGATCATGACCGCAACACCCATTCCACGCACCCTGGCCATGAGCGCGTATGCCGACCTGGACACCTCGATCCTCGACGAGCTGCCGCCTGGACGTACCCCGGTCAACACCGTACTGGTGGTCGACAGCCGCCGCCTTGAAGTGGTCGAGCGCGTGCGCGCCGCCTGCGCTGAAGGCCGTCAAGCCTACTGGGTCTGCACCCTGATCGAAGAGTCCGAGGAGCTGACCTGCCAGGCCGCCGAAACCACCTTTGAAGAACTCAGCAGCGCCTTGGGCGAATTGCGCGTCGGCCTGATTCACGGGCGCATGAAACCTGCGGAGAAGGCCGCCGTCATGGCCGAATTCAAGGAAGGCCGTCTGCAACTGCTGGTGGCGACGACGGTCATCGAAGTCGGCGTAGACGTCCCCAACGCCAGCCTGATGATCATCGAAAACCCCGAACGCCTTGGCCTGGCCCAATTGCACCAGTTGCGCGGGCGCGTGGGCCGTGGCAGTGCCGTCAGCCACTGTGTGCTGCTCTACCATCCGCCGTTGTCGCAGATCGGCCGCGAACGCCTGGGAATCATGCGGGAAACCAACGACGGGTTCGTCATCGCCGAAAAAGACCTTGAGCTGCGCGGTCCTGGCGAGATGCTGGGTACCCGTCAGACCGGCCTGCTGCAGTTCAAGGTCGCCGACTTGATGCGTGACGCCGACCTGCTGCCTGCTGTGCGCGATGCGGCACAGGCACTATTGGCTCGTTGGCCAACACATGTCAGCCCGCTGCTCGAACGCTGGCTGCGCCATGGCCAGCAGTATGGCCAGGTGTAATCCGCCCGACGGAATCGATCCAGCTCACGGTGCAAGCTGGTTATACTCTCGCGACTGTAAAGAATTTGGATACAGACCATGACTGAAGTTGCACTGGACGCCGCAACCCCCCAAGCCCCGTCTGTTATCCGGTTGCTGCTCGACAAACTGGATATCGCCTACCGTGAAGTGACCGAGCACCCACAGCTGCCGCCCGAGCGTCGGGTGCAGGCTGTATTGCTCGACGATGCAGTCGGTGCGCTGATGGTGTTGTTTCCGCAGAACCAGCTACTGGACCTCAAGCGCCTTACCGAACTGACCGGGCGTGATCTTGCCGCCGTGCCGTTGAAACGCCTGGAGCAGATGCTGGCCAAGCACGGCCTGAAGATTCTGCCGGGCATTCCGGCCCTTACCAGTTCGCCCTGCCTGTACGAAGAAAGCTTGCTGGACGTGCCGAGCCTGCTGATTCATTCAGGTGAAGCCGGCGTGCTGCTGGAAATTGAACGTGACACGTTCAAGAGAATGCTCAGCAAGGCCAGTGCCGGGCGCTTCGGCGAACTGCTGAGCAGTATTCAGCCCAACCTCGACCGCCCGGATGATGACCGCGAGGAGATCACCCAGGCTGTCCATGCGTTCACCGCACGGCGCATCCAGCAGCGTCTGGAATCGACCATCGAGATTCCACCGCTGGCAGAAACGGCGCAGAAGATCATCAAGTTGCGGGTCGATCCCAACGCCACCATCGACGACATCACCGGCGTAGTGGAAACCGATCCGGCATTGGCTGCTCAGGTAGTCAGTTGGGCAGGATCACCGTACTACGCTTCACCGGGCAAGATTCGCTCGGTAGAAGACGCGATCGTCCGCGTGCTGGGCTTCGACCTGGTGATCAACCTGGCACTCGGTCTGGCCCTGGGCAAAACCCTCAGCCTGCCCAAAGATCACCCACAACAGACCACACCGTACTGGCAGCAATCGATCTACACCGCAGCTGTCATCGAAGGCCTGACCCGCGCCATGCCTCGTGCCGAGCGGCCGGAGGCTGGGCTGACCTACCTCGCCGGGCTACTGCACAACTTTGGCTATCTGCTGCTGGCGCATGTGTTCCCGCCGCATTTCTCGCTGATCTGCCGGCATCTGGAGGTCAACCCGCACCTGTGTCACAGCTATGTCGAGAAGCATCTGCTGGGCATCAGCCGCGAACAGATCGGCGCCTGGCTGATGCGTTTCTGGGACTTGCCGGACGAACTGGCCACGGCCCTGCGCTTCCAGCATGACCCACATTACGACGGTGACCACGCTGCATTCCCCAACCTGGTTTGCCTGGCCGTTCGCCTGCTGCGCGCCCGCGGCATCGGCTCAGGGCCGGAAGAAAGCATCCCGGATGAGTTGCTTGAGCGCCTGGGCATGAGCCGCAGCAAGGCCGAAGATGTGGTCAACAAGGTACTTGAAGCCGAGTCGCTGTTGCGCGAGCTGGCCTCACAGTTCAACCAGACCTGACCGCGTGGCCTGGCCCTCGGCGGTCAGGCCTGCTTTTTCGGTTTCAGGAACTTGGTCAGGCCTTGGAACCAGACCACCAGGGCCGGATTACCCTTGATCTGAATGCTCTTGTCCTGAATCCCCTGCATGAACGCCAACTGCTTGTTCTTGGCCTGCAACGTGGCAAAACCGTAGGCCGCATCCTTGAAGGCTATCGCAAACGCCGGCTGCGGATGGGTGCCGGCCTTGCTGCTGACGCGAAGGTCCTTGACGATGAAATGCCGAGCGACCTTGCCGTCCAGGGTCTGCAGTTGAAACACCAGGTTCTTGTCGGTCAGTTGCTGCTGGAACGCCGGGTTGTTGCGACTGGCCTTGGCCATGAGCAATCCCAGAGCCCAGAGAAGAAAGCGAAACTTCATGTGCACGCCTCGGCTAAAAAGTGACTGGCGAAGCAGTTTATAGTCTCACTGCGAAAACACCATACGCCTTCCAGCTTTTCACAAAGGCGCCCGGCATTTGTCCTGAAAGCCGCCAAAACGGGGTGTTTCAATAACACGCCGCCCCTGCCACGGCACCTTGGTCGGTCAGGCGTTGCACGCTGGCGTCAGCGCTCTCGACGCCCTTTTCCTGAGCCAGTCGGTAGCACGCCAAAGCACGCGACAGGTCACGTCCTTGCAAGTCGCCTTGCTCATAGTGGTTGGCAAGAATCGGCAAAGTCTCCCAGCCACCCATTTTTACCGACTTGATCAACATTGCCTCGGCCCTCGCCGGGTCCAGGCACGGCCCGTCACGGGTATCGTCAGTGCCATTGCAGTAGAACTGTGCCAGCAACGCGGCGGCCACCGGCAGGGTTTCCGCCGCGCGGCTCAGCAGTTTCTCGCTGACTTCTGCACTCAGGGCCGGCGCCATGCCGGAAAAGCCGAGGCTGACGGCCTCCAGGCTGGCCTGTGGATTGCCCGAGGCCGCGGCGCAGAGCTTGTTCTGCAGTGCCGCTTCAAAGAACTCGGTGGTCGATGGATAACGCTCGACACCACCCAGCCCCTGAAAAATTCCACTCTTGAGGTAGCAGATCTCTTCAGCACGGCTCATGTTCGGCATCCCGCTGACTGCCAAACGGCTTTCATCTACCGACCAGTCCTCCATTGCCACCAGCGTCCAACACGCTGCGTACTCAAACAGGTAGGCCTTGATCGCCTCGTTGCCTGCCCGCTTGTCGTCTACCCGAACATGAAGGGCGTCGATCCGTTGTACCTCCACCCCCGCCATGCCTGTATCGGTAATGGCCGACATCAACGGCAACGCCAACTGATCGCCCTGCAACACGCGGACGCTGGGTTGTGCGGAGTCGCCGACGACCTCTAGCGTCGTGCTGAAAACGCGCCCGGCACTGGCCTGGCGCTGCACGTCGATCGTTTGGGAAAAGGCCCGGAGAAACGCCGTGAAATCCGTGGCCGCACATACCGCAGGGGCGGCCACGGCAGTGATAGGGAACGCGCACAGCCACAACATGGCCAGGAACGATGCAGTAATGAAGTTAGCGGATGTCATGGGAGCTGAATCGTCCTGGTTGATTAGCGCGTATTACCGCGACTGCGCTCCAGAGCGCGTGCGGGAATCAGCCGTTCCTTGCCAGCGGCCTGCATGGCCGCAATGTAGGCGGTGTAGTAACCCGCTGCCTGGCTTGGCTTGTACAAGCCCCACAGGGCATCGGCGATGTTCAGTTTCAACACCACGCGCTCAGGCACCACGCGCTCGACCTTGCTGAACAGCTCATACGCCGACGCCTGCCAACTCGCCTCTTGAAGGGCGTAACCGAGATCGTTGTACAGCGGTGCGTTACTTACCGTCAGGGGTTCATCACGCAGCAACTGCGCGACCCTGAGGCTCAGGTAACTACTGACCGCTTCGGTGTCCTTGGCCTTCAAGCGCTCAAGGACAATCCTCTGCGCCAGCTTCAGCGAGTCCCGCTCACGGCCTTGCACCCGCTCTTTGAGCTTCTGCGTTGCCAAGGGTCGGCTGATGTACCAGTGGTAGTTGATCCAGTAGATGGCCATATTGCCCTCATACCCGGACAACACCTGCGAAGCCGCCTCATCCTTGACCAGTGCATCCGCTATCCAGGTGTATACGAAGGCGCGGTACTCCCAGCCCTTGATCGCGTAGGTGTCAAAGCCTGAATGATCAACCGGCCACCGACAAAGCACCACCAGGTAGGGCTTGGTGCTGTCGACCGTATAGGCATCGACAACCTCTGGGTTGCCTCGCTCAGGCAGGCACTTGTCTGGCAGCGCTTCAGTAAACCCCTCGGCGCCTTGCAACTGACCTTGCCACCCCGTGCCCGTGTCGCTCGCCAGGCGCTCGAACTGCACCTGAGTGGCGCCCTTGAAGCTGGGTGTCAGTTGAAACTGCCGTGTCTCGGCCTGCGCCAGAAGCGGCAACAGAGCCCATAGCAGGCTTAGGCCAATAGACTTCACGTGTTCACCTGCTCTGACACATCGACGCTTTGCCGGGCAACCGATGGCCGACGACGGGCAAACACCTGCTCAAGGCCTATCGCCAGTAACGTCACCCCGCCGGCCAGGCAGCTGAAAAACCCGGCCCGCACCGGATGATCCGGCAACAGCCAGTACAGAATCAGTGCGACCATCGCGGCGTTGAGTAACACCTTGAGTTTCCAGCGAGGCAGCAAGGCAATCACCGTGCTGAACACGATCAGGGTATAGAACACCAACCAGACAATGCTGCCCGCTGCCACCCCTCTGGCGGTGAAGCCACCATAGCGCTGCTTGTACAGCGTGACGCCGTAATCGTTGAGCAACAGGAACAGAAAACCGGCAAGACCATAGATGAGCACTACCTTTAGCCAGCGAATCATCTAGGCCACCCGAGTGTTCATGTAGTAGGTGCCAACAATGTGCAGCGCCACCACGGTTGCCAGGCAACCAAGGATCAGCACCCGTAGCCAGGCCCTGTGCCACAAACGCGGGTTCAGGCCACACAGCAGGCCGATCAGGCAGGCAATCGCCAGTGAACCGAACAAGTCACTATCGGCCAACCCAGCCAGGTAGCCCTTGAAGTAGTCGTCATCAACGTACATCCGCGCAATGCTCCATGGGCAAGGCCAGGGGAAAATAATCGGCGCAGAACAGGGGGAATACAGACAGGCCCGCAGCAAGCAGCGACCGCATAGGCGGGTCGTCTTGTGGGGATATAACGCAGTAGGCGTATGCCGCTTCTTCCCTGAAACGCGTTGCGGCCAATACACCCTATCGGCCGAGGCGAAGTATGCTAGTGAGAAGCCGGGGAGCAGGCAAATAAAAACGGGCGCCGCCTGGGCACCCGTTTTTCATGGCATCAGTTGCCAGGAGGCATCATGGGTTGACGCTGTCCTTGAGGAACTTGCCAGGTTTGAACGCGACGGTATTGCTGGCCTTGATCTTCACCGGCTCGCCGGTTTGCGGGTTCTTGCCCGTACGGGCACCACGGTGGCGTTGCAGGAAGGTGCCGAAACCCACCAGGGTCACACTGTCTTTGCGGTGCAGGGCGCTGGTGATCTCTTCGAGTACGGCGTTGAGCACGCGATTGGCCTGCTCTTTGGTGAGGTCAGCCTTTTCAGCAATAGCTGCGGCGAGTTCTGGTTTACGCATAGTGAAGCCTCTTTGACGGATTTTTTGTTGTTATGCCGTGCTGCTCCCAGGGAGCAGCGCCCAAGGGGCCGCAGGCTCTAAACTGCGGCAGACGGGTGTGAGAATGGCACGCCGCCCAAAGCCGCGCCAGTCTCTGAGCGACCTTTGTGTTGGCAAAGGATAGGTAAATCCGACAAAACGCCCGGCATTTACGCCATCAGCGCGGGCAACTGGCGGTTCAGCGCCAGTTTTTCCATCACCGCAGTACCGGTCAGTGCGTAGCCCAACAGGTTCCCATCGGCATCATGGCACAGCACCTTGAGGTCAGCGCCCTGCCCTTCGACCTGCCATTGCCCCTCGCTGCCACGCGGCGGCGGTGAAATCACCAGCGGGCATACCGGTGTTTTCACCGTGATGGGCATAGGCCCATAGCTAACCGTTGTCAGCGTGCCCGCGAGGGTCTGGGCCAAGGCACGTGCACAGCTCATCAATGGCATCACATAGAGCAGGTTGAGCCCATCCACTTCGGCACAGTCGCCCAGCGCGTAGATGTTCGCATGCGAGGTGCGCAATGTACGATCGACCACCACGCCACGGTTCACCACCAGGCCCGCGGCCGCAGCCAGATCAATACGTGGGCGCAACCCGACCGCCGATACCACCAGGTCGCAGGCGATCACACGGCCATCGGACAGGTGGGCTTCCAGGCCATCCGCTGCGCGCTGCAGACGGGTCAGTACCGGGCCAAGGTGAAAGCGCACACCCAACCCCTCCAGGCCAGCCTGCACGGCTCGGGCCGCCGCCGGGTGCAGCAGGGTGGGCATGACCTGCTCGCACGGCGCGACCAGCTCGACCTGATAACCACCGCTGCTCAGGTCGTTGGCGAACTCGCAACCGATCAGGCCGGCACCGAGAATCAGCACCCGCTGCTTGCCTGCGGCAGCAGCCCGAAAGCGCGCATAGTCTTCCAGATCGTTGATCGGGAAAATCGCCTCGCTCGCATCGCCGTCAACCGATACCCGCACGGTTTCCGCGCCCCAGGCCAGGATCAGGTCGCGATAGGCCACGGCCTCTTCGCCAATCCACACCCGCTTGTGCCCTGGATCGATGCCACTGATACGGGTGTGCGTGCGCACTTCCGCCTTGAGCTGTTCAGCCATGGCGCCAGGCTCAGCCATGCTCAGGCCATCAGCATCCTTCTGCTTGGCAAAGCCGGTAGACAGCATGGGCTTGGAATAGGAGCGACCGTCATCGGCGGTGATCAGCAGCAACGGCGTCTCGCCGTCGAGCTTGCGAAACTCACGGGCGAGGTTGTATCCCGCAAGACCCGTACCGACAATCACCACTGGAGCCGTCATGAAGTGCTTCCTTGTACGTTAAAAAATCGATCAGCCGATGGCGATCATTTCGAAATCGGTCTTGCCCACGCCGCAGTCCGGGCACAACCAGTCTGCAGGCACATCTTCCCAGCGGGTACCCGGCTCGATACCGTCATCCGGCCAGCCTTCGGCCTCGTCGTAAATCAGCCCACACACCACACATTGCCACTTTTTCATTGCTAAGGTTCCTACTCAGGCTTGGCGTGGTCGCTCTGCAACGTGCGGTGGCGACCATCAGGAAGGCTTTGTACTGGAGGGCGACGCCACGATGCAAGCCGGAACGGGCAATCATGCTAAGCTCGCCACCTCACTGGCCTGTAACCGCATACCTACCGTGCCGTACGAAACTTCGCTAGCGCCTACTCCGTACTGGCAGCCACAGCCGCTGCCGACCGCCTCTGTCGACGCGCCAACCCTCGACTGGTTGTTCGACCAAGGTTCCCTGACCCGTCGACTGACTCAATTATCCGCCGATCAATTCTGCGTGACACCCCTTTGCGAAGGCTGGCAGATGCTCCGCGACGATGAGTGCCAGGCACTCGGGCTGGCACCTGGCAGCGAAGGCTGGGTACGCGAGGTGTACTTGCTCGGGCAAGACCAGCCCTGGGTGTTCGCCCGCAGCGTGGCGGCCCGCAGTGCACTGGAAGAGGATGGGCTGGACCTGGAGAGCCTTGGCAGTCGGTCGCTCGGCGAACTGTTGTTCTGTGATCGCGGGTTTACCCGCCAGGCCATTGAAGTATGCCGCTACCCTTCGGCCTGGCTACCGCCGGATGCTGCCTGTGATCGACTGTGGGCAAGGCGTTCTCGCTTCGACCGTGGCGCGTTGAGCGTTTTGGTCGCTGAAACTTTTCTACCGGCGCTGTGGCACGCCGCGAATATCCGTCAGGAGGACTGCTGATGTACCTGAGCCTGCTCAAGTCCCTCAATCGCCTGCACCCCCGTGCCTGGGACTTCATCCAACTGAGCCGGATGGACAAGCCAATCGGCATCTACCTGCTGCTCTGGCCGACCTTGTCTGCCATATGGATCGCCGGCAAGGGCTCGCCGTCGCTGGCCAACGTGCTGATTTTCACCCTCGGGGTCGTCCTGATGCGGGCAGCAGGCTGCGCGATCAACGACTTCGCCGACCGCAAGGTCGATGGCCATGTCAAACGCACCGCCGAACGGCCATTGGCCAGCGGCAAGATCAGCGGCCGCGAAGCCCTGACGTTGTTCGTCCTGCTGGTAGGCGTAAGCTTCGCACTGGTGCTGTGCACCAATACCACCACGGTCTGGCTGTCGTTCGGCGCAGTGGCGCTGGCATCCTGCTACCCGTTCATGAAGCGCTATACCTACTACCCACAGGTAGTCCTGGGTGCGGCCTATTCATGGGGCATTCCCATGGCCTTCACCGCCGAAACCGGCGAGCTGCCGGCCATCGCCTGGCTTCTGTACATTGCCAATCTGCTCTGGACCGTAGGCTACGACACCTACTACGCCATGGTTGACCGTGATGACGACCTGAAAATCGGGGTCAAGTCCACCGCCATCCTGTTCGGCGAAGCCGATCGGTTCATCATTGTGACGCTTCAGGGGTTGTCACTGGCCTGCCTGCTGATGGCCGGCAATCGTTTCGGCCTCGGCGGCTGGTTCCACCTGGGGCTGGTGGCCGCGGCACTGTGCTTTGCCTGGGAATACTGGTCGACCCGCAAACTGGATCGCGAGTCATGCTTCAAGGCCTTCCTGCACAACCACTGGGCAGGCCTGCTGGTGTTTATCGGTATCGTGCTCGACTACGCACTACGCTGACCGCCCTTGGGCGGTCAGCATTTGGGCGGCGCTCAGGGTTTGGCCACGTGCCAGACGTCCTTCATACCGTCGCCAAACATATCGCCGGCTTTCTTGTCATTGATAAAGGTGTACACCGGCTTGCCATCGTAGGCCCACTGCATCGTACCGTCATCACGCTTGATCTGCGTCCATTCACCCTCGGCTTTCTCGCCGGCCTTGACCATCAGCGGCGGCCAGTTCTTGGCACACTCACCACTGCACATCGACTTGCCCCCCATATCCTTGTCAAAGGTATAAAGGGTCATGCCATGTGCATCGACAAGCATGCCGTCCTTTTCCATGGCATATTCGGCCAAGGCCACCCCCGGCAAGGCCAGTGCCGCTACCGTGAAAAGCGCCATCCAGTTCAGCGTATGTCGTGTCATTGGATCCACCTTCTGTTCTCGGGAGTGAGCTTTAAGCCTAGCTCAGTAACAGAATGTTGCTGCAAGCGCCCACGACCTGTCACACGACTGCAATAATTCCGTTATCTAATGCGGGCCAAGACACCTGAATGGTAAGAGGTTAAAGCATGGTTGGCAGAAACATTCTAATCGTCGACGACGAAGCGCCGATTCGCGAGATGATCGCCGTTGCATTGGAAATGGCCGGCTATGAATGCCTTGAAGCAGAAAATTCGCAGCAGGCGCATGCCATCATCGTCGACCGCAAGCCCGACCTGATCCTGCTCGACTGGATGCTGCCTGGCACCTCGGGCATCGAACTGGCCCGACGCCTGAAGCGCGATGAACTGACTGGCGACATCCCGATCATCATGCTCACTGCCAAGGGTGAGGAAGACAACAAGATCCAGGGGTTGGAAGTCGGCGCTGACGACTACATCACCAAGCCGTTCTCGCCACGAGAGCTGGTGGCACGCCTCAAAGCCGTGTTGCGCCGCGCCGGCCCAAGTGACGGCGAAGCGCCCATCGAAGTGGGTGGGTTGCTGCTCGATCCGATCAGCCACCGCGTAACCATCGATGGCAAACCTGCCGAAATGGGGCCGACCGAATACCGCTTGCTGCAGTTCTTCATGACCCACCAGGAGCGTGCCTACACCCGTGGTCAGCTGCTTGATCAGGTCTGGGGCGGAAACGTCTACGTTGAAGAGCGCACCGTCGATGTGCATATTCGTCGCCTGCGCAAAGCGCTGGGTGAAGCCTACGAGAATCTGGTACAAACCGTTCGTGGCACCGGCTACCGTTTTTCGACTAAAAGCTGAAGCGTCAACGCGCGCATCGGCTTGCAGCGCGCAGCTGCCTCTGGAAAGGATGTTCCGCTAATTGAACCAGAACTGGCATGGCACACTGATTCGCCACATGTTGCTGTTGATCACGGTCTGCCTGCTGGCAGGCCTTGTCAGCGGCTATTATGGATGGAGCCTGGCGCTGGGCCTGGGGCTCTATCTGGGCTGGACCTTAAAGCAACTCCTGCGCCTGCACGAATGGCTGCGGCTGCATCAGGTCGACGAAGCGCCGCCCGATGGCTACGGCCTGTGGGGCGAGGTTTTCGATAGCATCTATCACCTGCAACGTCGCGATCAGCGCGTTCGCGGACGCCTGCAAGCGGTCATCGACCGCGTTCAGGAGTCGACCGCCGCACTGAAGGATGCGGTGATCATGCTCGACAGCGACGGTAACCTGGAGTGGTGGAACCGTGCCGCAGAAACCCTGCTGGGCCTCAAGACCCCACAGGACAGCGGCCAACCGGTCACCAACCTGGTTCGCCATCCTCGCTTCAAGGAGTACTTCGAACAGGAGAACTACCTTGAACCCTTGGAAATTCCCTCGCCGATCAATGACCGCCTGCGCGTGCAGCTGCACATCACCCGCTACGGCAACAACGAGCATTTGATGCTCGTGCGCGATGTCACCCGCATTCATCAGCTTGAACAGATGCGCAAGGACTTCGTCGCCAACGTGTCCCACGAACTGCGCACACCGCTGACGGTAATAGCCGGTTACCTGGAAACCCTGCTGGACAACGTCGAAGACGTCAACCCGCGCTGGGTACGGGCGCTGCAACAGATGCAGCAGCAAGGTGGGCGGATGCAAACCCTGCTCAACGACCTGCTGCTGCTCGCCAAGCTGGAAGCCACCGACTACCCCTCGGACAACCAACCGGTGGCGATCAATGCCCTGCTGCAGTCGATCAAAGGTGACGCCAAAGCCTTGTCCGGGCAACGCAACCAGAACATCACGCTGGAAACCGAAGGCGACGTGTACCTCAAAGGCAGCGAAGCAGAACTGCGCAGCGCCTTTTCCAACCTGATCTTCAACGCCGTGAAATACACCCCGGATGGCGGCCAGATCCGCATCCGCTGGTGGAGCGATAGCCAGGGTGCGCACCTGAGCGTGCAGGACTCCGGGATCGGCATCGACCCCAAGCACCTGCCCCGCCTGACTGAGCGTTTCTACCGGGTCGACTCCAGCCGTGCCTCCAATACCGGCGGCACCGGCCTGGGCCTGGCAATCGTCAAGCATGTGCTGCTGCGCCATCGTGGTCGCCTGGAGATCAGCAGCGTCCTGGGCCACGGCAGCACCTTTACCTGCCATTTTGCGGCCACACAACTGGCCCTGCAAAACGCCTCCTGAACGCGCGCCACTAGGCATTTGCGCCTTCAGCCGCTACATTGGCCCACTTGCGCCGACAGAAGTCGGCGCAGCATCTCTCTATTTCTTCAGAAGACGGACCCCTTAAAAATCCATCATGGACCCTTCCGCTGGTTTTAGCCTCGCTTCACTTTTCGCCGATTTCGGCATGATTCTCTTCGCGCTGCTACTGGTTCTGCTCAACGGCTTCTTCGTTGCCGCCGAGTTCGCCATGGTCAAGCTGCGCTCGACCCGGGTCGAGGCCATCGCCGATAAAAATGGCTGGCGCGGGCACATCCTACGCACCGTACACAGCCAGCTGGACGCCTACCTGTCGGCCTGCCAACTCGGCATCACCCTCGCCTCGCTGGGCCTGGGCTGGGTCGGTGAGCCGGCTTTCGCTCACCTGCTCGAACCCCTGCTGGGCGCCGTTGGCGTGCAGTCGCCAGAAGTGATCAAGGCGGTCTCGTTCTTCAGTGCCTTCTTTGTCATTTCCTACCTGCACATCGTGGTCGGTGAGCTGGCGCCAAAATCCTGGGCCATTCGCAAGCCTGAGCTGTTGTCGCTGTGGACAGCCGTGCCGCTGTACCTGTTCTACTGGACGATGTACCCGGCGATCTACCTGCTCAACGCCAGTGCCAACGCCATCCTGCGGATCGCTGGCCAAGGCGAGCCTGGGCCACACCATGAGCACCACTACAGCCGAGAAGAACTCAAGTTGATCCTGCACTCAAGCCGTGGGCAAGACCCAAGCGACCAAGGCATGCGCGTATTGGCCTCGGCAGTCGAGATGGGTGAGCTGGAAGTCGTCGACTGGGCAAACTCCCGGGAAGACATGGTCAGCCTGGAAGCCAACGCCCCCCTCAAGGACATCCTGGCGATGTTCCGCCGACACAAGTTCAGCCGCTACCCGGTCTATGACACGGAGCGTGGTGAATTTATCGGCCTGCTGCATATCAAGGACCTGCTGCTGGAACTGGCCGACCTGGATCATATTCCGGAGTCCTTCAACCTGGCCGAGCTGACCCGACCACTGGAGCGCGTTTCCCGGCATATGCCGCTGTCGCAACTGCTGGAGCAGTTCCGCCAGGGCGGTGCGCACTTCGCCCTGGTCGAGGAAGCCGACGGCAAGGTCATCGGCTACCTGACCATGGAAGACGTACTGGAAGTGCTGGTCGGCGATATTCAGGACGAGCACCGCAAGGCCGAACGCGGCATTCTCGCCTACCAACCGGGCAAACTGCTGGTGCGGGGCGATACGCCGTTGTTCAAGGTTGAACGCCTGCTTGGCGTTGACCTGGACCACATCGAAGCCGAAACGCTCGCCGGGTTGGTCTATGAGACCCTCAAGCGGGTACCGGAAGAGGAAGAAGTGCTGGAAGTCGAAGGCCTGCGAATCATCATCAAAAAGATGAAAGGGCCGAAGATCGTGCTGGCCAAGGTTCTCAAGCTCGACTGACCGCACTGCGGGTTACCGGCAGGGTAACCCGCAGGATGGCCTGGTAGAACTGACCTGTAGGGCATGCAGCAGGCCCTACAGGCGTCGACGAGGCGGATCAGGCGCCGGGGGTGAAGTGCTTCTGCGCCGTACCCCGGGCAATCAGCCGCGAAACGTAGTCGAGCTTCTGCGCGTCCTGGTCGACGAAACGGAACGTAATCTGCAACCAGTCGCTGTCCGGCCTTGGCTCCAAGGCCGCTACCGCATGCAGGTAGCCGTTCAAGCGTGCGGTTTCAGCACTTTCGCCCTGCTCCAGGTCGAGCACCGCGCCTTCCAGCACTTGCGGCAGTGTCTCACTGCGGCGCACCACAATCAGGGCTTCCTTGAGGCTCAGGGCCTTGATCACACAGGGCTGAGTACCACTTGGCAAGCGCAGTTGGCCTTGACCACGACCGGCCGGAGCTGCCGCTTTGGCCTGTGGCGTGGGTGCATTGATCAGCGGCTTGGCTGGGGCAACCGCGGGTGCAGCCGTCGGCTTGACGGTTTCGGCCTTGCCGCCGGTCAGGGCGCTCAACGAATCATTGGCAAACGCGGAGTTGGCGCGGGTCGGCGCGCTGGACAGCAGTGCGTCGAGCTTGCCCACCTTGGACAAGGCTTTCTTGACCTTGGTCAGCAACTGCTCGTTCGTGAACGGCTTGCCGATAAAGTCCGAAACGCCAGCCTGGATAGCCTGGACAACGTTTTCTTTATCGCCACGGCTGGTCACCATGATGAAGGGCAACGCCTTCATCGACTCCTGCTGGCGACACCAGGTCAGCAGCTCAATACCCGACATTTCCGGCATTTCCCAGTCGCACAGCACCAGGTCAAAGGCCTCACGGGACAAGATTGCCTGAGCCTTGCGACCGTTGACCGCATCTTCGGTCACGATGCCGGGAAAGGCATTGCGCAGGCATTTCTTTACCAGATCGCGGATGAAGGGCGCATCATCCACCACCAAAACACTGACTTTACTCATCGCCACTCCTTTTCAACCCCGGCTAGCATAACGCTGACTGATGGCCATCTGCCAAAAACGGGTCACGCCGGGACTCTCTTGCGTTCGCGGGGTGCCACCTCACTTGCTCGACCGCAAACGAAAACGCCCGGCCAAGGCCGGGCGTTCATTCTCGGGGCAGTCTTACTTATCGTCCGATTTGCCGGGAACATTAGCCTTTTCGGCGCCGCCCTGAACCTCTTCTTTCATCCTTGCCAAGCCCAGATGGCGAACGTCGGTGCCGCGCACCAGATAAATCACCAGCTCGGCGATGTTGCGTGCGTGGTCACCAATACGCTCCAGCGAGCGCAACGCCCAGATCACGCTCAATACCCGCGAAATAGAACGCGGGTCTTCCATCATGTAGGTCACCAGCTCGCGCAGCGCCGTTTTGTACTCACGGTCGATGGTCTTGTCGTACTGGGCCACCGACAACGCCAGGTCGGCGTCGAAGCGGGCGAAAGCGTCCAGCGCATCACGAACCATGTTACGCACCTGGTCGCCAATGTGACGGACTTCGACATAACCGCGTGGCGACTCGCCCTCTTCGCACAGCTGGATGGCTCGACGGGCGATCTTGGTCGATTCGTCACCAATGCGCTCCAGGTCAATCACCGACTTGGAAATGCTGATGATCAAACGCAGGTCGGAGGCAGCCGGCTGTCGACGGGCCAGAATGCGTACGCACTCTTCGTCGATGTTGCGTTCCATCTGGTTGATCTGCTCGTCCACCTCACGCACCTGCTGGGCAAGGCCCGAGTCGGCCTCGATCAGCGCGGTCACCGCGTCGTTGACCTGTTTCTCGACCAGGCCACCCATCGCCAGGAGGTGGCTGCGCACTTCTTCAAGCTCGGCGTTGAACTGCTGGGAGATGTGATGGGTAAGGCTGTCTTTATCGATCATGGAGAATCCTTGGGGCATCCGGTGAATACGGTCAGGCGGCGTTCAGGCGCTGAGCCCTAGCCATAGCGACCGGTGATGTAGTCTTCGGTCTGTTTCTTCGCCGGGTTGGTGAACAGGGTGTCGGTATCACCAAACTCGACCAGTTTGCCCATGTACATGAACGCGGTGTAGTCCGATACCCGTGCAGCCTGTTGCATGTTGTGGGTGACGATGACGATGGTGTACTTGGATTTCAGTTCGTAGATCAGCTCTTCGACCTTCAGCGTGGAGATCGGGTCGAGTGCCGAACACGGTTCGTCAAGCAGCAAGACTTCCGGCTCAACGGCGATGGTACGGGCAATCACCAGACGCTGCTGCTGACCACCGGACAAACCCAGCGCCGACTCATGCAGGCGATCCTTGACCTCATCCCACAGTGCCGCGCCCTTGAGCGCCCACTCAACGGCCTCGTCGAGCACACGCTTCTTGTTGATGCCCTGAATACGCAGGCCGTAGACCACGTTCTCATAGATGGTCTTGGGGAACGGGTTCGGCTTCTGGAACACCATGCCGACGCGACGACGCAGCTCGGCGACATCCTCGCCCTTGCGGTAGATGTTGTTGCCATACAGGTTGATCGCGCCTTCGACACGGCAACCGTCGACCAGATCGTTCATCCGGTTGAAGGTTCGCAGCAGGGTCGACTTGCCGCAACCGGACGGGCCGATGAAGGCAGTAACGCGCTGCTTGGGAATATTCATGCTGACGTCAAACAGTGCCTGCTTCTCGCCGTAGTACAGGCTCAAACCCGGCACTTCGATGGCCACGGTTTCTTCCGCCAGGTGCAGGCTCTGCTTGTCGCGACCCAGGGCCGACATATCGATGCCGTGGGCGTGGGATTCATGCTGCATGGTTAGACTCCATACGCTATCAATTTCGTTTCATCGAACCGCCCGGCGACCGGGCGGCACTTGCAATTCAGGGGACTGTCGATCAGCTGTCCAGCGCCTTGTACTTCTCGCGCAGGTGGTTACGGATCCACACCGCCGAAAGGTTGAGGGTGGCGATCACCAGCACCAGCAACAGGGCGGTGGCGTACACCAGCGGCCGCGCAGCCTCGACGTTCGGGCTCTGGAAGCCCACGTCATAGATGTGGAAGCCCAAGTGCATGATCTTCTGGTCCAGGTGCAGGTACGGGTAGTTACCGTCCACTGGCAACGACGGCGCCAGTTTCACCACACCTACCAGCATCAGCGGCGCCACCTCACCGGCGGCACGCGCAACGGCGAGGATCATGCCGGTCATCATCGCCGGGCTGGCCATTGGCAGAACGATCTTCCACAGCGTTTCGGCCTTGGTCGCACCGAGGGCCAACGAGCCCTCACGCACGGTACGCGGGATACGCGCCAGGCCTTCTTCGGTAGCCACGATCACCACCGGCACGGCCAGCAGGGCCAGGGTCAGCGAGGCCCACAGCAGGCCTGGAGTACCCAAGGTTGGCGCCGGCAGGGCTTCGGGGAAGAACAGCCGGTCGATCGAGCCACCCAGCACGTAGACGAAGAAGCCCAAGCCGAACACACCGTAGACGATCGCCGGAACACCCGCCAGGTTGTTCACCGCAATACGGATCAAGCGCGTGACCGGGCCCTGACGTGCATATTCACGCAGGTACACCGCCGCCAGTACGCCGAACGGCGTGACGATCACGGCCATGATCAGGGTCATCATCACCGTACCGAAGATCGCCGGGAAGATCCCGCCCTCAGTGTTGGCTTCACGCGGGTCGTCGCTCAAAAACTCCCAGACCTTTGCGAAGTAGGTGCCCAGCTTGGTAAAGGTACCCATGCCGTTTGGCTGATAGGCATGCACCACCTTGTCCAGGTTGATCTCTACTTCGCGACCATTACCATCACGGGCAACCAGACTGTCGCGGCTGAACTCGCGATGCAGCGCGCCCAAGCGGTCCTCAACGGCCTTGTAGCGGCTGTCCAGCTCGGCGCGCTCGGCGTCCATGTCCGCCTGAGCAGCGGCGTCCAGCTTGCCGTCAAGCTCAAGTTTACGGCTGTGAAGGCGCAGGCGCTCCAGGCCATGGTTGATCGCACCGATGTCTTTCTTCTCAAGGGTCTGCAGGTCGCCGGCCAGTTTGCTGGCACGCTTGAGGCGCGCTTGCAGCTCGCCCCAGGCCGCTTGACCTTCGGCGACAACCTTGCCGTTTTCCTTGACGCTGACCAGGTAGCCGTAGAAGTTACCCCACTCGCGGCGTTCCAGAGCGATCAGTTCGGCGGGGGTGGTTTGATCCACCAGCCAGTCACCGACCACCCAGGTGAAGTCGCTGCCATTGAGGTCGCGATTACCGACCTTGATCAGCTCGCGGGTCATGAACTCCGGGCCGTTGTCCGGCACCGGCAGACCGGCGCCCTTCAAACGCGCCAGCGGCACCTCTTCCTTCTGTACCACTTCACCGATGACCACATGATCAGCCTGGCCCGGCACCTTATAGGTAGCCTGGATCAGGTCGGCCGGCCAGAAGTGGCCTAGGCCACGCACGGCGATCACCGCCAGCAGGCCCACGGTCATGATCACCGCAATGGCGACCGCGCCACCGCTGATCCAGACGCCAGGGGCGCCGCTCTTGAACCAGCTTTTGAGGGAATCCTTTTTCACGGATCTCTACCTTCCTATCAAAGCGACGAGTATTTCTTGCGCAGACGCTGGCGAATCAGCTCGGCCAAGGTGTTCATCACGAAGGTGAACATCAGCAGTACCAGCGCGGCGAGGAACAGCACGCGGTAATGGCTGCCACCGACTTCCGATTCCGGCATCTCCACCGCGACGTTGGCCGCCAGGGTGCGCATACCTTCAAACAGGTTCAGTTCCATGACCGGGGTGTTACCCGTGGCCATCAGCACGATCATGGTTTCACCGACCGCACGGCCCATACCGATCATCAGCGCCGAGAAGATCCCCGGGCTGGCGGTCAGGATGACCACACGGGTCAGGGTCTGCCACGGCGTGGCGCCCAGCGCCAAGGAACCCAGGGTCAGGCTGCGTGGCACGCTGAACACGGCGTCTTCGGCAATCGAGTAGATGTTCGGGATCACCGCGAAGCCCATGGCGATACCAACTACCAGGGCGTTGCGCTGGTCGTAGGTGATGCCCAGGTCGTTGCTGATCCAAAGGCGCATGTCGCCGCCGAACCACCAGGTTTCGATGAACGGACTCATGTACAGGGCGAACCAGCCGGTGAACAGGATCACCGGGATCAGGATCGCTGCTTCCCAGCCATCTGGCACACGCAGGCGCAGCGATTCCGGCAGGCGGCTCCAGGCGAAGCCGGCCAGCAGGATGCCGATCGGCATCAGCAGGAAGAGGCTGAAGACACCCGGCAGGTGGCCTTCAAGGTACGGTGCGAGGAACAGGCCGGCGAAGAAGCCGAGGATCACCGTCGGCATCGCTTCCATCAGCTCAATCACCGGCTTGACCTTGCGGCGCATGCCTGGGGCCATGAAGTAGGCGGTGTAAATCGCTGCGGCAATAGCCAAGGGTGCCGCCAGGATCATCGCATAGAACGCGGCCTTGAGGGTACCGAAGGTCAGTGGCGAAAGGCTCAACTTAGGCTCGAAGTCGGTGTTCGAAGCAGTCGACTGCCAGACGTACTTGGGCTCGTCGTAGTTCTCGTACCAGACCTTGCTCCACAGCGCGCTCCAGGATACTTCCGGGTGCGGGTTCTTCAGGCTCAAGGGCAGCAGCTTGCCGCCTTCTTCGATGAAGATGCGGTTGGCCCGCGGCGACAGGGCGAGGATGCCTGCGCCCTCGGCAGCAGGCTCGACCAGCAGGGTGCGGTGCGCGGTGCTGTGGAACACGCCGAGCTTGCCCGAGCTGTCCAGGGCGATGAAGCCTTTGCGGCGATCTTCGGCGTCTATCTGGACTACGGGTGCAGTGCCCATCTGGAAGCTACGAATCAGCTTGAAGCGCTGCTCGCCATCCGGATCGCGGGCCATGAACCACTGGCTCAGGCCACCCTTGGAGTCACCGAAGACCAGCGATATACCGCCGACCAGTTGGGCACTGGCATTGATCTCGGCCTGGCCATCGTCGAGCAGCTTGTAGCGACCATTAAGACTCTTGTCGCGCAGGCTGAACACATCGGCCTGGGCGCGACCGTTAACCACATACAACCATTGCTGACGCGGGTCGATGAAGATCGCCTTCACCGGCTCGGTCATCTGCGGCAGGTCAATGCGGTTCTGCTCGCTGGTGACCTCACCGGTCATCATGTTCTCTTCGCGAGTCAGCTGGGTCACCAGCAGTTGCGAGCCGTGCGAGCCTGCCACCGTTATGGTCTCGCCGTTGACGTTGACGCTGACGTGCTCAAGTGCGCGGCCCTGCTCGTCGAGCACGAACGGCTCTTGGCCATACGGGAAGTCGATGCCAGGGGTGATGGTCTTCTTGTTGTCCGGATAGGTGATCTTGTAGGCGTGGTGGAATACCACGGCCTGACCGTTGGACAAGCCCAGCACGATCAGCGAGCTACCCGGCTGGTCGGTACTGATCGAAGTCACCTGGGTGCCGGCCGGCACGGGCAGGTCGACGCGGTTGATTTCAGCACCGGTCTTGGTGTCGAAGAACAGCGCCTGGCCCTTGTCGGACACACGCATACCGACGAGGTTTTGCTCCTCAAGAGCAATCATCAGCGGTTTGCCGGCATCCTGCTGCAGCCAGGTCGGCTCCATGGCTTTCTTACTGGTCAGCTCGGCGCCCTGAAACAGTGGCAGCACGACATAAGCCAGATAGAAAAAGATCAGGGTGATCGCCGCCAGCACGGCAAGCCCGCCTACCAGTACATACCAGCGGGTCAGGCGATCCTTGAACGCACGCATCTTGCGCTTGCGTTGCAACTCGGGCGCATTGAAATCAATCCGCACGGGGGGAGAATTTTGGGTCATGGTGGAGTTGGCCAGATCATTCATGCGCACACCCTAGCGGTCCCGTATTACAAAAACATGACAGTGCATTGACGCAAAAAAGCCCGCCGCTCAGGAGTTCTGGCTTCGGACCGGGAATGGGTGGGAGGGCTAGCCGTAGGCCAGCCCTCACCGGGGTCTCACTTACTTCTTGGCAACGTTACCGTTGTGCGACAGACCGAGATCCGCCATGGCCTTGTCGACCACTTTCTTCGGCAGCGGGATGTAACCATCTTTCACTACGACCTGCTGGCCAGCTTGCGACAGGACCAGCTTGATGAACTCGGCGTCCAGCGGGGCCAGAGGCTTGTTCGGGGCCTTGTTGACGTAAACGTAGAGGAAGCGCGACAGCGGGTAGGTGCCGTTCAGGGCGTTGCTTTCGTTGTCTTCAACGAACTCGCCGCCTTCTTTCTTGGCCAGGGCTACAGTCTTGACGCTGGCGGTTTTGTAGCCGATGCCCGAGTAACCGATGCCGTTCAGCGAGCTGCTGATCGACTGCACGACCGAAGCCGAGCCTGGCTGTTCGTTGACGTTAGGCTTGAAGTCGCCTTTGCACAGGGCTTCTTCCTTGAAGTAGCCGTAGGTGCCGGACACCGAGTTACGACCGAACAACTGAACCGGCTTGTTGGCCAGGTCGCCGGTCACACCCAGGTCACCCCAGGTTTTGACATCGTTCTTGCCACCGCACAGGCGAGTCGACGAGAAGATCGCATCGACCTGAGCCATGGTCAGACCCTTGATCGGGTTGTCCTTGTGCACGAAGACAGCCAGGGCATCAACAGCAACCGGGATTGCGGTTGGCTTGTAGCCATACTTCTGCTCGAACGCCTGCAGCTCGACGTCCTTCATCTTGCGGCTCATCGGGCCCAGGTTAGCGGTGCCTTCAGTCAGTGCAGGCGGTGCGGTGGAGGAACCGGCAGCCTGAATCTGAATGTTCACGTTCGGGTATTCTTTTTTGTAGGCTTCAGCCCACAGGGTCATCAGGTTGGCCAGGGTATCGGAACCGACGCTGGAGAGGTTGCCCGACACGCCTGTGGTTTTGACGTAAGTCGGAATAGCAGGGTCAACAGCGGCAACCGCATTAGCGGTGGCAACGCCAGCGGCGGCAAACGTCAGGGCCGCCATCAAACGCTTCAGTTTCATGCCTTGCTCCTAGCAGGAATTGGGGTTGAGATGAATCGGGCCCCAGTATCTGCAGGGCGTATGACCACTCTATGAAGTGAATATGACAATTAGATGAATGGCCATCACCGCTCAGGCAGGAAGGCCTTTTCAAAATGTAACGACTGCTGGGCTAGAGCGCTTTCAGCGCTTCGTTGCCAGTAAATAGCAACCCACTAGCAGACCAATGGTGCAAATACCGGCCACGTAATAGGACGGGCCCATGGGGCTGAGCTTGAGCAGATAGGTCACGACCATCGGCGTCAGGCCACCAAAAATGGCGTACGCCAGGTTGTAGGAGAAGGACAGGCCACTGAACCGCACCACGGGCGGAAACGCCCGTACCATCACATAAGGCACTGCACCGACGATGCCGACGCACAACCCGGTCAGTGCATACATCGGAAACAGCCACTCGGGATGGGTCGCCAGGCTGTGATAAAACGCCCATGAGCTGGCCAGCAGGCACAGGCTGCCCACCACGAACACCCGCCCGGCACCGAAGCGATCAGCGAGCATGCCGGCGGCGACACAGCCGAAGCTGAGCAGGACAATGGCCAGGCTATTGGCCTGCAGCGCAACGGTCATGGGAATACCGTAGACCGTCTCCAGCACGGTCGGGGTCATCAGGATCACCACGATGATGCCCGCCGACAGCAGCCAGGTCAGCAACATCGACAGGATGATGGCACTGCGGTGATCGCGCAGCACCGCACGCAGCGGCACTTCTTCGGCCAACGCCTGGCGCGCCTTCATCTCGGCGAACACCGGGGTTTCGTGCAACCAGCGACGCAGATAGACCGAAAACAGACCAAACACACCCCCCAGCAGGAACGGAATCCGCCAAGCGTAGTCAGACAGTTCCTGCTCACTGTAGAGGCTGCTAATGAGGGTAGCCACCAGCGAGCCGAGCAGAATGCCGGAGGTAAGCCCCGCCGTGAGGGTGCCGCAGGCATAGCCGGTATTGCGTGCCGGGACATGCTCGGAGACGAACACCCAGGCGCCTGGGACTTCGCCACCGATGGCCGCGCCCTGGATCACCCGCATCAACAACAGCAGGATCGGCGCCCACATGCCAATCTGCGCGTAGGTCGGGAGCAAGCCCATGATCAGTGTCGGCACAGACATCATGAAGATGCTCAGGGTGAACATCTTCTTGCGCCCCAACAGGTCACCGAAGTGTGCCATGACGATACCGCCCAGTGGGCGTGCCAGGTAGCCGGCAGCAAAGATGCCGAAGGTCTGCATCAGGCGCAGCCATTCAGGCATGTCGGCGGGGAAGAACAAGTGGCCGACCACTTTGGCGAAGAACACAAAGATAATGAAGTCGTAGAACTCCAGCGCACCACCCAGGGCGGAAAGCGACAAGGTCTTGTAGTCACTGCGAGTCAGCGGCCGCGAGGGCTGCGCGATACTGGTGGGCACGGAGGTCATCGACGCGTCTCTTATTGATGGTTAAAGCGGCAACAGCGCTGGTTGCAGCCAGGGAAAAATGTTGGATCCGAGGCAATTTGCTTGAAAACGTACAGGATGTACACATTCACGACAGATAATGGTGACCGTATGGTCGTCGCTGCACGCGAGGCTCTATATACTGGCCCCATGCAGGAAAAGGCTACGCCTTATGGAGGATGTTGTGCGAAAGCGCCGCTGAATATACTTAGTCGGTTTCGCAGAGTTTCCTTTCGCCGCCTGGCTAAAGCGAACGCAGCGTAGCGTGCGTATGCTGAATCGTTTGTCGAGGCGTCCACACTGCGCTAACCAATGAAGCGTCACGGGTCAGAGGCTACCCCGGCATGATTGAACTCGAACAAGAAGATCCTATCCCGCAAGGCGACCTGGCCCTGCAAATCACTGCATTGCCACGTGAAACCAACGGTTTCGGCGATATCTATGGCGGCTGGCTGGTCGCCCAGATGGACCTCGCCGGCACGGCCATGGCCAGCCGTGTTGCAGGAGGCCGCGTGGCTACCGTCGCAATTGATCGCATGGCCTTCCTGGTGCCTGTCGCCGTCGGCGCACAACTGTCCTTCTATACCCAGACCCTGGAGATCGGCCGCAGCTCGATCCAGATGATGGTCGAAGTGTGGAGCGATGATCCGCTGTCCAGCGAATGGCGCAAGGTCACCGAAGCGGTGTTCGTCTTCGTTGCCATCGACGGCAGCGGTCGCACCCGCTCGGTTCCACCTCGTCGCTGAGCGGCTGGCGCGGTACACTCGGCGGTAGACGAGAGGTCAACGACCTTACGGCAACCGAACGAGATCAGACGCATGTCCACACCCAAGGTAGAGTCGGAAAAACACGGCGAGCTCAACTGCTGGCGCATCACCAGCGACAGCGCTGAGCTACTGATCGCCCAGCAGGGTGCCCAGGTGCTGAGCTACCAACGGGTTGGCGAGCCGCCGCTGCTGTGGTTGAGCGACCAGGCCCTGTTCAAGCAGGGCAAGTCGGTACGCGCAGGCGTGCCGGTATGCTGGCCCTGGTTTGGCAACCTGGCGCGCAACCCGCAAAGCGTGCAGGCCATGTACCAGGCCAGTGAAGCGCCCGCCCACGGCCTGGCACGCGGGCGCGACTGGCAACTGTTGGGCATCGACAGCAGCAGCACAGAGTTGCGTATCGACTTCACCCTGCCGCAAGCCCTGGGCAACCTGCCCGGCTGGCCGCATACCGTCGCGCTAAACCTGAGCATCGTCATGGGCGAGCAACTCAGCCTGACCCTGAGCAGCGAAAACCTGGGTAGCGACCCTGTCACCATCAGCCAGGCGCTGCACAGCTACTTCGCGGTCAGTGATGTACGTCAGGTTCGGGTCGAGGGCGTGGCCGGGCTGAACTACATCGAAACGCTGGCCAACTGGGAGCAACGCAACCAACAGGGTGACCTGGGTTTTGCCGGGGAAACCGACCGTATCTACCTGCAAGCGCCTGAGCAACTGAGCATTGTCGACCCGGCCTGGAACCGTCGCATCCTGTTGCGCAGCAGTGGCTCGCGCTCGGCCGTCATCTGGAACCCCTGGACCGACCGCGCCGCCGAGCTGATCGACATGGCCAACGATGGCTGGCAGCGCATGCTGTGCATCGAGACGGCGAATGCCTGGGACGATCTCGTGCAACTGGCACCAGGCGCCCGTCACACCTTGAGCCTGAGTATCGGCAGCGAGCCGCTCTAAACCCGGACTACTGTGGGCGTTGGCTTGCCAACGCCATCAAAGGTCAGCGTCCGTCACCACCCGTACCTGCCCGGCGTCCAGCGCATAGGCTGCATCCGCCAGGTCGTTGCTGACCTTCTCGACCGTCAACGTGCCTGTAACCCATAACGGCGTGTAGATATCGTCCAGTTTCAAGCCTTTGGGGTAACGCACCAGTACCAGCTGGTTCGGTGGCGGTGGCGGCACATGAATGCAGGCACCTGGGTAGGGCACCAGGAAAAACAAGGTGCTTTTGCCTTTGGCATCGGTTTCCAGAGGTACCGGATAGCCACCCAGGCGGATGTGCTTGCCGTTCATGGACGCAACGGTCTTGCTCGAGTACATCACCGCTGGCAGTCCCTTGCTTTGCTTCAAGCCGCCCTTGTTGCTGAACGTGCCATTGGCTTCGGGAGAGTTGTGGTCAATCTCGGGCATTTCCTCAAGCGCCTTCTGGTCCGACTTGGGCATCAGTTCCAACCAGTCGGTTTCCGGCAACTCGGCATGGGCCAGGCCACTGCAAAACAGGAGAGCACACAGGAAAATACGGCGCATGAAAAACTCGGCAACAAGGGGAACGTAAGTTGCCGAGCATTCTAGCCTGACGTCAGTTCTTTTTGATGAAACCGAAGATCAGCAACAGCACAATCGCACCGACCAGCGCACCGAAGAAGCCTGCGCCTTCTCCGGCATGGTAGATCCCCAAAGCCTGGCCACCATAGGTGGCAGCCACGGATCCACAGATGCCGAGCACAATCGTCATGATCCAGCCCATGTTGTCGTCGCCTGGCTTGAGAAAACGTGCCAGCAGACCCACGATCAGGCCGATGAAGATGGTTCCAATGATGCCCATGGCGATCCCTCTGAAGTGCGTGCATTGGCCAAAGCCTAGTCAGCGCTTTGGCATCCTGCCATCAGAGGGACGCGGGAGCAGGAAGGTTCCGCTCAAGCGGAAATCAATGCTTCAACCTGCTGGATTTTCTGCTCGAGCGTGGCCTTGTCGGCACAACGCAGGGTGGCGTGGCCAACCTTGCGCCCGGCCTTGAAGGCTTTGCCGTAGTGATGCAGATGGCAGTCGTCGATAGCGATGACCTGCTCCACCGCCGGCACTTCGCCGATGAAGTTGAGCATGGCGCTTTCGCCGACCTTGTCGGTCGAACCCAGCGGCAGGCCCGCAACGGCGCGCAGATGGTTCTCGAACTGGCTGCACTCGGCGCCTTCGATGGTCCAGTGCCCGGAGTTGTGAACCCGCGGCGCGATTTCGTTGGCTTTCAGGCCGCCATCCACCTCGAAGAACTCGAACGCCAGCACACCCACGTAGTCGAGGTGCTTCAGCACACGCCCGGCGTAGTCTTGCGCCAACGCCTGCAGTGGATGCTCGCTGCTGGCAACCGACAAGCGCAGGATGCCGCTCTCGTGAGTGTTGTGGACCAGCGGGTAGAAACGGGTTTCACCGTCACGGGCGCGCACGGCGATCAACGAGACTTCACCCGTAAATGGCACAAAGCCTTCCAACAGGCACGGCACGCTACCCAGTTCGGCGAAAGTACCCACTACATCGGCTGCAGTTCGCAGTACTTTCTGGCCTTTTCCGTCATAACCCAAGGTACGGGTTTTCAGCACTGCAGGCAGGCCAATGCTGGCTACCGCCGCATCGAGGTCGGCTTGCGACTGGATATCGGCGAAGGAAGGGGTTGGAATACCCAGGTCCTTGAACATGCTCTTCTCGAACCAGCGATCACGCGCAATCCGCAGGGATTCGGCGCTTGGGTAAACCGGTACGAACTGCGACAGAAACGCGACAGTTTCGGCTGGCACGCTTTCGAACTCGAACGTTACCAGATCGACTTCGTCGGCCAATTGGCGCAAGTGGTCCTGGTCACCGTAATCGGCGCGCAGGTGCTCGCCCAACGACGCAGCACAGGCGTCCGGTGCAGGGTCAAGGAAAGCGAAATTCATGCCCAGCGGAGTGCCTGCCAGGGCCAACATGCGACCCAACTGGCCGCCACCGATTACACCGATTTTCATGCTCGTGACCTCAGGCCTGGCGTGGATCTGGATTGTCCAGAACGCTGTCTGTCTGCTCGGCGCGGAACTGCTTCAGCACGGCGTGGAACTGAGGGTGCTTGGCCCCCAGGATGCTCGCTGAAAGCAACGCGGCATTGATCGCACCGGCCTTGCCGATAGCCAGGGTTGCCACCGGAATACCGGCTGGCATCTGCACGATCGAAAGCAACGAGTCGACACCCGAGAGCATCGAGGACTGCACAGGCACACCCAAAACCGGCAGGTGAGTCTTGGCAGCGCACATGCCCGGCAGGTGGGCTGCGCCCCCTGCACCGGCGATGATCACCTCGATGCCACGGCCCTCAGCTTCTTCGGCATACTGGAACAGCAGGTCCGGCGTGCGATGGGCGGAGACCACCTTCACTTCGTAGGGAATGCCGAGTTTTTCCAGCATATCGGCGGTGTGGATCGGACTTGGAGCCCATGATCACGCCAACCAGTGCACTCATCGTCGAGCCTCTTCTCTTGGGCGCCTTCAGGCGCGTCAAAAAACAACAAGCCACGCGGGACGACCGGCGTGGCTTGTTATGCGAATTCATTGGCAGGTGGGACCGGCCAAGGGCCGCGCAGTATACCGTAAAGCAGCCAGAAGAAAGCCCCCTTGCCGACCATTAGTCAGTGCAGCAAGGGCGCATTGCTTTTGTACCCGGTATTACTCTACCGATGCGAGAAAATCGGCCATACGGCTGCGATTGACGTCAGAGAATCTGTAGTCCTTCGCATAGAGCGGATTGTTGGCTTCATGCATGTAGGTTTGTGTTGGCGGGATGCCAAACGTCACTTCCGCATGCTCATGTGAAGCGTTGAATGTATGGCCCAGTTCATGGGCGATATGCTGGTAACCCTGAACGGACGCCAGGAAAAAATTCCCGCCAACCTGGGCCATGCCATGCACGCTGCTGGAGATCCCGTCCTGGGTGATGAGCCCATAACGATAGTTGTGGCGGTAGGACAGATCGTTCTCCTGGGCAAACGTTGCTCCGCGCGAGGCGAACTCATCGAGACTCGACCGCTCCCTGCCCAGTTCGGTCTTGTAACTGAAGTCGGTCACACCTGGGATGGCGTAGTGAAGCTCGACAATGATTTCACGCTGGAATACCTGCTCCAGCTCATACATCAAGTCCTTCAGATAGTCGCGGTAGATGATCGGTCGATAGCCTTCATCGAGATCATCGTGGCAGAACAGGTAGATGAACACGGGCTTTTTCTCGTACTTGTCAAAGTCCCCGTACTTTTCGTAAAGATCGTATTTTTTATAGAGCATTCCGAAATCCTTTCAGAAGAGTGCGCCCGTCCTAATGACAGGCGCGGCGTGAAGAAGCCGTCGACATAACCTACAAGTCATGCCAACGCCCGGCATTCAGCCATCGCCCCTTCATCGTGTAGCGCTTGCAGCTAAACGGTGTAGGAAGCCCGCAAAGACATCAGCTTGCCGCAGCCTGCTCCAGTTTGCGCCAGAGCAATCGAACGTTGGCCTTGCGCACCAGCGCGCAGCGATACACGCGGATCTCCAGTGGCACGTGCCACTGGCTGCCACCACAAATCACCAGTTCCCCCCGTTCCAACTCAGCCCTTGCCGACAGCCGTGGCACCCAGGCGATACCGAGCCCCTCCAGCGCCATGCTCTTGAGGCTGTCGGCCATGGCCGTCTCGTAGACTGTGGTGAAGCGCAGGTTGCGCTGACGCAACAACAGGTTCACCGAGCGCCCGAGGAATGCCCCGGCGCTGTACGCCAACAACGGCACACTGCCCTCGCCTTCGAGGTCGAACAGCGGTTTGCCGTCCGCGCCTGCCGCGCAGACTGGGAGCATCTCGGTATGCCCCAAGTGCAGCGACGGGAAGATTTCCGCATCCATCTGCAGCGCGGCATCCGGGTCATAGAACGCCAACATCAGATCGCAACCCCCTTCACGCAAGGCATGCACCGCATCACCAACGTTAGTTGCAACCAAACGTGTCGCGATATTGAGCCCATCGTTGCGTAATTGGGCGATCCAGCGCGGGAAAAAGCCCAGTGCCAGAGAGTGCGCCGCGGACACCTGAATGACCTCGCCCTGCCCACCTTCAAGGTGATGCAAATGGCGCAGTACCTCGCCCAACTGATCGACCACAGTACGCGCCGTCACCAGAAACAACTGGCCAGCAGCCGTCAACTCAATGGGTGTACGCGAACGGTTGACCAGGGTCAGGCCCAACGCCGCCTCCAGGCTGCGAATACGCCGACTGAAGGCCGGCTGGGTCACGAAACGGCGCTCGGCCGCTTGCGAAAAGCTCCGGGTAGCGGCCAGCGCACTGAAGTCTTCCAGCCATTTACTTTCAAGGTTCATCAAGGGTCTCCAGGCATGCACCAAAATGGCACACGCTCGAATAGCTGTTGGCGTCACATCGACCATTATGCCGTTTGTGCATAGGTTAGCGTGCAACAGCATTGGCCGCAAAACTCCCGCAGACCTAGGATTGGCGCCATTCCGGCATGTGCCGGGCCAAACTCGAGATGATATCTATCATGTCCGCTGCTGCATCGTTCCGTGTTGAAAAAGACCTGCTTGGCACCCTCGAAGTACCTGCTGATGCCTACTACGGCATCCAGACCCTGCGTGCTGCCAACAACTTCCACCTCTCCGGCGTACCGCTGTCGCACTACCCTAAGTTGGTTGTGGCCCTGGCCATGGTCAAACAGGCTGCTGCTGACGCCAACCGCGAGCTGGGTCACCTGAACGATACCAAGCACGCTGCCATCAGCGAGGCTTGCGCCCGTCTGATCCGCGGCGACTACCACGAGCAGTTCGTGGTGGACATGATCCAGGGCGGTGCTGGTACTTCGACCAACATGAACGCCAACGAAGTCATCGCCAACATCGCACTTGAGGCCATGGGCCATCAAAAGGGTGAGTACAAGTACCTGCACCCGAACAACGATGTGAACATGGCGCAGTCGACCAACGACGCCTACCCGACCGCAATCCGTCTGGGCCTGCTGCTCGGTCACGATGCCCTGCTGGCCAGCCTCGACAGCCTGATCCAGGCCTTCGCTGCCAAGGGTGAAGAGTTCAACCACGTACTGAAGATGGGCCGTACCCAGCTGCAGGACGCGGTACCGATGACCCTCGGCCAGGAATTCCGTGCCTTTGCCACCACCCTGACCGAAGACCTCAACCGCCTGCGCACCCTGGCGCCGGAAGTCCTGACGGAAGTCAACCTGGGCGGTACCGCCATCGGTACCGGCATCAACGCCGACCCAGGCTACCAGCACCTGGCCGTACAGCGCCTGGCAGAAATCAGCGGCCAACCGCTGGTACCGGCTGCCGACCTGATCGAAGCCACCTCGGACATGGGCGCCTTCGTCTTGTTCTCCGGCATGCTCAAGCGCACTGCGGTCAAGCTGTCGAAGATCTGTAATGACCTGCGTCTGCTGTCCAGCGGCCCGCGCACCGGCATCAACGAAATCAACCTGCCAGCACGCCAGCCGGGCAGCTCGATCATGCCAGGCAAGGTCAACCCGGTGATCCCGGAAGCCGTCAACCAGGTGGCCTTCGCCATCATCGGTAATGATCTGGCCCTGACCATTGCAGCCGAAGGCGGCCAACTGCAGCTGAACGTGATGGAACCGCTGATCGCCTACAAGATCTTCGATTCGATCCGCCTGCTGCAACGCGCCATGGACATGCTGCGCGAGCACTGCATCGTCACCGCCCTGAACCCATACATCGGCTACGAAAACGCCACCCGTATCGCCCGTATTGCGCTGGAAAGCGGCCGCGGCGTACTGGAACTGGTGCGCGAAGAAGGCTTGCTCGACGACGCCATGCTCGACGACATCCTGCGCCCGGAAAACATGATTGCACCGCGTCTGGTACCGCTGAAGGCTTAACCCTCAGTACCTCACGCACACCGCTCACCAGGTCGAGGGACTAGACACCTCTCACCTTTTGAGGGCCTGGAGCCGAATGCTCCAGGCCCTTTTTTTTGCCTGCGATTTCATCTACAGCTTTTACCCTGCTGACGCAGACAAGGCTCCCGACGATGGCGTACTGTGATCTGCTTCTAACAAGACTGACCACGGAGACAGGCGAATGAACCCCGTTACCGCGCATCCCGCTCGAAATATCATGGTGCTCTACACCGGTGGCACCATCGGCATGCAGGCCAGCGCCCACGGCCTGACGCCGGCCTCAGGCTTTGAACAACGGATGCGCGAACAACTGACGGGCCTGGCGTTGCCCCATTGGCAGTTTCGCGAACTGCTGCCGCTGATCGACAGCGCCAACATGACCCCGCAATACTGGCTGCGCCTGCGCGAAGCCATTATCGACGCGGTCGACAGCCAAGGCTGCGATGCCGTGCTGGTGCTACACGGTACCGACACCCTGGCCTACAGCGCGGCCGCCATGAGTTTCCAGTTGCTGGGGTTGCCGGCACCGCTGCTGTTTACCGGCTCGATGCTGCCAGCCGGCGCCCCCGACAGCGATGCCGAAGAAAATATCGTTGGCGCTTTGCAGACACTGGCCGCCGGGCACGTATCGGGCGTGCAACTGTACTTCCACGGCGAGCTGCTTACGCCGACCCGCTGCGCCAAGGTCCGCAGTTATGGCCGCCATCCCTTTGCCACACTGAAGCGCTTCGGTGGTGCAGCCAAGGCTGCATCGCTACCCGCCGAACTGGACTACCGTCACGCCAAGCAAACCGCCCAGGTTGCGGTGCTGCCACTGGTGCCCGGTTTTGCTGCCCAGCCACTGCTGGCGGTACTCGACAGTGGTGTTCAAGCCGTCATCCTGGAATGCTTCGGTAGCGGCACGGGCCCCTGCGATGACGTCGAGTTTCTTGCCAGCCTGAAGCTTGCCCAGACCCGCGGCATTGTGGTGGTGGCAATCACGCAGTGTCACGAGGGTGGCGTCGACCTGAATGTCTATGAAGCCGGCAGTCGGCTGCGTGAAGTGGGCGTAGTGTCTGGCGGCGGCATGACCCGCGAAGCAGCCTTCGGTAAATTGCAGGCCTTGCTGGGCGCGGGGCTGCCGGTGGACGAAGTACGTCGCCTGGTTGAACTCGATGTGTGCGGGGAACTGCGTTGAGTGCATCGCCGGCAAAAATAGACCTTGCTGGCAAAGGCGCCTTGAAGGCACATAAATTGCTGAGTTTCAGGCAGCCCTTTGTCGGATCTCAAACATGCTGCACTCGCACCTGACCACCCTCAATGCTGTGTCGCTCATGCTGAACGCCTTTCAGAGCGAAGGCCTGTGCAGCGAGAAATTACTTGTCGGCAGCGGTATCAGCCTGACCGACCTAAAGCGCTCAGACCCGCGCATCACCACCCGCCAGGAGATGCTGGTGTGTGCCAACGCCGTTGCCCTGCGTCGTGAAATCGGCCTGGAACTTGGGCCGCGCATGCATGTCTCGTCCTACGGCATGCTCGGTTATGCGCTACTTTCCAGTGCCACCCTAGGTGACGCTTTACGATTGGCCCTGCGCTACCCCGCGCTGCTGGGAACACTTTTTCATCTGCGCCTGATCGAAGACGGCGACAAAATATGGCTCAGCGCCAGTGACTACCGCGAACAACCCCAACTGGCGGCGTTCAATGCCGAGTTGTGCATAGGATCGCTGAAAGTGATTTGCGACGACCTGTTAGGCTGCCCATTGCCGTTGCTCGGTGCGCGATTCGCCTATCCGCAACCCGACTACCATGAGCGTTACCGCCAGACGTTTTCCTGCCCATTGCATTTCGACGCCATCGATAATGCCTTTGCGTTCTGCGCTGACTGGCTGGCTCACCCCCTGCCACTGGCGGATGCCGTTACTCACAGGGCCATGGCCGAACGCTGTCGGCAGCAGAACCTGGAGTTTACCGGGCGCCAGGCCTGGCTCGGCCGAATTCGCCAGTTGCTACTGCAACAGCTCGATGCACCGCCCGGCCTTGAGGGTCTGGCCCGCCAGATGAACTGCTCTTCACGCACCTTGCGCCGCCACCTGCAAGAACTGGGCAGCAGCTACCAACAGTTGCTTGATGAGTTGCGCTTTGAACGCGCCAAACAACTACTGAGCGAAGACCAGATGCCGATCCATCGCATTGCCGAACTGCTCGGTTTCAGCGAGACCGCCAGTTTTCGCCACGCTTTCTTGCGCTGGAGTGGCGTGGCACCAAGTCATTTCCGCATCTGAATAGCCGTATAAAGGGCGAAATGCGGACAGTCAGACTGGCCATATCGATCCCCTTTTGGCCGTATTCGACGTTCTCCACAGGCAACGTACCCATCAACAATGGGCCAAGCCAGTCAACGCGGAGAACAATAAATGCTGACGATCTATTCTGATGACCACCGCCTCCACCACGGCCGCTGCGAGCTGATCGACGGGCAACTGATGCCCTGCTTTGAAATGCCTTCACGCGCTGATCATGTGCTGGAGCGCATAAAAGTACGCGAAATAGGCCCAGTACAGGCACCACAAGACTTCGGCCGAGAACCGATACTACGGGTGCATACACCCGACTATCTCGCCTTTTTTGAGCATGCCTGGCAGCGTTGGAGCGATATGGGTCATACGGGAGACCTGCTGCCTTTCACCTGGCCCGCTCGCACATTGCGACAGGTCAAACCACGCGGCCTTTTGGGCGAGTTGGGCTATTACAGCTTTGACGCCGGCGCACCGATCACTGCAGGCACCTGGCAGGCTGCCTACAGTGCAGCTCAGGTTGCCCTGACTGCGCAAGCGGCTATCCAGGCCGGCGCGCACAGTGCCTTTGCCCTATGCCGACCGCCAGGACACCACGCAGCGAGCGATGTAATGGGCGGTTACTGCTACCTGAACAACGCTGCGATTGCCGCTCAGGCGTTCTTGGACCAGGGCCATGAGCGCGTGGCGATCCTTGACGTGGACTACCACCACGGCAACGGCACTCAGGAAATCTTCTACTCGCGCAGCGACGTGTTCTTTGCTTCGATCCACGGCCATCCACAGGCAGAGTTCCCCTTCTTCCTCGGCTATGCCGACGAGGAGGGCGACGGCGAAGGTGTTGGCTATAACGTCAACTACCCGCTGCCAGCCGGGAGCGACTGGGCGACCTGGAGCGCAGCACTGGAAATGGCCTGCCAGCGGATCGAGGCCCATGCTGCGCAGGTGCTGGTGATTTCATTGGGCGTCGACACCTTCAAGGACGATCCGATCTCGCAGTTCAAGCTGGACAGCCCCGATTACTTGCGCATGGGCGAGCGCATCGCGCGCTTGGGCATACCGACGCTGTTCGTCATGGAGGGCGGGTATGCCGTAGCGGAAATCGGTATCAACGCGGTGAACGTGCTGGAAGGTTTCGAACGCGCTCTACAGGAGGTACACCCATGATTCGACTCAAACGCCTACTCACCCCACTGCTCTGCAGCACACTACTCGCCAGCAGCCTTCAAGCCGCCGAGCAACGCACGCTACGGGTGTACAACTGGTTCGACTACATCACCCCGCAAACCTTGGACGGCTTCCGCAAGACAACCGAGAGCAAGCTGATCTACGACATTTTCGACACCAACGAAGCGTTGGAGGCCAAACTGCTGACCGGTAACTCCGGTTACGACGTGGTGGTACCGTCCAACGTGTTCCTGGCCAAGCAGATCGAAGCAGGGGTGTTCCAACCACTGGATCGCAGCAAGTTGCCGAATTGGGAGCATCTGGACCCAAAACTGATGAAATTGATCGAGGCCAACGACCCCGGCAACCAATTCGCCGTGCCCTATATGTACGGCACCGTGCTAATCGGTTTCAATCCGGCCAAGGTCAAGGCAGTGCTCGGCGACAACGCCCCGGTGGACAGCTGGGACTTGATCTTCAAAGAAGAGAACATCGCCAAACTCAAGCAGTGTGGTGTCGCGCTGCTTGATTCACCGTCAGAGATCCTTCCACTGGCGCTGCAATACCTGGGACTGGAACCGAACAGTAGCGCGCCGGCCGACTACAAGAAAGCCGAGGATCTGATGCTGAAGATTCGTCCATACATTACCTACTTCCATTCTTCTAAATACATGGCCGATATCGCCAATGGAGACATCTGCGTAGCCGTCGGCTACTCGGGTAGCTTCTCTCAGGCAGCCAACCGCGCCAGGGAAGCGAAGAACGGTGTAATCGTGGACATGCGCTTGCCGAAGGAAGGCGCACCGATCTGGTTCGACATGCTGGCCATCCCCAAAGGTGCGGCCAACCCCGAAGAT
>JAEAMF010000529.1_pt1 | contig 45629 bp, 30 predicted proteins | sample 8958721 | NCBI WGS metagenome assembly JAEAMF01 (sample SAMN16933255, study PRJNA681124) | bioreactor sludge metagenome | isolation source: anaerobic bioreactor treating anionic surfactant - SDBS | place: India: Bengaluru | collected 2019-02-28
GGCGCCAGCGTGATGCTGCGGCGGATCGCCAGCGCCGGCTGGGAAACGGGCGATGCGTCGTCAAACGGCGGCAGCGCCGCAAGCGGGTCGCGGCAGGCGGCGCTGTATTCCGGTGCGCCGGCCTCGCCGCGCACCGCCATCAGGTGCAGGACGGTCGGCGCGCCCGGTCCCAGGGTGCACAGCATGGCCAGGGTCGGCGCATCGATGCGCAGCTGCGCCGCATGCCCTTCTTGCGCCAGCAGCGCGACCTGGCTCGTCACTTCCAGCGTGCGCGGTACGGCGCCCCGGTTGTGGATGCGGATGTGGCGCAGCTCGATGTCGTCCTCGGGCGCCACCACCACCTCGCTCATGATTGCCAGGCCGCGCTCTTCGCGCCGGAAGCTGGCGCGCCCCTCCGTGAACACCGCTTCGTAGCGTTCCGGCTCGCCGTAGATGGGCGCCAGCGTGGGCGACCACAGTTCGCCGGACGCGCTGTCGCGCAGCACGCAGGCAAGGCCGCCCCGGGCGCCGAGCGGGTCCGGCTGCCAGCGGGTCAAGAGGAATTCGCCCCAGAGGCTGTAGCCGGCGCCAATGCTGTCCACCAGCACGTGGTAGCTGCCGTTCGACAGCAGCTGCACGTCCGGTGTCGACGTATCCGCGCGGTCGATGACCCGTCCCTGGGCGGATCCCGGGTGCTGCGGCGCGCTGTCGTAGGCTGTCCCAAGCGATGCGCCGCTGGCCGGCACCGGCTCCTGCAGCAGCGGCAGGGCCGCACGCAGTTCCGGGTCGAGGCGGAAGCGGCGCTGCATCGGCGCCCCGTGCAGCAGTTGCAGCAGCGCGAGCAGGCCCATGCCCTGGTGGCGGGTGGCGACGACGCGCACCACGTGGCGGCGCTCGCCGTGCGGCAGCCGGCCCGGGGTATGGTCGACCGCATCGACATAGCCGTAGTCTCCGGCCAGGCCTTCCTGGGCCATGCGCTCGAGGTTGGCCAGGGCCAGGGCCGGCGCCACCGGCAAGGCCAGCATGGCCGCATATGGCGCCGCCACCAGGCCGGCATCGGCGCTGCGCTCCAGGCTGGCCGCGGGAACGCCGAAGCGGCCGAACTGGAACAGCAGCTGGGCGTCGACCGCGTTGCAGCTCGACTCCGAAAAGCCCCAGGGCATGTCGTGGCGCGCGCCATGCGCCGCCTGGGCGCGCACGGCGGCGCGGCCGGCGTGATCGAGCAGGGTCTCGCGCCAGGTCGGCATCAGGAGCTGCGGCGCCAGGTAGTCCGACAGGCTGCCGGTGCGCGACAGCAGCAGCTGTTCCGGCCCGGCGATGCGCAGCGGCCGGCCCAGCGCCCACCAGTGACGCTGGCCGAGCTGGCCCTGCGCCACCGCCAGGAAGCTGGCCATGCGGCTGTCCGAGGCCAGCAGGTCGCAGCTGCCCGTGTCCAGGCGGCCGTCGCGCACGTGGCAGGCGGCCGCCAGCAGGCCGGTCTCGGGATCCAGCAACGCGGCGAAATCCATGCCGGCGAAGCTGCGCGCCTGCCCGGCCAGGCGGGCGCACTCCGCCAGCAGCTTTTGCGCGTGCTGGCGGCCTTCGCGCACCAGCCGCGCCAGGCCGTGGTGGCTGCCGACCGGGGCCTCCAGGGACGCCAGTTCGCGCAGCGTCGGGATGCGCGTCAGGCTGGCCTCGAGCACGTATTCCTGCTCGGCGCGCATCCACGGGGCCAGCGCCAGCAGCTCGTCCTGCTGCGCATGGCATTGCGCGGCCAGGCGCGCCGCCCAGTTGCGCAGCGCGGCATCGGCGGTTTCCGGCAGGCCGGCTTCCAGCGCGTCGGCGGCGGCGGCCACGTGGCGCAGGCACTCGGACAGGCCCGGCAAGGTGTCGGCCGCGCGGCAGCGCTGCGGATCGAGTGCGCCCCAGACCTGGGCCACCAGCGCACGCACGCCATGCGCCTGGTGCTGGACCAGCTCGTCCACCACCTGCACGGCGGCGCGGATGCCGTCCAGTACCCGCGGTCCGGAGACCGGCGTGTCCGGCAGCTCGTCCAGCCCGACGGCAAGCAGGCGCAGGCCGAGCGCCAGCCAGCCGCTGTCGCGGGTCGACACGCACGCGGGCTCGACGGGCGCCAGGGTGGCGCTGTCGAAGGCGGCCAGGAAGTGGCCCTTCCAGCGTTCCAGCAGGGCCATCGAGGCCAGCGAGACATCCAGGCGCCGCAGCAGCTCGCCCGGTGCGATGAAACCGAAATCGCGCGCCGCGAGCGTGGACAGCAGGAACACCGACATGCCGCTCGGGGTGGTGCGGGCGTCCACCAGGGGATGGGGATGCTCCTGCACGCTTTCCGGCGGCAGCCAGTTGTTGGCGGGGCCGGCGTGGTCCTCGAAGAAGCTCCAGCTGCGGCGCGCGAGGCGCTGCAGGCCTGCCTGCCGCGCCGCCGGCAGGCGCGCCTGGGCACGTTGCGGCAGGCTGGTCCACCAGGCCAGCAGCGGCGACAGGAACCACACCAGCAGGACCGGCGCCGCCGTGAACAGGGAATACGGGTTGGCGAAGGTCAGCAGCAGGCTGGTGGCCACCGCCAGCGCCGGCGCGAACCACATGGTCAGCCAGTTGTTGGCCACCACCCGGGCCGGGCGCGCCAGCGCGGCCGGGCGCCATTCCAGCTGGCGCCGGCGCGACACCCGGCTGCGCCACAGCGCCTTGAGCACCGCATCGAGCTGGCACCAGGCCGCATGCGGCAGGAAGCTGGTCACCAGCGCCGCGCGCACCAGCGGCACGCGCGCGCCGCGCGCCCAGCTGTCGAGGTGCTGGCGCCAAGGCGCATCGTGGGGGCGGTCGCTCAGCGCCACCAGGCTGCCCAGCAGGGCCGGCAGGAAGAACACCGACAGCACCATGGCGGTCCAGAACGCCGGCTCCGCCAGCCGGCTCCAGCACAGGACCAGCAGCGCCGCCAGCGCCGGCGCCACCAGGCTGTCGCGCAGGGTATCGAACAGCTGCCAGCGGTCGGCGGCGCTCATCGGGTTGGCTTCGCGCTCGCCCTTCGCCTTGCCGATGCGCGGGCGGATCCAGCCGGCCACCTGCCAGGCCGCCCGCACCGCACGGTGGCGGCGCACGGCATGTTCACCATAGCTGCCGGGCAGCGCTTCGGCGAGCCGGACCTCGCAATCGCTCTTCGCGTGCAAACACCCTTCGTCGACGATGCCCGGCGCCGGCAGGACCTCGTCCGGCAGGCGGCCGCGCAGCACCCGTTCGTAGGCATCGACCTCGTAGATGGCGGACCAGCCGAACATGCCCTGCGCTTCGCACTCGCGCACGGCCAGGCCGGCGGCCCAGGTCCCGTGGGCTTCGAGCCACATGCGCTGGTAGCGGCAGGCCTGCGGGTCGGGCAAGGCGCCGCCGACGACCGGACGCAGCATGGCGTGCCCTTCGGTCACGCGGGTGCCGCTGGCATCCAGGGCCGGCTGGTTGAGCGGATGGGCCATGGCGCCGACCAGGCGGCGCGCCGCATCGCGCGGCAGGTCGGTGGCGGCGTCGAGCGTGATCACGTAACGCATCTCCGCCAGCCCGGCCGTGTTGCCCGCCACGGTGGCGAAGCGCTCGCGCCCCGTCCCGGCCAGGAAGGCGTTCAGGTCGCCCAGCTGGCCGCGGCGCCGCGCGCGCCCGATCCACGCATGCTCGCCGGCGCTCCAGGTCCTTGGGCGCTGCAGCAGCAGGAAGGGTTCGACGCGCACCCGGGTGGTGGTGGGCTGGCCGTCTTCGTCGAGCGTGGGGAAGCGGTGTTCGCGCGCATGCTTGCGGTTGAGCGCCTCGATGGCGGCGGCGGCATGCGCCACCAGCGCCTCGTCGCCCGGCATGGTCTCGCCAGGCGCGTCGTACAGGTCGGCCAGCAGGCAGAAACGCAGGCGCGGATCGCGGTTGGCCAGGTAGCGCACTTCCAGGTCGCGGCACAGCGCGTCGAGCTGGGCGCTGTTGACCAGGCGCGCCGACACGGCCACCAGGGCCTGCTCCCCGGCGGGGATGCCGTCGTCGAAGTCCATGCGCGGCGTCGGGGACGGGCTTGCCAGCCAGCTCGCCATCATGTCGACCAGCGAGCGCGCCAGGCCGCTGGCGCCGACCAGCGCAAGCAGTCCGATGATGAGCTGCAGCCCGAGTCCGGCGCCCTGCTGGCGCGCGGCGATGACGACCGCCGCCGCGAACAGCAGCGTGAACACCGCCATCCCTGCGATGCGGGCCGCCAGCGGGGCGTGGCGCAGGCGCCGCCCCAGCCCTGCCGCCAGGCCGGGTGTCGGCTGCAGCCGTGCTTCCAGCGCCGCCAGGCCGGGGCCGGCCAGGTAGTAGCCGATGTGGCGCCGGCGTGCGTCGAGTCCTCCTTCACCGGGCGTCAGGTTCTTGCCCGCCAGGGCCAGCGCCTCTTGCGCCACTTCGGCTTCGCTGCGTCCGCTCCGGCGCGCCAGCCGTTCGACGGCGAGGCGGTACAGGTCGCGAGTGGCGCCGTCCATGCGCGGATAGCTGCCGTCCGGGTCGGCGCGCAGGATGGGTTCGATGGTGCTGGCGCCTTCAGCCAGCTGCCGCCAGTCGATCCCGCCGAGCAGGCGCAGGCTGGCCAGGCTGTTCGCCACCCGCGTGCCATCAAGCGCCATGGCGTCGCGCTCGTCCGCTACCCTCTGGCTGATGCTGGAACCCTCGTCCGCCAGGCGCGCATCGATCCAGCCGAGGGCCTGGGCGACCACCGGCCCCTGCCCCTGCAGGCGGCGCGCCAATTCCGCCACGAAGCTGCTGCCCAGCGGCTGCACGGCGCGCGCCATGTCGGCCACCAGCAGGACCAGGTCGCCGGAGCGCTGCGCGGCGGTGTCGAGCAGCTTGCCGGCCCAGTCCGCGGCCAGGATGCGCTCCTCGCAGGCGCGGGCGCCGCGCACGGCGACCTGGCGCAGCCCGTCGAGCAGGGCCAGGCGCAAGGCTGCGGGAAACAGGCGCAGCTCGGCCAGCAGCAAGGGAGCGTCCTGCTGGGCGGCGGCGAGGAAGCCGGCCAGGCCAGCGCGTTCGATGCGTCCGTCGTCCCGGCCCGCCGCGTCGCGCGCCAGCACCAGGATGCGGGCCTGGCCGCCAGGTCCCGGCAGCGCGCCGCGATCGTGCAGGCCGATGGCGGCCCGCACCTGGCGCAGCTGGGCATCGATCAGGGGGCTGTTGTCGAGGATGGCGCCGGCGGCGGGCGGCAGGTCGCTGCCGCGCTGGCGGGCGCGGTCGAGCGCATCGCATGCGGCGTCGATCGCGCCGGCCAGTTCGGCCAGCTGCGCCCGCAGGCCGGGCGCGCCCTCATCGCGCGCATTGTTCATGACTGCGGCGGTGCCGGATTCAGCCTTCGGGTTCTTCTCTTGCTTCAACAGGGACCTCGACACAGAGGCGCGCGCTGTCGACCGCCGGCGCGCGGCGCGCCTGAAGCAGGTCGATGGGAAGGGAAACGCAGGGCGCGCACGGCCACCGCCATGCTAGAAGAAGCCAGCGGTAGCTACTGTGCGGTGCCGTACACAGGCGAAGGATCGGCTACCCGTAGGGTGGGCGGGTCTCCCGCCCACGCGTTCAACCAGCGGTAGCATGGACGCGATGTGGTTTTTTCGCGTTATCACCGCGTGGGCGGGGAACCCGCCCACCCTACAAAAATCAGCCCGCCAGAGCTAAGCCGCCGGCCACATGCCAGGCCTGGGCATGCCCGAGGCGGCGCAGCAGGCGCGCGGCGCGGGCGCTGCGGTTGCCGCTCCGGCACAGGAACACCAGCGGACGGGGCTCGCGCAGCCAGTGTGCAGCCTGCCCGGCCAGCTGCGAGAGCGGCACGTGCTGCGCGTCGCGTCCGCGCAACTGGGCGCAGGCGGCCGCGTGTTCCGGCAGCTCGCGCACGTCGACCAGCAGGGCGTCGGGGTGGGCCGCCAGGTAGGCGGCGGCCGTGGTCGGGTCGAGGTCGATGCCCTCGTCCGGCAGGGCCTCGGCGCCGGGCCGCGACACCGCGGGTTCGCCGATCCGGTGACAACACAGGGCGGCGTCGAAGCCGTCGTTCCCGGGATCGGCGCCGAACACGAAGCGCACCGCGCCAGCGGCCAGCACGCCGTTTTCCGGACGCCCCAGCAGGTAGCCGTCTCCGTGTTTCGCCAGCACGTCCTGGCCCAGCGCGATGGCGTCGAGCCTGGCGCCGGCGAATTCCACCTGCTGCGCGCCGCCCGGCCAGCCCGGTGTCAGGCCCAGGATGTCGCACAGCGCGTCGGCGCCGCCGGCGCCATGGCTGGTGGCGAAACAGGCCAGCAGGCGGCATTCGCGCGTGCTCAGGTCGGCGGCAATGCGCGCCGCCAGCGCTTCGGGCGGATCGATCGCGATGCAGTGACGGCCCTCGTCGTCGAACAGCAGCCAGCCGCTGGCGCCGCCCGCCTCCAGCTGTTGCAGGCGCGCCGCCGGCCTGGCCTGCGCCAGCGCGCGGCCACAGTGCGCGATCCGGGCGCAGGCGCTCTCGATGAAGTCGTCGTCCACCAGCGGGCCGAAGGACAGGCGCACGGCCGACGCGCTGCGCTCCAGGGGCACGCCCATCGCATCGAGCACGTAGCTCGGCGCCGCCTTGGCGGCCGAACAGGCCGAACCCGCGCTGACGCGCATGCCGGCGGCATCGAACAGGTCGAGCAGCTCCTTGCTGCCCAGGCCCGGCACCGAGAAATTCAGCGTGGTGGGCAGGGCATGTTCGAGCGGTGCGTTGAACACCAGGCCCGGGAAGGCTTCGCGCAGGCTTGCCGCAAGGCGGTCGCGGTAGGCGCGCAACTGGGCGTGGCTGCGGAAAGTCGTGCCCTCCTCCAGCGCGCCGAGCACCGCTCCAAGAGCGGCGATGCCGCCCATGTTCTCGGTGCCGGAGCGCTGCCCGGCTTCCTGGCCGCCGCCGCACATCAGCGGCGTGTAGGGCGCGCCTTCGCGCACGTACAGCAGGCCGATGCCCTTGGGCGCATATAGCTTGTGGCCCGAGAAGGGCGCGTAGTCGATGCGGGTGGCGTCGAGGCCGAGGGGCAGCTTGCCGAGCGCCTGCACGCAGTCGACCATCCACAGCGCCGGACTGGCGGTTGCCGAGAGCACGCGCGCGATGCCGTCCAGGTCGGACACCACGCCGGTTTCGTTGTTGGCGGCCATGGTGCAGACAAAAGCGGCACGCGGCGCCAGTTCGCCCAGCAGGTCCAGGCGGTGGCGGCCGTCGCCGTCGACCGGCAGCGCGCGCAGCTCCAGCCCGGTGCCGAGCACGCGGTTCCAGTGCGCCAGGCTTTCCGGCACCGCCTTGTGCTCGGTGGCGCCGTAGAGCAGCAGGTCGCCGCAGGCTTCGCCGCGCGCGCGCCGTTCGCGCACCGCGCACAGCGCCGACAGCACCGCGGTCTGGATGCCTTCGGTGGCGCCGCTGGTGAACATCAGCCGCCCCGTGGCGGCGCCCAGCACCCGGCGCGCCCGGGCGCGGGTGGCGTCGAGCAGGGCCTTGGCGCGCAGGCCGCAGGCATGGCTGCTGCTCGGGTTGCCGAAGCAGTCCTGCATGACGGCCGTCGCCGCTTCGATGGCTGCCGGGAGCACCGGCGAGGTGGCGTTGGCGTCGAGGTAAACTTCGTTGTTCATCATCACATTACAAAAAAGTAATTAGTTGCTGCGGATCGTGTTATTGTTGATGAGTATGTTACGGAGTCGCGCCGGTAAACATATCCTAATTTATCCGCTTTATGGCGCGGAATTGGCATATACGTTCTCGATATATCGATATAGTGAAAATGAACTCACTCGACAAGTTTGATTGCGCTATTCTTGCCGCATTACAGGCGGATGCCACCCTCTCCATTTCCGGCCTCAGCGAAAAGGTCGGCCTGTCCAGCACGCCCTGCTGGAAGCGCGTCAAGCGCCTTGAGGAAGAGGGCTATATCGAAAGCCGGGTCAGCATCGTCAACCGCGAGAAGGTCGGCCTGCCGGTGACGGTGTTCGTCAGCGTACGCACCACCGAACACGACGAAAAATGGCTGGCGCGCTTCGCCGCGGCCGTGGTCGCGCTGCCGGAAGTGCTCGAGTTCCACCGCATGAGCGGCGACGTCGACTACCTGCTCAAGGTCGTCACCACCGACATCGCGGGCTATGACCGCTTCTACAAGAAGCTGATCAAGACCGCGCGCCTGACAGGCGTGTCCTCGGCCTTCTCGATGGAGCAGATCAAGTGCACCACCGCGCTGCCGCTGGAGTTGATCTCGCACGGCTTGCCCGCTTAACCCTCGGCGGGTTTCGTGCGATGATGGCGTCCGTTCGAATACAACGGAGACCCAGGGAATGCCATCCAAACTGCACATGGCGCCGCTCGCGCTGGCCGCGCTGCTCGCCATCGACGTCAATACCGCCAACGCCGCCGAACAAGTCGTCAAGATCGGCGTGAGCGGGCCGCTGTCCGGTTCCAACGCCTTCGCCGGCAAGGACAACGAGAACGGCGTACGCCTCGCCATCGAAGAACTCAACGCGCAGAAGCTCCACGTCGGCGGCAACACGATCCGCTTCGAACTGCAGTCCGAAGACGACCAGGGCGACCCGAAACAGGGCGTCAACGTGGCGCAGAAATTCGCCGACGCCAAGGTGAAGTTCGTGCTCGGCCCGTACAACTCGGGCGTGGCGATTCCCGCTTCGCGCGTCTACAACGACAACGGCATCCTGATGTCGACCGTCGGCACCAATCCCAAGATCACCCAATCCGGCTACCCGACCGTGTTCCGCATCGTCGCCAGCGACACCCAGGTGGGCGGCTCGGTGGCGGCCTACGCGGCCAAGGAACTGAAAGTGAAGAACGTCGGCGTGATCGACGACCGCACCGCCTTCGGCCAGGGCGTCGCCATGGAATTCAAGCGCCAGGCCGCCGCCAACGGCATGAAGGTCGCCGGCCACGAGTACACCACCGACAAGGCGACCGACTTCGCCGCCATCCTCACCTCGCTCAAGGCCAAGCGCGTGGACGCCGTCTTCTTCGGCGGCTATGCCCCGCAGGCCGCGCCGATGGCGCGCCAGATGAAGGCGCTCGGCCTGAACGTGCCGCTGCTGGGCGGCGACACCCTGTGCAGCCCGGAGATGGCCAAGCTGGGCGGCCCGGCGGTCGGCGAGAACGTGCGCTGCGCCCAGGCTGGCGCGATCGTCGCCAAGCAGCCGGGCGGCCCCGCCTTCATCAACGCCTACAAGGCGCGCTTCAAGCGCGACCCGGACGTGTATGCGCCCTCGTTCTACGACCAGACCAAGTTCATCGCCCAGGCCATGAAGTCGGCCAACTCGGTCGATGCCGCCAAGGTCGGCGCGGCCATGCACAGCATCAGCTACCAGGGCGTGGTGGGCACCTACGGCTATGACCCGAAGGGCAACCTGAAGAAGACGGCCGTCACGGTCTACACCTTCAAGAACGGCGCACTGACGCCGCTGGCCAGCTACTGATTCACAAGGAAACACCATGAACGCAAGCTTCAAGCTCGCAAGCCTGGCGGCGGCCGCACTGCTGGCCTGCGGGCCGGCAGCGGCCGCCCAGGCCGACGCCCCCAAGCCGGCTTCCGCCGCCGCCAGCGCGGAAAGCCGCCAGCTCAATGCGCTGGCCGACGAGTACTACGAGTCGCTGGCCCGCTTCGAGCCGGTGTGGGCCACCGAGAGCGGCGACAGCCGCTTCAACGACAAGCTGGGCCTGTCGATCTCGCCGAAGCTGCGCGAGCAGCAGTTCGCGCTCTACCGCAGCTACCTCAAGCGCTTGTCGGGCATTCCGCGCGAGCGCCTGGGAGGGCGCGACCAGACCAGCTACGACATCCTCAAGTTCGAACTGAACAGCGCGCTGCGCCTGGCCGCCTTCCCGGAACACCTGATCCCGATCGACCAGATGCTCAGCATGCCGGTGATCCTGGCGAACTACGCCGGCGGCCAGGGCGCCCAGCCCCTGAACACCGTGCGCGACTACCGCGCCTACCTGAGCCGCCTGGCGCAGCTGGTGCCGCACATCGACCAGTCGATCGCCAACATGCGCGAAGGGGTCAAGCGCGGCGTGGTGCAGCCGCGCGAACCGATGCGGTCCGCCCTGCCCCAGTTCAAGCAGCTGGTCGCGGGCAAGACCGACGCGAGCATCTTCTACACGCCGATCAAGAACATGCCGGCCAGCTTCACGGCTCTTGAAAAGCGCAGCCTGACGCAGGCCTACCGCAAGACGATCGCGAACAAGCTCAATCCGGCGCTCAAGCGCCTGGCGACCTACCTGGAAAAGGACTACCTGCCGAAGACGCGCACCAGCGCCGGCTGGAACGCCCTGCCGGACGGCGCCGCCTGGTATGCGGCGCGCGTGGCGGCGATGACCACCACCAACCTCACGCCCGAGCAGATCCACGAGATCGGCCTGAAGGAAGTGGCGCGCATCCAGGGCGAATACGCCGTGACCGGCCCGAAGATGGGCTACACCGGCCCGGCGGCCGGCCTGCCGCGCTGGGTGGCGCAGCAGCCGAAATACAAGCCGTTCACCTCGGACCAGCAGGTGATCGACGTGTACCGCGAGCTGGACACCAAGGTGCGCGCCAAGCTGCCGGCCCTGTTCACATTGAAACCGAAGGCGCCGCTCGACCTGCGCCTGGAGCCGGAACTGTCGCGCGCCACCGCCTCGGACCACTACACCCCGCCGGCCGCGGACGGCTCGCGCCCGGGCGTGTTCTGGTCGGTGGTGAACGATCCGAAGCTGTACGGCAGCACCGGCATGGTCACGCTCTACCTGCATGAAGGCCAGCCGGGCCACCACTTCCACATCGCCCTGGTGCAGGAACTGGGCCTGCCGAACTTCCGCAAGTTCGGGGGCAACAACGCCTTCACCGAGGGCTGGGCGCTGTATGCCGAGACCCTGGGCAAGGAGATGGGCCTGTTCGACAAGCCCGAGGATTACTTCGGCCACCTGAACGACGAGATGCTGCGTGCGGCACGCCTGGTGGTGGATACCGGCCTGCACGCGAAGGGCTGGAGCCGTGACCGGGCCATCACCTATTTCCAGGACACGCTGGGCTACTCGGAAGCCGAGGCACGGGCCCAGATCGAACGCTACATGGTGTGGCCGGGCCAGGCGCTGGGCTACAAGATCGGCTCGCTGAAGATCATGGAACTGCGCAAGCGCGCGGAAAGCGCGCTGGGCGAGAAGTTCAGCCTGCCGAAGTTCCACGAGATCGTGCTGGGCGAAGGCACGCTGCCGCTGGCGGTGCTGGAGGCGAAGGTCGATCGGTGGATTGCCGAGACCAGGTAAGGCTGGGACGAAACCGGGGTTTTCCCCGGTTTTTTTTCATTCGTTCCCGACCACTTTCTTCATCCATGTCGACATGAAGGCAAGCGCCGAAGGCGCGACCGTTTCCTCGATCAGAAAATACTCGCTGGCCTTGCCGGTCCTGGCAGTCTGGAAGCTATGGTTGAGGCCAGGAAGCTGGCGCACGACGCTCTGGGGAGAGCGGCTTGCGAGGGCACGCTCGATCTCTTTCAGGTTCTCGGCGGGCGGAACCTGGAGGTCCTTCTCTCCTCCCAGGGCCAGCACCGGGCAGGTGACGCGATTGAGATACTGGCGCGGGTCCAGCGACAGGAAGCGCCGGAACCAGGGCGTCAGCAAGGCCTCGAAGGCTTCGTCGGGGATCCCTTCCGGCGGAATCTCGAGTGCGGTCCTGGTCGCCGGCGGCAAGGCATGCGTGGCCGCCCGCATGGCCACGAGCGCATCGGCCCGGGTCCGGTCGCTTGCGGCGATCTCGAACAGCTCGCGTTCCTGCGACCGGTTGAGCAGGACGAGGGACTCGTCCATGCCTTCGGCACGGCGGGCGGCCGCGTCCTGCAGGCTTTTGATGTCGATGCCGGGCAGGCCGGTACCGCCGAGCATGACGATGAAGCGGACGTCCGCCGGCGCCTGCGCCGCCACCATGGACGCGATGATGCCGCCTTCGCTGTGCCCGACGATGCCGATCCGGGATGCGCGGATGTTCGGCTGGATCTTCAGGAAGCGTACGGCAGCCAGCGCGTCGGCGGCGTAGTCGTCGGTGGTCGAGTCGGGATGCCGTTTGCCTCCCGTCAGCCCGACACCCCGTTTGTCGTACCGAAGCACGACAAAGCCCTGCCGGGTCAGGTGATCCGCCAGCACCGCCAGCGTCTTGTGCAGGGACATTCCTCCATCGCGGTCATGCGGCCCGGTGCCTGCAAGCAGCACGACACCGGGAAAAGGACCGCCGGTCGCCGGATAGCTGAGTGTCCCTACTGGTGAAACCTCCGGATCGGGCGTGTCGAAAACCACCTCCTGCGTGACATACGGCAGGGGCGCGGTCGGGTGTTGCGGACGGCGGCGTTCGGCGTAGACATGAAAACCGCCACCGGCCTGTTCGATCAGGAAGCTGGTCTGGAAGCCGCTGCTTCCGACTCCCGTGATGCGCAGCGGCTGCCCCCTTGCTGGCGCTTTCCATTCCTCGCTGAGCTTTACCTTCATCTTGCCGAGTTCCGTGTCGACGTCTTCCGCCTTCTGCGTCGAGAACATATAGCGCTTGATCGTGGATTCGGCGAAGGCCGTGGGTGGGAGTGCAGCCAGGGCCAGCCCGGCGCCGAGACGTAGGAGGGAACGATGCATGACAGGTATCCAGGTAGTGGCGAGTCCAGGCAGGATACATAGACATGATGGAGAGATGATGGAGGTCCTGTCGCCGTCCGCTTTCTATTTAATGTGACAACTTTCTATAACGATAATGTCGAGAAATCTTACATTCCTACAGTTAATAAAAATGAGTTTCTTAAAAATCAATAACTTAGTTGCCTGGCACGGTTTTAGCTTATAAAATAACAACTACAATTAACTGGGGGAAATATGAATTTCTTACATTCCACTAAGCTGATTTCCGGCTTGATCATCTCGATGGCGCTGGGTGCGGGCACTGCGAATGCGACCGTCATCCAGGGGAGCTCCACAGGCACGTTCGCGAATATTTCGAATTGCTGGGGCACCTGCTACGTGTTCGACGGCGTCAAGCAGCCGGACGCGGTGCTCGGATGGGGTTTCGGACTGTTCACCAATGGTTCGACCCTGGTGGCCCAGCAACGGCAGTGGAATGTCGGGCTAGAGAATGCGAACGACGTGATCCTGGCCGAACTGGTGTGGACCAACCGCGCCACCGCCGACTGGCTCACGCCCGACCTGTTCAAGGTCGATTACACCCTGAACATCAAGTTCAGCCAGCCGAACACCGCCAGCGACTCGGAAGTATTCAAGTTCTCGATCTTCAATACCAAGAACCCGGCCGGCGACAAGCTGTTGGGACTGACGCTGGCCGATCTCGCCGGACTGTCATTCGCCTTGAACGGCATCGAGATGTCCGACCTGAAGTACCACCTCACGGGGGCCGGCAGCTTCGATGGGAACTACTGGTCTAACCCGGAAGGCAAGACCTCGACGATGTACATCAGCGCGGACTTCAAGTCGAGCGCGCCGGTGGTGAGCGAGCCGGTGCAGAACGAGGTACCCGAGCCGGCATCCCTGGCGCTGCTCGGCGCGGGCCTGGCCGGCCTTGGCTTCCTGCGCCGCCGCAAGACCGCCTGAGCGCCAGTCCGCGCATATACGACCTTGCAGGCCGAGGCGGGTGATGCGCCCCGCCCCGGTCCTGCGTCGTGATCCTCTCAGCCGAGCATGAACACCGGATAGCGGCGCCACTCCGGCTCGCGATAGCGCTCGCAATTGGCGAAGATGAAGTCCAGCACCGCCTCCTGGTTCGACAGCAGCGCCGGATTGGCCTCCTTCCACGCCTCGAACTTGGCGGCCAGCGCCGGCTCGTCGTTGAGCAGTTCGGCCGCGTGGTCCTCGAACACGTAATCCGAATACGCTTCCTTCTTCTCCAGCACGCTGTTGAAGAAGCCCCAGCGGAAGAAGCTGTCGTGGCCCAGCGGCTCGAGCGTCTCGACCGCGTAACGCGCATGGTCCTGGTCGAGCGGCACGATGACATCGCCTGCGCGCAGCTGGACCTGGCCGCGGCGCTTTTCCAGCACCACGTCGTCATGGAACATGTGGCCTTCGTAGGCGTTCGGACGCGAGCTCACCGACACGATGTGGTAGTAGTCCACCTCCTCCACGCGATCCGCTTCGACACGTTCCATGCGTACGCCGTTCCACTGCAGGCGCTCGATCGCCTCGCGCCACTGTTGCGGCACCACGTAGGCGCGCGGCGCCGGCACGGTGATGTCGGCCGGGAAGCGGTTGTACCAGGCGATGTCGCGCTCCCAGGGCTTGCTGCGGTCGTACCACAGGCGCGAATAGGTGCCCAGCACGCTCGGCTTGTACCCGGCTTCGTAGCCCTTGAAACGGAACGTATCGGGGTTCGCCTCGTCCATCGCCCAGTGGATCGGCCATTCGGCGCGGGTGCGGCCCAGCTGCCTGGCGGCGCGGCGCAGCGCCTGGATCTGCCCGGCGTTCTGCACGGTGAATTCCAGCGCAGTCTCGACCAGCGCGCGCATCGATGCGTAGCGGTCCTTGAAAGGCTTGAGCATGTGGGTCTCGGGCATGAAGCCGATGGTGTGGTGCAAGGCTGCGTAGCCGGTCGAGAAGCGCGCCGTCTCGAGGAAGTCGGCGATGCCGTGGTCCGGGCTGTCCTTGACCGGGTTCACGTAGGGGCAGGTCGGCCAGCCGCGCTCCTGCATGCCTTCGTACATCGCCGGCAGCATGGTCGAGCGCAGGAACTCGCCCAGCTCGCCGCCCAGCTTGTCCGGCTGGGTGTGGATCAGGGTCATGGTGTAGCTGTAGTCGGCGCCGTTCGAGGTGTGGGTGTCGACCATCACGTCCGGGTCCCAGGCCGTGAACAGCTTGTTGAACACCTGCGCGGTCAGGCTGTCGCACTTGATGAAGTCGCGGTTCAGGTCGAGGTGGCGGCTCATGCCGCGGAAGCCGAACTGCTCCGGGCCGTCCTGGTTCACGCGCGAGGTATCGGCGCGGTTCAGGCTGCCGTCCACGTTGTACAGCGGGACGAACAGGAACACGGTCTTGCCCAGCGCAGCCAAACGCTCGGGCTGGGTGCAGAAGTCGCGCACCAGCGCCATGCAGGCGTCCACGCCTTCCGGCTCGCCCGGATGGATGCCGTTGTTGTTGAAGAAGACCGGGCGGCCCGCGCGCTTGATGTCGTCGCGGTCGAACACGCCGTCGCTGCTCACCACGCCCGCGTGGATCGGCACGCCGGCATCCGACACGCCCACCTGCTCGAAGCGCAGCACGTCCGGATAACGGCGCGCGAGGTCTTCGTACCAGGCGATGCATTCGCCATGCGTGGTGGTCTGGTTCAGGTTGCCCTTTTCGAAGGGCGTCAGCAGTTCAGTGGACATAATGAATTTATAGGGAGTTAAACCGTTGGGACCGACACGACGGTCGCCGGCGCATGCAGCGGCAGCGTGATCGCCACCACCGTGCCGCCGCCGACGCTGGAGCGCACGTCCATCACGCCATGCACGGCGTACACGCGTTCGCGCATGCCGATGATGCCGATGCCTTCCGAGGCGCTGGCCGGATCGAAGCCGTTGCCGTCGTCCGCGACCACGATGCGCAGGGTCTGCGCGCCTTCGTCCAGCACCAGGCGCACCTGGGCGGAGGTGGCGTGGGCGTGCTTCATCACGTTCGACAGCGCTTCCTGCACGATGCGGTAGGCGGAAATCGCCAGCTCGTTCGACAGGCGCGAGAAATCGCCCTCGCCGTGGAACTCGAAGCTGCAGCCCGAGCTGCCGTCGTAGTGGCGCACCATCTCTTCCACCGCGCCGTGCAGGCCGAGCATGTCGAGCACCTCGGGGCGCAGGCGCCGCACCAGGCGGCGGCCGTTGGCGTACAGGTCGAGTGCGAGCTTGGTGATGGCCTGCGACTTGCGCCCGATCTCCTCGACTTCCGCACTTTGCGGCGCCTTGGCGGCCAGCGCGCCGATCGACTGCGCCTCCAGGCGCGCGGCGATCAGGGACGCGTTCAGTTCGTCGTGGATCTCGACCGCGATGCTCTTGCGCTCGTCCTCGATGATGGAATTGACCTTCTGGATCAGCTTGCGCTTGTCGGCGTCGGCGCGCAGCGCCTCGTTGCGCGAGGCCAGCAGGTCGCGGGTGCGTTCGGCCACCTTGTTTTCCAGGTCGCGCTTGGATTCGTCCAGGGCCAGGGACATCTCGCCGATCGAGGCCTGCAGCTCGCCCACCTCGCCGCCGGTCGTGACCGGCAGGTGCACGCGGAAATCGCCGTTGCGGATGCGGCTCAGCGCGCCGATCGCCTCGCGCAGCGGCACCGTGAGCGAGCGCGCCAGCACCCAGGCCAGCACGCCGCTGACCACCAGCGCCAGCGCGGCCATGCCCACCTCGAAGCGGAAGCGGCGGGTCTGCTTGGCCATCATGTTCGAGGGCGACATCGTCACCCGCACCCAGCCGACGATCTCGGTGGTGAGGGTGGGCGGACGCAGGTCGCTCGAGGCCGACACGTGCGGCGTGCCGTTGTCGGTGAACAGGTTGATCCACACCACCTGCTTCTTGATCGGCGCCTCGTAGTGGTGCGACTGGGCGTCGATGGCCGATTCGGAATCGACGCGCACGGCCTGGAGGCCGTCCACGCCCACCACTTCGATGCGGTAGATGCTGCTGTCGGACTGCACCAGGCCGTTGATGGTCAGGCGCAGATCGGACAGGTTGCCCGAGATGACGTTGTATTCGCTGGTCTCGGCCAGCGCGCGCGCCAGGGTGCGTCCGCGCTCGGCCAGTTCCTCGGCCACCTGGGCGCGGTGCGAATAATAGGAGTACCACACGAAGGCGGTGAACAGGAAGGTCACCGGCAGCATGGTGATGAAGGCCATGCGCCGGCCGATGCTCCAGCCGCGCCAGAAGCGCAGCTTCATGGCTTGGCCGCCTGCTGTGCCGTCAGCCGCGCCGGCAGGTTCGAGAAGCGGCGCGCGCCGTCGGTCACGCGCACGTCGAGCGAGCGCGCCACCCCCTCGTTGACCACGGTGCGGAAGTAGCGCGGGAACTGCGGCGGCGGCAGGTTGCCGGTGACGACAAAGGCGGCCGCGATCTCGGCCACCTGGGTATTGATGTCCTCGATCTCGGAATAGGTGGTGGCCAGCGCGCCGACCTTCACCATGTCGGCCGAGAAGCCGATCACGCCCTGCTTGCGGCGGTAGGTCGAGAGCAGGATGTTGCGCACGTTCTCGGGGTTGTAGACGTCGCCGTCGGGCATGGCCAGCAACACCTCGGAGCGCGTCATGCGGTTGAGCGTGTGGTTGATGTCGTCCCCCAGGGCAAAGGGCTGCACTTCCACCTCCGGCTCCAGTGCCGGGCGCAGGAAGGTGGTGTCTTCGCCGAGGATGGCGCCGACCCGCACCGGGCGGCCGTACAGCAGCGCGGCGAGGCGCAGCTGGTCGGGCGGCGCCGGCTCGGCATACACGGCGGTGATCAGGCCGGCGCGCGCGGCCGGGGTCTTGGCGGTGAGCGCGCGCCACACCTGGCTGGAGGTGAAGGCGGAAATGATCACGCAGTCGCAGCGGCGCGCCACGGCGTCGCGCAGCGCGGCCGGGCCGATGGCCACGTAGAGCATGCGGCGGCTCTGGCCCAGTTCGGTGCGAAAACCGGCGAAGGTGGGCACCAGGCGCTTGTACAGGTCTTCGGCAATGCGGCGCGTGACCTCGCTGTCGTCGCCGGTGAGGATCTGGAAGCGATAGCCGGTGATCTCGTCGTCCTTGCGGACCGGATCCACAAGCTGCGCCTGGGCCACGCCGGCAAGGAGCGCAAGCGCAGCCGCGGCCGCGCGCAGGGACGTCGTGAGGCGCATCGGCTTGTTTAAGGTTCGATCAGGCCGTGCTTCACGGCCAGCAGGGTGATGTTGGCCTGGCGATGCACGCCCAGCTTTTCCTTGATCGACTGGCTGATGTTGCTGATGGTCTTGGTCGACAGGTCGAGCTTCTCGGCGATCTCCGCGTTGGTCAGGCCTTCGGCCATCAGCTTGAAGATCTCCAGCCCGCGCTCGTCGAGCTGCGACTGCGGCGTCACGTCGCCGCGCACCGCCATGCTGGCCAGGCGCGAGGCGATCTGCGGCAGGAAGTAGAGCTTGCCGTCATGCGCGTGGCGCACCGCGGTCACCAGGTCGGACGGGTCGCAATCCTTGGTGACGAAGGCATGCGCGCCCATGCGGTAGGTTTCCTTGATCAGGCTGTCCTGGTCAAACTGGCTCAGGAAGATGATCTTGGCGCGCGGGTCGTCCTTCAGGATGCTCTGCGCGGCATCGAGGCCGGTGAGCTCGGTCCCGAAGCGCATGTCGAGGATGACGACGTCGGGTTGCTGGGACGCATACAGCGCCACCGCCTCGCTCGGGGTCTTGGCCTGCCCCACCACCTGCATGCCGGCCGCCTCCAGGGACATGGCAAAGCCGGTCATGACGATCGGGTGGTCGTCCGCAAGCATCACGCGGATCGGTTTTTTCTGTTCGGACACCATTTCACTCCTGTTGATCACCCGCTTTTGCGCACGCAATATGACACTGTCATTCGCTTACCAATCTGTGGCAGGACTGTGTGCCAAGGGACAGAAAGCATGCGGGGTATACAAGGATTATTTCATACAACGGGCCGCGACGCGAGACCCCAGCCATTCTCTGCTTTTGCGCCAAGAAGACTTACAACCGGAAGCAAAATTACCAATAAATAGCTTTACAGACTACCAGGCCCTAGCATATATTCATTCCATCAGCCGTCAGATGCATATCTTTCCTTAAGCAAAAAGTTCTGCGATGCAATCGTAGAGCCCCAACAAGAAGAGGAGATCGCCATGCACTTCACGCAACTCAACGATGGAACCGGCGGCAAGGCCGGCAAGTTCGCAGTCGTCGCCGGCCTGCACGTGCTGGTAGGCATGGGCCTGATCAATGTGATGAATTCCAAGAGCATCACCCTGCCCAAGCTGATCGAAGACGCCACGGTCTGGATCCAGCCCCAGACGCCCCCGCCTCCTCCGCCGGAGCCGCCGCAGCCCGTGGTGAAGGCCGTCAAGCCACCGATTTTGGCGCCGAAGGTGGAAGTCGAGGTGCCGCCGCCCCCGGCCGAGGAACGGATCCAGGCCAGCCTCCAACCCGAAGCGGCCGTCGAACCGGCGCAGCCCTCCGCCAACGACGCCCTGCCCACCCCGGCGGCGCCTGCCAGCAGCAACCCGGGCCAGATGGGCAGCGCCGTGCTGGCCAATGCCGAGGGCTGCGCCAAGCCGGACTATCCAATCAACGCGGCGCGCAACGGCGATACCGGCACCGTGACCCTGGCCCTGCTGGTCGACGCCGACGGCCGGGTGCAGGATGCGCGGGTCCAGAGAACCAGCGGCCACCGCGAGCTGGACCGCGCCGCGCTGAATGCCCTGAGCCTGTGCCAGTTCAAGCCCGCCATGAACAATGGCGTTGCCCAACCCGGATGGGGGCAGATCGCCTACGTCTGGACGCTCGAATAAACATCTCCGTTCCTTTCTTTGCCCGCTTTTCATCGCGGGCTTTTTTTTCGCCTGGCGTCGAGGAGAACGCCGCCGGCGACCCGGCAGCACTGACAACAAGACGAATAACAAGGAGAGAGAAGCATGCTTACCGCTGGATCACCGATGGCGCCGCCGCGCGTCCTCGACTGGCGTACGCTGGCCGCGCTGGCGGCCGGCCTGCTTGCCCTTGCGATGCTGGCCATCCTGGCCTGGACCGCCAGCCGCCCCGCGGCCCCGCCTGCGCCGGCTGCCCAGGCCGCGCCACCGGCACTCGACCGGATGATGCGCCACGTGTCGGTGCTGGCGGCACAGCCGCGCCCGATCGCCACCGCCGCCAATGCCCGGGCGCGTGCGTACATCGTCGAGCAGCTGCGCGCCATCGGCCTGGAGCCGCAGGTGCAAACCACCACCGTGCAGAAGTCGACCATCCGCTTCTGGGGCGGCACCGACGTGACGCTCGGCGTGGTGCACAACATCGTGGTGCGCCTGCCGGGCAGCGCGCCGGACCGGATGCGCCGCCCGGCGCTGCTGCTGGCGGCGCACTACGACAGCGGCAACGCCACGCTCGGCGCGGCGCGCGGGGCGGCCCAGGTGGCGGCCATGATCGAGACCGCGCGGGCGCTGCACCTGGGCCCCGCGCATCCCAACGCGCACCTGAACGACATCGTCCTGCTGTTCCTGGATGGCGAAGACGTGGGCGCGCTCGGCGCCAAAGGCTTCGCCGAACAGCATCCGCTGGCGCGCGACGTTGGCCTGAGCCTGAAGTTCGACGCCACCGGCAGCGCCGGGCCGCTGTCGCTGTATGCGGCGACGAATGCGGGCAGCGGCGCGCTGGGCGGCTGGGCGCGGGCGGTGCCCGGCGTGAAAGGCTCGTCGCTGATGGCGCGCTTCTACCAGCTGCTGCCGGACACGCCGCGCGTGGGTCCCCTGTCCACCATCGACGCTCCCGCCCTGCTGTTCGTGAACACCGGCCGTCCGTTCGACCGCGGGCGCACGCTCGATGCCGTGGAGCGCCTCGATCCGGCCCTGCTGGGCCACCTGGGCGACAGCATGCTGCGCCTGTCCAGGCACTTCGGCGCGCAGACGCTGGCGCGCGGCAGCTACGGCCCCCATGCCTGGTTCAGCTTGCCGCTGCTCGGCAGCGTCCAGCATTCGGCCATCCTGTGCTGGGGCCTGGCGGCGCTGTCCTGCCTGATGCTGGCGCGTGCCTACCGCCGGGCGACACTTGATACCGACACCACGGTGGCGCCGCTGGTGCAGGGCTTCTTCGGCGTGGCGCTGATCCTGCTGGCGGCGCGCATGCTGCTGTGGGAGCGGCGCCACGAGCTTGGTGCGCTGGCGCAGTCGCAGGAAGCGGGGCCGGCCGTGGTCTTCCTGGTCTCCGGCGCCTGCCTGTGCGTCGGCGCGCTCTACCTGTTGCGCAGGCTGGTCGGCGCGCAGTCCGTGTTCCTGGGCGCGATGTCCTGGCTGGCGCTGGCGCTGCTGCTCATGCTCTCGTGGGCGCCGGAGGCCGCGTGGCTGCTGGCCTGGCCGCTGGCGGCGGCGCTGGCCGCCTTCACTGCGCTGGAGACGCCGCGGCCCTTCCTGCTGCGCGTCCTGATCCTGGCCGCCGGCATGCTTCCCGCGCCGCTGCTCATCCTGCCGGCGCTGCGCGCGGCGTGGACCGAGCTCGGCCCGCAGGGACTGTACGTGCTGGCGGTGCTGATCGCCGCCGCGCTGCTGTGCTTCGCCAGCCTGTTCCTGCTGCTGCCGCTCGGGCGCGTGGTCGGCGTCGGCGCGGCGGCGGCATTCGCGGCCTGCGTCGCGCTGCCGGGCCAGGCCTCCGGGCCGGCGCTGCCAGGACCAATCCACGAACAGCCGCTGGTGACGCCGAACCGCCTGGTCTACTTCAAGGACATGAACAGCTGGCGCGCCTACTGGCTGCTGCCGCCCGAGCCGCTCGACGCCTGGTCGAAGCAGCTGTTCCCGAACCTGGACAAGCCCTCGATCTACGTCGACGTGTTCGGCTGGCACAGCCCGCGCCAGTGGTTCGCGATCGCGCCGCGCGAAGACCGCATCGCCTTCCCGGAAACCTATATGCTGCGCAACCCGCGCCTGGCCCCGCCCAGCTTGAATCCGCCGCTGCGCCGGGTGGAATTCACGCTGCGCTCGAAGAACCGCGCCCCGCACATCCAGATGTGGGTGGCCGGCACCAAGCCGCGCCGGTCCACCCTCAACGGCCGCGTGCTGACCTCAAGCGAGAGCCCGTGGTCGCTGTCGCTGTACGGGATGGAGGACCAGTTGCTGCGCTTTACCATCGACGCGCCGAACGATGACCCGCTGGCGGTGATGATCGAGGAGCGCATGCCGGGACTTCCGGAACACCTGCTGCCGCCCGGCGCCCCGCCGCGCATGCCGGGAACGGGCATGACGGTGTCAAGGGATGTGTTGCGGTTCTACTGAACAGTTGGCATACAATGTTCGACGCACACCGTGCACACCCCGATTAACCAAGCAGCAGGAAGCCATGCACAAGATCGTCTCCTCCGTTGTCCTCACCGCCCTCGCAAGCAGCCTGGCGCTGGCCTACCCGGCCCATGCCGCCTCGCCCAAGGCGCCGCAGTCCGCACAGGCTGCCACCGTCAAGGAAGCGCCCCTGCGCGCCCACCTCGCTTTCCTGGCATCCGACGCCCTCGAAGGCCGCGGCACCGGCCAGCGCGGCGGTGAACTGACCGTCACCTATCTCGAAACCCAGAGCGCCGCGATCGGCCTGCAGCCGGCCAACAAGGGCAGCTTCCGCCAGCCGGTGAAGATCGCCGGCGTGCGCTCGCTGCCGCAGAAGAGCACGATCGGCCTGTTCGCCGGCGGCCAGCCGCTGCCGGCGCAGTTCGGCGCCGACTGGGTCTGGGGTCCGGGCGATGCGCAAGCCGACCACACGCTGGACGCGGACATGGTCTTCGTGGGCTACGGCATCAACGCGCCGGAAGAAGGCTGGGACGACTTCAAGGGCCAGGACTTCAAGGGCAAGGTGCTGGTGATGATGGTGAACGATCCGAAACCGACCGCCGCCGAGCCGAAGCGCTTCAACGGCGAGGGCCTGACCTACTACGGCCGCTGGACCTACAAGCTGGAAGAAGCGGCGCGCCAGGGCGCGGCCGGCGTGCTGCTGATTCACACCGACGCCTCGGCCTCGTACGGCTGGAGCGTGGTGCAGAACAGCTGGGCCAATGCCGAGCGTTTCCAGCTGGCCGAGGGCAAGCTGGGCACCGGCCTGCAGGGCTGGATGACCGACGCCACCGCGCGCAAGCTGTTCGCCGCCGCCGGCCAGGACCTCGACAAGCTGCGCGCCGCCGCCGAAGACAAGAACTTCAAGCCGGTGGCGCTGAACGCCCGCGTGAAGGGCGAGGCGCGCGCCGAGGTGCGCACCCTGAACGAATTCAACGTGGCCGGCATCGTGCCGGGCACCGATCCGAAGCTGAAGGACGAGCTGGTGGTCTACAGCGCGCACTGGGACCACATGGGCAAGCAGGGCACCGAGGGTGACACCATCTTCAACGGCGCCGTCGACAATGCCTCCGGCACCGCCGCCCTGCTGGCGATGGCGCAGGAAGCCGTGCGCAATCCGGCCAAGCGCAGCCAGATGTTCCTGTGGGTGGCAGCAGAGGAACAGGGCCTGCTGGGCAGCGCGGCCTATGCCGCCGCGCCGCTGTGGCCGATCGAGAAGACGGTGGCCAACCTGAACCTGGACAGCCTGAACTTCGTCGGCCTGGTCAAGGACGTCAGCACCCCGGGCAGCGAGCGCACCGACCTGGGCGCGATGGCGGCCGCCACCGCCAAGAGCATGGGCATGACGATCGCACCCGCCAGGCCCGACCTGGGCGGCGGCTACTTCCGCAGCGACCACTTCAGCTTCGCCAAGGCCGGCGTGCCGGCGTTCTCGGTGGGCGCGGGCAGCAGCTGGGTGAAGGACGTGGAAGCGAGCAACGCCAAGCGCAAGGCCTACGGCCCCCGCTACCACCAGGCCAACGACGAATACGATCCGACCTGGGACCTGTCGGGCATGGTGCAGCAGGCGCAGTTCACGCTGAACCTGGGACGCATGGTGGCGGATTCGCCGAAGGCGCCGCAGTGGAAGGCGGGGGATCCGTTTGGCAAGGCGCGCACCGCGGCCAAGTAATCTGGCTGTACGGCTTCGGATGGGAAATTGGATCCCGGCCTGCGCCGGGATGACGGCTCATCCTTCAGTGGTACTGTAAGCACGTCGTCCCGGCGCAGGCCGGGGCCCAAGTTTGCGGGCGTCGAGTTTAGCCCGGCAGCATCGACCCCGTCTCGCGATACCGCACATGCCACGAGAAGGCCTTCTCCAGCACGTGCGGCGTCTGCCCCCCTCCGCGGTTAGCCTCCTCTACATACTCACGCAGCATCCCTTTGTACGGCTCTGCCACGCAGTTGTCGATGATGCGCTGCGCCCGTTCGCGCGGCGCCAGGCCGCGCAGGTCGGCCAGGCCGACTTCGGTGACGACGATGTCGACATCGTGCTCGTTGTGGTCCACGTGCGAGACCATCGGCACGATGCTCGAGATCTTGCCGCCCTTGGCTACCGACTTGGTGGCGAATACCGACAGATAGGCGTTGCGCGCGAAGTCGCCCGAGCCGCCGATCCCGTTCATCATGTGCGTGCCCGACACGTGGGTCGAATTCACGTTGCCGTAGATGTCGAACTCCAGCGCCGTGTTGATGGCGATGATGCCGAGACGGCGCACGACCTCGGGATGGTTGCTCACCTCCTGCGGGCGCAGCACCAGGCGGTCCTTGTAGCGCTCCAGGTTGCCGAACACTTCGCGGCCCTTGGCTTCTGACACGGTGATCGAGGAGCCCGAGGCGAAATCCAGCTTGCCGGAGTCGAACAGCTCGAAGGTCGAATCCTGCAACACTTCCGAATACATGGTCAGGTGCTTGAACGGGCCTTCGTTCAGGCCGGACACCACCGCGTTGGCGATGGTGCCGATGCCGGCCTGGATCGGCATCAGGCTTTCGGTCAGGCGGCCCTGGGCGATCTCCGCGCCGAAGAAGTCGATCAGGTGGCCGGCGATGGCGGCGGTCTCGGCATCCGGCGGCAGGATCGTCGAGGCGCTATCAACCTTCTCGGTGAAGACGATGGCGACGATCTTCTCCGGCGGGATCTCGATGGCGCTCGTGCCGATGCGGTCGCTCACGTTCATCAGCGGCATCGGCTCGCGGCTCGGGCGGCGCTTGGGGATGAAGATGTCGTGCAGGCCCTCCAGCGCCGGCGACTGGCTCAGGTTGATCTCGACGATCACCTTCTCGGCCAGGATCGCGAAGCTGGCGCTGTTGCCGACCGAGGTCGTGGGAACGATGCCGCCGGTCTCGGTGATGGCCACCGCCTCGATCACGGCCACGTCCACCGGCGCGATCTGGCGCGTGCGCAGCAATTCGACGGTCTCGGACAGGTGCTGGTCCATGAACATCACCTCGCCGCTGTTGATCGCCGCGCGCAGCGCCGGGTCGGTCTGGAAGGGCATGCGGCGCGCCAGGGCGCCGGATTCGGTCAACTGCCTGTCGGTGTCGCCGCCGAGCGAGGCGCCGGTGATCAGGGTGATCTTCAGGGGCTCATGGCGGGCACGCTCGGCCAGCGCCAGCGGCACCGCCTTGGCGTCGCCGGCGCGGGTGAAGCCGCTCATGCCGACGGTCATGCCGTCCTTGATCCAGGTGGCCGCCTGGGCGGCATTGGTGATGCGTTCGCGCAGCTGCGGCAGGCGGATGCGGTCGTGTAGAACGTGTTCGTCGTGGTGCATGTGGTCCTCGAAGGGGCTACGAAATTACATGAGGGTGAAGTCCACCGCCTCCAGGGGCGGCGGGATGTCCTCGTCGTCCAGCGCGCTGCGCAGGTCGATCTCGATCGCGCGGCAGATGGCGTCCAGTGGCAGGTCGTTCGGCTCCATGCCGAAGGGTTCCTCCAGCTCGTCGCCGAGGGCGTCGAGGCCGAAGAAGGTGTAGGCCACGATCGCCACCACCACCGGCGTCATGAATTCGAGCGTGTCGACCAGGCCGAAGGGCAGCAGGAAGCAGTACATGTACGCGGTGCGGTGCAGCAGCACCGAGTACGAGAACGGAATCGGGGTATTCTTTATGCGCTCGCACGAGGCGGCGGCGGCGGTCATCGCGGACAGCGTGGCGTCGATGTTGGCGGCCAGGCAGGCCTCGATGCGGCCCTCCTTCACGCACTGGCCGAGGTCCTGGCCCATGTGCCGCATCAGGTAGTCGGGTTTGTTGGGCGCGCCTTCCATCCGCGCGAATTCCTGCGGCGCAAGGAAGCGGGCCAGCTGCGGGTCGAGCGGCCGGTGGCGCAGCTGGTCGCGCAGCGCAGCGCAGAAGGCCACGGCGCGCAGGACCATGCGCACCCGCACATCCTGCATGCCGTTACGGGCCAGCACCGGGCCCTCGCCCCCTATCAGGCCGGTGCACTGGCGCGCCAGGTTGCGGCTGCGCAGCACCAGCTCGCCCCACAGCTTGCGCCCTTCCCAGAAGCGGTCGTAGGCCGAGTTGTTGCGAAAACCCAGGAAGATCGCGAGCGGCAGGCCGATCAGGGTAAACGGGATGGGGGTGATCGTGATCTTCAGGCCGCCGAGCACGCCGTGCGTCCAGGTGACCAGGATGGCGATCACCACGTTGACCGCGAGCGTGGGCAGGATGCGTGGCAGGACCGAACCGCGCAGCAGCAGGAACAGCTTGAGGCCGGAAGGCCTGTCTCGGATAATCACGATCTTTGCCGCTTGAAAAAGGTGTCGGTGTACACCGATATTCGCTAATATGTTCGCAAGTTAATCACTAATATGTTAGCCAGTCAAGCTCATCGTTTTGCAGAATGGAGTAGATAGTGTCCCGTCGTATCACCAACCGCGACCTGCCGCAGCAGCTGTTGAAGGCGCGCGATGCGCTGATGTCCCACTTCCGCCCGGTGCTGAACCACTTCGGCGTGACCGAGCAGCAGTGGCGCATCCTGCGCGCGCTGGACGAGCACGAACAGCTCGAGCCGCGCGAGCTGTGCGAGCTGTGCCAGATCCTGAGCCCGAGCATGGCCGGGGTGCTGGCGCGCATGGAAGAGACGGGGCTGGTGCAGCGCCGGCGCGTGGCCGCGGATGCGCGCCGGGTGATGGTGAGCCTGGCGCCGAAGGGCGACGCGCTGTTCGACGAGATCGCGCCGCTGATCGAGCGTCAGTACCGCTTGATGGAAAAGGCGTGGGGCAAGCGCGTGCTCGACGACCTGTCGGCCGCGCTGGCCGGCTTCATCGCGGCGCAGGCGACGCCGGTGCCCTTGGTGGAACTGCCGAAGGACGACAGACCAGCGGACGAATGAAGCAGCACTTCAGGGATGAAATTTCATTTCGTTTTATGCCATAAATTGAAATTTTATTTCACCCCTGATGTGCCAGGGATGGCTACTGGATGACGCCGCAGGCGATCCTGCCGCCTCCGCCGCCGAGCGGCGCCGGGTGGTCGGCGTGGTTGTCGCCGCCCGCATGGACCATCAGGGCCTTGCCCTTGACGTCCGCCAGCTTCAGGCGCGGCGCCAGCACCGGGTTGGTGGCATTGCCCTTCTCGTCCACCGTCAGGGCCGGCAGGTCGCCCAGGTGGCCATCGCCCCAGGGCAGGCCGTGCTTGCCGGTCTTGGCCGGATCCAGATGGCCGCCGGCGGCGCCCGCGGGCACCGTCTTGCCGTCCTTCTGGTTCGGGCCGCAGCTGCCGTTTTCATGCACGTGGAAGCCGTGCAGGCCGGCCGGCAGCTTGCTCAGCGCCGGCGTGAACACGAGGCCGTGCTTCGTTTCGCTGATGGTCACGGTGCCGATATCGGCGCCCTCTCCTTTTTCGGTCGCCATCTTCATGGTGACTTTCATGTCGGCGGCGTTGGCCAGGGCACAGGTGGCGCCCAGCATGACGGCGCACATCCATCGAATGTTCATACAAACCTCCTTCGAGATCCGGTTGAGATAATAGAAAGCCAAGCAAGTGTATTCCATCTCCTTGGATGGGGGATGTTCCGGAGAACATCCCGACAGGCAGGCTTCCTACGCCGCGCCGCCCGGCTTGCGGCGGCGCGTCCAGCCGAGCAGCGCCAGGCCGGCGCCGACCAGGACCAGCGGCGCCGGCTCCGGCACCCTGGCGACGTTCAGCGCCGCGACTTCCTGCCGGCTCAGGGCGTGGTCGTAGAGGTGGATGAAGTCGACCGAGCCGGTCGCGAATTCGCCCGAACCATCGTCCTTGAAGAAGCTGAGCAGGCGCTGGCGGGGCGGCTTGCCCGGGTTGCGCGGATCGAGCTCGTCGGCCAGGTCGGTCTGGCCGGCCAGGCCGAGGCCGTCCTGGAAGCTCAGCATCGCCACCCCGTCGTGGTAGAAGCTCACCAGGGAATTGCTGTCGCGGGTGACGGTCAGGCGGATGTCCTGCTGCGGCGTGAAGCTGCTGCCGTTGCTGCAGTTGCCGCGATAAAAGCAGAACTTGTCGGTGGAGACGTACAGGCCGTGGTCCGGTGTCGCGAACTGGAAGTTCAGGATGCGCTGCCAGTTGGCCTTGTCGCTGCCGAGCCTGAACTCCATGTCGATCGTGTAGACCGAGCCGAGGGCGTACTGCAGCTGCAGCCCCTTGTTCGCGGTGAAGGCGTAGGCGCCTGGTCCTTTGTCGCCGCCGAAGGCGATCAGGTCGGCCCCGCCCTTCCCGTCCTTCAAGTCGCCGTTCAGCTCATACTGGTGGATCAGCCCGGCCTGGCTGGCGCCGGCGGCGCACAGCAGCGCCGCCGCGATCAGGGAATGCAGTGTCATTTCGTGTCGTCCTCGTATTGATCAGGACAACATGGTAAAAAATGAAACACATGCATTCCACCCCCTGCGATGGGGTGAAGTGCCGCAAGCGGCTTACATGCGCGAGATCGCGGGACGCAGGATGGCCAGCAGGCCGGCTTCGGAGGTGCAGCCGAATTTCTCGTAGACCGCCTTCACGCAGTCGCGCAGCACGGCGTCGCTGACGTCCATGCGCGAGCGCGCCGCGTCGCGCCCTCCTCCCAGGCCCATCCAGAAGGCCACTTCCATCTGCTGCGGCGACAGCTCGACGCTGCCCAGGGCGCGCCAGATCCGCAGCGGCATGGGCACCACGAACTTCAGGAAGATGCCGACGGTGCGGCTGTGGATGGCGTCGTAGGAACCGGCGCTCATCCACTGCGCGCGCGCTCCAGCACGCCGCCGGCCAGCTCCAGCGTCCCGGCCGGCAGGCGCCAGGGATAGCGTTCGCCGTACACCACCGACTCCACCAGGCGCAGGCAGAACGGCGGCAGGCTGCGGCGGTCGAACACCTGCTGCTCCTGTGAGGCCAGCTGGCCGAGCAGCGCGCCGGCCGAGTCGCTCAGGAACAGGATGTCGCCATTGGTGGTGGCCAGCAGCATGGTCTCGTCCTCGATCACACCAAGCAGGCCGTTGCCGGCCGCGGCCGCCGCATTGACATGATGCAGTGCGTAATCGAAATACTTGGCGACGCGTCCCAGGTCTTCCTCGTCGTCCGTGTCGAAGGCCGGGCCGTCGTCGCGCAGCAGGATGAGCGTGCCGAGCGGGTTCACCGCCGGACCCAGGCGCACCTCGAGCACGTGGGCCGCGCGTGCGCGCGCCTCCGCCGGCGGCACGCCGAAGTGCACCGAATCGCCATAAAAATAGCCGTTGGGCGGCGGCAGCACGCCGAGCACGTTCGCCTCGTGCACGTCTTCCGGCGCACGTTCGGCGTGCAGGAACAGCTGGGACGCGCTGTTGGGAATCAGCTCGCGCACCAGTTCCAGTGCATCGGGGATGAGGGTCATCAGGTGCAGCCCGCCGGAACACAGGATCCGCAGGCGCGCCCATTGGCGGCTGTTCTTTTTACGGGACACGGGCGTAGACAGATGTCGGGGAGTTAAGAATATTGCTGAGTTACAGCAACAATGTCAACACACAATCAGCTGACGCCCGCAATATCCGGTTCCTGTGCCACACCTGTCTGCGCCCTGTCGACCGGCGGCTGGCACTGCGGCAGCCGGGCCAGGATGTCCGCCAGCGCCCGGAACTCCACCGGCTTGACCAGGTGGTGCTCGAAGCCGGCCTGCTTCGACAGGTCGCGGTCGCGCGCCTGGCCATAGCCGGTGAGCGCGATGAAGCTGGCCGTCGGATGGTCGCGGCGCAGGCGACGCGCCAGCTCGTAGCCGGTCATGTCGGGCAGGCCGATGTCGAGGATGAAGGCGTGGGTGTCCGCGATATCGGTGGACGCGAGCGTGCGCAGGGCACCCTCGAACACGTGCACGGTGTGCCCCTGCTCGCGCAGCAGCACCGCCAGCGAATGGGCCGCGTCGACGTTGTCGTCGACGATGGTGAGCGTGCACGGCGCGACCGGCCGCGCAGCTGTCGTGGCGCGCAGCGGCGCCGGCGCCACGGAGGCGTCGGTTTCCTGGGCCAGGGGCAGCAGCACCGACACCGAGGACCCCAGGTTCGGCCCGTCGCTGTGCGCCTCCACCTGGCCGCCGTGCATCTGGACGATGGTCTTGACCAGCGCCAGGCCGATCCCGAGGCCGCCCTGCGAGCGGTCCGGCGTGCGTTCGGCCTGGGTAAACAGGTCGAACACGTGCGGCAGCAGCTTGGCGTCCATGCCGGCGCCGTTGTCGATGACGGTCATGCGCGCCTGTTCCGGACCGGCTTCCAGGCGCAAGGTGATCTTGCCGCCCTGCGGCGTGTACTTGGCGGCGTTGTTCAGGAGGTTCACCAGCACCTGCACCAGGCGCGTGCGGTCGCCCGCCACGACGATCTGCCGCATGGGCGCTTCCACCGCCAGCGCATGCTTGCGCTCCTCGATGTGCGGGCGCGCCTGCTCCACCGCGGCGCGCAGCACGCCGCTCAGTTCCAGCGTCTCGGTCTCGAGCTTGACCAGGCCGCGCGTCACCCGCGACACATCCAGCAGGTCGTCCACCAGCTCGGTCATGTGGCGCACCTGGCGCGAGATGATGCTGCTGGCCTTCAGGCGCAGGTTCTCGTCGACGCTGGGCATGCGCAGCAGCTGGGCCGCGTTGGTGATCGGCGCCAGCGGGTTGCGCAGCTCGTGCGCCAGCATGGCGAGGAATTCGTCCTTCATCTTGCTGTGACGCTCGGCCTCGGCGCGCGCGGCGCGCTCGCTGGCCAGGATGCCTTCGCGCTCCCTGGCCGCGCGCTGCGCCAGCTCGTACAGGCGCGCATTGTCGATCGCCACCGCGGCCTGGGCCACGAAACCGGCGATGAGCTGCTCGGTGCGCTCGTCGAACATCTTCGGCTGCGAGTGCCCGAAGAACAGGCCGCCCAGCACCTCGCCCGAGCGCGAGCTGACCGCGGCGGCCAAATAGCTGCGCACCGGCAGGTGCCCTTTCGGCATGCCGTGATGCGGCCCCATGCTGCCGTAGCGCGGGTCCTTGGTGATGTCGTCGCTGCGGATCGGCGGCCCGCCGTTGAAGGTGGGCGCGAACACCGCGGTCGGGCGCGGGTGGCCGAGGCCTTCGAAGGCTTCGCGCGGCGCGCCGCAGAGCGTGTACAGCAGGTAGGCGTCGCCGTTGGCGTCCTTGCCGTTGTAGAAGAAGGCGCCGAATTCGGCGCCGGTCAGCTCCGTGGCGGCGTCGGTGACGGACTGCAGCAGGGTGTCGATGTCGAGCGTGGAAGCCAGCACCTTGCCGGCGCGGTTGAGCAGCTCGAGCATGCGCGTCTCTTCGCGCAGCGCTTCCTCGGCGCGGATGCGGCGCAGCGCTTCCCAGGTGCGGCGCGCCAGGTCTTCGGCCAGGCTGCGCTCATCGATGGTCCAGCGGTAGGCGTGGTCCTTGTACAGGAAGCCGGCGCCGTGGAGGCGGTCGCCGTCCTTCAGCGGAATCACCACCACCGAATGGATGCCGAGCATCAGGCAGGGCTTGGCGACGGCCGCGCATTCCGGATCGGTCGAGACGTCGTTGATGCAGATGGTGGCGCCGCCGCGCAGCGCATCGAGCTGGTTCGGCGACAGCATGTCGATCGGCAGCGTGCCCTGGGCCCCGCCGGTCTCGACGCCGTCCTTCCACTCTTCCTTGACGGTGAAGGTGCGCTTGCCCTCGTCGAGTTCGACGTAGGCGACGTTGGAGCCGGTGAAGTATTCGCTGGTGAGGCGGATGGTCGCCTTCAGCATCGGGGCGAACTCGGTCTCGCGGCGCAGCGTATCGGCCAGCTTGAGCTGGTAGGTCTGGCGGCGCTCGCCCAGCACGGCTTTGGTGGTCTCGACCAGCGTGGCCAGCACGCCGCCGATGCTGCCGTCGTCGCCATAGACCGGGCTGTAGGAGTGGCTGAAGTAGCACCTCTCCGGATAGCCGTTGCGGTGCAGGGTGATCAGGAATTCGTCGTGGCCGAAGGTGGCGCCCTGGCGGACCTGCTCCCACAGCGGCTGGATGGTCGGCCAGGCCTCGGGCCAGGTGACGCGGGTGTCGTTGCCCAAGGCGCCGTCCAGCTTGCCGCCGAGGATGGGCATGTAGGCGTCGTTGAAGAACTGGACATAGCCATCGCCCCATGCGAGGTAGGCCGGCATGTGCAGGTCGAGCACGGTGCGCACGGCGTGTTTCAGGCTTTGGGGCCAACTGCCGACGGGACCGACGGGGGTGGTCTCCCAGGGATAGGCGCGCATGCGGCGCTCCATTTCCGACATGGTCGTCGATGCGCTTGTAGCGTCGGAAGCCGCGTCAAAGGGCCAAGGCATGGTGCTCGCTGGGCAAGGAATGTGGATAGATCGCTAACTCAGCTGTGAATCATAGCAGTCATTACGCGGGATCGGCGTACGGATGAGTTAAATGGACAACATTGTGTCGTACATGTGTCGGTGCAGTTGCGCTTTACCCTGGATGGGTAAGTTGGTGCTGGATGGGCGGGTTTGCCTGCTTGCGGTGGGGAGTCGATTTAGAATGGTTTTCCTGGTCAGTCAGGGCTGTCTCTTCAGCGAAAGGAATCCATATGAACCGTTCTCTCCTGCTCGTCGCCCTGCTTGGCCTGATGGCGCCGCTGGCGCATGCGGACGAGCCTTCCGTGTGCACCTCGGTGTGCGCATCGGAGAAACAGCAATGCACGAACCGTGCGGGCCGGCTGACCGGGTTCGATAAGCTGCCGCCAGTCGAGGAAAAGAACCAGTTTGCGCGTGTAGCAAACCATGGGCAGGTGGAGTCGGTGCCGGCGCGGGCGGCGGAGCAGTCGGATTTTCATAAGCGCAAGCGGGAAAGGCTCGATGCTTGCGATGCGAGCTATCTGAGATGCACTCGCACATGTGATCCGACCACCTCGTCCATCGCCACCAAGGCCGTGCCGAAACAGTGAACTGACGTATGCAGGTAAGCCGGGCGATCGGTCGAGCCGGGTTTGTTCGTAAAAGAACATCGGCAAAAAAAACGGCACCCCTCAGGGTGCCGTCTTCATTTTCGGCTAGCTACAGCGATCACTCGCCATCGCCATGATGCTGCTCGACCGAAGCCGCAGCATTCTGCTGGTCTTCCATCGCCTGCAGCTCGGCGGCCATGTTGGCCTTCTCTTGCTGCAGCAGTGCCTGGCGCTCTTCCGCCTCCCACACTTCCTTCTCCTTGCGGGCGCGGTGGAATGCCAGGCCGGTACCGCCAGGGATCAGGCGGCCGACGATGACGTTTTCCTTCAGGCCGCGCAGACCGTCGCGCTTGCCCATGATCGCCGCTTCGGTGAGGACGCGGGTGGTTTCCTGGAACGATGCGGCCGAGATGAACGAGTCAGTCGACAGCGATGCCTTGGTAATACCCAGCAGCACGTTTTCGTACTGTGCCGGCAGCTTGCCGACGGCGTTGACCTTGTCGTTCTCTTCCAGCAGTTCCGAACGCTCCACCTGCTCGCCGACGATGTAGTCGGTGTCGCCGGCATCGGTGATCTGCACACGACGCAGCATCTGGCGAACGATCACCTCGATGTGCTTGTCGTTGATCTTCACACCCTGCAGACGGTACACGTCCTGCACCTCGTCCACGATGTAGCGGGCCAGCGCTTCGATACCCAGCAGGCGCAGGATGTCCTGCGGATCGGCCGGACCGTCGACGATCATCTCGCCCTTGTTCACCACCTGGCCGTCGTGCACCAGCACTTGCTTGTCCTTGGTGATCAGGAACTCGTGCTTGTTGCCGTCCATGTCGGTGATTTCCAGACGCTGCTTGCCCTTGGTCTCCTTACCGAATGCGACGGTACCGGTGACTTCGGCCAGCATGCCCGCGTCTTTCGGCGAACGTGCTTCGAACAGTTCGGCAACGCGCGGCAGACCACCGGTAATGTCACGGGTCTTCTGCGATTCGGTCGGGATACGTGCCAGCACTTCACCCACCGAGACCTGCTGACCGTCCTTGACCATGATCAGCGCGCCGACCTGGAAGCCGATCGTCACGGCGTGTTCGGTGCCGGCGATCTTCACTTCCTGGCCTTCTTCGTTCAGCAGCTTGACCTGCGGACGCAGGACCTTGCCCGAACCGCGGCGCTTCGGATCGATCGCCACCAGGGTCGACAGACCGGTCACTTCGTCCACCTGGCGAGCGACGGTGACGCCCTCTTCCACGTTTTCGAACTTGATCGTACCGGCGTACTCGGTAATGATCGGACGGGTCAGCGGATCCCAGGTCGACAGCGCGGTGCCGGCCTTGACGACCTGGCCGTCCTTGACGATCAGGGTCGCGCCGTACGGCACCTTGTGACGCTCGCGCTCACGGCCGTGGTCGTCGGTGATCAGGACTTCGCCCGAACGCGAGATGACGATCTGCGCGCCCTTGCCGTTGGTGACGTAACGCATCGTGGCGGTAAAGCGCACGGTGCCGTTCGACTTGGCTTCGACCGACGATGCCACTGCCGCACGCGATGCCGCACCACCGATGTGGAAGGTACGCATGGTCAGCTGGGTACCCGGCTCACCGATCGACTGTGCCGCCACGACGCCGACTGCTTCGCCGGCGTTGACCAGCATGCCGCGGCCGAGGTCACGGCCGTAACACTTGGCGCACAGGCCGTAGCGCGTGTCGCAGTTCAGCGGGGTGCGGACCTTCACTTCGTCGATGCCGACGCGTTCGATCTCTTCCACCATGTCTTCGTCCAGCAGGGTGCCGGCTTCGAACAGGGTTTCCTGGGTTTCCGGGTTGACGACGTCGGTACCGGTCACGCGGCCGAGGATACGGTCGCGCAGCGGCTCGATGACTTCACCGCCTTCGACCATCGCCTTCATGTGCGTGCCGTTGGTAGTGCCGCAATCGTCCTCGATCACCACCAGATCCTGGGTCACGTCGACCAGGCGGCGGGTCAGGTAACCCGAGTTCGCGGTCTTCAGTGCCGTATCCGCCAGACCTTTACGAGCGCCGTGGGTCGAGATGAAGTACTGTAGAACGTTCAGGCCTTCGCGGAAGTTCGCGGTAATCGGCGTTTCGATAATCGAACCGTCCGGCTTGGCCATCAGGCCTCGCATACCGGCCAGCTGGCGGATCTGGGCTGCCGAACCACGGGCGCCCGAGTCGGCCATCATGTAAATCGCGTTGAACGATTCCTGGGTGCCTTCGGTGCCGTCGCGCTTGACGACCGGCTCGACTTTCAGCTGGTCCATCATCGCCTTGCCGACTTCGTCCGAGGTCTTGCCCCAGATGTCGACGACCTTGTTGTAACGCTCGCCGGCGGTGACCAGACCCGAAGCGTACTGCTGCTCGATCTGCTTCACTTCCGCTTCGGCGGTCGCGATCATGCCCTTCTTGACGTCCGGGATCAGCATGTCGTCGACGGCGATCGAGATGCCGGCGCGGGTCGCCAGGCGGAAGCCCGACTGCATCAGCTTGTCCGCGAAGACGACGGTCGCACGCAGGCCGCACTTGCGGAACGACGTGTTGATCAGCTTCGAGATTTCCTTCTTCTTCAGCGCGCGGTTCAGCACCGAGAACGGCAGGCCTTTCGGCAGGATCTCGGACAGGATGGCGCGGCCGACGGTGGTCTCGTAGCGGGTCACGGTGCGGTCGAATTCACCCTCGGCGTTCTTCGGGTGCTCGACGATACGCACGGTGATGCGGGTCGCCAGTTCGACTTCCTTGTTGTCGTACGCGCGGATGACTTCCGACACGTCCGGGAACATCATGCCTTCGCCCTTGGCGTTGATCGCCTCGCGGGTCGCGTAGTACAGACCCAGCACGATATCCTGCGACGGCACGATCGACGGTTCGCCGTTCGACGGGAACAGGATGTTGTTCGAGGCCAGCATCAGGGTGCGGGCTTCCATCTGCGCTTCGATCGACAGCGGCACGTGGACTGCCATCTGGTCACCGTCGAAGTCGGCGTTGAACGCCGCGCAGACCAGCGGGTGCAGCTGGATGGCTTTACCTTCGATCAGGACCGGCTCGAACGCCTGGATACCGAGACGGTGCAGGGTCGGCGCACGGTTCAGCATGACCGGGTGCTCTTTGATGACCTCTTCCAGGATGTCCCAGACCACCGGTTCCTGGATTTCGACCAGCTTCTTCGCAGCCTTGATGGTGGTCGCGAGACCCATCAGTTCCAGCTTGTTGAAGATGAAGGGCTTGAACAGTTCCAGGGCCATCAGCTTCGGCAGGCCGCACTGGTGCAGTTTCAGCTGCGGACCCACCACGATGACCGAACGGCCCGAGTAGTCGACGCGCTTGCCCAGCAGGTTCTGACGGAAGCGGCCGCCCTTACCCTTGATCATTTCGGCCAGCGACTTCAGCGGACGCTTGTTGGCGCCGGTCATCGCCTTGCCGCGACGGCCGTTGTCCAGCAGCGAGTCCACTGCTTCCTGCAGCATGCGCTTCTCGTTACGCGTAATGATTTCCGGAGCGCGCAGTTCCATCAGGCGCTTCAGGCGGTTGTTACGGTTGATGACGCGGCGGTACAGGTCGTTCAGGTCGGAGGTCGCGAAACGGCCGCCATCCAGCGGGACGAGCGGACGCAGCTCCGGCGGCAGGACCGGGAGCACTTCCATGATCATCCACTCAGGCTTGATGCCCGAGCGCTGGAACGCCTCGAGCACCTTCAGGCGCTTGGCGTATTTCTTGATCTTGGCTTCGGATTTCGATTCCTTCAGCTCGACGCGCAGGGCTTCGGCATCGCGGTGGATGTCGATCGAGCGCAGCAGTTCACGGATGCCTTCGGCGCCCATGAATGCGGTGAAGTCGTCGCCGTACTCTTCGTACTTGGCGGCGTAGTCGTCTTCCGACATGATCTGGCACTTCTTCAGCGGAGTCATGCCAGGATCGGTCACGACGTATGCTTCGAAGTACAGCACGCGTTCGATATCGCGCAGGGTCATGTCCAGGACCATGCCCAGACGCGACGGCAGCGACTTCAGGAACCAGATGTGGGCGGTCGGCGAGGCCAGCTCGATGTGGCCCATGCGCTCACGGCGCACCTTGGCCAGCGTGACTTCGACGCCGCACTTCTCGCAGATGACGCCGCGGTGCTTCAGGCGCTTGTACTTGCCGCACAGGCATTCGTAGTCCTTGATCGGGCCAAAGATCTTGGCGCAGAACAGGCCGTCGCGCTCGGGCTTGAAGGTGCGGTAGTTGATGGTTTCCGGCTTCTTGACTTCGCCGAACGACCAGGAACGGATTTTTTCAGGCGAGGCGAGGCCGATCTTGATGGCGTCGAAGCTCTCGTTTTGCTGAACTTGCTTGAATAGATCGAGCAGTGCTTTCATGTATCACTCCAGAGGTGATTGAATTCTTTACTGAGTACTACTACCGCCGCTTCTCGCCGATTTTCGCCGGCGTTTGCTGAACCGTATCCCTTGAAAACGTCATCCCGGCGCAGGCCGGGATCCAAGTTTTTCGGCATATCAGCCGAATTGGGCCCCGGCCTGCGCCGGGGCGACGACTCGAAGGTCGCGGGCCAGCCCGAAGGCTGGCGGCCATGCTGGCCCTGCTTAGCTGCGCTCGAGATCGATGTCGATACCCAGCGAGCGGATTTCCTTCACCAGCACGTTGAACGATTCCGGCATGCCGGCATCGATCACGTGATCGCCCTTGACCAGGTTCTCGTAAACCTTGGTACGGCCGTTCACGTCGTCCGACTTCACAGTCAGCATTTCCTGCAGCACGTAGGACGCGCCGTAGGCTTCCAGTGCCCACACCTCCATCTCACCGAAGCGCTGGCCACCGAACTGGGCCTTACCGCCCAACGGCTGCTGCGTCACCAGCGAGTACGGACCGGTCGAACGGGCGTGCATCTTGTCGTCGACCAGGTGGTGCAGCTTCAGCATGTGCATGAAGCCGACGGTGACCTTGCGCTCGAATGCTTCGCCGGTGCGGCCGTCGAACATCGTGACCTGGTTCTTCGACGGGGTCATGCCCAGGTGGGTCGCGATCTCGTCCGGGAACGCCAGGTCCAGCATGCGGCGGATTTCGGTCTCGTGCGCACCGTCGAACACCGGCGTCGCGAACGGCACGCCGTTCTTCAGGTTGTTCGCCAGGGTCAGGATCTCTTCATCGCTGAAGCTGTCCAGATCTTCCTTGCGGCCGGTCTCGTTGTAGATCTTGCCCAGGAAGCCGCGCAGTTCTTCTGCCTTGGCTTGTGCGCGCAGCATGTCGCCGATACGCAGGCCCAGGCCCTTCGCCGCCCAACCGAGGTGGGTTTCGAGGATCTGACCGACGTTCATACGCGACGGAACGCCCAGCGGGTTCAGCACGACGTCGGCCGGGGTACCATCGGCCATGAACGGCATGTCTTCCACCGGCACGATACGCGAGACCACACCCTTGTTACCGTGGCGGCCTGCCATCTTGTCGCCCGACTGCAGGCGGCGCTTGACGGCCAGGTAGACCTTGACCATCTTCTGCACGCCAGGCTGCAGCTCGTCGCCCTGGGTCAGCTTCTTGCGCTTCTCTTCGAAGGCCAGGTCGAACTGGTGGCGCTTCTCGTTGATCGACTCCTTGATCGCTTCCAGTGCGTTGGCGGTCTCGTCGTCGGCCGGACGGATGTCGAACCAGTGGAACTTGTCCAGGTCGGCCAGGTATTCGGCGGTGATCGCGGCACCCTTCGCCAGCTTCTTCGGACCGCCGTTGACGATCTTACCGACCAGCATACGCTCCAGACGCTGGAAGGCATCGCCTTCCACGATACGCATCTGGTCGTTCAGGTCCAGGCGATAGCGCTTCAGCTCGTCGTCGATGATCTGCTGGGCGCGCTTGTCGCGCTGGATGCCTTCGCGGGTGAACACTTGCACGTCGATGACGGTGCCGACCATGCCCGACGGCACGCGCAGCGAGGTGTCCTTCACGTCCGAGGCCTTTTCGCCGAAGATCGCGCGCAGCAGCTTCTCTTCCGGGGTCAGCTGGGTCTCGCCCTTCGGGGTGACCTTACCGACCAGCACGTCGCCGGCTTGCACTTCGGCGCCGATGTACACGATGCCCGATTCGTCCAGGCGAGCCAGCTGGTTCTCGGCCAGGTTCGAGATGTCGCGGGTGATTTCTTCCGCGCCCAGCTTGGTGTCACGTGCGACGACCGACAGTTCTTCGATGTGGATCGAGGTGTAGCGGTCGTCCTTGACCACGTTTTCCGAGATCAGGATCGAGTCTTCGAAGTTCAGGCCGTTCCACGGCATGAACGCCACCAGCATGTTCTGGCCCAGTGCCAGTTCGCCCAGGTCGGTCGAAGCGCCGTCGGCGATGACGTCGCCGCGTGCCACGCGATCGCCCACTTGCACGATCGGACGCTGGTTGATGTTGGTGTTCTGGTTCGAACGGGTGTACTTGATCAGGTTGTAGATGTCCACGCCGACTTCGCCGGCTTGCGCCTCGTCGTCGTTGACGCGGATGACCACACGGCCCGCGTCGATGTAGTCCACCACGCCGCCGCGCAGGGCCTGCACGGTGGTGCCCGAGTCGACTGCCACGGTGCGCTCGATGCCGGTACCGACAAAGGCTTTTTCCGGACGCAGGCAAGGCACGGCCTGGCGCTGCATGTTGGCGCCCATCAGTGCACGGTTCGCGTCATCGTGCTCGAGGAACGGAATCAGCGAAGCTGCGACCGACACGATCTGGCCCGGGGCCACGTCCATGTACTGGATGCGCTCAGGCGAGACCAGGATGGTTTCACCAGCTTCACGTGCCGACACCAGTTCGTCGACCAGTTGGCCTTCTTCATTGATCGCGGCGTTTGCCTGCGCAATGATGTAGCGGCCTTCTTCGATCGCCGACAGGTATTCGATCTTGTCGGTCACCTTCGAACCGTCGACCTTGCGGTACGGGGTTTCCAGGAAGCCGTATTCGTTCAGGCGGGCGTACAGTGCCAGCGAGTTGATCAGGCCGATGTTCGGGCCTTCAGGCGTTTCGATCGGGCACACGCGGCCGTAGTGGGTCGGGTGCACGTCGCGCACCTCGAAGCCTGCACGTTCGCGGGTCAGGCCGCCCGGGCCAAGGGCCGAGACGCGGCGCTTGTGGGTGACTTCCGACAGCGGGTTGGTCTGGTCCATGAACTGCGACAGCTGCGACGAACCGAAGAACTCGCGGATCGCTGCCGAGATCGGCTTGCTGTTGATCAGGTCGTGCGGCATCAGGTTGTCCGCTTCGGCCTGGCCGAGGCGTTCCTTCACTGCGCGCTCGACGCGCACCAGGCCGGCACGGAACTGGTTCTCAGCCAGTTCGCCGACGCAACGCACGCGGCGGTTACCCAGGTGATCGATGTCGTCGACTTCGCCGCGGCCATTGCGCAGCTCGACCAGGATCTTGATCACGGCCAGGATGTCTTCGTTCGACAGGGTCATGTCGCCCACGAGTTCGTCACGGCCGATACGGCGGTTGAACTTCATGCGGCCGACAGCCGACAGGTCGTAGCGTTCCGGCATGTAGAACAGGCCGTTGAACAGGGCTTCCACCGATTCTTCGGTCGGCGGTTCGCCAGGACGCATCATGCGGTAGATCGCCACGCGCGCGGCGGTCTGGTCGGCGGTGTCGTCGGTGCGCAGGGTCTGCGAGATGTAGCCGCCCTGGTCCAGGTCGTTGGTGTACAGGGTCTGGATGTCGGTCACGCTGGCGTCGCGCAGCTTGCCCAGCAGTTCTTCGGTCAGCTCGTCGTTGGCGACGGCGATGACTTCGCCGGTGTCCTGGTCGACGATGTTCTTGGCCAGCACGCGGCCCAGCAGGTAGTCTTCCGGAACCGAAATGCTCTTGATGCCGGCGGCTTCGATGTCACGGACGTGCTTGGCGTTGATACGCTTGTCCTTGGTGACGATGGTCTTGCCCGACTTCGGATCGACGATGTCGAAGCGCGCGACTTCGCCACGCAGGCGTTCGGACACGAACTCCAGCTCGCCGCCTTCATTGCGGAGGGTGAAATTGTCGAAGACGAAGAAGTTCGCCAGGATCTGCTCCGGCGTCATGCCGATGGCCTTCAGCAGGATCGTGACCGGCATCTTGCGGCGACGGTCGACGCGGAAGAACAGGATGTCCTTCGGGTCGAACTCGAAGTCCAGCCAGGAGCCGCGGTAAGGAATGATACGAGCCGAGAACAGCAGCTTGCCCGACGAGTGGGTCTTGCCGCGGTCGTGTTCGAAGAACACGCCCGGCGAGCGGTGCAGCTGCGAGACGATGACGCGCTCGGTACCGTTGATGACGAACGAACCGTTCGTGGTCATCAGCGGCAGTTCGCCCATGTACACTTCCTGCTCTTTCATTTCCTTCACGACCGGCTTGGTCGGCGATTCCTTGTCCAGGATCACCAGACGCACCTTGGCGCGCAGCGGCGACGCGAAGGTCAGGCCACGCTGCTGGCACTCTTTCACGTCAAACGCAGGGTCGCCCAGCACATAGGACAGGAACTCGAGGCGCGCAAAACCATTGTGCGACACGATCGGGAAGATGGAGCTGAAGGCCGATTGCAGGCCTTCGTTCTTGCGCACGGAGGGAACGGCGTCCGCTTGCAGGAAATTCTCGTAGGATTCGAGCTGGGTAGCCAGAAGATAAGGAACGTTGTGAACGTTGGCGCGCTTCGCGAACGACTTGCGAATGCGCTTCTTCTCAGTAAATGAGTAGTGCATGGACACTCCGTGAGTGACAGAAAGGATGAGAATTCAGGAATTGCCAGTGGTGGTCGCACCACACGCAAGGCCTGAAGCCTCTGCTTTCCCGCCAGGTGATTAAGACAGCCGTACTGCTGTGTTACGATATTTCTGAAACGGTGATGCAGTGATGCTTTGTTGCCTGCCGGCCCCAGATGCAAACGTTTGACGCAGGGACGACAAAAGAGCCAAAGCCGCATCCCCTCCCTTTCGGCAGGTTCCGCAAGCTTTGACTCCCGCGCTGGGCACCCTTGATGAGTGCCCAATGCATATGTATTACTTCAGCTCGGCCTTGGCGCCAGCTTCTTCCAGCTTCTTCTTAGCGGCTTCAGCGTCAGCTTTCGGCAGGGCTTCTTTCACGGTCTTCGGTGCGCCGTCGACGACGTCTTTGGCTTCCTTCAGGCCCAGGCCGGTGATTTCGCGGACTGCCTTGATGACGCCGACTTTGTTCGCGCCGACTTCGGTCAGGACAACGTTGAACTCGGTCTGCTCTTCAGCAGCAGCTGCGCCGCCAGCGGCACCGCCAGCTGCCGGTGCTGCCATTGCAGCTGCCGACACGCCGAACTTCTCTTCGAAAGCCTTGACCAGGTCGTTCAGTTCCATGACCGACATTGCGCCAACTGCGTCCAGGAACTCTTCTTTGCTAATTGCCATTTGAAACTCCAAATATTGTGTGTGTGTAGTACAGGTTTGGTTCTACTTGAACAGAAAGACGCGAAGCGATTACGCTTCGGCGGCTTCCGCTGCCGGAGCAGCGGCGCCTTCGCCTTTTTGTGCTGCGACTGCAGCCAGAACTCGTGCGAAGCCCGACACCGGTGCCTGCATGACGCCCAGCAGCTGGGCGATGAGGACTTCACGGCTCGGGATGCTTGCCAGCGCGGTCACGCCGGCGACATCCAGTGCCTTACCAGCGTAGTTACCAGCTTTCACGACCAGCTTGTCGTTGGTTTTAGCGAAGTCATTGATGACTTTAGCTGCTGCAACGGCGTCGTCCGAGATCGAGTAGATCAGCGGGCCGGTCATGGAATCTGCCAGCGCGGCAAACTGCGTGCCCTCAACCGAGCGACGAGCCAGCGTGTTCTTCAGAACACGCAGGTAGACGCCCTGGGCACGTGCGGCTGCACGGAGTTTGGTCAAGTGAGCAACCTGGATGCCACGGTACTCAGCCACGACGATGGTCTGCGCGGTTGCAACTTTAGCGCTTACCTCTTCGACGACGGCCTTTTTGTCATTCAGATTAAGACCCACGGTCAATCTCCTTAAATGATGCGAACAACATGTTCACATCGGTTCGAACACGGCGTCCGAAGTTAAGAAGTCAATCTAACGCGGATGAACTCACGCAGCGTGGACTACAAAACTTGTTCGGGTACACCATCTGCGTTGGGTGGTCTATTAACCTCTGGCTCAACCTCTGCCTTCGGCCCAACGGTCTTTGACTGCCTGCCGGAGCGGTGATTTGCCCCGACAGCCCAAAGATGCGCCCCGCGATGTTCCGCGAGGACTAAAACTTGTCAAACTTGGTCCCCGGCCTGCGCCGGGGCGACGAGGGCGCTGAGCGCCCTCATCGATTACTGAGCGGCGATCGAAGCGTGGTCGACGCGGACGCCGGCGCCCATGGTCGACGAGATCGCGACCTTGCGCAGGTACACGCCCTTCGAGGTTGCCGGCTTGGCCTTGTTCAGGGCTTCCAGCAGTGCCGACAGGTTGGTCTTCAGCTGCTCGTCCGAGAAGGACTTGCGACCGATGGTGGCGTGCACGATACCAGCCTTGTCGGTACGGTACTGGACCTGACCGGCCTTGGCGTTCTTGACGGCGCCAGCCACGTCCGGGGTCACGGTGCCGACCTTCGGGTTCGGCATCAGGCCGCGCGGGCCCAGGATCTGACCCAGGGTACCGACGATACGCATGGTGTCCGGCGAAGCGATCACGATGTCGAACGGCATGTCGCCGGCCTTGACGCGCTCGGCCAGGTCTTCCATACCGACGATGTCGGCGCCGGCTGCCTTGGCAGCTTCAGCCTTGTCGCCCGATGCGAAGACAGCGACGCGCACGGTCTTGCCGGTGCCTGCTGGCAGGACGACCGAACCGCGGACAACCTGGTCCGACTTCTTCGGGTCCACGCCGAGCTGGATCGCGACGTCGATCGACTCGTTGAACTTGGCGGTGGCGAATTCCTTGACGATCGACACAGCGTTGTCGAACGCGTAGACCTTGTTACGGTCCACTTTTGCTTTCATTTCTTTGACGCGCTTGGACAGCTTAGCCATTACACACCCTCCACCGTGATGCCCATCGAACGTGCCGAGCCAGCGATGATACGCACTGCGGCGTCCATGTCGGCGGCGGTCAGGTCCGGCTGCTTGGTTTTTGCGATTTCTTCAGCCTGGGCACGGGTCAGCGTGCCAACCTTGTCGGTATGTGGCTTCGGCGAACCCTTGGTGATGCCAGCGGCTTTCTTGATCAGGTAGGTTGCCGGCGGGGTCTTCATCACGAAGGTGAAGGACTTGTCGGCGAACGCGGTGATCACGACAGGAATCGGCATGCCCGGCTCGAAACCCTGGGTCTGGGCGTTGAACGCCTTGCAGAATTCCATGATGTTCAGGCCGCGCTGACCCAGTGCTGGGCCGATCGGTGGGGACGGGTTTGCTTTACCAGCTGCGACTTGCAGCTTGATAAAACCAATAATCTTCTTGGCCATGATGGCTCCTTGATTTGGTTTGAGTAGTAGCGCCCCACCACTACTACTCTGGCGGGGCTCCTCTTACCGGATTCCGCCTTGCTGCTGCGACGCTCCGATGTAAGCGCTTTAAACCTTTTCTACCTGCCCGAACTCCAGTTCCACCGGAGTTGCGCGGCCGAAGATGGTGACAGAGACACGCACCTTCGATTTTTCGTAGTTGACTTCTTCGACGTTGCCGTTGAAGTCGGTGAACGGGCCTTCCTTGATCCGGACCTGCTCGCCCACTTCGTACAGGACTTTCGGACGCGGCTTTTCGACGCCTTCCTGGACCTGCTGCATGATCTTGTCGATCTCGCGCGCCGGGATCGGCGTCGGCTTGTTCGACTTGCCACCGATGAAGCCGGTGACCTTGCTGGTGTTCTTGACCAGGTGCCAGGTCTCGTCCGTCATTTCCATCTCAACCAGGACATAGCCCGGGAAGAAACGACGCTCGGAGACGGCCTTGGTGCCGTTGCGCATCTCGACGACTTCTTCAGTCGGGACCAGGATGCGGCCGAACTGCTCCTGCATGCCCGCGCGCTCGATGCGCTCGGTGAGAGCGCGCATGACGCTCTTTTCCATGCCGGAGTAGACGTGTACGACGTACCAGCGCTTGTTGCTTACCGGGACACTCACGGGAGCCGCACCAGCGTCTTGCGCCGGGTCTTGGCCCGGCGCGTTGTCTTGCACGTTATCGCTCATCAGTTTTTCCATCCCAGGACCAGGTCGTACAACAGGAATTCCAGAACCTTATCCGTGCCCCACAGGAAGATCGCGGTAACGACCACGAAGGCGAACACGATGCCGGTGATCTGGGTAGCTTCCCGACGGGTCGGCCACACAACTTTCTTGGTCTCGCGCACCGACTCCTTGGCGAAGCTCAGGAACTCACGGCCGGTGGTGGAGGTCCACAAAAGCAGGACAGCAAAAACTAAACCAGCCACGAGGGCGCCGGCGGCGACCAAGGCTGGTTTGTTTTGGCCTTTCAGGTAAAAGAACCCGATAACGCCTGCAATCGTGGCAACTACCGCCAGTGCGACCTTGAACTTGTCATTCGAGGTGCTGACAGTTTGCACGGATTGATTGGACATTCTTCTTTACTTTCGGTGCGTACGCACCAGAATTCGGTGGCAGGGGCGGAGGGAATCGAACCCGCGACCTTCGGTTTTGGAGACCGACGCTCTGCCAATTGAGCTACACCCCTACGAAAACTTCTCGCTGAATCCAGCATTATACATGGTACGCGCGTACCAGGCAATGCTGGTCGAGGGAAGCGTTGTTCTGCCTCCCTCTACCATCGCTTATTAGGCGATGATCTTGGCAACCACGCCGGCGCCGACGGTACGGCCGCCTTCGCGGATTGCGAAGCGCAGACCTTCTT